>UMIY01038957.1_pt1 | contig 10747 bp, 9 predicted proteins | sample 1965921 | NCBI WGS metagenome assembly UMIY01 (sample SAMEA4836134, study PRJEB28245) | human gut metagenome | biome: gut microbiome; material: fecal sample | place: Denmark | collected 2008
CCTGCGACCCCATTTTTAAATAATCAAGAGGTTTATCGACAATCTAGAAGAAATTCCCCGACTTTTTTCATTTTCCCTATTGACAAATCGCCCATATCAGTATATACTGTATATATAACACATAAACAGTTTGTTCACCTGTTATGTGACGTGAGCTTACGAATATGAAAAGGAGGAGCTATGAAAATTCTTCTTAATTCCGATATTCCGATATACAAGCAGATCTCAGCCGATTTCAAGGAACGTATTATGAACGGCACGATTTCCGCCGGGGAATATCTTCCCTCGATAAGAGGACTTGCGAAAGAGCTTAAAATCAGCGTGATAACCACTATGAAAGCATATGAGGAACTTTGCTCGGAGGGGCTTGTCAGCGCAGTTCAGGGCAAGGGCTATATAGTCAACGCTCAGGACACGGGTATGATAAAGGAACAGTATATGCGCCTTCTCGAACAGCATCTGCAGGACGCGCTCGACTGTGCAAGGCTTGCGGGGCTATCCGTTGACGAGGTATGCGAGGTGCTGAAAACACTCGGCAGTATTGAATGATTCATCTAAAAGGAGATAATATGGAAGAGGTAATCAAGGTAAGTAATCTTACCAGAAAATATAAAGATTTTTCGCTGGGTCCTGTTGACCTTTCATTCCCGAAAGGCTTCGCAACGGCGCTTATCGGTGCTAACGGCGCAGGAAAAACAACACTTATGGATATAATCTGCGGAATTACCGCAAAGACAGACGGCACGGTGACATATTTCGGAGAAACCGATAATGCCGACAAGGGTAATGTAAAGGAGCGCATCGGCTACTGTGCATCACAGGCGATGTTCCCGGCTAACTGGAAGGTGAGGGATATTGCACTTTCTATGAGCCTTGCGTTTGATAAATTCAGCAAGGATAGATTTTATTCACTTCTCGGTGAGCTTGGCGTTACCGATGAGAAAAACAGCAAAAAGCCTTTATCAAGTATGTCGGACGGTATGAAGATGAGAGTGTTCTTAGCGTCGGCTTTTGCAAGAGATACAGATCTGCTGGTGCTTGACGAGCCGGGCTCATCGCTCGACCCGCTTATGCGTGACAGGCTGTGCGACCGCTTCCGTGACTATATAGACAGCGGTAACGGCGAAAGGAGTATAATCTTCTCGACTCACAACATAGCTGATATGGAGAATGCCGCAGACTATGTAATATTTATGGATAACGGCAAGGTAGCCGAGCAGGGCTTCACAGAGGACCTGAAGGACAAGTATATTGCCCTCAGCGCCGAGCCTGAAAGCCTTGACAAAATATCGCCGCTTCTGCTCTGCTCTTCCCATTCATCGTCCACAGCAACAGGTCTTGCCTTAGCCGAAAACAAGCTTAAGCTCGAAGCACTGGGTGCTGTTACGGAACGTCCTACATTAAGCCAGCTCAGCATTGACCTTATGAAGATTGCGGAAGAAAAACGCCTTGCTCTTAAAAAGGAGGCATAAGTATGATGAAATCGGTACGCTTATTCAATGCTAACACGCTGTTCAAGGTTTCTCTCGCTATGATCGTTATGGTTGCCGCACTTTATGTTATAGGCTTCTTAGCCGGCTCTGCCGCAGGAAAAAGCGACAGAGAAAACACAGACGACAGCACAGCGGCCGCAGAGGAAAATGACGATATTGCATATTCCGCCCTTAACACAGTGTGCTGTGTTATCGGCTTTGCAGGTGCGCTATTAATAAACGGCAACGCCATAAACCTTTACTATAAGGTTGACGGCAGTAAGTACGCAAGGACGATAAAGCACAGCGGAGAAAAGTTTGGCAAGTCGCTTGCAGGCTCTGTTATAATCTCGTCTGTTACTGCGGTGGCAGTATCGCTCGTGCTCGGAATTTTCACGCTTATAGGCGGTGACCACCTTGAGCTTACAGATCTGCCGCCTATGGTGCTGTTTTCACTCGGTGCATCGCTTCTGTCAGGCATTCTGATACGTCCGCTCGTATCTATAAAAACCGCTAACGCAAGAAGCATTCTTCTTCTGATAACGTTGCTTGTCGCTATGTTTATTCTGTCAGCAACAACAACGGCGGCGAGCCATATAAGCTACAGCGCCGCACTTACTATGAGCATTATATTAACTGTGGTCGGTGCGGTCGGAACGGCTGTATCAACAGTATCCGCCTGCCGTTATATCAAGGAAAACTGGCAGTTCTGAGGAGGTATATGAAGATATGAAGAATTTTCTTTTATCGCTTAGATTCGTTATAAAGCGTGTTTTCAGGCTTACTGCCGTCAATATTGTGTGGCTCATATGCTTTGCCGCTGTCATTGTGGCGGTAACCGTTGGGATGGCGGTTGCGCCTGAAATAAGAGGCAGTGATGATTATCCGTTTTATCTGACGACCGTACCGTTTATAACAGTGCTCCTATTTTTCGGCGTGTCATCGTTGTATTCGGATATTTATGTGAGCGTCTATATCCGCACAAGCAGGCTTTACAAGTGTCTGCGGACGAGGGCTGTGCAGGTATTTTTGCTGATAATGAGCGTTGTGGCTCTGACACCTGCGATTATTGTTACCGCTGTTGTGAACCCTTCCGCTCTGCCCGACTTTTTGCTTATATCGGCAATAATAATCGGCGTCAGTCTGCCGCTTTCATCGGCTTATTTCCTCATGTGGATAGTCTTCTGCGGATACTCGATATTCAACTTACTGTCGTGCTTTTTCGGGGACGGATATATGGCAGACGGCTTTGCGTTTATGCCGACCGAGCTTTCCGACAGTCTGCCTGTTGCGGCATTACTTGCAGTGGCGATACTGCTTGCAGGGCTTATAGCTTCATTTATCGTGTCGGATATTATTTTCCGCATAAGAAAGCGACCTCGTGACAGGCAGATGCTGAAGGGAGCGATGCAGGCGTGAAAGCGTCAACGCTCACCTTTCAGCATACGGTCTATAGATGCAGATGAGATTTTTATCGTTGTTACAAAAGACGCTGTAAGCACACAAGCAAACATAAACATACAGGATACCGCACCTGCGATAAGCTGAACAGCGCTTATAATCTGCACAGATAAATCAAAATAACTTTCAAGCCATATGTTATACACGGCATTTACACCGACCGACAGCAGAAATCCGACTATACCCGAAACAAAAACAGCAAGAACCGTTTCCGCAAGAGTTATTCCGTACACATCCGTTTTTGTGGCTCCGAGCGCTCTCATCACAGCTATTCTCTGTGCGGTGTCCGAATAATACAGCAAAAGTGCGGATGCCGCCGACAGCAACATTGAAACACATATAAGCGGCAGTATAACAATCAGAATCTTTTCGATAAAGGCACTTACTCTGTCTATTCTTGAATATATCATAAGATTGAGTCCGGCAGTTGCGTGAATACCGTTTTTTTCGGCTTGCTCACACGCTTCAAGCGCTTTCTGAAAGCTGTCATAATACAGATTTACTGTGGCATCGCTGTAGCAGAGTTTTGTTTTTTCGGCGGCGCTTTTTGTAATCATCATCGAGCTTTGTTCGAACACGCTTGCGGCAGCCTCACTGCTTGCTATTCCGCAAACGGTAAACCCGTCAAGATATATTTCACCGTTGTCGGTACGTTTCAGTGAAACACGATTGCCTGTCAGCCTTTCCATTTCCTCACGGGTAAATCCCAGTTCGGACAGAAAATCTTCCGAAATAACGACCTCGTCATCGCCGCTTATGTTTCTGCCGTACAAAAAGATCTGTTTGTCGGGATAGTTGTGTTCAAAGCTGATGCGCTGATTTTCCGAAATCACATCATACCGCATATCTACCGCAAGAATATGCTTGTGCTGCCTCATCATATCCACAGACGCAGTTTTTTTCATATCGTCACCGCAGATAAGCGTTATATCCTTCACCAGATGGTCTTCACTGTAATTTGACTGTGATATGGAATTCAGATATTCGCTTGTCGTATATATATTGTATTGATAACCGACGTTGCAGGAGATTACTTCTGACACGGCGGTTATTTTTGATATAATATCGTCCGCAGTATCCTCTGCCTGCTTTGCGGTATCGGAATATGCAGACACCATCGCACACGCCTGATCTATATGCTTGTACTGTATATCCGATAATTCATCGGTAACTGCCGACACAAAAACAGCCGCAGAGCAACACAGCAGCACAACAGTCAAAACGCTTACAGCCACCCTCAGCATAATACGCTTGTGTCCGGTCAGATTCTTCATTGCCAGCTTTAATATATCGGTTATTTTCATCTTACGCCTTTCTGTTATCTGTCATATTCTCTTACCGTATCAGAGAGGTTTATTCCGCTCAGCGTTCGGAATTTGCAATAAAGCATAACCGCAAGTACGGCTATAAACAAGAGAGCGAATGCCGATATGCCCACAATGCCGCTTGCTGTTTCCAAAGCCACCTCAAAACAAAGCAGGCTTTTTGTCAGGGATGAAACATAGGAAAACAGCAGGTGCATCAGCAAAAATCCGATTGCAGCGCCGAGCAGCAGCGATGAAAAATAAGGGATAAAATATATTGCGTATACGTTGTTTTTTCTCGCCCCCAACAGTATGAAATTTGTCATTATATGCGAGCGTTTCGCTATTGTTACCGAAAATGTATTTAAAACAGAAAAGAAAGCTATCCCTGCAAACAAAACAGCCAGCCCGATAAAAAGTATGTACGCATAGTTAATAGCGGTTATACCCATTTCAAACGCACTTGTATCTATATCAAACCCGTTTTGCCTTGCCGCCGTGACCGTTTTGTCATATTGGTGCATGCTGTTTATCGTGCATGAAAAAACGCTGTCAATCTGTCGGTTATTTGCAACCGCACTGTCGTAATATGAATTAAACGGAACGATAACGGGATACACAAAAACTGTGGTCTCTCCGCTGTATATTCCTGCTATCGTGTATTCCTTTATCGTTTTTTCTTTACTTTTAACAGTCAGCTTATCACCGACGGCAAGCGATTCCGAAAGGGCTATATATTCATTTATCCACATACTGTCAGATTCCGGAGTATCGAAACACGGTTTTATATCCTCTCCGTCGATCATTTCACAGTCGAAGCCTGAGGACTCGCTAAGCAGCTCATCAATGAAGTACAGCGGAAGATTTTGCAGAAGCCCGATTTTCTTTCCGCTGTCAGACACATATATACCGGCATCATAATCCGCCGACGACAGATGTACAGCTTTATCAAAGCCGCACTCCGACAGCTTGTCCTTAACACCGGCAGTATAACCGCAGGTTACAATGAATTCGTGTCCTCCCTGCGTCTGTTTATCAAGATAATCGTAATAATCCCGCCGTAAATTCACTGCTGTCAGAAACAGACAGGACGCAACCGCAGAAACTATCGCAAACATAAGTGCGGTAATAATAAGATAAGGCAGACACTTTTTTCCTTCTCTTACAGCTAGCCTTATTTCATCGTATAATTTCATCGCTTACCACCATACCGTCACTGAGCGTAATTATTCTGTCACACAGCCGTGCGTCTGTCTTGCTGTGAGTGACCATCACCACAAGAGTATCTTCATCAACAAGCCCACGCAACAGTTCCATTATGCTTTCACTGTTACGGCTGTCCAGATTTCCGCAAGGCTCATCCGCAAGTATTACATCAGGCGAATGAACAAGCGCCCTTGCGATAGCCACCCTCTGCTTTTCTCCGCCCGACAGCTTGTTGCACTTGGTTCTCAGCTTATCATCAAGCCCTACCCGTGCGACCGCTTTCCTGATCATATCGTCACGCTGTGATCCCGGCACTTTGTTTATTATAAGCGGAAGCTCGATATTGTCATATACCGTGTAGCAATCAATGATATGAAACGCCTGAAAAACAAATCCCACAGTTTTACTGCGGTAAGTGCTAAGCTGTTCTTCCGACAGACCTGCTATATTTTTTCCGTTCGCTATGACCTTTCCGCCGGTTGCGCTGTCTATCGCTCCGAGTATGTTCAAAAGCGTTGATTTTCCGCTCCCCGACTCGCCGACAATCGCCACCATCTGCCCCTTGCTTATATCAAGATTTACATCCTTCAGAGCATAGCACACTCCGTCACCGTCAGCATAGCTTTTATTAAGATTTTCCGTCCGGTACATTATACCGCCCATAAGTTATCCCTCCGATACCCAAAACGGCACACCGTGTATATTAAGTGTGCCGTAATTGTTACTGTGCAATTTTATGGCAATACTGCATAATTATTGTCGTGCGATTGCGCAGTCAGATTTTTCGTCAGATTGTATAAATTGAGCGTGGGCAGGCTTGCGCCTGTCAAGCGAAATTTGTGTAAGATGACGGAAAATATGCAAGCAAGCGTGCGGCAAAGGCGATAGCCGTTAATTGTGCAGTATTGCCGTATATGTTTTATTCAGAAACGTCACGCTCTGTTTGTCGCCGCCGAGCTGCATCGGAATCACAAATTCAGCGGAATCGGAGCTATCCGACTGCAGAACGTTAAACCAAAGCTCATTCGTATCCTTATCAAAACTATATGTATACGCATCCTCAAGCCTTTCGGCAAGAGCCGTCTTATCTTCTATCATATCACCGACAAGGTCTTTTGCGAGCACTTCAAAATCATATCCGACAAATCTGAAGCTGTTGTCCTCATTAAAGCTGATGTATTGCTTTGATTTGTCTGCGTCAAGATAGTAGTTTCCCTGCACCGCACCAGGCTCGCCTGACTTGTCAGATCCGCTCTTATCGGCACAGGCGCATACGGAAATTGCGGTCATTGTGACAAGCATCAGTACCGCCACAGCTTTTTTAAAACGGTTTTTAATTTTCATCGGTCGAATCGCTCCTTTTAATAGTATCGTTAATAATATCGCATTCGGCTTTCAAGTAAAATACAGGCAAAATATCCCTGTAAAATAAATTATAGCATATCAGTTATTTTTTGTCAACTCGTCTAAATTTCGCCGTAAACCGCTCAAATGCCGGAGTTGAATTTTCGGTCTGCCTCTTGACAAATAAAGTAAGCTGTGTTATAATCCGCTTGTATCGGAAGTTCCGATATTCAAAATTCAAAATGAAAGGACCGAATGCAATGCGTACAAATTCCTGATAAGAGCAGAACGAAATACCCTTATAGTCCATGCCGCCCTATATGATAAGACGGGCGATGAAACGGGCTTGGTTTCGTGTCTGCAATGCAGGAATGTATTGCTGTCGGTCTTGTATTATGCCCTTTTTCGCCGTGTGTTTATGCGAAAATCGGGATAGAACGCCGTGGGAGCGTATGTTCCTGCGGCTTTTTTGATACAGAAAGGGGTATGATATTATGTCTATAATCAGTGTAAACAATTTAACCTATTACTATGACGGCTGTGATGAAGCCGTGTATGAGAATGTGTCATTCACGCTTGACACAACATGGAAAACGGGGCTTATCGGCAGGAACGGACGTGGCAAAACAACACTTCTGAAGCTGTTGACGGGTGAACTTGAAAACGGCGGTGCGGTAAACACAAAGGCAGAGTTCCTGTACTTTCCGTTTGACGTAGAGGACAAGAATATGAGCGGCAGTGAGCTTATCGGGATAATCTGTCCTGATGTGCAGGAGTGGGAGGTAATCCGTGAGCTGTCTTATATGGGTACGGACTGCGAAATTCTGTACAGACCGTTCAACACGCTGTCGGGCGGTGAACAGACAAGGCTTCTGCTGTGCCTGCTGTTTTTGCGTGACAACGCTTTCCTGCTGATAGACGAGCCGACCAACTGCCTTGACCTTGAAGCAAGAGAAGCGATAGGCGATTATCTTAAAGCAAAGAGCGGATTTATACTTGTGTCGCACGATCGTGACCTGCTCGACAAATGCACCGACCACATACTGTCACTGGGTCGCAGTGATACCGAAATAATAAACGGTAACTACAGCGTGTGGAAAGAGAACTTTGACAGAAAAGAAGCAAACGAACTTATGCGTGACAAGAAGCTGAAAAGCGAGATAGGGCATCTCAAAGCCGCCGCAGAGCGCAGTAAAAAGTGGGCTGACACAGCGGAAAGCAGAAAGATAGGGATCGACCCGACGAAAACGGAAAAATCGCTTGACAGGAGAGCTGTCGAGGGTGCTAAGGCGAAAGCTATGATGAAACGTATGAAGGCGGTGGAAAGCCGCAGGCAGACAGCTATAGATGAAAAATCGGAGCTTCTGAAAAACCGTGAATACATTGATACGCTGAAAATACCGTCAATAAAGGCGAAATCGACAACGGTGCTTTCGGTGCAGAATCTTGTGCCGTACTATTGCGACTATTGCGATAACGGCAACGCTTTATGCAAGCCTGTTTCATTTACGCTGTCCGACGGGGAAAGGCTGTGTCTGTCGGGCAAAAACGGCTGTGGAAAATCGACAATCCTTAAAATCATAGCCGGGGCGGATATAAGCTACAGCGGAAGTATAGCAAAAGCGCCCGGACTTAAAATATCTGTATTACCGCAGGATACAAATGGGCTTTGCGGAACGCTTGACGAATTTTCGGAGCGGCTCGGTGTTGACTCAGAGCTTGTCCGTGCGATACTCGCAAAGCTTGGATTTTCACGCAGGGAGCTTATCGGCCGGACGGAAAATCTCAGTGCCGGGCAGAAAAAGAAGGTGCTTATAGCCGGCAGTCTTGCTACGCCTGCTAATCTCTATATATGGGACGAACCGCTGAACTTCGTTGATATTATTTCAAGGATACAGCTTGAGCGGCTGCTGGGTGCGAATACGCCGACAATGCTTCTTGCGGAGCATGACAGATATTTCTGCGAAAATACGGGGACTAAGAGGCTGTATATAACAAAAGGATAGGTATATAAGTAACGGCTTGTAAACGCAGGCCGTTACACATTTTACAAACTCTTTAAATTCTTTTGGTGATTAATTTTCTCTGACGGTGTTATAATCGGCTTGTACACAAGAGGTATAAATGAACAAATGAAAGGACATCATCATGAGAAACATGAAAACAGGAAAGAAAGTAATGGCAGGCACACTCGCCGCTATTATGGTATCAAGTGCGGCTATGACAGCTTATGCCGCTACAGAGCACTGGAATGACGGTTCGCAGGGAGCTACGACAGAATGGACACAGTGGAAAACAGACTGGGAAACAGTCAAGAACGATTACGAAAAGGTTTCGGTAAACATAGGCGCAGACGAAACACAGCTTGGCTTTGCGTGGTACTCAAAGACTGTTGAACAGCCTAAGGTAAGAATCGCAAAGAAAGAGGATATGAAGGACGCAACAGAGTTTACCGGCACACAGGTTTCAATAAACATTGAGGCTCTTGACGGTTATTTCTCTAACAAGGTAACCGTAAAGAATCTTGAAAAGGAAACGCAGTACTATTATCAGGTATTCAAGAACGGCGAATGGCAGAAGGTCGAAAGCGTAAAGACCGGCAACCCCGATTCGTTCTCATTCCTTTATGTAGGCGACCCCCAGATCGGTGCGTGCAAGAATCAGATAAGCAGTGAAAATGAAAAAATGAAGAATGAGATCGCCGCAAGGAATGACGCTTTCAACTGGAACAAGACACTTAATAACGCAATTACAGCTCACCCTGAGGTCAGCTTTATGTTAAGTGCAGGCGACCAGGTAAACTATGCCGACAGGGAATATGAATATGCCGGTTATCTTAACGCTTCGGCTCTCGCTTCTCTCCCGGTATCCACTACAATAGGCAACCACGACAGCGGATCATATCAGTATTCTTACCACTTCAACACGCCCAACTCATTCGACCTTGACGATACAACTTACGCTCTCGGACACACGAACGCAGGCACAGATTACTACTACACATACGGCGATGCACTGTTCATCGTAATCGACACGAACAACTACAACTGTGCTACTCACAGAAATGTAATCGAAAAGGCCGTAAACGAAAACAAGGACAAGAAGTGGAGAATCGTAATGTTCCACCAGGATATATACGGCTCCGGTCTTGACCACTCCGACTCTGACGGTATCATCTTAAGAACACAGCTTACTCCTATCTTTGACGAGTTCGACATTGACGTAGCTTTACAGGGTCACGATCACACATATTCAAGAAGCTATCAGTTAAGCGGTGACGGTAAAGAACATACGGCATTCGACAGAAGCAATGCCTACGGCGAGGATTATCTTACTCAGAACAACTGCTACACGATAAACTCAGACCTTGTTACCGGCACGATAGTTGACCCTGAGGGTACGGTATATATGGAGGCTAACTCAGCTACGGGTTCAAAGTACTATGAGCTTATCCCCGCACAGCAGGATTACATAGCTGAAAGAAGCCAGACTTGGACACCCAGCTACTCGGTAATCAATATGACAGAAACCGCAGTAACAATCACAACCTATGACGCAGATACAAACAAGGTGCTTGAAGGCTCATCTGCATACACAATTGTAAAGAAGGCTGATACAACCGCACTGAACGAGGCTGTCGAAGCCGCAAAGAAACAGCTTGAGGTTGACAAGTACACAGACGAAAGCGTTGCCAAGGTAAACGAGGCTATCAAGAATGCCGAAACGATCATCGCAGACAATCAGTCTACAAGCGACAAGATTGCAGAAGCTACAGCTTATCTCAACGAAGCGGTTGCCGCTCTTAAAGCAAAGCCCGAAGAACCCGCAGATGACGATACAAGCTCAGATGTAAGCAAGCCTGACGACACAAGCAAGCCTGATGACACAAGCAAGCCCGATGACACAAGCAAGCCTGACAACACAAGCAAGCCTGATGACACAAGCAAGCCTGATGACACA
>UMIY01007310.1_pt1 | contig 10741 bp, 5 predicted proteins | sample 1965921 | NCBI WGS metagenome assembly UMIY01 (sample SAMEA4836134, study PRJEB28245) | human gut metagenome | biome: gut microbiome; material: fecal sample | place: Denmark | collected 2008
TCACCGGAGGAGGGCTTGGTGTAGTCGTGGTCGTTGGTGGCCTCCACAATGTGGTAGTAGCCCCAATGGTTGACCGCCAAGTCGGAGAAGTGGTTCAGCTCGTCGTAGTGCTCGGTGACGAAGTCCACGTCCGCCTCACGGCCCAGCATGTTGTTCACAATGGCAGTGACCTCCACACGGGTGATGGGGTTGTTGGGACGGAAGGTGCCGTCGCCGTAGCCGTGAATCCAGCCGTACTGGGTGGAGTTCACCACAGCGCGGTAGAACCAGTCGGTGGACTTCACGTCGGAGAAGATGTTGGTGCCGCCGGTCTTGCCCTCGGCGAACTTCATGGCGATGGAGGTGAACTCCGCCCGGGTGATGGAGCGCTCGGGCTCAAAGTCGCCGTTGCCCACGCCGGACACAACGCCCAGGCTGGCCAAAGTGTTCACGGCCTTGGCGTACCAGGCGTTGGCGGGAACGTCGTCAAAGGTCTTGGTGATGGTGACGTCCTGGTCCAGCAGCAGGTTGTAGAACATCTGGGCCACCTCGGCGCGGGTCATGTTGTTCTCCGGGCCGAAGGTCCCTTCGGGATAGCCGAACAGGTACTGGATGTGGTCGTCGGTGTTCAGCAGGTCAGACACACCGCTGTCGTCCGGGTCCACAGGGGGGATGTAGGGCGGGTTGTAGGGCGGGTTGTTGTCATCGCCGGGGTCGGGCGTAGGCGTAGGCGTGGGAGTGGGGTCGGGCGTGGGAGTTGGAGTGGGCTCGACAGGTTCATCACCGCTGTCGTCCTCACAGGTTACCTCAATAACAATTGGATCAGGGTCAAATGTCCACTTTATCCCGTCATACGTAAGTCTAATTTCAAAGTCGGCGTTTTCTTCGTTGACCAATTGATGGGGGATATTTTCGCCCTTGCCAATCTTGTCAGAGACATACGTGCCGTATGCGGATGCGAACTTTTCTCCGTCAAGCGTTACTGTATAGGTACCATCTGCATTTTTGATAAAGCTATAGATGTTTTCCAGAGAGGCATCTCCCAGAGAGGCATTTTCCAGCAATTCGTACAGTGTCAAAGTTTTATAGCCATGATCTTCCTCTGAAACGCACTGTACAGTGATAGCTCCACCAAGAATTTCATTCAAGTCGTCTTCATCCAACTCATCCTCTTGGTCAGCCCCGCATACGACATGAATCGTTGCTGCCGGTAACTCAGGCTGCAGCCACTTGGTTCCGTCATGGGTGATTGTAAAAGTAATGGGGCCGCGGTAAATAGCCGTGTGCGTAGAACTAATCGCCTTATTATACGCATCTACGTACTGAAGGATACCATCCTCATCAATGGTAATTACGCAGGAATACTTACCGTCTTCACCCTTAGTGACGGTGCCAACTTTGAAAGACTCAGGAATTAGGCTATACGTTTCGGCCTCATGCTCAGAACCTTCCGTTTCGCACACAACCTTTATCGCCTCGCTGCCCATCAAATCAATAACTTCTTCTGGGGTGATAGAAGGCGTTTCGGGTTGCTCTTCGCCGCCCTCAGCGCAGGTGACGAAGAATACATTCCCTCTGTCAGTAGTATCCCACCCGCTACCATTGTAGGTATATACGATTGTTAAGGGGTCTTTGGACAAGTCCTTGTCTATTCGATGATCCTTACCTGTTTCTTCGGAGAACTGACTGACATATTTTTCAGCAGATACTGTGACAGAATAGGTGTACGTACCGTCGCTTCCGCTCATCGTTGCCGTGTAAGAACCATCAATCAAGCCGTAATCTTTTTGCTGAAGAACTTCACTAGGATGTTCGGCGTTTGTGCAAGCAACATAAATCTTTACATCAGAAAGATCAGGCGCTTTAGGCTCATCCCCGCCGCCGGGCTGGTCAGGGTCTTCTTCCCCATCATCTACTTCTGCGCCGACATCATCAGAAGCGCTACCCTGGTTTTCATCAGTCCCTAAAGTAGTGTCGTCACCAGGTACAACAGAGGCAGTGTTAATTAGACTGCCGTTTTTCACATCGCTGGATGTGAATGTTTTTGTGACATAAATGGTGGCTGTACCAGTGTGATCAATAGTTCCGGTAAGGGAATATCCATCAACTACGGATGCGCTTTCATCAGTAATTTTATAGGCGGAACCAGAGTCACCTGTTACGGTGATTTTATACATAAGGGTAACCGTCCCATCTGCAGGAACAGAAACAGTCTCTCCTGGTTCAGGAATAGTAATGCCCGCAACAGTAGGCACATCAACAGTTTCTGTGGTTACCAGTTCCTTTGAAATTCCGTCCAGCTTTTCACGCACACGGATTTCCACAACAACGTTGTTCTGCGTTTCAACAAGTTCAAGCTCAGAACGAGGAATAAAAGCGGAATAGTCATTACCGTTTAGTTTACCATAAACCGTAATACCAGTTACATCATTGACAGGTACTCTTTCATTTTTGTATTCGGGTGTCACGTTCGCCGCCCAGGCAGTTACGTTATAGATGTAATAGTATTCCTTTTCGTTTTTCCACTCATCCGTGTGATACTGATAATTTGTTGTCGTGTTTGTGCCATTTACAGCAATATCATCAATTGTGAAACTTTCCACGCCAAAAGAGGTATGATTCTCAGCGTTATAGTGGTCGGCTACTTCAATTGCTAAAGCGTTTGAACGTTTTTCTGTAGCGCTCATAACGTGATATTCCTGCGCATGGCCTTCTCCGGCAGTGCCCTTTGCGGCATATACATCCATATCCCCGTAAACATAGGTTTCGCTGCCAACAGCCGTGCCGCCATCCTTCTTAGTCTGCCAGCCTAAAAACATATAGGAGCCGACAGGCGGGTCGTTAGGCATTTGATTGCCAATTTGCTGGCCGTCTTGTATATAAACGGTGTCGTACAGCGTGTAGGTCGTTTCGTCATTCAGTTCGGCGTAGAAGCGAACAGCATGACCGCTGGGGACAGATTTGCCACGATCCGTTAGAGATAGTTCAATAAATTTTGTAGCTACGACACCACCAGTCTCACTTACTGTAAAATCTTCTTTTGAAAAAGAAGCAGAGACCGTTGTAGTAGAAAGTCCAACTGTATTAGTAAACGTAACCACAATTCTGCTAATTTCATCAGGCCGGATGTCTTCCGTATCAGCATAATAGTAATCCAAGAGATCGCTTCCACCATCGGCAGCAGCTCCCGAATTCAGCAATTCACCGTTTTCGTTATAGATAAAAAATCGTTGAAGAGAAATAACTCCGTCCTTCTCAACACCTGCTCTGGAAAAAGCAGCTGTTTGCCACTCGCTTCGTTCTATGAGACGAACAATATCATATTCTCCATCTCCCGCCGCACTCGCCGACACCGGTATCATGCTGAACACCATGACCAAAGCCAGCAGCGCTGCTAAAAACTTTCGTTTCATGAAAAAGTCCTCCTTTTTTGGTGGTTGCCCGGCTGGAGGCCGGGGGTGGTCTATAAGCTAAAAAATGATGGGCGCTCCCCTCCTCTCTTGGGTCTAGCCAACGGAGCCGCTGCGGCCGGGCCTGACCATCCCGTCCACAGCCAGCTGTATATCCTGAAAAGGCAGCCCGTCCAGCTTTTGCCGGGGGCCTGTTGCGTTCTCTTTTGTCCGCCGCGCTGGGAAAGTATATTCACAAGCTTCCCTTCCCATGCCAGGGGCCGGCCTGCCCCACGGACCATCCCACAACCGCCTGCTCTTGCTCCACCAGGCTGTTGTGAGCCTGCTCCACCAGCTGCGTCACCTGCCGCTGAAAGCCCTGGAGCGTGGCTAGATACAGCTTCCGCAAGCAGCGTGGGTTGCACTTTTCCGGCTCCACGCCGGCGCTTTTTGCCAGGTGCTGAATGGCCGTGGTGACGCTGGTGCGGCTCATGGGCTTCCCCGACCGGGTGATAAACACCGGCCCCGCGGGGATTCCCATGTCTTGGATGTACTCTTCCAATTCCCGTTGCAGGCAGCGGGGGAGGGACCTGGGCGGCCCGTCCGCCAGAGGTACCGAGCCGCTGGCCGCCGCCTCCACCGTCAGCAGGGGCAGCTCGTGGACATTGAGCCCCAGGCAAGCGAACACCTTTACAGCTAAGTACACGCGCCGGTTTCCCCGGGCCTTGGCCGCTGCCAGCAGCCGCAGGTATTCCTCCCGACGCAGTTCCGGCTGGGCGTCCTCCTCCAAGCACAGCAAGGTGGGCGCTTGGTAGTCCCACAGCTTCAAGTGGGCCAGCAGCCCGTTGATGGGGGAGAGCTGCAGGTTCACCGTCCGGGGCATGCGTCCCAGAGCCAGCAAGTGGTCCCGCCATCGAGTGGCACTGCCCGGATCTAAGGGGGTTCCGTTCAGCCATTGAAGAAATTTCTCTATATTCGTCCGATACAGCGCAAGCGTTCCAGGAGCACAGCCTTTTTCAGCCAGCTTTTCCAGATACCCCTCCATCTTGGCTTCCGTAAGGGCAGCGCCGGCAGTCCGTTCCTGGTCCTCCTGTTGTGCCATATCTCCACCTCCCTTCAGAAAAGAGACAAAATAAGCAAATTGTCTAATTTTGAGGTGATACATAGCGAAAAAACATAGAATTACATGGTTATTCTAGCACGGTTACGGCAGGAAAACAAGGGTTACAGCTTATTTTTGAACATAAAAAAATAAACCGGTTGTATTATTTTTCAACCAGTTTGGGCGTTTTGCGTCTATTTTCTTCCCAGCAGGGCTCTGCTGGGATTTTTTTATGCCTTGTGGCACACTTACGGAGTTCGTCTACACGATTTTTTACTCAATTTATTTATATTGTCCTATTTCACAAATCCCAACCGTTCCAGCTGCCGCTCGTGTTCTTTGCCGGTGGAGATGAGGTAGAGCCGCGTGGTTTCCAAAGAGCTGTGCCCCAGCACGTCCGCCAGCTTGGCCACATCCCGGCAAACGTTGTAAAAGGCCCGGGCAAACAGGTGGCGCAGGTTGTGGGGGAACACTTTCGAGGCCGCCACCCCAGCTTGGCTGCACAGGGCTTTCATCTCTGCCCAAATCTGCTTGCGGGAGAGGGGCTTTCCGTTTCTGGTGCGAAACACCGCGCCGGAAGCGTTTTTTTCTTTTTTGGCGTATTGCAGCAGCTTTTTCCGCAGCTTGCCGGGGATGAGGATGGTGCGTATCTTCCCCTTGAGGGAAATCTCCGCCCTGCCTTCCCGCAGGGCCTCCACGGTTAGGTACTGCACCTCGCTGACCCGTATTCCCGTGGCGCAGATGGCCTCCATCAGCAGGGCCAGGCGCTCCTTGCCCTGGGCCCGGGCGGTGGAAAGCAGCCTGTCGTACTCCTGCCGGGTGAGCTCCTTCCGGTTTTCCCGGAAGAACCTCCGCTGAATGCGCAAGGCCTTTACTTTACAGTTGCCGTAGCCCAGAAAATCCAAGAAACGGTTTAGCGGTACAAGCATGGCGTTGACAGTCCCTGGCGCATATCCCTTGGCAAGGAGTTACGCTTTCCAGGCCGGGGCGGTGGCAGGCGTCAGCTCTCCGCCGCCCAGCCAGGCGGCGAAGGCCCGCAGGTGGCGCAGGTAGTTTTCAATGGTGCCCTGAGCTCGTTCCTCTTGGCGAAGGGATTGGGCGAAGGCGTTGATTTGCTGTTTATAGTGTGTTTGTGCCATGATGTGTCTCCTTGTTTCTGTATAGAGCATACTATGGTTTCTTCTCAAAAAGCCTGCGCGGAAACAGCTTCCCCACAGGCAGAGCAAGCGAGAAAAAAGGGAATGGCCGCTGGGGTCATTCCCTTTCCGCTGTCTGTATGATATGTTTAAATAAGCAGTTGAAACGCCTTTTGTCAAGGCTCCTCCCGGAAGGTGTACTTTCGCAGCAGCTGCCCAAACACCAGGCAGACCGCCACCCCCAGCAGTCCCAGCAGGAACAGCAGCAGCGCTGCCCCCGCTCCCTTGCCTGTGCCAAACAGCAAGACAGGCAGGCTCCCCGGGGGCTGGGAGGCCATCCAGGGCTCACACACCCCGTCAATGAGGGCGCCGCCGGCCAGCAGCCCCAGGGGGATGGTGCAAAACTGCAGGGAGTTCCGGCAGGCGTACACCCGCCCCTGCATCTCCACGGGGATGGTCTTGCGCAGCACCACGTCCAGGTTGGCGTTCATCAGGGGCACCAGCAGCCAGCCAATCAGCTGCCCCAGGCACCATAGCCAGGGGCTGCGGGAAAAGGCCAGCAAAAAGTTTTCCGTGCCCAAAGAGAACAGCATGGTCAGCGAAATCACCCGGATGCGGTTTTTGGGCGCCGGCAGCACCACGCACAGCAGGCTGCCCACCAAGGTGGCGATCCCTGCGCAGGAGCTCACCATCCCCAGCACTGCCTCGCCGCCGTTCTCCTTGGGGAGAATCAGCGCGGGCAGGGGCGCGTCAAAGGCGGAGGCCACAAAGTTCACCCCCGCCAGGAAGAGAATCAGCAGGAGAATCATCCTGTTATCCCCCAGGTACCCCAGCCCGGACCGCACCGTGGCCCAAAAGGGCTCCCGGCTCACCCCGGCGTCCTTCCCGCCCTGGGGCAGCCGCACCCCCAGCAGCGCCAGGAACGCCACCCCAAAGGTGAGCAGGTCCAGGAAAATCACCCCGTCCATCCCGGCGAAGGCGAACACCGCCGTGGCCAGAATGGGGTTAAGGATAGTCACCAGGGAGTTGGACAGAGAGCGTAGCCCGCTGGTTTTCTGGTACCACCGGGGCGGGGTAATCAGCGTCATGGCCACGTCGCTGGCAGGCTGCTGCACCGTGTTCATCAGGCCGCTCAGGGCGTTTAACAGGTACATGTGCCAGGGGGCAAGCCAGCCCCCTTTCAGCAAAACCAGCACCGCTATAGTGGAGAGCGCAGCCAGGCTGTCGCAGGCAAGCATGGTCTTTTTCTTGTCCCACCGGTCGCTGAGGGCCCCGGCGAAAACGCTCATCACCACATAGGGCGCGTAGGAGCAGACGGAAAGCAGCGCCGTCTGCAGGGCGGAGCCTGTCTCCCCATAGAGCCACAGCGCCAGGGCGAAGCTGGTCATGGCGCTGCCCAGCTGGGACAGGGATTGGGTGCTCCACAGGACAAAAAACGTCTTTAACTCTTTGATAGATTGTTTCATAGCAACTTTGCTCCTTAGATGGTATGGTGTCATCCAGCAGCAAAGCCCGAGGACTGGGCCGCAGGGGCCGTGTTTCCTCCATGCGCCGTCCTCAGACCTCGCATGGAGCGGTGTCAATGCAGAGCCGCACGGGCTTCCCTCCTTTTTCCAAAAAGATTGTACACAGTCTAGCATTTCCGGCGCCGGGCTGTCAAGCTCCGCCCCTTCCCAGCGGCGGGAAAAAAGTCTTGCATTTTCCCGGCAATGGGGTACAATAGGTTCCAAACAACCAAGGAGGAGTTAAGATATGCTGCACACCATTTGGGGCCCGGGCATGGAGCTGCGCGAGGAGGAGCTTCTGCGCCGGGAACAGCGCAACCGCAAGTACATGATGGATTTAAAATCGGAAAACCTGCTTCTCAACTACAACTTGGAGGCAGGCCGCTACACCGCCGCCTTTTTCCCAGAGGGTATTCACGGCGGCTGGGAGGCCCAGACCTGCCAGCTGCGGGGCCATTTTTTGGGCCATTGGCTCTCCGCGGCGGCCATGAGGTACCACGCCAGCGGCGACGGGGAAATCAAGGCCAAGGCGGACGCCATCGTCCACCAGCTGGCCCTGTGCCAAGAGGAAAACGGCGGCCAGTGGGTGGGGGCCATCCCCGAGAAATACCTGTATTGGATTGGCCGGGGCAAGCAGGTGTGGGCGCCCCAGTACAACCTCCATAAAATCCTCATGGGCCTGGTGGACCAGTACGAGCTGGCCGGGAACCAGGAGGCCCTGGCTGTGGCGGACCGCTTTGCCGATTGGTTCTGCCAGTGGTCGGCGGGCTACACCCGGGAGCAGTTCGACGACATCCTAGACTTTGAGACAGGCGGCATGCTGGAGGTGTGGGCCCAGCTGCTCCAGCACACCGGCGCGGAGAAGTACCGCACCTTGCTGCAGCGCTACTACCGCCAGCGCCTGTTCACCCCCCTGCTGGAGGGCAAGGACGTGCTGACCAATATGCACGCCAACACCACCATCCCCGAGGTGCTGGGCTGTGCCCGCGCCTATGAGGTCACCGGGGAGCAGCGGTGGCGGGACATTGTAGAGGCCTACTGGAAGCTGGCCGTGGACCAGCGGGGCCAGTACGCCACCGGCGGCCAGACCAGCGGGGAAATCTGGTCCGCGCCCCAGGCGCTGGGCGCCCGGCTGGGGGATAAGAACCAGGAGTACTGCACCGTGTACAACATGCTGCGCCTGGCGGACTACCTCCTGCGCTGGACCGGCGACGCCCGCTACGCCGATTACATCGAGATGGGCATCTACAACGGCCTGATGGCCCAGGCCTACTGGCACCGCTTCAAAACCAACGGCCAGCACTATGACACACCCGACGAGGGCCTGCTGACCTACTTCCTGCCTCTGGCTCCCGGCTCGAAAAAGGGCTGGGCCAGCGAGACCCAGGATTTCTTCTGCTGCCACGGCACCTTGGTCCAGGGCAACGCCGCCTGGGAGCGGGGCATCCTCTACCAAGAGGGCAGCCAGCTCTACCTCTCCCAGTACTTTGATTTCTCCGCCAGCCTGGAGGTGGCCGGGCAGCCGGTGCGCCTTTCCATGGCGCGGGACACCTTGACGGGGAGCTTCCACCTCTCCAGCACCTCCAGCGCCCGGCAGAATATCCACGAGAACACGGCCAAATACCCCCACCACCCCGACTGCCGGGTGGAGGTCCTCTCCATCGAGACGGAAGCGCCGGTGGAGTTCTCCCTGTGGGTGCGTGTGCCCTGGTGGGTCAAGGGCGAGGCCGTCCTCGCCGTCAACGGCCAGGAGGTGCGCCGTGCCCCTGCTGGCGCCGGTTTCGTGGAGCTGCGCCGCCTGTGGAGCGATGGCGATACCCTGCGCGTCACCTTGCCCCAGGGCGTTACCACCTGGAGCCTGCCGGAGGACCCCCACATGGCCGCCTTCCTCTACGGCCCCGTGCTGCTGGCGGGCCTGTGCGGCGAGGAGCGCCAGCTGCTGGTCCCCAGCGAGGACGCCGCCTCTGTCCTCACCCACGACGGCGAGCGGGAGTGGGGCGCTTGGCGGGACACCTTCAAAACCGTGGGCCAAGAGCGGGGGATTCGCTTCATCCCCATGTACCAGGTGGGCTACGAATCCTACACCACCTACTTCCCCTTAAAGCGCCAATAATCCACAGCGAAGAACAAGAGAACCGGGCACCCCAGCGGGCGGCCCGGTTTTCGCTTTTTTGCCATGTCCCAAGATTTAACATCCCCTTAACGCTGCCGCGGTGGAAGGAACCTCCCCCGGGGGCTATCCTTTTTAATAGAAAAGCCTTTCTTCCCAAGGGGACTTTACGCTCTATGCCCAGGTGAGCTACCTGCCCCACACCCGCACGCTGCTGTGGTGGGAGTGTTGGGCCGAGGCCTCGCCGCCGGAGAAAAGAGGGATGTAGCATGAAAGAAAAAGCGTTTCCGCAGTGGGCCGCGGATGCAGTCCGCTGGACCAAAGAGCACTCCCAGCGGGCCCTGGGCCTGGGGCTGGCGGCTTTGGGATGCGTCCTGGCCGCTTTGGCCCGAACCGGTGGGGGAGACCCCTTCCAGGACTTTGCCCTGGGCTTGCTGATGGGCCTGGGCGTGGGCTGCATGGCGGTGGGGGCCGTGTTCCTGGCGCTGTCCCTGCGCTACCAGCCTTAAAAATCCAGAAAGAGCGGGCGCTGCCTCCTGACGGGGGCGGCGCCATTTTCTTGAAAATCCCCGGCCTTTTGGGGACATCTCCCGGCGTTTTCACAGAAAAACGGGATTTGCCTGGGATTTGAGAAAATTTTCCTTGACAAATGTGGCCAGACAGTCTACATAATATAAGGGTACAATGATTCTGGCATTTTAGGAGGAACAAAGAATGTCCCGCTATTTCGGCACAGACGGCTTCCGCGGCGAAGCCAATATAAACTTAACAGCAGACCACGCCTATAAAGTCGGCCGTTTCCTCGGCTGGTACTATACAGAAAAACGGGCCCGGGCCGCAGAGGAAGGCCGGCCCACCAAAGAGGGCCCCGCCCGTATTGTCATTGGCAAGGACACCCGCCGCTCCAGCTACATGTTCGAGTACTCCCTGGTAGCCGGCCTGGTGGCTTCCGGCGCGGACGCCTACATGCTCCACGTCACCACCACCCCTTCCGTGGCCTACATCGCCCGGGTGGACGACTTTGACTGCGGCATCATGATTTCCGCCAGCCACAACCCCTACTACGACAACGGCATCAAGCTCATCAACGACCAGGGCGAGAAGATGGACGAGGAGACCATCGAGCTGGTGGAGGACTACCTGGACGGCAAGCTGGTGGCCTTTGGTAAACAGTGGCCCGAGCTGCCCTTCGCCCAGAAGGATAAAATCGGCTGCACCGTGGACTATGTTTCCGGCCGCAACCGGTACATCGGCTACCTGATTTCCCTGGGCATGTATTCCTTCCGCGGGGTGAAGGTGGGCCTGGACTGCGCCAACGGCTCCAGCTGGAACATCGCCAAGGCTGTGTTTGACGCCCTGGGCGCAGACACCACCGTTATCAACGCGGAACCCAGCGGCTTGAACATCAACCTCAACGCCGGTTCCACTCACATTGAAGGTTTGCAAAAGCTGGTGGTGGAGAAGGGCCTGGACGTGGGTTTTGCCTTTGACGGCGACGCCGACCGCTGCCTGTGCGTGGA
>UMIY01038167.1_pt1 | contig 10719 bp, 10 predicted proteins | sample 1965921 | NCBI WGS metagenome assembly UMIY01 (sample SAMEA4836134, study PRJEB28245) | human gut metagenome | biome: gut microbiome; material: fecal sample | place: Denmark | collected 2008
AGGTGGTCTCCGTGGAGGAGGAGAGCACCGAGGCCATCTGGCCGGTCGGGCTGTCGGGGCCAAAGCGCTGGAGCAAATCCAAGGTGTAGGCGGAGGCCCCGCTGCCGGAGATGGGCCGCAGCAGGGCCAGGGGCAGCAGCTCTGGGGAGACGCCCAGGCTTTCGGCCACAGGCGCCAAGGGGACGCAAAGCAGCTCCAGCAGGCCCGAGGCCCGCACCATGGACACCGCCACAAGCAGCCCCACCAAGGTGGGCAGCAGCTTGAGTGAGGTGCGCAACCCCTCTTTGGCGCCGGAGAGGAAGGTGTCGAACACCGGCACGCCTTTGACATAGCCAAAGAGCAGAATCAGCCCCACCAGCACCGGCAGGGCGGCGGCGCCTACCTCTGCCATAGGGGGCTCCTTTCCAGCAGCTTGCAGGCGGCCAGGCACACAGCCAAGGACGCCGCGGAGGTTATCCACACCGCCGGGAGGATGGCGAAGGGCTGGGCGCTGCCGGCGCTTTGGCGCATGGCCGCCATGTTCAGGGGAATCAGCTGGAGGGAGGCGGTGTTCATCACCACAAAGAGCACCATCCCCCGGGTGGGGGATTCCCGGGAGGGGTTCCTTTCGGCCATGGCCTGGATAGCTGCCAAGCCCAAAGGTGTGGCGGCGTTGCCCAGGCCCAGCAGGTTGGCGGAGAGGTTTAAGGCGATTTTCCCCAGGATGGCGGTGTCCTCCCGGTACTCGGGGAACAGGCGGCCTATCACCGGGGCCAGGGCGCGGGCCAGCAGCCGGGAGAGGCCGCTCTCCTCGGCGATTTGTAAAAAGCCCAGCCAAGCGCACATGCTCCCCAGCAGGAACAGGGACAGCTCCACCGCGGACTGGGCGCCCTCCAGCAAGGCGGTGGAGAGCGAGCCGATGCGGCCGGTGGCCAAGGCGCTGACCACGCTGAGGGCAATCATGAAAAACCAGATGGAATTTAACATCCTTTCCCCCTCCTTTTCCCAGAGTTTCCCTTGACTTTAGGGTAAAAAAAGTTTATCGTAAGAGCGTACCTTCCTGTTTTGGAGGGATACCCACACAAGAAAGGAATACCCATCTATGCTGTTTGGTGAGAAGATTCTGGATTATTGGGACGATATTTTGAAAGATCTGGCCACGGTGGTGGCCATCCCCTCTGTGGCCAAGCCCCAGGAGGGCGAGCATCCCTTTGGGGACCAGTGCGCCCGGGCCCTGGACACGGTGGTGGCGATGGCGGAAGGCTATGGCCTGAAGGCCAAGAACGTGGGCTACCACGCCGCCCACGCGGAGTACGGCGAGGGCGAGGGCAACGCCGTGGTGATGGCCCACCTGGACGTGGTACCCGCCGGGGAAGGCTGGGACACCGACCCCTACACCATGGTCATCGACGACAACCTGGCCTTTGGCCGGGGCGTTTCCGACAACAAGGGGCCTGCCATTGTGGCCCTCCACTGCCTGCGGGCTTTGAAGGATGCCGGGGTGAAGGGCAACCGGAAGCTGCGGGTCATCTTTGGCTCTGCCGAGGAGATTGGCATGGACGACATGCCCTACTACTTTGAGCGGGAGCAGAAGCCCGACATGGGCTTTACCCCCGACGCCTCCTACGGCATCTGCCACTGCGAGAAGGGCCACATGGGCTTTGAGGTCCACGCCAAGAACGACTCTGCGGTGGTGAAGAGCTTTGAGGCCGGCACGGTCTCCAACGCGGTGCCCTTTAAGGCGGAGTGCGCCCTGGCCTGCTCCCCCGAGGAGGTGGAGAAGCTCCAGGCCAAGGCGGCCAAGTCCAAGGGGATGTTTGAAGTATCCCCCACCCAGGAAGGCTGCACCGTGCTGTGCCACGGCAAGGCCGCCCACGCCGCCAGCCCGGAGGATGGCGTCAACGCCGCCGCCCACCTGGTGGAACTGCTGTGCAAGGTCTTTAAAAAGGACCAGCTGGGCAGCTTCTTCCGGTTTATCCACGAGAAGATTGGCCTGTGCACCGACGGCGAGAAAATCGGCGTGAAGATGAGCGACGAGCCCAGCGGCCCCCTGACCTTCAACCTGGGCCTGGTCCACGTGGACGGGGACGCTTGCAGCCTGACGGTGGACATCCGCTACCCCGCCACCAAGCAGGGCGCGGAGATTTCCGCCACGCTGAAAGAGCAGGTGGAATCCTGCGGGGTGGAGTTTGTGCTCCTCTCTGACGCGGAGCCCCTGTATCTGCCCAAGGAAAGCCCCCTGGTCAGCCTGCTGGCCGGCGCTTACAAGGACGTCACCGGCGAGGCGTGCGACATCTTCTCCATGGGCGGCGGCACCTATGCCCGGCAGATGTTCGGCAAGGGCGTGGCCTTTGGAGCCGGCTTCCCCGACCAGGAGGACGGCCGCGCCCACCAGGCCAACGAGTTCTTGGATTTGCGGCGGTTTAAGCTGCACGCCCAAATCTGCCTGGAGGCCATGTACCGCATGCTCACCGCGGAGTAAAGGCCATGGGATACAACCACGTGACGCCGGAGGACATCTTCCGCAATGAGGAGGTGCGCTGCTACATCCAGCGGGGCAACGACTGTCTGGGGGCCATTGGCTACACCGAGCACGGCTTTGCCCACGCCAAAAAAAGCAGCGACACCGCCCGGGAAATCCTGGCGGCTTTGGGCTATCCCCAGCGGGACTGCGAGCTGGCCGCCATTGCCGGGTATATGCACGACATTGGCAACACCGTCAACCGGGTGGACCACGCCCACAGCGGCGCGCTGATGGCCTTTTCCTTGCTCAACAAGCTGGACATGCCTCCCCAGGAAATTGGCCTGGTGTGCTCGGCCATTGGCCACCACGACGAGAAGACCGCCTTCCCGGTGAACCCTGTGGCCGCGGCGCTGATTCTCTCGGACAAAAGCGACGTGCGGCGCTCCCGGGTGCGGAAGGACGCCGTGCTGGAGGCGGACATCCACGACAGGGTAAACTACGCCGTGGAGGCCTCCCAGCTGCGGATAGAGCCGAAAAAGAAGCTCTGTATCTTTACTATTGAAATCGCCACGGAAATATGCCCGGTGATGGAGTATTTTGAAATCTTCCTGGAGCGCATGGTGCTGTGCCGCAAGGCCGCCCAGACGCTGGGGCTTCAATTTGAATTGATTATCAACGGGACACGGCTGCTGTAAAAAAACGCCCCCGGCCATTTGGCTGGGGGTATTTTTCTAAAATTTCTTGCAATCCCCGCGAAAAATAGTATACTAAAACTATAGAAAGCGATGTGTTGCAGGGAGAGATAGCTATGAAAAAGAAACTGACAGCCCTTCTGCTTGCTCTTGCGCTTGTATACACCTTTTCCCTACCCGTTGCAGCCGCCCAAAAAACCGTGGAGTGGGAAGGCGTCACTTACACGGTGGACACGGAAACCCAGACAATCCACGACGGGGAAAGTGTGTACGAATACCAAGTAGAACTTTATAGAGATGGCTATACTTTGGAGATTACCTATCCAAACGGCGCCTTCTGGAGCGCTTCGGTGACTGAATCCGATGGGACCTATGGATGGAACGAGGAGTACGACATGAAGGGCACGGTTTACCCCACGGGGGATACGCTGGAAACCGTACTGCACAACGCGGGTGTCACCTATATTTCTCAAAGCGGCGAAAAAAGCGTCCTCCTGTTGCTGGTGCTGCTTGGCATAGGGATTTTCAGCGCCGCCTAGCCCTATGGGGCGTGGTACTTGGAACGGGGCTGGTATTACAAGGATGCCGAACCATCTGACGCCGCGCTGCTTTTCAACCGGGTGGTTGGCATCCTGCTGCTGGCCGGAGCGCTTATCTGGTTTCTTTTTCTGTAAAGGAAATGGACTGACGCAAAAGGGCGCCAGTCCATTTTTTGTTGCTTACTGGGCTTCCACCACCACTTTGATGGACGCATCGCTCATCTGCATGGCGATGGCTTCGGGCAGCTGGTCCAAGGTAAAGCGGTGGGTGATAATGGGGCCAAAATCCACCTTGCCGCTGTTGATAAGGGCCACGGCCCGGGCGAGGGTGTCGGGGTTGACGAAGGAGCCCTTGATGGTCAGCTCCTTCTTGTACACGTCAAAGAGGGGCAAATCGAAGGTAGCGTCCACCTTGGGCACGCTGAACAGCAGCACCGTGGCCCCCTTGCCGGCGAACTGGAAGGCGCTCTTTACGGCGGGGACGTTGCCCACGCACTCGATGACCACGTTGGCGCCGCCGCCCAGAACCTGGGCAAAGGCCTCCTGGGCATCGGGCCGGGTGGGGTCGATGGCGGCGTTGGCGCCCAGCTGGAGGCCCACCTGGCGGCGCTTCTCGTTGGGCTCGCTGAGGACGATTTGGGATGCGCCGGACAGTTTGGCCAGCTGCACCATCAGCAAACCGATGGCGCCGCCGCCCACCACACAGACCTTGTCCCCCACCTGGATGCCCGCCAAGTCGATGCCGTGGAGGCAGCAGGCCAGGGGCTCGGCCATGGCGGCAGCCTCCCAGGGGACGGTGGGCTCCAGCTTGAAGGCCTGGGACGCGGGGATGAGGCTGTACTGGGCAAAGCCGCCGTCCCGGGTAACACCGATGGCCTCCATGGAGGGGCACAGCTGCTTTTTGCCGTTCTGGCAATACGCGCAGTGGCCGCAGTAGATGTTGGGATCTACGGTGACGTGGTCGCCCACCGCAAAGCCGGTGACGCCCTCCCCCACCTCCACCACTTCGCCGGAGTACTCGTGGCCCAGCACCACCGGCGGGTTCACGTCGGCGGAGCCAGGCTCCCCGTGGTAGATGTGCACATCGGTGCCGCAGACGCCGCACACCTGGTTGCGCAGCACCAGCTCCCCCGGCCCGGCGTGGGGCGTTGGCAAATCGGTGACGGCGAAGGTCTTATTCCCGAGAAAACGGGACGCTTTCATAGAAATTCCTCCCATCCAAAGGTTCTTGGCACCATTTTTGCACCAAAGCGGGCACTTGTCAAGAGGGAAACAAAAAGGGCCGCCACAGTTTTTGTGGCAGCCCTCTGTTTAGATGGGATTACTTTTTCAGCACGCCAATGGCATCGGTGATGGTCTTTTCCATGGCCTCCATGCCGTACTTATCCACGTCGGCCTTGTTCTTGTCGCCGTGGGTCAAGCAGCCGGCGCCGCCAATGCAGCCGCCGATACAGGCCATGCCCTCGATGAAGTTGGCGGGCAGCACCTTCTTAGAAGCCTTCAGCAGCGCCATGCGGCAAGCCTCGATGCCATCGCAGGCAATGGCCTTCAGCTCGAAGGTCTGGTCCAAGCCCTGCTCCTTGAGGGCCTGGGTCACGGCGTCGCTCAAGCCGCCGCTGCGGGCGAAGATGCGGCCGTAGTAAGAGGCGTTATCCAGCACGCCCTCGGGCAGGGACTTCAAATCGATGTCCCGGCTGTCGAACAGGGCCTGCAGCTCCTCAAAGGTGATGCAGCTGTCGATGTAGGGCTTGACGCGCTCCTTCTGCACTTCCATCTTCTTGGCGGTGCAGGGCCCGATAAAGACAACCTTGGCGCCGGGAGTGGTCTCCTTGATGTACTTGGCGATGGTGGCCGCCGGGGACAGGTTGTGGGAGACATGCTCCTTCAGCTGGGGGAACTGCTTCTCAATGTAGTCCACAAAGGCGGGGCAGCAAGAGCTGGTGAGGAAGCCCTTTTCGGCCAGCTCGGCAGCCTCGGCATAGGATACCATATCCGCGCCCAGGGCGGCCTCTACCACGTGGAAGAAGCCCAGCTCCTGGATGCCGGTGATAACCTGGCCCAGCTTGGCGTAGCTGAACTGGCTGGAGATGGAGGGCGCCACCACAGCGTAGAGCTTGTAGTTCTCGTTGTGGTCGCTCTTTTTAATCATGTCCACCACGTCCAGGATAAAGGACTTATCCACAATGGCGCCAAAGGGGCACTGGTAGACGCAGGCGCCGCAGGAGATGCAGGTCTCGTTGTCGATGTGGGCAGCGCCGCTGTCCGCCATGCTGATGGCTTTAATCTTGCAGGCGTTCTCGCAGGGGCGCTTCTGGTTGACAATGGCGCTGTAGGGGCAGACCTTGGCGCACTGGCCACACTCTACGCACTTGGATTTGTCAATGTGGGCATGCAGGTGCTCGTCAAAGGTGATGGCCCCCCGCCGGCAGGCGTCCTCGCAGCGGTGTGCGATGCACCCACGGCAGGCGTCGCTGACATTGTAGCCAGACATGGGGCACTCGTCGCAGGCGATGTCAATCACTTCGATGACGTTGGGGTTGTTCTTATCGCCGCCCATGGCCAGCTTGATGCGCTCCTCCACAATGGCGCGCTCTTTGTAGATGCAGCAGCGCATGGTGGGCTTTTCCTTCACAATCAGCTTGGGGATTTCGGTGTAAGCATCCAGCAGCCGGTCTTCAAAGGCATAGCGGGCCACCTCGCGGAGGACCTTGTACTTGAGGTACTGGACCTGGGTGTCGAATTTTCTGTCCTTAATGGGAACTGAGGCCATACGCTTGTATCTTCCTTTCTATCCTCTTAGAGCATTAGAAGTAGCTCACTTTGATGCGCTTTCCCATCTGCTTCAAACACTCGCTGAGCTCCTCTACCAGGCGCATTTTGATGTTGAAGTTAATGGGCAGGTTGGGGTTCTGGTGGGCGGGGTTGATGGCACGGCCCACGAAGAAATTGATGTCGGTCGCTTCTTCAAAAAGCATCCGGGCGATGAGGGAGGCGCCGTCCCGCTTGTAACCCCACTGGCTGAAGGACGCGTTGTCGGAGAGGAAATCCTTGGCGTACTCCAGCACCTTGCTGATGGTGATGACGCCCTCGGTGACCAGGTCCACGCCCTCGATTTTGGCGATGGGCGGGATTTCCGGGTCCAGGTAGTTCAAATCCGCCACCATGGGCTTGTGGAGGAACTCCGAAGCCAGGGTGGAGGTGGTGCCGCCGCAGACAATGTGCTTGCCCTCTTTGGAGAAGAACAGGGACATGTACTTGTTGGTGTCCTTCCTATCGGAGGGCGGGCCAATCATCAGGTTGACCTGGGAGCGGTCCCGGACCTTGACCACGCAGACGGTGGTGTCATCCCCGGGGTGGCCGCCGTACAGGTGGTTGCACTCCTCCAGCAGAATGGAGGCGTATGTTTTGGCGGTGTAGGTCTTGTCGTACATCATCTCCAGGAAGCTGATGATGTCCTTGCGCTCCCAGCCGAAATTCAGCGATTTGCCCACCCCGGCGTGGATGGTGCCGTCGCTCATGGTGAACAGGAAGTCGTTCTCCTGGAGCTTAATCTTGGACTTGTAAATCATCTTCCCGTCGATCTCGGTGCCGGTTTTGGGAATCTCCACAAACTTCCCGTCCCGGATGAGGATGAGCAGGGGGTTATCATACTGGATGATTTCCGCCTCTTCGTTTTCGATGATGTGGATGATGGTAAAGGTGGAATAGGCCACGCCCCGCACAGCGCAGACCGGCAGTGTGGAGGCAATGGTGGAAACGCAGTCCTCTAGGCGCATGTTGGCCGCCATCATGGTGGAGATGATTTTGGAGGTCAAGGAAGAGAGGATGTTGGCCTTTACGCCGCTGCCCATTCCGTCCGCCAGAACAATGACGGTGGAGTTTTCGCCCTGGTCCACGATTTCCACGCGGTCGCCGCAGAGCTGCTCTCCCCACTTGTTCAGGCTGAGGTATCCGATGTCAGTACAAAGGTTATTCATCGCCCAAGGAATCCTTCAGCTTGGTCAGCGCAATCTTGGTTTCGGCAGTGGTCTCGCCCAACAGGGAGGCGATTTCCTGCGCCATGCGCATCTGCTTTTCGATGACCCGGTCTGTCATCTCAATGGTTTGCTGGCTGATTTTCTCCTTGTCCATGCGCTCCCGCTCTTCCTCGGTGACATCGCGCATGAGGCAGATGATGATGTGGTAGCTCTTGTCGTAAATGACGGTCTGCTCCACATAGCGCTTGTATTCGGCCAGGTAGGCCTTTTCATCCCGCACGCTCTTGCCGGTGGACATCACATCCAAGAAGACCTTGGGGTCCAGGATGCGGATGACCTGGTCGCCCAGCACATCGGAGGCGTGGCGGATGTTCATAATCCGGCAGGCGGCAGAGTTGATCTGCTGCACCTCCAAGTCCTCGTTGAGGACCATGATGCCGTTGGGGGAGGTGCTGATGATGGTGTCGGAGAAGCTCTCCGCCTTCTGGGTGAGGAAGGGCAGGCACATGTTGATATCGGCCTTGCCCTGGTACACGGCGATGGCCTTCTCACGGCAGGTGTTGTAGCCGCAGGCGCCGCAGTTGAGCTCCTGCTCGGGGGTGTTCTTGCCCATCTTCTGGAGGATTTCCTGGATTTCCTTTTCACCGGGCATCTGGCGGTGCAGGCCGATGAAGCGGTGGTCCTTAATCAAATCCTTGCCGTCGGGCTGGGCCACCTGGAAGTCCTTGGGGCCGGCGTAACGGTTCACCGCGATGGTGTCGGTGATGGGACGGCGGCGCTCACGCTCCATGGCAGGGCCGCCAATGCAGCTGCCCGCACAGATGGACATCTCGATGAAACACTTTTTCAGGCGCCCCTCTTTGATGTCCTCCAGGGCGGCGAGGACGTTGTCGACGCCATCCACCACCATGTAGGTGTACTCGGGGGAATCGCAGTTCATAGTGCGCAGGATACCGCCGGAGGTGGGGAACAGCCGGGCGCGGCTCTCCTCCAGGTGGTCCTCCCCCTGCTCGATGGTGATGCCCTCTTGCTTGAGCCAGTCGGAAAGCTCCTCGAAGGTGAGGACGCAGTCCACCAGGCCGGGGTAAGCCTCGGCCTCCGCCTTTTTGGAGATGCAGGGCCCGATGAAGATGGTCTTCACCTCGGGGTGCTCCTGCTTGATTTTCTGGCAGTGGGCCTGCATGGGGGAAAGCACTGTGGCCAGGTAAGGCAGGGCCTCGGGATAGTACTTTTCCACCAAGGTGTTGACAGAGTGGCAGCAGGTGGAGATGATGACTTCCTGGCGGCCCTCCCGGACGATGTTCTCATACTCGGTCTTGACGATGGACGCGCCAATGGCGGTTTCCTCCACCCCGGCAAAGCCCAGCTGCTTTAAGGCCTTTTCCATGGTGGCGATGGTGGCGCCAGGATAGTTTGCCACAAAGGAGGGCGCCAAGCTGGCATAGACAGGGCCCGCCTTGAGCAGGTTGATAGCGCTGGGCACATCGTTGCGGATTTCCTTGGCGTTCTGGGGACAGACCACAAAGCACTGGCCGCAGAGGATACATTCATCGTTGACAATCTGCGCCTGGCCTGTGGAGTATTTGATGGACTTCACAGGACAGTGGCGGATACATTTATAGCAGTTGACGCAGTTCGATTTTTTCAGCTTTAAATACTCAGCCATGTGGGAACAACCTCTCCAGTGAAAATAAGGGTCCGGGCACGGCAAACTCCATCAATGCCGTTTTGCCATTGATGGAGCTTCCTGCGTGACGCGTTTTTATTGAACTTTGGCAAGGATTTCCTTTTCGAAGAACTCCTTGGTGGTCTCGGGAGACAGGGAATACAGCTTGTCATCCAGAGTGACGTTGACGCCGTTGACGCAGTTGCCCATGCAGAAGGTGCCGCCCAGCTCTACCTTGTCCTCCAGGTGGTTTTCCTTGACCAGGTACTGAAGCTCTTCCACGATTTGGCGGGAACCCTTAAGATGGCAGGAGCTCCCAATGCAAATAGTACATTTCATGGTTTTTTCCTCCTAAAAGAGTGCATGATTCAGATTTTTAGAAAGAGCGGCCGCGCCCTGCTCCCCGGCAGGGCACGGTACTCTTTTTTTGTAAGGGGATAGGTTTACAGAACAGGCGTGCGGGGCGCGGGGCGATTATTCGTACTCCACCACGTTGACCCAGTGCATGAGGAACTCGCGCTCCTCGGCCTTGCCCTTTACGGACTGGGAAGCGGCCACGATGGGCAGCCACTTCTGCACATACTGCTTGGCGGTATCGGTCTTCTTGCAGAAGAGGTCCAGATACTTCTCGGCGGTCTCAATGTCGCCGCCCAGCCAGAACAGCAGGTAGGTGCGGGCGGCGTCGGCACTGGCGTTGCCCTGGGTGGCATGGGCCCAGTCCAGGACGGACCAGCTCTCCCCATCGGGGGAGATGACCACGTTGGTGGGGTTGAAGTCGCCGTGGCACAGCTTGTTGTGGTTGGGCATAGAGGCCAGGCGGGAATCCAGCTCATAGCGGGTGGTGGCGTCCAGGCCGGTCTGGGAAATCTTCCGCTTCATCTTCTCCTTGAGGCGGTTGAGCATGGGGCAGGTCTTGGACTGGATCTCAATCTGGATGTCCACAAAGCGCTCCAGGTACTCGTCCTTCTTGTCGGGGTTCTCGGCCATCAGCTGGGCGATGGTCTTGCCCTCGGCATAGTCGGTGACAATGGCCCACTTGCCTTCAATCTTGGTGACCTCTTCCACGTGGGGGATGGGCAGGCCAGTCTCTTCCACGCGGGCGATGTTCAAGGCCTCGTTGAGGATATCCGCCTTGGAGTAGCCCTCGTCGAACACCTTGATGACATAGCTGCCGTCACGGTAGATGGTTTTGGAATTCCGAACTGCGATGACCTTTTCCAGTTTCATAGTGAAAACTCCTCCGTTTATATTACTTGCCGTAGTAGCACTTGAGATAGATTTCCTTAATCTCGCTCATCAGGGGGTAGCGGGGGTTGGCGCCGGTGCACTGGTCGTTGAAGGCGTTCTCCACCATCTCGTCCAGGGTATCCAGGAAGTACTTCTCGTCCACGCCGTAATCCTT
>UMIY01052223.1_pt1 | contig 10711 bp, 12 predicted proteins | sample 1965921 | NCBI WGS metagenome assembly UMIY01 (sample SAMEA4836134, study PRJEB28245) | human gut metagenome | biome: gut microbiome; material: fecal sample | place: Denmark | collected 2008
AACCGTTTTATCCCCTTTGATAGCCTTGTATAATTCTATCGGTGCGGGACCATGTGGGAAAGCACAAAACTTATCATCTATCATTGGGTAGCCCCATTCTAAAAGGGTTCGCTGATTGCCAAAGTATAGTATAATAAACAGGCGTTGATAATCAATTCCTCCTGTTCTGTTTATTATATATAAGACTATTTCAATTAATGCTTGTATTCGATCCTGTCTCATAAGAATACAGATATTGCATGTTTATGATATAGTAGCCAAAAAATTAGAAAGGCTTTTGAAATCGCTAAATTCTTTCATCTCGGCATTGTCGGTTTTCCTTATTCGTTTATTCTTTCTGCTTTCAGATACAATAGACAGCATATTTTTTACAATGCCTTTTGCATTATAAATTTTAATATTATTGCTTTCAGACAAATTGCAAAGCTCATCCGCAAAAGACCTAGAAATAAATGTTATTTGCGATAGGTCAATAATAGAAATATTACAATCCAAGATTTTTTCACGCAATACATCGGCATTAGAGCGTGAACGTATTTCTGTTCCAAACAAATCGTAAAGTTTAATCATTTCGTTCATAATACTACCTCCTACCTTATATATTTCATGTAATCAAAAGAATTATTTACTGTTAACGGTATTCTCATAAGTATTACTGTACCATCCCAACTAATGGATTCTGGAAGCCTAACATACGAACTTCCGTTAATATCATGTCGATGAAATGCGCCTCCGGATAGCATAAAAAATGCGCCTCCAAGCCCTTCTACAATCATGCTTTTTGTGGAAGATATGCCAAACCCTCTATTTTCTGCTTCTGGAAGATTCTTTGTAGAATACCCTTCGTTGGCAAATTTAAGTGCTTCTGCTTCATTATCACCTATTTCTTCTATCATTTTCTGTGTTTTTACATAACTTCCGTATATAGTGATCCCGTCATCGGCAATACAAATGTCTAAACTATTCTCCTTGCCTAAATACTGTGTATATATGTAACCAAATTCACTGTCTGAATGCTGGTCTATATTGCAAACTAATTCACTAATTAAGTATCAAATTGGAGTTTTCAGCCTTGCATCTAACTGCTTTTGTTTTTCTACTACAGATTGAATTATTGTCTGCATCGAATCAATATTCTTATTTAATCTACTGAATCTGCATATAGGAATATAGCTTTTAACCAAATACTCTTTTAATGCCTCTTTCAGTCCCTCATCATCTTCTATTGTAAGCATGTCAAAGAAGCGCACACAACTCAAATAACTTCTCATATATGAGGGTAGATTTTTGCAATCAATGTTGGTTTTACATTTGCTTCTATATATGGCAAAAGGGAATAAAAAGAACGGATGAAAAAATGACGTATTCGAGAAATCCCAAATAATATTATCCCCCTCTCCGTATATTTCATTCTGCAATATAACAGAAAAAAGATGATTGAATACACTTCCTATCCTTTCGTCTCTGTCCGCATTTGGTATTTTAATTGCAATATTCATAACGCAAATATACTATGTTTCTATCGTTTTCTTTATCTCATTTTACCTTATTTTATTCTATTTGCTTATATTTTCTCCGTTTTGAGGTTTAAAATATGCCGTAAAACATAAAAGCAATAGTACTATAATGTGGGGAAGCTCACGTTATTCTATACTGTTTTGCTCGTTTAATGCTCGTTTTCGCATCTTGTTTGCGTCTAAGCGATTTTCTAACACCGGAAAAGGGACTATCATCAGAAGAGAGAAAGCCCTAAAATCGCAACTCCTGAAAGGAATACGAGTGAATAAGAAATACTGCCTCATCTCACGACGAAACAGCATAAGCGTACAAATACAAAATATTAATGAATCTATTTAGTTTTCATCGACTTAAAAGAATACGAATACAAAGATATAAGAAAGCATTGATTGTACAAAGTAGAACGACTATCATACAACAATACGAAAACCTTTTGTGTAACGTTCTCCTTGCATTGCGTTGACAGCCGTCCCTATTTCCATAGGTTGCAAAGATATATATTTTTTATCAAAACGAATCCGGCTCTTCTATCAATTCCACAAGCCTTTGGAAAGTATCGCTATACCAAACAGGTAGTAACGTGTCCGGATAATCAGTGCGTATACTATTCACTCCGTACTTTAATCCTTTTAAGGATATTGCTTTATATGGTTCCCCGTTTCTGTATAGAATTTCCATGAAGCCTTTTTCTATCAGCAACTGGTTGAATTGTGCTGCCGTGTACTTTTTCCCGTGTATCTTTAACAGGTCCGTCAAAGTGTATGCTTTGCGTACTATCTTACATTTATCTTTCTCTTTTGCAGGAAGCTTCTCAATACATGGGCGTTTTTCTGTCGGTGTGTTCTCTGTAGAAACGGGTATATCAATCATTGGTAAACCTCGTTCTTCCGCTATCTTCTTCATTAGTTCCAACGTTGAGGATTTGTCAGCTCCGCCCAACCTTTGCAAAGCACCTACCCACTCGATAAGCTCATGTATCGTATGAGCTGCTCCGGAATCTGTCGGATCAGGTAGGGCATTACTTTCCTTTTCCCTATCTTCTCTTTCCAATTCATCCCAACGAAGGATTAACTTTGCACGGGCTTCGTCATTGAACTTGGTAGCGATGTACATACATTCCCGGTAGTCTAGTAGATACATGGGGCGTTCCCGGTTGTTTTCGTCTTTGTAGGAGCACGACGCAAATTTGCGTTCTGCTATTTTTACCCATGCCGGCTCCATTGCTCGGATAGAGCGCATAACATCACTGTGTCTCTTTCCGGTCATTTCCGCAATCTCCACGGATGACATAGTTCTTTTGTGTACACTCGGCTCATTTTTGAGTTCAGTGCTTGCATTAATGATTCTTGTTTTCATAATCGATTATATTTAAAAGCTATTGTTTTATATTCAGCCGAGACCAAAATTGGACCCGGATAATTTTCTTTTGTTCCTTTCGCATTGAGAACCGGACATACACAGCCGGCACCATGACGTTTTCAGATGATAGCTTTTGCCGTTCCGTACTACCGTCCGGTCATAGAAGCGGTGAAGGGGAAGAACCTTTCCGCAATGTGTGCATTTCTTCCGCTCTATTCCGTCCACTATAACCCGGTTCTTTGGCTTCCGTTTAACCAGCTGGCACGAAAGGCACTCATGTGAGCCATATCTCCGGCAATAAGCCATAGACCGTTCGCCGCATTTGGCGAAGTGGGTGCAATCGGGCCGTGGTGATGTTTGATGTATATTCATAATCGGATTCTTTTAAATGTAAACCCGGCAACCGTATTGTTACCGGGGCGTCTTTGTTGATGGCGTCAACTAATGTGCCGGTCCGAAAACCCCTAACACTGGTTTATTTCGATTTTTCAATCTTCATTTTTATTATCCTAGGAGCCGTTGAGCTCTTCATTTTTGCCTCGTTCTCTAGCTCTTTAACTCTTTCCTTTAACTGCAAGTATTCATTAGCCAGAAATACAAGTCTTTGCAATAATATCTCATATAAGTCCATGATTCCTTTTTATTGATGTGATTTGTAAACCATTTCATTTAGTACTGTGTAACCGTCTTTGCCTAGATTAACATTATAACTAGTGCCGGAGTCTATACTAGCTAAGCTGTCAATAACGCAAGTTTGGCAATACATAATGTTAACCGTTACTTTATCGTTGTTCTGTAGAATCTTCAGCAGTCTTTCGATAAACTGCTCTCCTTGCTCTGTCCACTCTTTGCTAGTGGGTTCTATTATCATTCCCATAGTTATTTTTATATTGATTGATTTCTGTTGTTATCGTTAAACATTTCATCCCAGATGCAGAAAGCAAGAAGGATGATACAAATAATTAGTGTAGCGTTCATAATTGATTAAACATCAAAGAAGTGCTCTCCCTTTTTCCTAAATATCCTATAGCTAGTGTATAGGCATCCAAGTACTATCAATATCTCCATCTCGTTATAGTTTAAGGGTTGTCACCTGTTGGTATATCGTGGAGGCTCTTATTATCTCTAATGGTGTGCCAGTCACTTCTATTGCTGCGTACTCTTCATATTCGAATACCTTATGTTTTATTCCTTCTATCTTTAGCATGGTAGTGATAGCCTCTACTTGCTTGTTCTCGTGGAGCTTGAAAACTTTTGTCTCTGTCATAGTGTATATTTTATGATGTGGTTGGGTTGAAACCACCCCCATCGGGTTAATAATCAATCACCACAATACGAGCCACACCCGTAGCCCATTGCACGACTAATACGGTTTTGATACTCATTGTAAGAGATACCCTCTTTGCGTGCTGCTATCTCGCCTTTCATGCGTTCCGCTTTGGCTTCCGCTTCTCTTCTGATCCGATCAGCTTCGATTTGTGCACGAAGAAGAACCGAACTAATGGCGGCTTGCTCGTTCTCTTCACGTACCTTTGCTTCACGTGCTTTAGTCTCCGCTTCGATTGTCTGGCGTTCTTCGGCTACTCTAACCTCAAATTTTGCCATGCTCCAAGATTTACGGAGTGCATCGGCGAATGTCGGATACTTTGCATGAGCGTTTTTATACAGGTTGTGAGCTCTCGTCATTATTTTGCTTAAATCGTAACGTGCCATATCTTTTTTTATTTATTGGTTTAACTTTGATGATGCAAAGATATAGTATTTACTTTAATAAATCTTGAAATAAATAAAGAAAATACTTATATTTAACATCTATTATTAAAGTAAATACTATAACAAATAAACTATTCACTTATATTTGCACTATAAATATTAAAGGATATACTTATGAGGATAAAAGAAGTAATAAAAGAAAAAGGTTATACTCAAAAAGAGTTTGCCGAAAAGTTGGGTATGAGCACTGTAGGGCTTGCTCAAATTGTAGCTGGAAAACCGTCATACACTACGTTGGAAAAGATTGCTGGCGCTTTAGGTGTAGAAATATGGGAGTTGTTAGTGTCAAAAGATGAAATTGTAGGTAAGAAAGACGGTTTTTCTCTCACTTGTCCCCATTGTGGAAAGAGTATTAATCTTAAAGTAGAATAGTCTCATGAATGAAGATTTAAAACTGTTGTTAGATAAAGCTGACACACTCAAAGGGGAGTTATCCGCTTTACGTCCATTACCGGAAGATGCGCTGCAAAAGATACAGGATGCCTTGGATATAGAATATACTTACGAAAGTAACCGGATCGAAGGTAATACCCTTACATTACAGGAAACCGCATTAGTAGTAAATGAAGGAGTTACCATATCCGGCAAGTCTATGCGTGAACATCTGGAGGCTATCAATCATAGCGAGGCTATTGATTATATCAAAGATATAGCGAAGAAGGATATAGAGATAAGTGAACGTACTATCAAAGAAATACACGCTCTTATCTTGCACGGAATAGATCGTGAAAATGCCGGGAAATACCGTACCGTTCCCGTTATGATTTCCGGTAGTACCCACATGCCGCCTCAGCCTTATTTGATAGAAAAGCAAATGGAGGATTTTATGATAAAGTTCCGGCAGATGGAAGAAGAAAAAGTACATCCGGTACTTATAGCCGCATATCTCCATGATGAACTTGTGCGTATTCATCCGTTTATTGATGGAAACGGGCGAACATCACGTTTATTGATGAATCTTTATCTTTTACGGAATGGGTATACATTGGTTACTTTAAAAGGTAGCAATGAGGATAAAATAAGTTATTATAAAGCACTGGAAGAATCTCATACAGAGAATAAGCCGGAAGCCTTTCAAAAGCTTGTTGTTGAGGCCGAAATAGCCTCTTTACAAAGATATTTATCTATAATGCAATAGGGTATGAATACAAATGAAATAGATAAGTTGAGCCTTGCAAAAGCTCATGCCTTGTTTGAGACTGGAGATATAGACCGTATCGAGGTAGGAACCGTAAAGGGATTGTGTGACATACACCGCTATCTGTTTGATGGATTGTATGACTTTGCTGGAAAGGTCCGCACCCTCAATATATCAAAAGGAAACTTCCGCTTCGCCAATTGCATGTATCTGGACGTAATGTTGCCGATCATAGAAAAGATGCCGGAAACAACATTTGAGGAAATCGTTGCTAAATATGTGGAGATGAATATCGCTCATCCGTTTATGGAAGGGAACGGCCGTACTATGCGTATTTGGCTTGATATGATTCTGAAAAAACGTCTTGGCATGGTGATTGATTGGCAGAATGTGGATAAGGTTCTCTATTTGCAAGCTATGGAAAGAAGCCCTATTAACGACCTGGAACTGCGAACTTTGCTACATCAGGGACTAACCAACCAAGTAGATGATAGAGAGGTGATATTTAAAGGCATTACACAATCTTACTATTACGAAGGTTATGAGCCTGAATAACCAATTTTTCTTTTGATGATGCGATGAGGTAAGGGAGCAATGCTTGATGTGTTGTTCTCTTTTCTGTGTCACTTAAGGAAGTGGGCCGAAAATCCAGCATCCCTTTTATGCCGGCGGAAAATTCCGGATGGTTAACGAGCCGAAATGTAGGCCGGTTACTTTTCATCAATGCAAATACGGGAATAACCGTATTTAAAACGTAACTCACAATTACCTTTAAAAGTTCGATTTTAGCACCTTTGTTTGAGCCTTCCAATATCACCGATAGTACTGTTTTGCCTTCATATTTGCTGACTATAACGACTTCAACGACGATACTCGGATACAGCTGCAAGTAAATACCCGGAATTCCGGGTATTTAAAATGTGTGCTCAAACCATATTATCAACCAACACCGATCTATGTATGTTGATTATCCCGGTTAAATAAGTTCTCTTCTATCTCCTGCCAAAGTGCTATCATTGCCTTTGTTGGTTCATCATCTTTACCTATAAACTGAAAATCTCCCCTGTTATATGGTGTACCGTCAAAGTTTACAAGATCAAGAAGATAGTTTTTAGCCCTGATAGGGCGCAAATAACATAATTTCCTATACTCCCTATACTGTTCGTCTGAAATCGGTTGAAAAACGGTTGTCTCTTGGAAAGTGAACACAATATCATAAACCCCGTACCTGATATAAAGGACACGGATCGAAAAGGGTTTGTTCGCCTTGATTATCTCCTTTTGTTTCTTACCTTTCACCCCTGTATTTACCGTTGTTTTTTCGTTGATTTCTGAAAACATAGTACGATTATTTAAAAGTAAATAGTATATTTGTACTACTATGAATTGGGGAAGGGCGTCTATCTGGTGGTTCGGGTGACGCTCTTTTACTTTTTACCTCTCACAAAATTAGAAAACATTTGTAATAGTTGTTTTTTGTTCTTGCTTTTTGTACGTTTGCGCATTGTATAACATAAAACACACTGATTATGGAAAATATCACACTATTCGCATCTATTGTAATCATCGTATTTGGTGTATTGCAAATTGTATTGTTTTTCAAGTTATGGGAAATGACTAATGATGTCAAGATTATTAAAGATAAAAAAGAGAGCGAAGGAATTGACATTTTATTAAATGAGGCTCAAATTTATAATTTAAGTAACAATAAAGAGGATGCTTTTGAATCTTATAAAAAAGCATTCTACACATCTGTTTCTAATTTATACAATCAAACAAAGGGAGGGAATCCAATATGGATATCTGAATATTGGAAAAAGAACTACCCCAACATAGTAAGTTATTATAAACGGCATGTGCCTTCTGATATCATTGACTTTAAGGAATACGATTCTTTCGACAAAGTAGACAAAATTCTTTCTGGAAATAATTAATGTTAATCCCCGGCTACTTATCACAAGCGGTCGGGGATTCTTCTATAATGGCATGGAATAAAATTAACGACGTGATAAACCGTTAGTATTTTGTTTGATGCCGTCTAATGCCTGGGTAATCTTGGGAAGATTCTTGTTGAGATTACTAGAATTTTCAGCGATAGTTTGTTGGTCTATCCTATCTTCTGCGCTAAAAGTCAACATCTCACTAACATTGTTTTTAATTGTCTGAACTTCTCCGGTTAGATTAACTATAGCCGCTTGCAACTGGGCGTTAGATTCTGCTCTCATTGCTATATCAGCTGCAAAACTACTATTTAAAGCTTCTCTGTTTAATGATAGATCGGGAATACTGAAAGAATCCTGTGAAGGCTCTATATTAAGCAATATCGAGTTTATAGAATCCAATAGCCTAGTTTGTTCTACACTTTGATTCTTGATTTCTTCTCCGGCAATCTGCAAAGCAGTAAAACGTCCGTTAAGTTCGTCGATTGAATCCTGTGACGCAGTGGCAAATCCTTTCTTTGAGGCTTCTTGGGATGAAGAGGAACTATTTGACAATATGTCAAAACCTTTGTTAGCTGCTATTTTCTGATATTCTTCCATTAATTTTTCGGCCTTGCTTTGCTGCGCTAGTGCATCATCTACCAAATTATCAAGAATAGTAGTCCATTGGTTGAAGCGTTGCTCATCTGATAAATCGGTATTCTTCATTACATCTAGCATTTTAGATTGCGCCTGTTCCATCACTGGAGCCAATGTAACAGAATAAATCATTTGTTTGGATAGTGTTTCAAGCATACTAGAAACGGATTCGGTAAAAGCCCTTGCCGCATCGGTTCCACTGACAAAAGCATTAACGAGTGCGTCTGTCATGGAGTTTCCTAAATCCCCAAAAATATCGGTCATATAGTCATTTAATTCACTATAGGCATCTTCCGCCTGTTGCGCCAGGTCAATCATGTACTGCAACGCTGCCTTGCTTTCATCTGACATAGTACGGGTATTGATAATTGTTTCTGCCAAACTTTTATCAAACTCTCCATTAGCCTTTATTAATTGGGGATAAACATCAAGAACTGAAGAATAAACGTCTTTTCCTTTTCCCCAACCAAACAACCCCGTTTTTTTGTGTCCGGTTTTGATTTCTACGTTGGCAAGCCCTGCATATTGATCCTTTAAAGCTAGTGCGGATCCGATGTATTGATTTGCTCTTTTTAAAAACTTTCTCTCAATATTTGTAATCCAACTCCCATATTCTCCGTCTGTAAGTTCTTTATTAAGGCTTTTTACACTGTCCTTCATGTTAATAACTGCGTTCTTGGCCTTAGAATAAATATCAACTCCAAAGATTGTAGATGCTTTCTCATACAAAAGATTTTGCTCCAACAAAAGAAGGTTATATTCTCTTTGCTGATCTATCGTTTCGTTCATAATAGCCTCAAGAGCTTTTTTATGTCGAGAATTAGCCGCAAAAGCCTTTCCTATAAGATTAGCTGCTTCTCCTACTGCGGACGCAATACCGCCTACAATTCCACCTTTAGCAAAACCTTGTCCAATATTGGATATTGCATTCATTGCGATTTCTACACCACTTATGGCATCTGCTGCCGAAGTCTTACCCATCGCTTCAAATAAATTCGCAACTTCTCCAGCTGCCGATGAAGCGGCATTACTTATCGTATCTATGGCTCCAGATTTTTCTTTGAAATCTTTTGCATTTTTAAGAGAAGCAAAGCCCTTTTTGAAGGTTTCAAATATCTCTTCCCATTTATTCTCTTTTTTACCTGTACCGAGCAACTTATCCAGTGCTTTTCTCAACTTTTCTAAGTCTGCCGGACTTTTTTCAATCGCTTCTAGTTGTTCTTTTGAAATAAATGTTATTCCCTCTTTATCCCCTTTCCCAGAAAGATAATCATTCAGTTGGCGGGCTTGGGAAATCAAATTTGATAGGCCAGAGAATCCCATTTGGGAAATATCACCATATAGCATTTTTAAGAATGTATTCTCCTGTCCAACAAACTCTTTTTCCATTTCATCCCGTATTCCTTTCAATCCTTCTTTGAGTTTCTTCTTTGCAACTTTTATTGCCCGGTCTATTTCTTCCGAATTTTGTTCGGTACGTTGTGAGTTCAAGAACTCCATTTCTTCATTGAAAGACTTAACCAGTTGCTCACGCTGCTTATTGTAATCCTGATACTTGTTGAGGGTTGATTGTAACAGTTTGTTTATTTCGTTTTGCTGCTTTTGATATGCTGAAGAATATTCAGCGTCAAAATTATTTCTATGTTCACTGGGAATGTCTACAATGGTAGGAACAAATTGCAATCCTTTCTTCTTGTAATCAGGATTTGCCGCTTTCCATGCTTCATATTCTGCGTCTTGTAAGGTTTGTAGAAGCTCCCTTTCACGTTTTTGGATTTCTGCTATCTTTGCATCATAATTAGCATTGATTTGAGCAAGTTCTTTGGCATTTCCTTCCTCCATAATATCAATAGCTATCTTTTGGGCGTCTAATTGGCTTTTTAAAATAGCGTCCTTGATATTCTGTTCCGCCTTTAATAAAGACTTACCCCGTTGATAGGCATCATTGTACGCTTTTTCGCCGTTACCTCCATCTTCGTCACTATCTGAATCAGGAGGAAAAAGAAGATCAGATATTTTAATTCCGTTTTTTATATCTTGATTGACTTTATTTAAGTTGTATATTTCTCTACGGTATTCTGCTATTATCTTGTCGAATTTTTCAACCTCTGATAATGCGATTCCTACCCCTATTTGTTGAGCCGCATACAGATCCGGTTCTGCTTCTCGATTTATTTTATTTCGTTTTTCAATTTCTTCATCTAACTTTATTTGGGCTTCGTCTCTTTTTACATATTCACTTGTTATTTTTCCCTCTAAATCTATTATTTGAGAATAATTCTCAACTAGTTTTCCCTCTGCTGCCCGAGCCTTTGCATTAGCTAAAATAGATTGTGTTAGATTA
>UMIY01008329.1_pt1 | contig 10675 bp, 5 predicted proteins | sample 1965921 | NCBI WGS metagenome assembly UMIY01 (sample SAMEA4836134, study PRJEB28245) | human gut metagenome | biome: gut microbiome; material: fecal sample | place: Denmark | collected 2008
GGAACTAAGATTAACATTATTGATACTCCGGGGCACAGTGACTTCGGTGGCGAAGTAGAACGTGTACTTAATATGGCTGACGGGTGCATCCTGTTAGTGGATGCTTTTGAAGGGCCGATGCCTCAGACGCGTTTTGTGTTGCAGAAAGCGTTGGAAATCGGTTTGAAACCCATCGTTGTGATAAATAAGGTGGATAAGCCGAACTGTCGTCCGGACGAAGTTCATGAGATGGTATTTGATCTCATGTTCAGCTTGGATGCGACGGAAGAACAGCTTGATTTTCCAACCATCTATGGTTCGGCTAAGAATGGTTGGATGAGTACTGACTGGCAAAAGCCTACAGAATCTATCACTCCGTTGCTGGATTGCATTGTCGAGAACATCCCGGCTCCTACACAATTGGACGGTACACCTCAGATGCTGATTACTTCACTCGATTATTCCTCATATACAGGTCGTATTGCAGTAGGCCGTGTGCATCGTGGTACTTTAAAAGAAGGCATGAATGTATCGTTGGCTAAACGGGACGGTAGTTTTGTAAAGACAAAGATCAAGGAGGTACATGTTTTTGAGGGACTGGGACGCGTGAAAACGACCGAGGTTTCTTCCGGTGACATCTGTGCTTTGGTGGGTATCGACGGTTTTGAGATTGGTGATACTATTTGTGACTATGAAAATCCGGAAGCATTGCCGCCTATCGCTATCGATGAGCCTACGATGAGTATGTTGTTTGCTATCAACGATTCTCCGTTCTTCGGAAAGGATGGTAAATTCGTGACTTCACGCCATATTCATGACCGTTTGATGAAAGAGTTGGATAAGAATCTGGCGCTTCGTGTTCGCAAGAGTGAAGAAGATGGTAAGTGGGTGGTTTCCGGTCGTGGTGTGCTCCATCTGTCTGTGCTTATCGAGACGATGCGTCGCGAGGGATATGAGTTGCAGGTAGGTCAGCCGCAGGTTATCTATAAAGAGATCGACGGTGTGAAGTGCGAGCCTATCGAAGAATTGACAGTCAATGTGCCGGAAGAATATTCAAGTAAAATAATCGATATGGTGACTCGTCGTAAGGGCGAAATGACGATGATGGAAAGCAACGGTGAACGGGTAAATTTGGAGTTCGATATGCCGTCACGCGGTATTATCGGTTTGCGTACCAATGTGTTGACTGCTTCTGCCGGTGAAGCGATCATGGCTCACCGTTTCAAAGAATATCAACCGTACAAAGGAGAAATAGAACGTCGTACCAATGGTTCTATTATCGCTATGGAGAGCGGAACGGCATTTGCTTATGCTATTGATAAGTTGCAGGATCGCGGTAAGTTCTTTATTTTCCCGCAAGAAGAGGTATATGCCGGACAGGTAGTCGGAGAGCATTCTCATGATAATGATTTGGTGGTAAATGTTACTAAATCGAAGAAACTGACCAATATGCGTGCTTCCGGTTCGGATGAAAAAGTCCGTTTGATTCCTCCCGTACAGTTTTCTTTGGAAGAAGCCTTGGAATATATCAAGGAAGATGAATATGTAGAGGTAACTCCGAAAGCAATGCGTATGCGCAAAGTGATTCTGGACGAGACAGAGCGTAAGCGGGCGAACAAGAATTGATATTTTACAATATAGTAAGTAAAAGCCTGACAGAATACCATTTGTCAGGCTTTTCTTTTTTTAGAACGCTTTTTTAATATGACAATACTGTAACATTTTGATATTTTAAATATTGGACACTTGATGAATTTAAAATATTACATAACTTTGTAGAGTAATCTTTAAAAACATTATAATTATGAGGAAATTATTACTTTCATTATTTACAGTAGTTGCTGCTTTGAGTATGGCAAATGCAGGAGAAGTAACACTTCTGACAAATTCAGGTGCTTCCACATGGGAAGGAGATTCGGATGGATACTCCACGGTTATTGACGGATTTACAATCTCTTATACAAAAGGTGGATCACCTGCTATTGCTCCATCTGCTGATCACATAAGAGTTTACAAGGGGGCAACTTTTACGGTGAAGAATAACAGTGGCGAAGCGATAACCGGCATTGTTATTAATTGTACGGCAAAATCATATTGCGCAAACATTATGGTTGGCGAAGAGACGGTTGTAGCAGACAAAGATAATAATACGATTACTTGGTCTGGAAATTTGTCGGAATTCATAGCAAAATCTAATGAAGCCCAAATACGTGTCAAATCAATAGTCATTACTTATGGACAGCCGGCTGCTGTAGCTATTCCAAAATTCTCACCGGTAGAAGGAACTTATTATGCAGCTCAAGAGGTCACTTTGTCTTGTGCTACAGCTGATGCTACTATTCACTATACAACTGACAATAGTGATCCTACTACATCTTCTGCTACTTATAGTGATCCTATCAAAATAGAAACCACCACGACAATTAAAGCTATTGCAGTGAAAGGTGGTGACAAGAGTGATATTGCTTCTGCTACTTATACAATTGCTGAGCCTGCAACGGTTGAAAATATAGCTGCTTTTAATGAATTGTCTAAAGAAACTGTTGTTAAGTTTGTCAATCCGGTTAATGTTATTTATCAAAATGATGTATATTTGTTTGTTCAAGATGCAACTGGAGCACTTCAGATTTATGGAACGATTGGACAAACATACAAGAATGGTAATGTAATTCCTGCTGGTTTTATGGGTACAGTTGATGTGTATAGTGGACTTATCCAGATGAAACCTATGATGGAAACGTTTGAGCCTGCTGCTGATGGTGCGGTTATTGAGCCGGTTGTAGTTACGAGTCAGGAAGTAAGTGATAATATGGTGAACAAATTGGTGAAGATAATGAACGCTACTTTAACTCTTGATGACGGTAAGAGTAAAAATTATACTTTGACCGATGATAAAGGACAAATAGCTGTTTATGATCGTTTTAAAGGGGTTACGGTGCCAGATCTTGAGAAAAAGTATGATATTACAGCTATTGTGAATATCTTTAATGGAGCCATTCAGTTGTTCCCGATAGAATATAAGGAATCCGAAGGTGGTGTAGGTTTTGCTGATGTTGAAAGTGCTTCTTCAATTGTTGCCGCCGGTGATAAAGCTATCAATATCGATGCTGCTGAAAATGCCCAAGTACTTGTGGTGAATGCAGTCGGACAGGTGGTTGTAAATAAGGCGATTACTGCCGGTGCCAATACTATTGATGTGCCTGCCGGTTTTTATGTTGTTAGAGTGAATAATGCTGTAACAAAAGTTATTATTAAGTAAATGACACATATGTGTAAAAGTAAACAGACTGTTTTTATTCAATTGGGAGACGATTCTGAAAAATTGAATAAATAAAAATATGTTTTCTGATAAAGAGCCTGGTATGCTGATTGCATCCGGGCTCTTTTTATTGTTGTTTTAAAATAGTTTCTCCAGGAATTCCACCTCTACAATGCGTAAACTATTTTTTCCTTTGGCTTTTTTATCAATTTCACCGGTTGTTCCGCCTGCCACCTCTACGATTTGCCCGAAAGCATCTTTGTCTGTTATGCTGCCCTTTAAACGGATTGTTATTTTATCTGAGCGAATCGGTCGTATTGGTTGAAGGTGTATGTATCCTAAGCTTTTGTCTGTATCACCTTCCCAAATTTTAGTATCTCCGGCATATATTTCCAATGGATAACTGCGAGATCGCCAGCCACTGAGTTTTATACAGATATCATCAATTTTCGCTTCTCGTTCCAGAGTATAAGTGATCCAGGCATTGCTTAATTCTCCGTCATTACACCATTCGCTCAGCTCGTTGTCATCGTAACTTTTCTCTACATCCTGCAGGTTGGAGCCGGCGGTGGCTTTGACAATCGTTACTTCCCTTTTAGTATCTATATAAGAAGGAGTCAATGGTGTTTCACCTTTGTCAAGTCTGCCTTTCAGTGTCGCTTGCGGCAAGTATTCACTCAGACCGTCTGTAACTTTTACAGGAATGGTTTTTAAGGTAACTGATGCAGTGGGTAAACCTTCTGCTTGGGCAGTGACAGTGATTTTTCCGGCTTTGGTGGTACTACGGATTAATACCCGGTTGACTCCGCATTCCATCGGCAGATTTTTGTTTAAGATATAGTTTTCTTCCCCTTGGGCAATACCTCCCCGCCATTCGCCTTCACCATCTAAAATGAATTTCACTGTACGATTGTCCAACGGGCAACGTCTCCCGTCTGCATCTACTACTTCTATCTGCAGGAGAGCCATGTCTGCACCGTCAGCATGAAAACCTTCGGGATTTTGTATAGTGGTTAGTTTTAGTGCGGCCGGTTCTCCGGCTGTATTCAAAGTATAACGACTTACTTCTTTATCTTTGATATAGCTGACCGCTTCTAATTTTCCGGGTTCGAAAGTTATGTTGTCAAAGGTAAAAAGGAAGTCATAATCACGTTTGCCTTTTCCTAAAGATTTTTCGTTTAGAAGTAGTTCTACCTCATCAGCGTTTGAAACCACATAGACGGGTTTTACAGTATTTTGAGGATAATTCCAATGTCCTATGATATAAGTTTGATACATATCCGCATCTACCCAGCCGTTCCACATTACCTGATGGACAAAGAAACCGTCTTTGGGTATGCGCATGGCATCGGTTACACCGCTTCGGCGGTAGTTCTCCATCCCGCGGAAGTGGGTGTTCGAGTCGGAAAAGATAATTTTGGCACCGCCTGAACTCACCCTTGAACCTGTTCCCGGACGCTCGCGCCAATAGTCGTACCAGCGTCGGATTAGTTCTAAGGCGAATGAGTCTTGATTACGGTTGTAGGCACGTGCGTCTACTCCTTTTTTTATTTGGTTGGTGACTGTGGATTTATAAGAACCATTACTGTCTCCGTCTTTGTGGAACGGATATGAATATTCGTCCCAGTATTTGCGTAGGGCTTCATCTCGGCAGTATTCGGTAGCCCACATGGGATGATGCTTGCTTTTGTTTATATAGAGCATCTCTCCACCATATTCCGCTTCACGGATGTCGAGCATCTCGCGTGAGCCGATGGCGCGTCCGCCGAAAGGATCGAACCTGTCACGGATAGCTTTCATTTCAATCATATGTTCGCGGCTGATTGATTCGTTGCCGCATTCATAGAACAGAATGCTGGGGTTGTTACGGTTGTAGATAATGGCGTCCTGCATGAGCTCGGTACGTTGTTCCCATTGGCGACCTTGGCAATCTTTCTCGGCATCTCCGGCAGGCATGGCATGTATGAGGCCGACGCGATCGCATGACTCTACATCCTGCTTCCAGGGAGTGACATGCATCCAACGGATCAGGTTGCCATTTCCTGCCACTACAAGATAATTGGAATAATCGCTCAACCATGCCGGTACGGAGATACCGACGGCAGGCCATTCGTTACTGGTGCGTTGGGCATATCCTTTCATTTGAATAACGCGGTCGTTCAACCGGATTTTTCCTTCTCCGAAATAGGTTTTACGAAATCCTGTACGGGTAGATACTTCATCAAATACCCGGTTACGACTGTCCGTTAGCGTGGTTTTTACAGTGTAAAGATAGCCGTATCCCCAACTCCAGAAGTGCAGGTTATCTACTTCTGCAGAAGCTTTTGCCGTTTTTATTTCACCGGGATTCAAAGAGATATTTCCACCATTAAAGGTTTTTATTTCATTTCCGTCGGTATCGGTCAGGGTCACCCGGTAACTAAAGCTTCGCTTTTCGGGGCTATCGTTTTTTATTTCCGATTCAGCGTGTATGGTGGCTTTGCGGCCTTTAATGTCGAAGTCTGTGGCATAAATATATACACCGGTTGTTTTTAGGGAGCTGTACAAAGGTAATGTTTGATAGACTTTATCCGTGACGTGAAGGAATACATTCTTGGGGATTCCACCGTAATTGGCATTGAAATTACGGTCGTTCCACTGGAATTTTGTATTGCTTTTCTTTTCACGATATTGCCAGTTGTTGTCGATGCGTACAGCCAGGACATTGTCGCCCTTTTGCATATAAGGGGTAAGGTCGAAGCCTACTGCCATAACACCGTTTTCGTGTAATCCTAAATGATGCCCGTTCAGATAAAAATCACCTGCCATACGTATACCTTCAAATTCAATAAAAACTTTTTTGTCCTTGCAGTCCTTCACCCGGAAGTGTTTTCTATACCAGACAATCGTATCGGTCAGTTGCTCGATGGAAAGTTTGAATGCCTCATCCTCGTTGAAGGCACGGGGTAGGGTTACCTGTAGCCAATGATTGTCATTATATTCCTGTTGATAAGCATTGGCATCATCTCCTATGTGCAGGCGCCATTCGCTGTTGAAGTTATACTTTTTGCGTTCGGTAGCAGTGATATTCAGGGTATACAATCCTAATAGCAGGCAGATAAGGAGGTTCGTTTTCAAATTCATGGAATTCGTATTTTTATGTTTCCGGGATTTTGGTCATTGGTCACAAAAATAACTGATTTCGTTTGTAGAAAGAGGCAAAGAAGAATGTAAAATTCTGCGGTTTTTGCTCTTTTATCTATAAAATATGTTTTCTCCGGAAGGGGGGGAGCAGGTGCTTTTATGTGTTTTTTTCTATGTTAGTGTCCGATAATTAGTAATAAGTTATTGTGTTTTAGTGTTATAAGTGTCTAATGTGTTTTAGTGTACAAAGGAAAAGATTCTTATGTTATAGGATATATATTTCTTATATGCACAACATCCGGATGTTGTTGGTTAAAACACCCGGATGTTGTTACCCGAAACATCCGGATGTTGTGAGGACTAAAATATATACTTTCGCCTATCTATAATATATCTGACATAAATAGAGAAGTATTACGTTTTATATACAGTGATTATATAATGAGGCATTGTCTGATTTTATCAGATTCCCCCTTGCCATGGCAGGTCGGTAACCGGGTCATCTTCTAATTCGCCTTCGTCGGCTATTTTGATACTTAAGCCGGCGTCCGTACCGAAGTTGTCTATGTCACTGATGGCAATCATCGACCTGTAGTTTCGTTTGAAAGAACGGTTGTATTTCATGATTTCTTTTCCTTGACTTTCGTCTCCTTTAAAAAGCTCGACCTTGAAAGATACATTTTCAGAGAGTATGTTATTCGTTATAACTTTTCCGGTTAGAGATTTAAAAGAGACGTAGGTGTATTCTGTCTCATTCTTTTTCGGTGTCAATATCCATTTCGGAGAATCGTCCAATTGAATTTCCAGTCTGTAGTTCTCGTGCAAACCGTTTGCTATGAATTTAACGGCAAAATAGCGACGGTACAATTCGAGTTCATTGCCTGTGGTTTTTGTTTCCAATGAATCGATGACCCCGTGATATCGCTTGATATAAGGGCGTGAGACACCATTTTGGTATTTTGTTCCTATTTTGCTGTTATCTGCATCGAAAAGGAAAAGTTGTGAACCATCCGGCTGGTCTGCCAGAAAGAATTGGTTCTTTATTTCTCCAAATACTTCTCCATTACGGTCGAGTGAGAAAGGACGTGCAAATTTGTTGTCTTTATGTTGTAGAGAATCTTTGGCATTCTCTATCATGGTGCAGGCGACACGGTATTTATATCCGTCCAGCAGATTTAGTTTTAGGTTACTCACGTCGTCAAATATTCCGTAAGCATAAGGCTTGCTTTGCAGCCGGCCTCCTGTATCTCTGATCCATTGTGATACGGTGATACCATAGACTTCCCTTATCTGATCCGATGCACGTGACATTGGCGTTTCGGTAGTATTACATTCACCTCCGATGCTGAGAGCTACTTCCGAATAAGTTTCGGGCTTGTTTGTGATCTGTGACAGATCCTTGTCTTTAATACACGAGCTTAACATTGCAATAGTCAGAATGGCAGCTACGGATATTTTTTTTGAGTAATTCATGGTAATATTATGTTTTGTTGATTGTTTTAAGAAATTTCCTGGTATTCCGAATCAGTGGGCGAACCGGTTATTTCACCTTCGCCCATATGGATGTTACCTTCTCCGGTTGCCTGGTCTATATTGACGAATTTGATGATGTTCCGTTTGTTCCGTTTTAAGGTGATACTGGGGGAATTCTGATAGATAAGACGCCACTCATGGGTGGTTGAAGAGTAGTATTGCACGGTAATGCCTACCGATTCGCTGGCATTGATCGCGCCTCCCCAGCGATCGGCAGTTTTATTCAGTGCCAACAGGTGTTCTTCCGATTGTATGATGTTTTTTCCTCCGGTACCTGTGATATAGAAAGCCCGATTGGTACCGGATAAAGTTACTTCTATTTTATCTCCTTGAGGGATATCTTTGGATTCGAACAACAGGTTACAGTATGCCCGGCGCAACTCTATATTTACAATAACATGGGATTCGGTTGTTCGGGTAAGGTCAACCGTATTACTTCCATAATAGCGGTGATTGGATGGATATGGAAGTACCACTCCTTCTTCTGTTTCCGTATTGCCGGAGTATGCTCCTTGATAAAACTGGGTGTTGGTATCGAATGGAGTCAAGGATACTGTCAATTTATTGGTGACAGGCGCATAGATATTACCGTCTTTTGCCAAGGCAAAAGGACGACCGTATTTAGTGATTCCGTTTTCTGAAATGGAATAGGGAAGTTCGCTTTCTTCTAAGAAAGAACAGTCAAAGCGGTACTTATATCCATCGATGAGGCTAATGTCTATTTGGCTGACGTCGTTGAATAAGCCGGAAACATAGGGCTGGTAGCTTGTCAAGCCCTTGCCCTGCCAATATACATTGATGGCGTATAAACCGCGTGAGGTAGAACTGCTGGCACGTACCATCGGTATTTCGCTTTGTTCGATAGAAGGCTCTATGGCAAGGGAAATCTGAGAAGTGGTTTCTTGAATTTCCGGATAGTCTGCATTTTCATCGTTACTGCATGATGCAATGATAAAAATAGCAGGCAATAAGATTAAGGCAGTGAATCTTAATTTCATCTTAGTTTGAGAGTAAGCTACAAAAGTAGGAATTAATTTCTTACTTGGGCATTTATTATCAAGGAATTGTTGGTGTATTATAATATTCGTGCAAATGAAATCATGATTTGTGAAACGGAGATGTAGATAAAAAAGAACCGGGACATGGCTATAAAGCAATGCCCGATTTCTTTTTGTATTGTGTGATTGCCTGCTTTAAGCAATAACTTTAGTAGTTATAACTACTCTGTAGTATTCTGTATCTTTTACCCATTCACCATTTGCTGTTTCGATTGTGCCTGTACGTTTTGTCATACTGGTGATTGCAATCAGTCCTTTCTTTCCATCGGCTGTTTTAAAGAGATATACTTTATTAGCGCTTATTCCGATGTTTGAAAGTGTAGGATCTGTTAATGTGGAGATCGGTTCGGCATTTACTTTTGAAATATTGTTATATTCAGTAATGGTGAGAGTTGTCAATTCAAACTTAGTATCTTTCAATCCATCGAAAGTAGGAAGATTATATTGACTTCTTTGTGCAGGTGAAATCAAAGAAGGTATACCGTCTATCATTCCCATTGAGAAATCTATCTCTGGTACGTACTGTTCTCCGTTACTTCTTAGATATACTCTACCGTTTAGCCAGGTTGCATAATAGGAGCCGTAATAATCATCGGCCGTTTCGATATTCACAGTTTCCGAGAAGAGAACGGAAGGCGTTATTTTTACTAATAAGTTCCGTTCGATTACTGTTCCTTCCGTGTCGGTGACTGAGACACGGATACACTTATTATCCGTTAGACCTGTCATATGAAATTCCTCAGTGTATTCTGTTTGCGAATCGAAAGACTTGCCGGTACCTTCAATCAAACTGCCCTTTGCCCCGGTTTTAATATCTGCATTATAGATTTCAAAATAACTAATTCCATTAGTGGCCTGCACTCTTATTTTAGCAGTATAGTTGTCAGCCCCTTTTGCAGTAACGGCTATTCCGTCTTCTACTCCATCAAAGGAGATCTTAACCGGAGCATTGTAATTTACTTCGTATGCATCATCACAGGATGCAAATGAGGAAAGGCAAATAAGCGCCAGTAAAAAATTGATTACTTTTTTCATATCTGTAATTTTTTAGTTGTTGCAATATTATTATTCAATGTCTTTTTGTATTAATATCCCGGATTTTGGTATATTAACGGACAGTTATTGACTTCATTCATCGGTAGTGGAGAGAGATCCATGCGATCTACATAAAACCGTGTATCCATGACCCTACGGACAAAACGGCCGTTTTGTATTGTGATGCCTACTGCGGGACGAGTCATCACATTTTTTGCAATTCTCCAACGACGAATATCAAAGAAACGGTGTTCTTCAAAACATAATTCAACACGACGTTCTTTTCTGATTCGCTCGCGTAAAGTGGATTGGGTGAACTTTTCAGCTTCCAGGTCGGTAGTGATGCCTGCCCGTCGACGTATCTGATTCAAAGCATCCACAGCAGAAAATCTTGCGCTTGGAGTATCTTCTGTTTCGTTGATTGCTTCGGCATAGTTCAAAAGAACTTCCGCATAGCGCATCATAATGAAGTTCTGTTGTGACTTGCCGTTTTTGCGATAGTCTATTCTGTTGTCCGACCATTTCAGCAGGAAGTACCCGCTTCCCATATTCTCCGGTTTGGTAATATCCAATGTTTGTTGCGAACCGTTAACCAAAGGCCATGTATTACCGTGATACAATACTATTTGTTGAAGTCGCGGGTCTCTGTTTGCATACGGATTCTGTTCATCGTATCCGGATTCCGGAT
>UMIY01052131.1_pt1 | contig 10609 bp, 7 predicted proteins | sample 1965921 | NCBI WGS metagenome assembly UMIY01 (sample SAMEA4836134, study PRJEB28245) | human gut metagenome | biome: gut microbiome; material: fecal sample | place: Denmark | collected 2008
AAAACACAGATCGGGGCATTATTATTTTTCTTTGAAAGATAAAAGTGGAGAAATGAGCTGTGTTATGTTTTCAAGTTATGTATCACGTTTAAACTTCAATGTAGAAGAAGGCATGCGCGTTTTAGTTTCAGGAAGCATTAATGTCTATGAACAAAGGGGCAGTCTTCAGCTTGTGATTCGTCAAATGAAACAAGATGGTTTAGGTGATTTATATCTTGAATTTGAAAAAAGAAAACAAGATCTTTTAAGGGCTGGCTATTTTGATGAAAGTCATAAAAAGGCTAAACCTGACTATATTGAAAATATTGGTCTTGTAACTGGAGCACAGGCTGCTGCCTTACAAGATGTATTATCAACCATTCAAAGGCGTTGGCCGATGATGAAGGTTACTTTGTATCATAGTTTAGTGCAAGGTAGTTTTGCACCTAAAAGTTTGATTCAATCATTGAAAGAAGCTGATACACATAATCATGATGCCTTATTGATTGTTCGTGGTGGAGGAAGCTTTGAAGATTTGTTCTGTTTTAATGATATCCAGCTTGTAAAGACGATTTACAGTTTAAATACATATATTGTCAGTGGTGTAGGTCATGAAGTGGATACAACATTATGTGATCTTGTCTGTGATCATCGAAGTGTAACCCCTACAGCAGCTGCACAATGGGTGACTTTGGATCAATATGAAGTGATGACTCAAATTTTGAAGGATAGAGAATTGTTGAGGCAAAACATGTCTATGATTTTAAATCACAACAAGTTAAAACTGGATTCGTATAAGAATCATCCGTATTTAAAGGATCCAAAATCTTTTATTATAGAAAAACAATTAAAACTAGATGGCTACAATACACAAATTGAACATGCACTAGAGCTAGAGCTGCAAAAGAAAAATGTCATCAAGAATTATACACAACAGATGCATTTGCGTATGATGAATATAGTAAAGGTACAAGAAAATAAACTTTCTATGGTGCCCGAAAAACTAAGATCGAATATGCAAGTTTTACTACAAAATTCTAGACATTCTTTACAAAAAAATTGTGCTTTATTGGATGCTTATTCACCTTTAAAGGTACTTTCTCGTGGTTATAGTATCTCAAAGATTGAAGATCAAGTTATTAAGCACGTTAAAGATGTCGCAAGGGATGATATAATGGTGACAAGAGTAAATGATGGTGTGATCACTTCATGTGTTGTATCCACTAAGGAGGAATAAAATGGCCGCTAAACAAATGAAATTTCAAGAGGCGATGAAGCGATTGGATGAAATCGTGGCTTTATTAAATAATAATGAATTGGAGCTTGAAGAGGCCATGTCATTATTTGAGGAAGGCTTGAAATTGAGTGCGCAATGCGAAAAACAATTAAAAAAATTTGAAACAAAAATGGATCAGTTGATGGAGGTGAATCAAGATGATGGTGAATAAAGAATTCGAAGATTATTTATTGATGCGAGTACATGAAAATGATGATAGTCGTACAAAAGATGCGATGGCCTATTCATTGATGAATGGCGGTAAGCGTGTGCGTCCTACTTTGTTGTTTTCCGTTCTAGAAGGCTATGGAATGGATGCAAGAATTGGATATCCATGTGCTTGTGCCATTGAAATGATTCATACATATTCATTGGTTCATGATGATCTTCCAGCTATGGATAATGATGATTTACGTCGTGGTAAACCAAGTTGTCATAAAGCTTATGATGAGGCAACTGCCATTCTTGCGGGCGATGGACTATTGACGAAGGCATTTGAAGTTGCATTGGATAGTGAATGTAGTGCTGAACAAAAAGTAGCTTTAGTAAAGGCTCTTTCTTGGTATGCCGGGATTGATGGCATGATTTATGGACAAACTTTAGATTTACAGTCTGAAAATGATCCAAATCCAACACTTGCACTTTTACAGGAAATTGATCACTACAAGACTAGCAAATTATTAACATTACCATTGGTTTGTGGATGTATCTTAGCGAATAAATTCGATGATGTGGAACACTTCCGTAAGATTGGTCTTGTGTTAGGTCTTGAATTCCAGATGCAGGATGATATTTTGGATGTTACGGGTAGTGAAGAAGTGGTTGGAAAGTCATTGAGTGATGAAGATAATCATAAAGTTACAGCTGTATCTTTATTAGGGCTTCAAGGTGCTAAAGATATGGTTGCTAGCTATGATGAAACAATTCGTAAAGAACTAGGTTTTGTGAGTTGTGATGTTACTTCACTGACAAAAGTATTGGATACTTTATTAAAGCGTACATATTAATATATGGAATTTCTTTGAAAAAAGGGGTATATTAATAATAGCTAAAACTAGTCTTTAGCGGACTAGTTTTTTTAACGAGGGTTATAAAATGAGAAAGATTAGTCAAGTGTATGACATTGAGTCACCTAGTCAAATCAAAGATATGTCAATCGATGAGCTTACACAATTGTGCAGCGATATTCGAACTTTTTTAATCGAGTCGATCTCGAAAACAGGCGGACATTTATCGAGTAATCTTGGGATTGTCGAAGTCACAGTTGCGATGCACTATGTCTTTGATTCACCAAAAGATAAAATGATTTTTGATGTAGGTCACCAATGTTACACACATAAAATATTAACAGGAAGATCCACTCAATTTGCGACATTACGTAAAAAGGGTGGGCTTTCAGGATATCAAAAGCGAAGTGAAAGTAAGTATGACTGTTGGGAAGCAGGACACTCTTCTACTTCTTTATCTGCCGCATTGGGCTATGCGATTGCACGTGATTTAATGCATGATGATTATCAAGTTGTTGCCGTAATTGGAGATGGCTCATTAACGGGTGGTATGGCACTAGAGGCTTTAAATGATATTGGTTCTAAACAAAAGAAGATGGTCATCATCTTTAATGATAATAATATGTCGATTTCTAAAAATTATAGTGGTGTTGAAAAACGAATTACAGATATTCGTGCTTCTCACTTATATATCGATTTAAAACATGATGTAAAAAACAACTTAAAATCCAATAAATTAGGAACTAACGTATTGAATACATTGTCACATTTCCGTGATAAGATCAAAGATGAAGTGATCGATGCTCCATTATTTAAAGAGTTTAACTTAGATTATATGGGACCTGTCGATGGCCATGATATTGCTAGCTTGATCAAAGTTTTTCAGGCTGCCAAAGAACATGATGGCCCCATTGTTGTCCATGTCCTAACGCAAAAAGGAAAAGGCTATAAATTTGCGGAACAAGATAAAGTAGGTAAGTGGCATGGAGTCAGTCCGTTTGATGTCGTAACGGGAAAATCTTTGTGTTTACTTCCACCTAATGAAATTTCCTGGTCACAAGTGATCTCAAATACGGTTATGGATTTGGCGGAAAAAGATAAGAGTATTGTCGCAATCACACCCGCTATGGCGCAGGGTAGTAAATTATTAGAATTTCAAAAACGTTATCCAGATCGTTTTTTTGATTGTGGTATAGCAGAGCAGCATGCCGTTACAATGGCTTGTGCTATGGCTTTAGGTGGACTAAAACCATTTGTGAGTATTTATTCGTCTTTTCTTCAAAGAGCTTATGATCAAGTCAACCACGACATGGCAAGAATGCATGTACCTGTTGTGCTTGGAATTGATCGTTGTGGCTTAGTTGGAGATGATGGTGAAACGCATCAAGGTGTGTTTGATATTGCGATGCTTAGAAGTATTCCAAATCTTGTCTTATCTCAGCCAAAAGATGCCAAAGAAGCACAGAATATGATTTATACGGCCTTTGCCTCTAAGAAACCATTTTGTGTACGTTATCCTAGAGGAAATGTGAGATACGCAAAAAACAAGTCGTATTCATTGATTCCAATTGGTACTTGGGAAAAATTTGTGGTTGGAACACCAACGCAAATTGTGATCACATATGGACCGGATGTGGATCATGTGATCAATAAGGCAAGAGAAAATCAGATTGGCTTACTTGTTGTCAATGCACGTTTCTTTAAACCGATCGATGAAGTTATGATGAAAGATTTATTAAAATTAAATCTTCCTATTACGGTTTATGAAACGGATATTAAGAAGGGCGGCTTATCGAGTGCTATTTTAGAATATATGAATACATTGGATGAAAAAATTCATGTATTAGGTATTGGCGATCACTATGTATGTCATGGTTCGATTCGATCTTTACGTATTCAAGAAGGTATTAGCACAGAATGTTTATTTGAGGAACTAGAAAAACATGGATAAGATTCGTTTAGATAAAGCTTTACTCAATCAGATATCGTCTCGTGCAAAAGCACAGGATATGATTAAAGAAGGTAAAATCAGTGTCAATGGAAAAGTCATCACAAAGGCTAGTTTTTTAGTTGGCGATGAAGATGATATTGTTGTAACACATACTGAGGATGAATTTGTTTCTCGTGGTGCCTTTAAACTAAAGGGTTGTTTAGATAAGTACAATGTGAATATTCAAAATCAGGTTGTATTAGATATTGGTGCAAGTACAGGTGGATTTACGGATGTATGTCTTCGATATGGAGCTAAAAAAGTATATGCCTTAGATGTAGGTCATCTTCAACTTGCCAAAGAATTAGATCAAGATTGTCGTGTAATCAAAATGGAAGGGCACAACGCTCGTGAAATTGTACCAGAATGGTTTGATGAATCGATTGATTTTATGTGCATGGATGTTAGTTTTATATCTTGTAAGACCATATTGGAACATGTATTACGTGTTTTATCCATTCGTCATATGGCGATACTTGTAAAACCACAATTTGAGTGTGGTCCTACTGCTTTGAATAAGCATGGCGTTCTAAAGAATTCTAAGCTTGCCTTACAGATTGTTGAAGATGTAAAATCTTTTCTATTTCAATATTATAGAAGCGTTGAAGCGATGCCAAGCATTCTAGAAGGAAGAAGTGGCAATCAGGAATATATGGTGTATGCCAAAGATTTAAGAATATCTTAATGTGAAGATATTCTTATTTTTTTGTTTTCTCGTTCACATGGATTATAATCGTTTATTTTCCTTTGGATTTACGTTAAAATAGTAAGTAGACTTGAGGTGGTTTTGTGATTGAACAATTGTCAGTAAAAGATTATGTATTATTCAAATCTTGTATCATAGACTTTACAGATGGAATGAGTGTGATTACCGGAGAAACAGGTGCTGGTAAATCATTATTAATTGATGCGATTGGCTATTTGAGTGGGAATCGTATTAAATCGAATGTGATTCGTAATGGAAAAGACAAGGCAATCTTATCGATGGTTTTAACATCGAATGATAGAGTCAATGCGATCTTAGAAGAGAATGGCTTTGAGGTTGATGATCAAGTGATTATTTCGCGTACGATTTTAAATAATAATAAGAGTACCGTACGCATCAATCAACAGATCACGACACTATCTTTTGTGCGTAAGATTGTCAATCTATTGGTCGATATTCATTCGCAAATGGATACGTATCGTTTAATGGACACATCTGTTCAAATGGAATTGTTGGATAGTTATGCGAAGACTATGGGTTTAAAAGCTTCTGTAAAGGAAGCGTATGTGAAGTATTCAAATGTCTTACATGAATTAGAAACATTAAAAAACGAAGAATTTTCGGATGCCGAATTGGAATTTTTAACGGCACAGCTGGATGAAATTGAGAATGCGAATATTCAAGAAGATGAATTGGATGCATTAAATGATCAGATTCACGCGGCAACCAGCTGGTATAAAAATTCAGAGGATCTTTCGTCTTGTCTATATGAAATTGATAAAGAAAATGGAGCGTTAGATTCTTTATATACTTTATATAAACAAGCTTCAAAATCACCCATCTTAAATGACTATGAAGAATCATTCAAAAATTTATATTATTCTTTACAAAGTGTGGATGAAGAATTAAAGCATATGCGTGATACACATTCTAATGATTCTTTAGATTTGGATAGTCTGCAAAGTCGTCAATATTTGATCAAGAAATTATATCGTAAATATGGTGGTTCATATACGAGTTTAATGGAGTCTAAAAAGAGTATCACAGATAAGATCGATCGAATAATTCATCGTCAGGATGTGTTTGATAAATTAGAGAAAGAAAAAGAAGAATCGTTTACGGCGTATATGAAGTTGGCAAATGCATTGTCATTAAAAAGAAAAGAAGTCTTTTCTCAACTCGAATCAAAAGTAATGGAACATTGTAAAGACTTGATGTTAGAAAATGCTCGCTTTATGATTTCTTGTATGGAAAAGAAACCTTCAAGCAATGGAATTGATGACATTGAATTTCTAGTTTCTATGAATCCAGGACAGGATTTTTCAAGTTTAAGTGCTTCTGCATCTGGAGGAGAACTTTCAAGATTGATGTTGGCATTAAAAGTGGTGTTCCAAGCTTCGAACGGCATTGAAACCATCATCTTTGATGAAATTGACACGGGTGTGAGTGGTAAAGTTGCCTTAGCTATGGGTGCTAAGATGAAGGCTTTATCCAAAAATTACCAAGTTTTATGTATTACCCACTTGGCAAGTGTTGCCGTCTATGCCAATACGCATTATTTGGTCAATAAAAAAGCATCTGCAAGTGAAACCATCACAAGTGTACAAGAACTTGATCAAGACAAAACGATTCAAGAATTAGCTATAATGACGAGTGGTGAAGCGAGTCAAAAAGCGAAAGAATCGATGCAAGATCTATGGGTGAAGATTCATGGCTAGAGTCATATTACACATTGATTTAAATGCCTTTTTTGCAAGTTGTGAAGAAATAAAGAATCCGGATTTAAAAGAGTTTCCAGTTGCGGTAGGTTCCACTTCAAAGCGAGGCGTGATTTCAACTGCAAACTATGAAGCCAGAAAATATGGTGTGCATAGTGCGATGCCTGTTTATGAGGCTTTGCGTCTATGTCCAGATTTAGTATTGATCCAAGGTGATTATGGCTACTATCGTTCCATGTCAGCTCAGTTTTTTGCGTATTTAAAAACATTTACCCATCAAATTGAACCGGCGAGTATAGATGAGTGTTACATGGATGTAACGGATATTATTAAGCGTTATAAAAGGCCTTTGGATCTTGTGTTTGAAATTCAAAATGGTGTTTATGAAAAGTGTCATTTGAATTGTTCGATTGGTGTTGCGCCCAATCGTTTTCTTGCGAAAATGGCGAGTGACATGCGTAAGCCCAAAGGGATCACGGTTTTAAGAAAGTCGGAGCTTTCAACAAAACTATGGCCTTTAAAGATCCATGAAATGAATGGCATTGGTAAAAAAAGCGTGCCTATTTTAAATGAAATGGGTATTTATACAATTGGTGATTTTGCGGATGAAAAGAATGAACAAAAGATCATACATAGACTAGGAAAATCGTCTTATTCTTTGATTCAAAAGGCAAGAGGGAATTCGAGTGCGACTCTATGTTATTCAACTACACAAAAGAGTATTTCGATTTCTAGAACATATTCCAACGATCTATATTCAATTGATGAAGTGAATAGTTGTCTTGAAAATATCGTTCGAGAACTAACGCATAAGATGCAGCAAGAAAACCAAAAAGGAAAACTTGTTACGTTAACTTTAAGAGATACAGCGTTTCATAATGTGTGTCACAGTATGAATCTAAGTCAGTATGCGAATACGTATCCTATGATTTTTGGGGCTTGCAGGCAATTGTTAGAAGAATATTTTGAACCCATTGGCTATCGCTATATTGGTGTACATATTGGGTCTTTAAAAGATGCCAAACAGATTGTAGAACAGATTGATTTATTTGAAACTCCACAAGAAAATACGGATTTTATATTGAATCGTCTGAATGAAAAAATGAATAGTAAATGTTTTATAAAGGCGAGTGATTTATTGAAGAAGGAGGATGCCAGTTGAGTTTAACTTTAGATTATTTTATGGATGAAAACTTGAAGTTATATCAAGATAAAGAGCATTTTCGTTTTAATACGGATACAAAACTTTTAGCTAAATTTGTGCAATTAAAAAAGCAGGAGCGCATTTTAGATATTGGTACCAATAATGCGGCTTTACTCGTTTATTTTGATCAGTTTAATGTCAAAGAACTTGTGGGTGTTGAAATATTAGAACAGACTAGTAAGGTTGCTCAAAAGAATGCGGATATGTTTATCAAGCATCCTGTAAAAATTGTCAATCAGCCAATTCAAAGGTATGAAGATGATTTGTTTGATGTGATTGTTTCCAATCCGCCATACTTTAAAATGGATGCCAATCAGCTACCGGAACAATTGAATTTTCGTCATTTAGGGAGAATGGAAGAGAATTTGACTTTGGAACAATTGGTCTTCCATGCGAATCGATTATTGAAGAGTTATGGGCGCTTTTATATGGTGCATCGTCCGAATCGTTTAAATGAGATCAATAAAGTTTTGTATGCGAATCACTTTAGTATTCGTAACTTGCAGTTCGCATATGATCATCGTGACAACCAAGTAAAATCGGTATTAATTGAAGCAGTTAAAGAATCAAGTTGTGACATGAAGGTATTAGAACCAATTTATATTTGATTTGTGTTATAATATTTTTATGGAATTAAAAGATGCATTAGAGGATTATCGCTTATATTTGAATGTTCTACAAAGAAAATCAAAGAAAACGCAACAATCGTATCTTCATGATATTGAGGTGTATTTAAATTTCTTAGGTAAAAGAAATATTTTGTTGTGCGAAAACATTTCAGTTTTGGATATCGAAGACTTTTTGGATGTCTATGCCGAAGATCACATTGCCTCGAGTGTCAATCGTATGATTGCGAGTATTCATTCTTTTCATTTGCAGATATCGATTGCGCATCCTGAAATCAAAGATGTGTCTTTATTAATTCATGGGATGAAATCATCTAAACATCTGCCTGTCTATTTGTCGGTGGATGAGGTAAAAAAAGTTTTTTCATCTTTTCAAGACAATCAGATCGACCAATATAATAAAACGATATTAGTTGTATTATATTCTTGTGGTTTGCGTGTAAGTGAGCTTTGTGAGTTAAAATTGAATGATGTACATTTGGCGGAAGGTATCTTAAAGGTCAAAGGTAAAGGGGACAAGGAACGTGTGATTCCGATATCTTCGTATTGTATTTCACAGATGAAATATTATTTAGATTCCATTCGTAGTGTTTGGGATGTAAAGAATGTTTCGTATTTTTTTGTGAATCGTTTAGGCCGTCGTTGTACTCGGCAATATGTGCATTTAATGATCAAAAATAAAGTGAATGAATTAAATTTGAGCTCTAAAATCTCAGCACATAGTTTCAGACATTCGTTTGCGACACATCTTTTAGATGGAGATGCGGATCTTAGAATCGTGCAGGAGTTGTTGGGACATTCAAACATTCAAACGACGCAGATCTATACACATATTCAAGATCAGCGTTTAACAAGTGTATATGATCGTTGTTTTCAAAAAATAGAAAAACCAAAGGAGGAGTAGTATATGTCATGTGAAGGTTGTCCTTCTCAAGGAAAATGTGGTAAGAACAGTGAAACATGTGGAATTCAATCGAATCCAGATAACCACATCAAAAATATTATCACTGTAATGTCTGGTAAAGGTGGTGTTGGCAAATCCACAGTTACAGTCATGTTGGCTAAGGCAATGGCTAAAAAAGGTTTAAAAGTAGGCATTATGGATGCCGATATTACGGGTCCTAGTATTCCTAGACTTTTAGCTTTGACAAACCAGCATGCGTATGGAAATGAAAAGCAGCAATTGATTCCAATTGAATCCAAAGAAGGTATTAAAGTGATGTCTTTAAACTTCTTGGTACAATCTGAATCGGATCCAGTAATTTGGCGTGGTCCCGTCATTGGTGGGGTTGTTAAACAATTCTATACAGATGTTGTTTGGGGTGATTTGGATGTCTTATTGATTGATATGCCTCCTGGAACTGGTGATGTTGCCCTAACAATTATGCAGTCCATTCCAGTGCAAGGTGTTGTGATGGTATCTACACCTCAGCCAATGGTAAGTATGATTGTAGAAAAAGCTTGTCACATGTGTGAGAAGATGGAAGTCAAAGTTCTTGGTATCATTGAAAATATGGCATATTTAGAATGTCCAAATTGTCATGAAAGAATTGAATTCTACAAGAAGGAAGATGTGGAAATATTGTGTAATTCAACTTGTACAAAATTATATGGAACACTTCCTATGTTGGATTTAATTCGTGATATCAATGAATATGATGCATATTCTAAGGAACAACAAGAAAAAGTAGATGCGTATGTAAGTGATATTGCGACTGAAGTCTTAGAAGATATTGCCTAATGGAGTATGTACTTCATCGAAAATCCAATTGTAAAAAAATAAAAATACGTGTAGTCAAAGGAGTCGTTCAGGTGAGCGCTCCTTTCTATGTTTCTAAAAGGGAAATTGATGATTTTGTCAAAGAACAAGAAACTTGGATCAAGAATCAATTAAGCAAGTATACTGTTTCAAAAGAAAATGACAAGATTCCTTTATTGGGGAATGCATATAGATTACATTATATTGATCAACGAAAGTGTTATGTTGAAGATTATGATTTATATTTGTATCCAGATACAAAGTTGATTCAACTATTTTTGAAGCAGAATGCCAAAAAGTATATTGATCTTCGCTTTGAATTCTTTTGCGAACAATTACACATA
>UMIY01048414.1_pt1 | contig 10607 bp, 10 predicted proteins | sample 1965921 | NCBI WGS metagenome assembly UMIY01 (sample SAMEA4836134, study PRJEB28245) | human gut metagenome | biome: gut microbiome; material: fecal sample | place: Denmark | collected 2008
GATGTAACTTTTGGAACAAAGGAAATGAAGCAATCTGTTGCATTTTTACTAATGTATTTTGTAATTTCAGTAGTATTATTTATAATTCCAAGAGTATTTATAGGATAATTAAATATTAAATAAAAGCCCAACTCAGTTGGGTTTTTTTGTGAAAACTTTTTTATAATTCACATAAAAATTGAAATAATTTTTAGAATAATATATAATTTAATTAAATAAAAATAGGAGGATTTTTTATGAAGAAGAAAATTACTTTGCTCGCAGTGTTATTGATTGCAATGACACTTGTTGCTTGTGGTGGCGGAAACAAAAAAGAAGCTGACAATAAAGCTGCAAACGCTACTAAAGAAGAAAGTACAGAAGCTAAGATGGATGTAAATGTTGGTTTTGTTACTGACGAAGGTGGAGTTAATGACCAATCCTTTAACCAAGGTGTTTGGGAAGGACTTCAAAGGGCTCAAAAGGAACTTGGAATCAAAGCTGAATACATTGAATCTAAGGACACTAAGGATTACACTCCAAACCTAGAAACTTTTGCTGACCAAGAAAAGAATATAATTGTTGGTGCTGGTTTCAAAATGGGTGGAGCTGTAGCAGAAGCTGCTGCAATGTATCCTGAAACAAACTATGCAATAGTTGACGTTGATGTAACTGTTGATAAAGATGGAAATAAAATCGAAGCTCCTAAGAACCTACTTGGAATTATGTTTAGAGCACAAGAACCATCTTTCCTAGTTGGTTATATTGCTGGTATGACTACTGAAACTAACAAAGTTGGTTTTGTTGGTGGTCAAGAAGGAAACATCATTTGGGGATTTGAATATGGTTACAAGGCTGGTGTTGATTACGCAGCTAAGGAAAAGGGAACTGAAATCGAAGTTCTTAGTCAATATGTTGGAAACTTCTCTGATGCTCAAAAGGGTAAATCAATTACTGCTACAATGTACCAAAATGGTGCTGATGTAGTATTCCACGCAGCTGGTGGAGCAGGCGAAGGTGTTATCGAAGCTGCTAAGGAAGCTGGCAAGTGGGCAATTGGCGTTGATAGAGACCAAAGCGACAGAGCTCCTGAAAATGTATTAACTTCTGCAATGAAAAATGGCGATGTTGCTGTTTACCAAGTTGTAAAAGATATGCAAGAAGGTAAGTTTGAAGGCGGAAGAACTATTGAACTTGGTCTATCTGATGAAGGAGCAGTAGGTATTGCACCAACTTCTGATAAAAATGTTAAACCAGAAATTTTAAAGAGCGTTGATGAAATCACTCAAAAAATTATTTCTGGAGAAATCAAAGTTCCTTACAACGAAGAAACTTACAACGAATACAAATAATTTTATTTGAAGCTAAAAGTCATCTCATATTTTAATGAGGTGGCTTTTTTTAATATATAATTTTTCTAATGGTAGGTCTTTTTTTGATGTATTTTATTTTAAAATTCCTATAATCTTTGGTATAATTTACTTAATATAGCAAAGGAGCGTTTGTCTTGGAAATTGATAATAAAGATTTAGTCGTTCGCATGGAGAATATCACAAAGAAATTTGGGGATTTCACTGCAAATGATGGAATTGATCTTGATATAAGAAGAGGGGAAATTCACTCCCTTCTTGGAGAAAATGGTGCCGGCAAAACCACTCTTATGAATATGCTTTATGGCATGAGTTCTCCTACATCAGGTGAAATTTATATAAATAACGAAAAAAAAGAATTTAAGGACCCAAAGGATGCAATCAAAGCTGGCCTTGGTATGGTTCATCAACATTTTATGTTAATTGAGCCTTTCACAGTTGTTGAAAATATTATTCTTGGCATGGAGCCTATGAATGGAATAAAGGTCGATATAAAGAAGGCTAGGGAAGAAGTTGTGGCTCTCTCTGAGAGATATGGCTTTAAAATTGATCCCGATGCTAAGATTCACGATATTTCTGTTGGTACTCAACAAAAAGTTGAAATTTTAAAGGTGCTTTATAGAGGTGCAGATATTTTAATTTTTGATGAGCCAACAGCTGTTTTGACGCCTCAAGAAATTACTGAGCTTATTGAAATTATAAAAAACCTTTCCAAGGAAGGTAAGTCAATTATAATTATCACTCACAAATTAAAAGAAATTAAGCAAATGGCACATAGATGCACTATTATTAGGCGTGGCAAAAAAATTGAAACTGTAGATGTTTCTGATGTTAGTGAATCAGAGCTTGCAGACATGATGGTTGGAAGGGCTGTTCATCTTGATGTAAATAAAAGTGATGTAAAATCTGGAGAAACTATTCTTGAAATCAAAAAATTATGTGCAAGAGACTTTAGAAATGTAAAGAAATTAGATGATCTTGATTTAGATGTAAAGGCTGGAGAAATTCATGGTATTGCCGGAGTCGATGGCAACGGTCAGTCTGAACTCATTGAGACTTTAACTGGGCTTAAAATAGCTGAGAGTGGTTCAATCCTTTTTAAGGGCGACGAAATTTTAAATAGAAGTCCAAGAGAAATTATTGAGAAGGGAATAAACTCAATTCCTGAAGACAGACAGCTTCGTGGTCTAGTTTTAAATTTTAGTGTTGCTGAAAATATGATTTTAAAAAATTATTACAAAAGTAAGTATTCTAAAAAGGGAATTTTGAATTTTAAAAATATTGTAGAAAACGCAACAAAGCTTGAAGATGATTATGATATTAGACCAAGAAATATTGATAGGCTTGCAGGCGAACTTTCTGGAGGAAATCAACAAAAAGTAATTCTTGCCAGAGAAATTTCAGGTGATCCAGACCTTTTAATTGCAGCACAACCTACTAGAGGTCTTGATGTTGGTGCAATCGAATACATTAGAAATTTTTTAATTAGCCAAAGGGATAAGGGCAAGGCAGTTCTTTTGATTTCCTTTGAATTAGACGAAATTATGGCACTATCTGACAGAATTTCTGTCATCTACAATGGCAAAATTTTAAAAACTTTTGATGCCAAAGAAACTAATGAAAGTGAAATAGGTTTATACATGGCAGGAGGTAAAAATGAAGAGAAATAGATTTTTATATACAGTGCTTGCCATTGTGCTTGGAATTATTATTGGTTCTATTATTTTATTAATTAGTGGGACAAATCCAATTGAAGCTTACAAAGTTATATTTTTTGGTGCCTTTGGCAAACCAAAATATATTTCATGGACAATTGTAAAGTCAGTTCCACTAATTTTAACTGGGCTTTCTGTTGCCTTTGCTTTTAATACAGGTCTTTTTAATATTGGAGCTGAAGGTCAATACATTGTTGGTTCTATTGGTGCCTTAGTAGTTGGTCTACTTTTAGATTTGCCACCAGTCCTTCACGGTCTTGTAGCACTTATTGCAGGTGCTCTTTGTGGATATATCTGGGGAGCAATAGTTGGAATTTTAAAGGCAAAATTTGAAGTAAATGAAGTTATTTCCTCAATTATGATGAACTGGATTGGTTTTTACTTAAGTAATTATCTCTTGAGTTTTCCTATTTTAAGGAATATTGAGTCAGATAACTCCTATTCAATTAAGGAAAGTGCCAGCATAAAAATTCTCGGTGCATGGAAGACAAGTGAAGCGGGAAAAGCTGTCTTAGCAGAAAATAAATTTTTGAGAGATATTTTAAATCCACCAGTAAATTTTGGAATTATAATTGCCATTGTTGCAGCAATTGTGGTTTGGTATATTTTAAAGAAAACTACTCTTGGCTATGAACTTCGTGCTGTAGGTTTTAATGACAAGGCAGCAGAATATGGCGGTATTAGTATTAATAAATCAATTGTAAAATCTATGGGGATTGCAGGAATTTTATCAGGACTAGCAGGAGCAATTACAGTTCTTGGAGTTTCTGGTGACATCGGAATTATGGCAGCACAAGAAGGATATGGTTTTGATGGAATGGCTGTTGCACTAATTGCTGGCAATAATCCTCTTGGTACAATACCAGCTGCATTACTCTATGCAGGTCTTACTTATGGAGGAGGAAAACTTACTACAATTGGAACTTATTCAGAAGTTGTAAATATAATTGTGGGCATAATGATTTTATTTATTGCAATGCCAAAACTTTTGGATATGATTAGATTTTTCTTTACTAAGTGGACAAAGAAAGACTCAAACACTTCAAGGGGAAATAAGAAAAAGGTAGAAGGAGGAGCAAATGAATAGTTCACTTTTAAGTTTAGCAAGTATTTTATCAATTACACTTTTATATTCAGCACCTCTTATTTACACAGCTTTAGGCGGAGTTTTATCTGAAAATGCAGGAGTTGTAAATATTGGACTTGAAGGGATGATGTCTATAGGAGCTGTAGTTGGCTCTATAGTTGGTTATTATTTTGGAAATCCATGGATTGCCTTTTTGTGTGGCGGACTTGGTGGAATGTTAGTTGCACTACTTCACGCCATTGCAACAATAAATTTTGCAGCAGACCATGTTGTTAGTGGTATCGCTATAAATTTAATTGGACCAGGGCTTTCGCTTTTCTTATGCAGGCTATTTTTCGATGGAGCGGCTATGTCAAAGTCAATTAACTATGAAAATAAACTCCCAGTATTATTTGCAAATGTATTTAAAGGCGGTTCAGGTAAGGGCATCACAAGATTTTTTGACATAGTTTTTTCACAATATGTTTCAGTTTATCTTGCCTTTGTCCTTGTGTTGATAGTTTATTTTCTTCTTTATAAGACAAGACTTGGGCTTAGGATAAGAGCTGTGGGCGAATACCCTAAGGCAGCAGAAACTCTTGGTGTTGACGCTTACAAAATAAAATATATTTGCGTGCTAGCCTCTGGATTTTTGGCAGGACTTGGTGGAGCATCAATGTCTCTTGCAGTAGTTTCCAATTACAGAGAGACACTTATATCAGGTCAAGGCTTTATCGCTCTTGCAGCAGTAATCTTTGGTGGGTGGAGACCACAAGGAGCCATGCTTGCTTGTCTATTATTTGGCTTTGCACAAGGCTTATCAGTATTCCTTGGCTCTATTGGAATAAAAATCGATACAAATTTACTTTCAATGATCCCTTATGCAATAACACTTATTGTTTTAATAGTATTTGTTAAAGGCTCAAGAGCACCATCTGCTGATGGTATTCCTTATGAAAGAAATAATTAGAAAATATTTAAAGAGTTATCTCACGAATAAAATCGTGAGATTTTTTATTGCCTTAAATTAATTTTTGCATTAGGTAGGCTAGATAAAATTTTGCAAAAAAATTTTTTACTTAAAATATAAATAAAAAATTTCATCTTAATTGAAATTTTTAGTGTAAAAAAGAAAGGAAGAAAATTAAAAAACTTTTAAATAAGGTTAAAATTTAAAATTAGAAAATTAGTGAAAAGAAAAGTAAAGAATGAGACATTTATAGCATTGTAAAAGATTTCCCAAAGCCAAATTTTTAAGTAGAATCATATACTTTAATTAAATTTAGTGTTATAATTATAACAAAAGGTAAAAAATTAGGCTAATGCCGAATAAGGGGTGAAGTTTTATGAGTTCAAGAAATCTCACTTTTTCCGTAGGTGGAGTTCACATGGACGAACACAAAACTTTGACAGAAAAGATTGCAATCGAAAAGATGCCAAGTCCTAAGATTGCCTACATACCTATGTCACAACACATTGGAGCACCATGCTCACCAGTTGTGTCTAAGGGAGATACTGTTAAAGTTGGACAAATGGTGGGTAATTCTGATGCTTATATATCAGCTGCTATACACTCTTCTGTATCAGGTACAGTTAAAGAGATTAAAAAAATGTACACAGCTGATGGAAGGTATTGTGATTGTGTCGTTATAGAAAACGATGGCAAAGATGAAATGACTGATGACCTTAAATCTTTTAAAGATTATAAGGATCATCCAATTGGCGATTTAATTCCTTTTATTAAAAATAAAGGTATCGTCGGAATGGGTGGTGCAGGATTCCCTTTACACGCTAAGTTAAAGAGTGAAAATCCAGTGCTAGACGAATGTATAATAAATGGGGCAGAATGTGAGCCTTTCCTCACTTGCGACCACAGAATTATGCTAGAAAGAACTGAAGAAATATTAGAAGGACTTGACATCTTCTCATATTTTTACAATCAAAAGGCTTCTTACATGGCAATTGAAGAAAATAAACCTGATGCAATTGCTAAGATGGAAGAAGTTATAGCAAAAAACCCAAATTGGAATCACTTAAAAGTTGTTGGATGTCAAACTAAATATCCACAAGGCGATTCAAAGAGACTTTCTGAAGCTGTTGTTGGAAGAATTGTTCCACAAAATGGAGTAACAAATGATGTTGGAGTCTTTTTAACAAATGTTGGTACAACTCTTGCATTTTATGAAGCAATGATAGAAGGAAAGCCTTCTTATGAAAGAGTAATAACTGTTTCTGGTTCTGGAATTAAGGAACCAAAGAATGTTCTCGTTAAAATAGGTACTCCTGTTGGAGATATTTTAGATTTCTGTGGAGGAGTAAAGGAAAACTTTAAAGAAATTATATGTGGTGGTCCTATGACTGGTAAGTCTGTATTTAGCCTTGACGCACCAATTACAAAGACTACTTCAGGTATTTTAGTTTTCACAGAAAAAGAAGTAACAGAAAGAATTGAATCTCCATGTATTAGATGTTCAAGATGCGTAGATCATTGCCCAGCGAATATTAATCCAACCGATATTAATCATGCAATTTTAAAGGGCGATGTTGATTTATGTATTAATTTACATGCTGACCAATGTATGGAATGTGGAATATGTTCCTTCGTTTGTCCAGCAAAGAGACATTTAAGTGCATCTGTTAAATTAGCTAAAAGAGAAATTAGAGCTAATCAAAAGAAATAGGAGGGATCAATTTGGAAAATAATAAAATAACTAAAGATCCGATTACAGTAAATGAGGCTCGTTTTGTTTCATTAGCTCCACACATTAGGTCAAACGATACAGTTCAAAAGATTATGCTAGATGTAATCATTGCACTTGTTCCTGCTATGATTGCTTCTGTATATTTCTTTGGAACAAGATCACTTCTTCTTATTCTAACTTGTGTAGTAGCTTGTGTTGCAACTGAGTATGTAACTCAAACTGCACTTAAAAAGACTGTACAAATAAAGGACTTGTCTGCTGTAGTAACTGGAATTTTAATTGCGCTAAATATGCCTCAATCTTTCCCACTATGGATGGCAGCTTTCGGATCCGTTTTTTCAATATTAATAGTAAAAGAATGTTTTGGTGGAATTGGATTTAACTTTATGAACCCAGCTCTTGCTGCAAGACTTGTACTTATGGCTTCATGGCCTAAACAAATCACTGATTATATTTCACCAGAATTATTAAAACAAGGTTTAACAACTTCAGCATCAACTATGGATGGAGTTTCTTATGCTACACCACTTCAAATTATTGCAGGTGGAGATCTTTCAAACTTACCAGCAATGAAGGATATGTTAATTGGAAACATTGGTGGCGTAATTGGAGAAACTTCAGCAATAGCACTTTTAATAGGTTTTGTATATTTAGTAGTTAGAAAAGTAATTTCTTGGGAAATCCCAGTTATTTATGTTGCAACTACTGCAGTTTGTCTTGGAATTTTAGGAATTCCTATGAATGTAATTCCTTATGAACTTTTAGCAGGTGGTTTGCTTTTAGGTGCTATATTTATGGCAACTGACTACACAACTAATCCAATTAACAGAAAGGGAAGAATTATATTTGCCCTTGGCTGTGGTATTTTAACAGCAGTAATAAGAGTAAAGGCATCTCTTCCAGAAGGTGTTTCTTATGCAATATGTCTTATGAATCTTGCAACACCACTTATTGACAAACTTACAATATCAAGTGCGTATGGGGAGGCGAAAAAATGAAAGAACCAGTAAAATTCGGAATTATACTATTAGTTTTCTGTGCCCTATCTGCAGGACTTTTGGCAGTAGTAAATAGTTTCACAGCTCCAGTAATTGCAGAAACTGAACTAAAAAATACACTTGCATCATATGAAGTCATCTTTGGCGATAATGCCGATAACTTTGAAGAATATGATCAAGAAAAATTAAATTCAATAAAAGAAAAATATCCAAATATCGAAAAAATATTTGTTGCAAAAAAAGGCGACAAAGTTGTTGGATATGGTGTCAATGTTAAATCAAATGGTTATGGTGGAGCTATGGTAAATGCTCTTGGATTTTTACTTGATGGAGATAAAATTGCAGGATTTAGAAATATTTCCAATGGCGAAACAAGTGGATTCGGCTCTAGAATCACAACTGATGAATATTATCCATCTTATGAAGGAAAATCTGCAGTAGGTCCTTTAAAGTTATCTAAGGATCCAAAGGCTGAAGATGAAGTTATGTGGCTTACATCAGCGACAATTTCATCTAAGGGTGCTCTAGCAGGTTCTAATGATGCCATTAAGGTTTATGATGAAGTTTTAAAGAATGAATAAGGAGGATTAAAATGAAATTATCTAAAGTATTTTTAGACGGTGCTTTCAAAAACAATCCCGTATTCATACAACTTATAGGGCTTTGTTCAACACTGGCTATCACAAACAATTTAACAAATTCAGTAGCAATGGGAGTTGCAGTTACGTTCGTACTTATAATGAGTAATGCAGTAGTATCTGCACTTAGAAAAGTAATTCCAGATAAAATAAGAATTCCTTGCTTTATCGTAGTAATTGCTACTTTCGTAACATTAGTACAAATGATTTTACAAGCTTATTCACAACCAATTTATGCAGCACTTGGTATTTTCTTACCGCTAATCGTAGTAAACTGCTGTATTCTTGGAGAAGCTGAAGGTTTTGCTTATAAAAATCCACTTATTCCATCAATAGTTGACGGAATAGGAACAGGAGTAGGATATACAATTGCAGTAGTTGCAATGGGTCTTGTTCGTGAATTTTTTGGATATGGCACACTATTTAATGTAAATATCTTGCCAGAATCTTATCCAGGGATAGGAATAATGGGAGCGCCAGCAGGTGCATTCATACTTCTAGGATTTTTAATTGCAGGGTTTAAGCTATTGCTAAATAGGAGGGCAGACTAATGTTAGAAAGTATTTTTACGATTTTAATTTCAACAATACTTGTAAATAATTATGTATTTGCTCAATTCTTAGGAATTTGTCCATTCTTAGGAGTATCTTCAAAGACAGAGACTGCCCTTGGAATGGGAGTAGCCGTTACCTTTGTAGTTGTACTTGCATCTGCAATCACATGGCTAATTCAAATTTTTGTATTAGATAAATTTGGACTTGAGTATTTACAAACAATTGCGTTTATTCTTGTAATTGCATCATTAGTACAATTTGTAGAAATGTTTATTAAGAAGTCATCGCCATCACTTTATCAAGCCATGGGTGTATATCTTCCACTTATCACTACAAACTGTGTTGTACTTGGTGTAACAGTTTTGAATGTTCAAAATGGATATAACTTAATAGAAACAATTTTTAGCGGATTTGGAGCTTCAATAGGTTTCACACTTGCACTTGTGCTTATAGCAGCACTAAGAGAAAAATTAATGCTAGCAGATGTACCTAAGGCACTTCAAGGAGTTCCTATTGCACTTGTAAGTGCAGGCCTAATGGCAATTGCATTTTCAGGCTTCGGCGGATTGGTATAGGAGGCAACTATGGAAATGAGTACAGTATTTACCCCAATGTTATTTTTGGGAATTGCAGGAGCTTTTTTCGGAGTAGTTCTTTCAATTGCATCAAAAGTTTTTTTTGTAAAAGTAGATCCAAAAGTAGCTGAAATTAGATATGCACTTCCAGGAGCGAACTGTGGAGCTTGTGGTTTCCCTGGCTGTGACGGTCTTGCAGAAGCAATTGCCAACGGAAAAGCACCAGTAAATGGTTGTGTAATTGGTGGTGCAGATACAGCTGAAAAAGTAAGTGAAATAATGGGAGTTAATGCAGGAAATGTTGAGAGAAATATTGCCTGTGTACTTTGCCAAGGAGATTGCAAGAAGGCAAAAAATAAATATGATTACAATGATTTAGTTGATTGTAGATTAATTTCAGACTATCAACAAGGAGCAAAAGCTTGTAACTTTGGTTGCTGTGGCGGTGGCACTTGCGTAAGTGTATGCGAATTTGACGCAATTCACATGGTAAATGGAGTAGCAGTAGTAGACAAAGAAAAATGTGTTGCCTGTATGAAATGTATTAACATTTGCCCTAAAAAAATCATTTCACTTAGACCTTACAAATCAAAGACAGTTGTTGAATGTAAATCACTTGATTCAGGAAAAGTTGTGAGAACTAACTGTTCAACTGGTTGTATTGGATGCGGTATCTGTGAAAAGAACTGTCCAAAGGATGCAATCCATGTGGAAAACAACTTAGCATCAATTGATTATGATAAATGTATCAACTGTGGAATTTGTGTTTCAAAATGTCCAACAGGAGCAATTTATTGCGAATATCCTGAAAGAGTGGAAAAAATGAAACAAAGGGAAAAAGAACAAAAAGAAAAAGAGAGACAAGCAAAACTTGAAGAAGCAAAGCTAAAGAAAGCTGAAGCAGAAAAAGAAAAAGTTAATGCTTAATCTTTAAAACCTAAATTAAGAAACTGTCGTGCAAGCGGCAGTTTTTAGTACCATAAATAGTGTAAGAAAGGAAGTAATTCCTA
>UMIY01031323.1_pt1 | contig 10594 bp, 8 predicted proteins | sample 1965921 | NCBI WGS metagenome assembly UMIY01 (sample SAMEA4836134, study PRJEB28245) | human gut metagenome | biome: gut microbiome; material: fecal sample | place: Denmark | collected 2008
TTTGAGCCTTTCATAGCTTTATTTTTCGATAACTTGCCATTACTAATTTCTGCAATAAATTTGTCGCCATCAAGTCCTGCTATTGTAACTTGGTCATATTTTTGAAGCTCTTTCTTAAAATTTTCAAAGGATAAAATTTCATCTTCAAATAAAACTTTTGGCTCATCCTCGTTTTTTATTATTGAAGCATAAACATTACCTCGCCTTGCGTCAACTATTGTAGACACAAGACCATTATCAGACATGGAATTTGCAACAAGAGATGAAACTCCAATAATTTCTTTATCGAGAGCAAATGCCATTACTTTCGCTATAGTTATACCTATGCGAAGCCCTGTAAAGGAGCCTGGACCAAGACCCACTGCAATTAAATCTATATCACTTAAAGAAAATTCAAATTTTTTAAAAATTTCATGAATCATATCTGTTACAGATTCAGAGTGAGCAACACGACCTGTTAAATTGTAATCGCAAAGGACTTCCCCATCTTCAATAAGTCCAATTGCAGTTGTCTTTGTAGAAGTGTCAATTCCCAAAACTTTCATTTAATTTCTCCTTCAAGCTTTCAAATCTATTGCCAATAAAATTAATTTCAAGATTCCTACTATCTCCAATTGATGAAATATTTATCTCCATATATTCCTCTGGAAGAGCCTCCTTAATTTTTTCTGCCCATTCCACAATTGTCACGCCATCAGAATAAAAGTATTCATCAAAGCCAAGATAATCCACATCAACTTTTTCGTCCAACCTATAGGTGTCAATGTGATATAGATTAGTCTTGCCATAATATTCATTAACTATGGTAAAAGTTGGGCTAGTCACATAATCATCTATGCCAAGTCCAAGGGCAATGCTCTTTGTGAGAGTTGTCTTGCCTGCCCCCAAGTCTCCGTTGAGACAAAGAACATCCCCTGACCTTAAATTTTCTCCCAAAAACCTTCCAAATTTTTCTGTCTCTTTTAAATTATTTAACTTTATCATGTAAATCCTCAAATACATTTTCAAAATATTCAAAGGGAACTTTTTCGGACTTTTCTTCTGCGGGATGACCTATGCCAATTATACATTCCACATCAAACTTATCCTCTAAGTCAAAGAATCTGTGCAGAAATTCTTGAGCTGTAATTCCACTTTCGTGTTTTGCGTCAACTACATTTGCCCATGTTGCTCCCAAATCTAAGTCTGCTGCTGCAAGTAAAATAAAAGTTGCAGCTATAGATGCGTCTTGATGGTTGGTATTTGGTGCAATTTCTGTGTCTGTAAGAACAGCAAGGGCAAGGTCTGCTCCAGCTAAAAAGCCTGCTCCATTTATTTTATAGTGAGATAATTCTTCAAGTCTTTTTTTATCTCTAATAACAATATATCTCACTGGATTTCTATTTTTTGCCGTTGGGGCATGAAGTGCAATAGTTAAAATTTCCTTTAAGTCCTCATCAGAAACTTTTTCGTCAGTAAATTTTCTTATACTTCTTCTTTTTTCAACTAATTCTAAAAGCATATTATCACCTCAAAACATTATAACACATGTTAATTTCAAATTTAAAATTTTGCAAGAAAAAAGAGGGGCTAGCCCTCTTTAACTATTCTTTATACATGCTTTCTTCATAATCTGGTCCATAGCTATCAAATTCTATTGCTTTCTTTTCTTCTGTCACAAGGTCCTTATACCAAGTTGGAAAATCTGTCTTTTCGTCATAAACCATCTTTTGCCAATCTTCGTCAGTAAGTCTTTCCTTATTTAGAAATTCGTAATAAGAGAAAGTTGCGCCTCTACCCATGTAAAGTTTTCCTTGATGAGGATAGATTACAAAAATTTCCATTGGTTTTCCCGTTCCTATGCTAAAAATTTCATCTTTAGGAAGACCTACATTATTTTCTACAACTCTCATTAAGTCAACTACTACTGGCATCCTCCTATCAGTTGCATTTTGTAGTTCATACCAATTAGAAATTTCATATTCATCAGATGATTCAACGAAGTCAACCATTATCCTTTCCATTTCTCCACCAATACATAACAAGTCAAATATTTCATCTTTTGTCAGTGGCTCATTTTGAAGTTCCTTTATAGAAATATCTCTAAATTTAATAACCATGGCTTGGAAGTTATTTATTTTTTCCTCATACTTGGAGCTTAACATATCGCGATTTTTTAAATTGGTCTTAGTAAATTCAAGTAGCCAGTTTAATTTTTCATATAATTCAACATTTGGTTCAACATAGGATTTTGGAATTTCAAAATCTCCTCCGCCACCCATTTCTGCCATGACTGCTTTTCCATAAAGGACAGTGTCATGTTTTAATTCTGCAAAGGATCCAAGAGCAGAAACTAAATCCTTTCTTTCCCAGGCATCATTTCTCATAAACATTGGATAGCCTTCGCCAAATTTTTGATCATAGGATTTTAGCATCCATAGCCAACCTCGATACATATTTTTTTGCCAGTCAAGGTCTTTCATTTTTTTAACAGTAGAAATATTTTCGTCAGTTCTCTCTTCATATTTATCCCAGTGAGAATTATAAGGATCTTCCTTTTGAATTTTTAAGGCTTTTTCATTTCCAAAGGCGGTCATTAAATCAAGTCCAGAATATATTGGTCTATCAGAAAGTTTATTTTCTCTTACAGGATCAACTACATTTTGCATAAGGACGCTATCCATAACAGCTCTTTGTGGCATAAATCTAAAGGACTTGCCCATAAAACCAGCAACTTGTGGGTCTGGATACTCACTTAAAACTTTATAGGCACTACTTAAATTTTTCTCATCATCTAATTTATTTATGTCAAAATCTTTTCCGTAAACTCCATAAAGCGTCCTTGCATACTCTCTTATTGAAAGGTCGTCAGCAGATTCAACTAAGAAGTCAATTGGCTCAACTAAATCTTCCCAAGTCTTTAAAATTTCAGGATTTTTATAAATTGAGTGAGTTAAAAGTAGTCCCTGCAAGATACTATCTTCATCTACTTCTCCATCATTTTCAATAAATAGTCCAACTTGACCAAAGTACATTGTTCCCTTAAAATATTTTTTTAATTCTTCACTTCTAGTGTAGTGACCCCTAGGTTTAAGTTGTGAAAAGTCAACGTCCCTTCCACTTATAAGAGATGAAGATGCTGCCTCTTGGTATACATTTTTCATCTCTTCGTCAACTAATTCCTTTGCCTTTCCTGGCAAATTTTCAGGCTCACTTCCTAAGAGTTTTAGTCCACTAGCAATAAAGGCAATATTTTTAATTTGTAGGTCTTTTAATCTTTCATTTTTTATTTCACTTAAAAGATTTATATTTTCTTCAAGTAAATTTTTATTTAATTCAAGAGATTTCGGATATAGCTCGTCCTTTTCCAAATTTCTCAAAAATCCATCATAGAAAATGTGGAAGATGTGAGTTACTGAATCAGTTGTCACAAAACTAGCCAAAAAATTATACTCATTGTCTTCATAAATTTGATGAATTTGATCAAATTCATAATTCCAAGGCTCTTCCATGTATTCATTATATTCTAAATTTTTTGGTTTCGTAATTACAAAACCATTTTTTAGTAGCATTTCCTTTTGTTTTTCTGTAAAATCTCCAAATTTAGAAAAATTTACAACATTTGAAAAATCTTCAGCTATCTTATAATCTTTCACACTTGGCGTAAATTCAGAAAGTTTGTAATCAATATAAGTAGTTTTATTTTCCATTTCATCTAAAAATTTTGTGTCTTGCAGTTCAATTTTTGCAGTTTCCTTTTCAGGCGAAGTCGCCTTATTATTTTTGCAGGCTGTTAAAAGTGAAAGTGCCAAAACTGATGTAATAAGTATCTTTTTATTTACTTCCATTTAATTTCATCTCCCTCTAAATATAATTCTCTCTCACTGCCATTTATTTCAACTTTTTTCTCCTTATCTAAAAACTTTGGCTCTTCTTTTAAAATCATGCTGCCGTGGTTTCTTTGAAAGGCGAAGTTAGTCCAGTCATAGACGCCAAATAAATAATTTCCATCAATATTTTTTTCAATTGAAATAATTTCATCATAAGTATCGCCATCAATATCGCACAAATTAAAATCCCTAATAGGGTTGTATAATCTTGAAATTCTTAGTTTTGGTTTTAATTTTTTATTTTTAAAGTCTATATTGTATAAGAAACATCTCCTGTCAAATTTGGGATCAAAGGGCGTCTTTTTGTAAACGCCTAGTGCAAGCTCAATCTCACCTCCATCAACATTTGCAAAGTCGACTTTCCATGGTTTTAAATCTTCGACATTAATTACAAAGTCATTTCCTTTATTTTTTATTTTTAAATCATATCCAAACTTCTTGTCACGAGAAATAATTTCCGCGCTGATATTATTTGCAGAAGCTGAATCTATGACGGCATCCCTTGTGCAAGCTGTAAATAAAACTAATAATAAAAATATGTACTTCATGCCTTTATTATACCATAGTATTGATATATTTAATAAATAATTAAAGCCTTCTTGATTACTTTTTCTAATTGGCTTAAAATAAATCGAGAGGTGTAAGATGAAATTATTAGAAGAAAGAATTATTAAAGACGGAAGAATTTTAGATGGAAATATTGTAAAGGTTGATTCCTTTTTAAATCATCAATTAGATATAAAATTTTTAGATAAACTTGCTGCAGAAATGGCGAACTACTTTAAAGATAAAAAAATAAATAAAATACTTACAATTGAGGCAAGTGGCATTGCCCTTGCCACTGTTGCATCAAAACATTTTGACGATGCCATGGTTGTCTTTTGTAAAAAGCAAAGGAATTTAAACATTGGCGATGATGTCTACGAATCAAAGGTTGAATCCTTCACTACAAAGAAAAATTATACAATTACTGTTTCAAAAAGATTTTTGTCTCCTGAAGACAATTTACTTATAATTGATGACTTCCTTGCAGAGGGAAATGCCCTAAAGGGATTAATTGACGTCGCAAATCAAGCAGGAGCAAGTGTATCTGGAGTATCTGTTGCTATAGAAAAAGGCTTCCAAGAAGGCGGCAAAATAATTAGGGATATGGGCTATGATTTACTTTCCCTTGCTATTATTGATTCAATTGAAAATGGAAAAATAAGCTTCAGATAAACTTTTTAGAATTTTATAAAAATATTTTTTGACAAAAAAATTGCCGAGAATTTTTCTTTCTCGGCATTTTGATTTCATTTGCTATTTTATAAATTTTATCAGCAAAAATTATTTATTTGCAATTTGTATTAATGAAGACTTCAAGTTATCTTCAATTCTTCTAAGTTCAATTGATGCTTCTTCACGCTTCTTGTGTCCTTCAATTTGAATTTCACGAACTTCATTTAAGGCAGAAATAAGTTGTTCATTAGTGTGCTTTATTGTATCAATATCAACTATACCTCTTTCAGAAAGTTTTGCAGTTTCAACAGTAGTTTGTTTTAATGTCTCTGCATTTTTCTTTAAAAGTTTATTAGTTAATTCTGTGACTTCTCTAGTTGTCTTTGCCGCTTCTTTGGAATGATTTGCTCCAAGTGCAATTACCATTTGAGATTTCCAAAGTGGAATTGTGTTTACAATAGTTGATTGGATTTTTTCCACCATGACTGTATTTGATGATTGCACCATTCTAATTTGTGGTGCCATTTGAATTGAAACCATTCTAGTTAAATCTAAGTCGTGAAGTTTCTTTTCAAACCTACTAATCATATTTACATAATCATTAGCTTGCTGTGCATCTACAGGCAAGTTTGTATCTTGTGCCTTTTTTTGAAGTTTTGGAAGTTCAAAACTTGTGGCTTCTTCCAATTTTTTCCTGCCTGCGAGTATATACATGCTAAGCTCTTTGTAATAATTTTCATTTAGCTCATACATTTGGTCAAGCATAGCAATGTCTTTCATTAGAGTAACTTGATGATCTTCCAAGGTCTTTATAATATTATTTACATTTTTTTCTGCTGAATCAAATTTAGTCTTTAGTGAAGTTACATTATTAAGTTGTTTTTTAAAAAAGCCAACTAATTTATTGTCTTCTTCTTCAACATCAAAACCTTTTAATTCCTTTACAACGCCAGAAAGCAAATCTCCAACTTCGCCAAGGTCTTTAGTCTTTACTGCTTCAAGAGTCTTTTCTGAAAAATTAGAAATTTTTCTTTGTGCACCAACTCCATATTGGAGGACTATATTAGAATTTGTTATGTCAATTGTCTTTGCAAAATCTTCAACTTGTTTTTCTTCTTCAGGACTTAATCTCACTTTATTTTTTTCATCAACTAATTTTATTTCATGTAGTTCATTATTTTTATTTAGATCCTCAAAATCGTCTGTTAGGGATAATTTTATCTCCTTATCCATTTTATTTTCCTCCTAAATTAAAGTCCTCTTGGTCTAAAAGACCTTCTTGCTTTAACATTGATTTTAAAACACTCATATCACTTGATAAATCCATTATCTTTTCTTCATAAATGTTGTCCAAAATTTTCATAAATCCGTCATTAACTAAATCCATGGTTTGCTCCATTGATCTTAAAGATGATTTTACAGAACTTGTTGGTTTTTCACTTATTTGAATATAATTGTCTATTAACTTTACTGTTGTTGGCAAGTAATAATTAATAACCTTATCCAAGTCCTTTGCAGTATTTGGATTTTCCTTTAAAAGTTCAAAAATCTTACCAACTATTTGTAAAAATTCAGTTAATTTCCCCTTCATTGGCTCAGGAATCCTTACAGACATTTCTGTCAAAGTAGTTACATCTCTTTTTGCCTTAGCTAAATATTCTTCTACAAGAGCACTGTTTTCCTTTTCTTCAAGCTCATCAAATCTTTCCTTTGGATCGCGAAGCATTTCTTCCTTGTAGAGCTTATAGGTATTGGAATCTAATATAAAAAGTTCTCCATTTTCCACAATCCTAGCTTGCCTGTAATAGTCTTTTTCAATCATATTTAAGAGATCATTTATTGTAAAATCAATTGGCTTTGCAGTTATGGCAGCAAGGTCAGCTGTTGGTATAACTGTGTTATTTCCAATTTCACGATTGTACTTTCTAAACCTAATTATTTGATTCTTATCCTTTTTTACTTTGTAATTTACATAGAAAGAAATTACAAGGGCAGGTATTACCCAAAAAATTAAAGCTGGGAGATCTTCTCTTACAGACCCGTAAGTATCAAACATATCCATGAGAAAACCAAATAAAGCAAAAAGATGTCCCACTATTGAGGCTTTTGCGACAAAGCCCCAAGTCTTGACTCGACTTACTGTTTTGGGATTTTGATTTATAATCCTATCATCATTTTGCACGCTATAAGGCAAATTTCTCTTATTTTTATTTACAAATTTACTAATAGATGACTTTGTCATATCTATTGCTGTATCAATACTTTCGCCAATCAAGTCCCCAATTTCCTTAAAATTTTCTTCCCTAAAGGCATTATTTATTTTTTCCTTAAATCTATCTTCTCTATCAAATCTATTCATAAGTCACCTCAAAAAGCTATAACAATACCTCCTATGTCTGCATATCCAGAGGAAAGCCCATTTGTGTGTCTAACATGAACTTTTACATCTGCATATAATTCTTCGATTTTTTCCTTAATTTTTTCTGCACGTTCTTTATTTCTAACATAGGAAATTGTAATAAGATTTGGTGTTCCGACTTTACATTCTGTTCCAATCGCCTTAATCATCTTATCAAGAGATTTTTTTATACCACGATTTATTTCATAAAGTTCTATTTCTCCATCTTTTGCAATCATAATAGGTCTTATATTTAAGACATTAGCTACTAATCCTGCTGATTTTTTTATTCTTCCATTTTTAATTAAGTTCTTCATACTTTCAAGAACAAACATAGTTGTAGAATTGTTAACTTCACTTTCAATGGCAGGCACAACTTCTTCGAAGCTTTTTTCTTTTACTAAATCTAAAAGCTTTAAAACAATCCTTGTATTACCTGCTGAAGCAGCCTTTGTGTCAATTACATGGATTTTTATGTCCTTAAACTTTTCCCTTGCTTCCTGTTCGGCAATTTTGGCAGAATTGTAAGATCCTGACAACTTTGATGTAATTGTAAGAATATAAATATCCTTGTCAGAATTTTCTTCAATAATTTTTAAATAATCATAGGGCGCTGGACAAGCAGTCTTTATTGCATTTTCTGTCTTTTCCATTTTATCTAGGTATTCTTCAAGTTTTAAATTATCATCGTCTTCATATTCCACTCCATCAATTGAAATTTTAAATGGAACATACTCAATCCCCAATTCTTTTATCTCTTCTTTAGTTAAGTCACAACTTGTATCTGAAATTATTTTGTACATTATATTCTCCTAATTCAGTTTGTCTTCAATAATTTTTACTAATTTATCTGCATCTCGTGAAAGCTTATCTTTATCCTCGCCTTCAATCATAACTCTAACAAGAGCTTCAGTACCAGAAGGTCTAATGACAACTCTGCCACTTCCGTGATAAGTTTCTTCTACTTTTTTTATAGCCTTAGTTATTTCAGGAAATTCATCAAACTTATTTTTTAATTCATCTAGAACTTTTGCATTTTTTAAAACTTGTGGATAGTCTCTCATAAGTCCGTTAAGTTCAGACAATTTCTTTCCAGTTTTTTTCATAATTTCCAAAAGATGTATCCCCGTTGCAAGTCCATCGCCAGTTGTGTTGTATTGAAGGAATATTACATGACCAGATTGTTCAGCACCAATTACATAATCATCCTTTAACATCTTTTCCAAAATATACCTATCTCCAACTTTTGTTTCTATAAAATCAACATCTATTGTTTCAAGATATTTTTTTAGTCCCATATTTGACATAATAGTACCAACAGCTGCATTATTTTTAAGTTTATTATTTTCTTTTAAATAAGTTGCAACAATTGCCAAGATGTGATCTCCATCTACAACCTTACCCAATTCGTCAACAGCAATAATTCTGTCAGCATCTCCATCAAAACTCATTCCAATGTGAGATTTTTCACTTTTTACAAGTTCTTCTATTAGTTTTGGATTTGTAGAACCACAATTATCATTAATATTTTTGCCATTTGGCTCCTTATTTATGATTTTAACCTTGGCTCCATAGGATTTTAAAACTTCTTCTGCAATAAAGGATTGAGCTCCATTCCCTGCATCTACTGCAACTTCAAAGCCATCAAATCTTTCATCCGTAAGTCCCTTTAAATAATCAACATACTTTTGTTTAAATTCAGAAGACCTATTTACAATTCCAATATTTTCTCCAGTTACATCTTTATAAATTTTTGTAGTCGAAAGAACTTTTTCTTCTATTTCGTCTTCCACGCTGTCATCTAGTTTAAGTCCATCACTTGAGAAAAATTTTATACCATTATATTCAAAGGGATTGTGTGATGCAGAAATTGAAACCCCACAAAGATAGTCTCCTGTCCTAGTGAGGTAAGCAACACCAGGAGTTGGAATAATACCTGCTACATCCACATCAAGACCGATACTCATAAAGCCTGCTATAAGTGCAGACTCAACTAAATCGCCTGAAAGTCTTGTGTCTCTTCCAACTAAAACTTTTCCCTTCTTATTTTTAGTAAGTACAAAGGCAGCTGCCCTTCCAATGTCATAACATAATTTTGGAGTTAGCTTTTGATTGGCAATGCCACGAACTCCATCAGTTCCAAATAATCTTGTCATTTTATCACCTGTAATTTTTATCTATATATTTAATTAAGAAATCTCTATTATTCTTTTCTGGGTCATCTAATACTAAATCTTCAAGTTCTTTTAAAACCTTTCCAATAATTTTGCCTTCATTAAAACCCAAATCCTTAATGTCATTTCCATTTACTTCCAAAAACTCTTCAGTTTTCATTTCTTTTTCCTTCAATAATTCTTTTACCCTATTTTTCCGATTTATAATAAAGCTTGCATCTCGGTCCACTCTCGTGCACTTACAATCTGCAATTAAGAGGTCATAGAGATCCATAACATATTCTCTTCCAACTCTTTTTATTTGCCTTCTGAGTGCCTTGTCGCTCATTTCGCTATGAACTTTCATATGGTCTAAGATTAAAATTTTTACCTTATCAATAATCTTGTTTGAAACTCTATATCTCTTTAAAATTTCAGAAACTAAATCCGCTCCCAAAATTTCGTGCCCATAAAAATGTCCCCTGCCATCTTCGCCAATGCAAAGTGTGTCCACCTTTGATACATCATGAAAAAGCCCAGCAAGTCTAAGACTTAAGTCTGGCTTTACCTCGTCCATTACACAAATCAAGTGGTCAAAAAGAGTCTTGTCATGATAGGGCGAAAATTGTGAAAAACCAACAGTCCTCTTTAATTCAGGAAAAATCACATCAAGTATTCCCGTCTCTTCCATTAAAAGAAGATAGTAGGAAGGTCTATCTGAAGTAATCATTTTTGAAAACTCATCAAAAATTCTCTCTGGAGAAATTTTTTTAAGTAGTTTTCTTTCAAAGGCAATAGCATCGAAAAGCTCATCTTCAATGTAAAAATCTAATCTTCCGGCAAACCTAATTGCCCTCAAAATTCTTATGGCGTCTTCTCTAATTCTCTCAACGGGATTTCCCACTGGCCTCAAAATTTTATCATCTAAATCTTTTTTGCCTCCAAATGGATCATAA
>UMIY01025779.1_pt1 | contig 10526 bp, 11 predicted proteins | sample 1965921 | NCBI WGS metagenome assembly UMIY01 (sample SAMEA4836134, study PRJEB28245) | human gut metagenome | biome: gut microbiome; material: fecal sample | place: Denmark | collected 2008
TTCTGCAAGGCGGGTTATTTTGGTGTACCCGGAGAGGCTCGAACTCTCAACGAGGGCGTCGGAGGCCCTTGTTTTATCCAATTAGACTACGGGTACGCAAATGGGATTTACGGCAAAAAAATCAATTAAAAATTCAATATAATTTATTATATTTTTTACCGAAAAAATACCAGATTTTTTATTGAGTTTTCAATTTATTCAAAGCGGTTCTTTTCCTCGTTGTAAACATACCCCGCCGCGCCCATACGGCGGTACAGTTCTTCGTAGTCCCAATCCTGCTCATAGCAGAGTTCCTCGGGCGAAGGGCAGCCGTCGCGCAGCTTCATATTTACGAGAGAGAGCAGCATTGCCGCATCGTTCGGCATATCCATAATTTCACCTCGCCGCGCGGAGAGCAAGCCTTGCGCCGCGCAGTAAAATTATTATACCACCCCTTTTTGCGTTTTGCAATCACTTTTATTTGTGATATACTTATTAAAAAGCCGAAAAGATAAGAAGGTTATTTATGAACGGTAAAACGGCCGTGGTGGGACTGAGCGGCGGCGTAGACAGCTCGGTCGCCGCACTGCTTTTAAAACAGCAGGGTTACAACGTGATAGGGCTGTTTATGCTCAACTGGGAGGAAGAGGGCGAAAACGGAGCCTGCACCGCCGAACAGGACTTTTCCGACGTGCAGAGAGTGTGCGCCGCGCTGGATATTCCGTATTACAGCGTAAATTTCGCAAAGCAGTATTACGACCGCGTGTTTGAATACTTTTTACGCGAGTATAAGGCGGGCAGAACGCCCAACCCCGACGTTTTGTGCAACCGCGAAATAAAGTTCGGGCCGTTTAAAGAGTACGCCGAGAGTATGGGCGCCGACGTGATAGCCACGGGGCACTACTGCGGCATAAGTCACAGCGGCGGCAGGCACGCGCTTTTGAAGGCAAAAGACGCGGGCAAGGACCAGACCTACTTTTTGAACCAGGTGCGCGAAAGCCAGCTTGAAAAGGTGGCGTTCCCGCTTGCCGACCTCACCAAGGCCGAAGTGCGCGCCATTGCCGAAGAATACGGGCTTGCCAACGCAAAGAAGAAGGACAGCACGGGCATATGCTTTATCGGCGAGAGGAACTTCCGCAACTTTTTAAAGACCTATCTCCCCGCGCAGCCGGGCGAGATACGCACGCTCGGCGGCGAGCTTGTGGGGGAGCACGAGGGGCTGATGTACTACACAATAGGCCAGCGCAAGGGGCTGGGGCTTGGAGGAATGCACGGCGAAGAGGGCAGGTGGTTTGTTGTTAAAAAAGACCTGGAACACAACGTGCTGTACGTTTCGCACGGCGACGAAAGTCCGCTGTATTCGCGCGCCTGCCTTGCGACGGAGTGCAATTTTATAGCCTTCGAGCCGCCTGCGGGCGAGTTTGAGTGCACGGCAAAATTCCGCTACCGCCAGGGCGAACAGCGCGTGCTGGTGAAGGTTGAGGGCGACAGAATGAACATTGAGTTTGCCGAAAAACAGCGCGCCGTAACCGAGGGACAGTATGCCGTGTTGTACGACCAAACGCGCTGCCTGGGCGGCGGCCTTATAACGCGGGTGGACTACTGACGATATGGAAATTACTTACTCACAGGACAGGGAATTTACAAAAGAGGAGCTTGAAGAGCTGTTCCTTTCGGCTGGTTGGGATTCGGGAAGATACCCCGAGCGGCTGAAAAGGGCGATGCACGGATACAGCCTGGTTATAAGCGCGCGCGACGGCGGGAAACTTGCTGGCCTTATATGCGCTATGGACGACGGCGAGATGACGGCATACGTACACTACCTGCTCGTAGCGCCCGAATGGCGCGGGCGGGGCATAGGCGGCCGCCTTACCGAGCTTATAAAGGAGCACTACAAAGACTACCTTAAAATAGCACTGATTGCCTCTGACGGGAGTGAAGAATTTTACCGCAGGCTGGGCTTTGAAAGGGCGGACGGCACGCCGATGTACTTCACCGAAATGGAGAACTGAACGGCACCGCTTTGCGGAGGAAGTATATTTTTGCGGCTTACGACTGTGCGCCGCTTCGCACAAAACAAATCCTTTACCTTTGTTGCTCCGAAAAGCGCAAACCAAGCGCAGAAATTTTTTATAAAAAAATCAATTGCCTGCGGCATATGCCGCAGGCAATTTGCGCCCGCGCGGAAAAAATTTCCGCGCGGGCGCACTTCATAAGTCCCGATAAAAATTATACAGAAATTGTTCGGCCCCTTGAATTACACGGCCTTTTTGCGCGGACGGGCGCGCAGTTCGCTCTCTATCTTCTTGCACTCTTCGGCAAGCTCTTCCTCGCTCTCGCCCACCTCTACTCCGTCTAAAATGTTCTGCAATTTATATTCTTTGTTGAGGTAACGTATGGTCTGGAAGCCGATTACAGCCGTGAGCGTGCCGTTGGTAAGGCCCTGCACAGAGCTGTCTACAAGCGCGGATATGGCCGAACCGAGGAAGGGTATGCCCTTGGCGGCGTCGCCCATCGTCTTTACTATTCCGTTGCCGATTTTGAGCGAGCCGAGGCCGTAGGAAACCAGCGAGTTGCGCACAACAGCGGCAAATATCTTTACAAGCTGCGTTTCCGAGGGACGGAAGCCGTAAAGAAAGACTATGTCTTTAATAAGTTGCAGGTTGACCACGGCAACCAGCGCGGCGTCTGTGCGCGAACTCTGCGAAAGTGCGGAAAAGGCGGCAGATTTTAAGGCGTAGCGGAATATGTAATCTTTTGCCGTCTTTTTCACCTTGCCCGAATACAGCGCGGTGAGCGCGCGCTTTATGCCATCGTCGTCGCCGTCTGCAAGGCAGGAGGCAAGCTCGGCTAAAATGGCGTCGTCGTACATACCCGCACTCTCCACGCGTGTGCCCAAATCGACCATATGTGCGGCTATATTGCGGCGCACGCGCCTGTTGTGGCGCTTTGCGGCGCCGGCGTGCGCGGCGTTTACGTTGGTCTTGAAATAGTTCATACGCAGAATTTTAACGAGCGGAACTATGAACAGAAGTATGTACAGTACCACCGCAACGGCGGCCGCGGCGTAGCCCGCGTATTCGTTCACGTTCCACAGTTGCAGGGTAAGCGATATAAGGCACCACGCCAGAAAAACGCCTATTATGCCCGCGAGCACCACGAGTATGAGGCGCGCCGTCTTGGTGTTGCGGTGCTTGACGTACTTTTCTTCATACTCGTATATCGTCATTTTTTCGTTTGAATTTTTCTTTTTCATAACAGCAGAATTCCATAATTATTTGTTATTTTTTACGCGCAAAAAATTATAAATAATTTAAATAAAAATTGCGAAAAAAATGAATTAAATTATTATTAAATATAAAATTGTTTTCGTAATTTTTTTGCCGATTATTTTATAGGTTTTTTACTCAAATCAGAGGTTTAAACTGAATTTATACAGCTCGCTCTTGGTCACGCCCCTGTCCTTTGCGGCGCGCTTTACCGCCTCTTTTTTATCCAGCCCTTCGGCCATATAGTGGCGTATGTGCTCCTCTTCCGAAAGTTCGCAAAGGGGGTTTTCTTCCTCGGGCGCACCCCCGATAACCAGCACATACTCCCCCCTCTTTTCTCCTTCAAGCCCCTTTGAAAGGGTGAAGGATATTGCCTCTTCGTGCAGTTTTGTAATCTCGCGCACGGCGCAAGCGGGGCGGTCGCCGAACACGGCATACATATCCGATATATACCTGTCCACGTCCTGCGGGGCGGCGTGAAAAATCATCGTTAAACCGAGCGATTTATATTTTTCAAGAAGGCGCTTCCTTTCGCCCGATTTATCGGGCAGAAAGCCGATAAACGCAAAGCGGTCTGCGGGCATTGCCGAAAGAATCAGCGCAGAGAGCGCGGCGTTTGCGCCCGGAATTATTGTATATGGCACGCCCGCCTCTTTGAGTGCCGCGCACACAACGGCGCCAGGGTCGGAAATTACGGGCATTCCCGCGTCGGAAATTACCGCCACTTCCTTGCCCTCTTTTGCCGCCTCGATTATCTTTTCTGCCGCGGAGCGCTCGTTGAACTTATGGCAGCTGACGAGCGGCTTTTTTATGTCGTACGCGCCCAGAAGGCGCATAGAGTGGCGGGTATCCTCGCAGAATATTATATCGGCGGCGCGCAGAACTTCGAGCGCGCGGAGCGTTATGTCCTTTAAATTGCCGATAGGCGTTGCAACGAAATTGACCATAAAAAATACCTTGTTCAATTCACAAAATTTTCGCCCTGGCCGAGTGCGAAAATTTTCGTGAGTTCAAGAAACTAAGTTTCTCTTGCCGCGACCGCTAAGGGCCCACGAATTATATAGTCGCGGCAATTCACTTCCAGTGAGCCTGCTGACCGCAGCAAATTGTGTCCTGCTGCGGCGGGAAACCCGCCTTGCGACATTGATTACTTTTTATACTCACGAAAAATCTTTTTTTGCGTGAATTTACAGCCTTGAAATAATTTTCTATTCACGAAAATTTTACTGCTTGCGCGCAGTAAAATTTTCGTGATTTTTCAGCGGCTATGCCGCTGCTTACTTATAACAAACCGCTCTTACCCGTTTACGACGGCGGGGAGAACTTCTATCCCCTCCCTGCCGCCGAGCGTGCCTTCAACCATTATAAGGTATGGTTTGCCGCCCTCCCTGCCGCACACGTACTGCATACGCTTTGGCTCGATTCCGCGCGACTTCATTCCGTAAATCAGTTCGGCAGTCCTATCGGCACGGTTGATTATGCCCAGCCTGCCCCCAAATTTGAGGGTGCGCGCCGCCGCGTCTAAAATTTCTGAAAGGGTAATGGTTATCTCTTTGCGGCAGATGGCCTTTTCGTACGAGATATTTTCAAAGCCGCCGCGCTCGTAGGGCGGGTTGCACAGAATGAGCGAAAAGGCGCCGTTATATTCCTTGCCTATATCCTGTATGCGCGTGCATACGGCGCGCGCATTAGCTGTGCCGTTGCAGGCGATGGTGCGCGCAGACATATCCGAGAGGGCAGGCTGCATTTCAAACAACGTTACGCCCTTTACGTGCGGGTTGAGGCACAAAAAGTGCAGGCCGACTATGCCGCTTCCCGCGCAAAAATCGGCGACCGCGTCCCCTTTTTTGCCCTTTACGAATTTAGAGAGAAGAACGCTGTCTGACGTGAACCTGTAAAGGCTTACGTTCTGTATTATTTTTTTATCGCCGAACAGCTCTTCGAGCACTTCGCCGTCTTTAAGCGCGATATCCATAGCACAATTATACAATACCTTGCGCAGTTTTGCAACAATATGAGATTTCTCCGCTTCACTCACTTCGTTCGTTTCGGTCGAAATGACAAAGACTATATCAAGAAATTGTCTACCCTTCCGTCACACTTCGCGTGCCACCTCCCCTAAGCAAGGGGAGGCTTACCATTACCCCTGCCCATCACGGGTTCAGAGAAGCAAGCAAGACAAGGCGAACGCTCTACCACATTCCTGCACGTCAACCCTTGGAGATGCGAGCAGTACAAGGAGCGCGAGGAAAACCTGACGGAGTTTACTTTGGCGTAAATGACGGAAGGTTACCGCAGCGCGACACAGTAATGCGAAGCATACCCGTCCCATAGCGGGTTCAGAGATACAAGCAGAACGAGGAGCGTGCGGAACGCTGTGAAGGAGCACTATTAAGTCTACCACAGCACTCGCCAAAAAGATTTTGCAAAAAAGATTTTTGGCGAAGAGGAGGCGCCGCCTCAACAGTCACGGCAAACACGCATAGCGCGATTGCCTGCAAAAAAACGGCGTGCGCCGACGAGTAAGTGACTGAGCAGAACCGTAAACGCGACAATGTTATGCGACGTATATATGAACCCGAACGGCGCTAATAGAATGTTGAACCCTATAACAGAAGAAGGGCGGAACTTCTACCAGCTCCGCCCTTCGACCATCTTTAATTCAAATTATTCCGCGGTTATAGCACCGGTGGGGCAGCCATCTTCGCAAGCGCCGCAGTCGATGCAAACGTCGGGGTCAACGACGTACTTGCTGTCGCCTTCGGAAATAGCGGAAACGGGGCAAACTGCCGCGCACGCACCGCACATTACGCATTCATCGGAAATAACGTGTGCCATATCAAACCTCCATATAAAATAATACGCTTTCAGTAAAATTATTATATCACACGCATTTTGATAAGTAAAGGGGAAAATACAATTTTTTTACCCCTTTCAGGTGCTTTTTTGTGTAATTTTTTTCAAATTTTATAAATTTCAGGCAATAAAATTCCCCTTGAATTTATAGGAATTTTTGTTTTTTTATCTCAGTCGAGAAGTTTTTTAACCTCTTCGTCCACAGGCTCGTCCGCCTCTTTCTGTCCGCGGCGCTTGAAGCGGAGCTGCTCCACGGGGAAGTCCTTATATGCCGCGCCGTCGCCCTTGTCTATGCGCACCTTGGCCTCCATTTTGAGCATATTGACGTTGACCACCGTGCCCTCGCCGTCGGGAGTGCTTACCTCGCCGCCCACCTTGGGCATCTTTTTGCAGGCGTCGGCATAATAGTCGTTTTCGTAGGCAAGGCAGCACATCAGCCTGCCGCAAAGGCCCGAAATTTTGCCGGGATTGAGCGAAAGACCCTGATTTTTGGCCATTTTGATGGACACCTTTTTGAAATCGGGCATACAGCTTGCACAGCAGCATTCCCTGCCGCACGGGCCAAGCCCGCCGAGCATCTTGGCCTCGTCGCGCACGCCTATCTGGCGCAGTTCTATCCTTATTCTGAACACCGAGGAAAGGTCTTTTACAAGCTCGCGGAAGTCCACCCTGCCCTCTGCGGTGAAGTAAAAGATTACCTTTGACCCGTCGAACGTGAATTCGCAGTCGACCAGCTTCATATCCAGCCCGCGCGCGGCAATCTTTTCGGCTGCGGTCTTCATTGCGGGGCCGCGCTTTTCCTCGTTTGCCCGAACGGTCTCTTCGTCCTTTTTGGTAGCCGCGCGGAGCACGGGCTTCAAGGGCGCCACAAGCTCCTCTTCGGGCACCTCCCTCTCGGGCAGGCAAACGGTGGCGTACTCCATTCCGCGCGCCGTCTCTACGATTACGCCCTGCCCTTCTTCATATGAACCATCGCCGGGAGCGAAGTAATATACCTTGCCGCCGCCTTTGAATTTTACTCCGATAATTTTAGCCATTTATTATTCTCCTCTATCATTTTAAGCATAGCGCCGAACAAAAGCGCCGAAAAGTATGCGTTGAATTTTAAATCGCGCTGGGCCTCGCCGAAGGCTTCCGCACCCTTTAAAAGGGCGGCCTCCGTCCAGATTTTTTCCAGCGCGCCCTTGCCGCTATCCGCTGTATGCACCCTTGACAGCGCCTTTGCGCGCGCCGCTTCCAGGCACAGCCGCTGGGCGTGGGAAACTATCTCCCTCTTATACTTGCTGTCGCCGTATTTTAGCGCGGCAAGCCCCGCCGCCGAAAGCGTAGAGGCAGATAAAATTTCCGTAGCCGCGTCGTTTACCTCGGTAAACTCGCCGCCCGCAAGCGCCTCGGCAACGCTTAAAACGCCGCCGCAGCTCTCCGCCGCACGGCGGTTTAAAGCCGCGCCCGCATTTTTGCGCTCCAACGCGCCGAAAATCATATCGGCGGTGAAGGGCGGAACTTCAAGAAGGCGCACGCGCGAGAGTATGGTGGGCAGAACGGGCGAAAGCGAGGTTGCGCCCAAAATGAAGCCCACGCCCTCGGGCGGCTCTTCTATCACCTTTAAAAGTTTGTTCTGAACGACTGCCGAACATTCGTCGAACGAACTTATCAGATACAGCTTTCTGTCGCCGTAGGCGGGGCGCATTGCGCAGTCCTCTATCAGCGCGACGGCTGCCTCGGCGTTGAATTTTTTGCCCTGTTCGGGGTAAATTTTGCAGTCGGGGAAGGCCTCGCGCAATATCTGCCCGCCCGCTTTATCCTCCGCCGAAACGGAGAAATAGCGCAGGGCGAAAATTTTGAGCGCGTCGCGCAGGTAGGCCGAATCTTCGAATGAGAGCATATAGGCGTGCGCCAGTCTGCCCGCCTCGGCCTCGCGGCAGAAAATTTTATAAGCAGAGCTGTTTTTAATTAAAATTTCCATTTCCGCCCCCTGCAAAAAATCAATAAAAACACGTTGAATCGGGCATATGTGCGGGGCAATCAGATAATTTTTGCCGCCTTCAATATGCCGTAAATTCTTTCGGCCGTGTCGAACTTGCTGCCGCCGCACTCTACCTTTACTATCCTTTCGGGATACTCATTGGCGAGCGCGAGATAGCCTTCGTACACCTTGCGGTGGAAGGAAAGCCCGAGCTGTTCCATTCTATCGCCCTCGTCGGCCCCGTGCTTGCGCGCAAAGGCGGCGTCGGGCGAGATGTTTAAAAACAGCGTCATATCCGGCCTGAAATCTTTGATTGCAAAGGAGTTAATCTCCTTTATGAACTCCGCCCCCAGCCCCCTGGCGTAGCCCTGGTAGGCGAGGGAGGAATCTACGTACCTGTCGCACAGCACCAAAAGGCCCTTATCCAGCGCGGGCTTTACCTTTTCGGCAAGGTGCTGGGCGCGCGCGGCGGCGTATAAAAGCGCCTCGCACTGGTCGCACATTGCGGTGTTTTTGCCGTTTAAAATTATAGAGCGTATCTGTTCGGCTATGTCGCTGCCGCCCGGTTCGCGCGTTACTATGTGCGAAATACCCTCTTTTTTAAGCCGCTCTGAAAGCAGCCTTATCTGCGTGCTCTTGCCCGAGCCTTCGCAGCCTTCAAAAGTTATGAATCTGCCCTTCATTTTTCTTTACCACTTTAATTTTTCCGTTGGTGAGCCCGAATGTGTGGGGCGCGCTCTTCAACAGTTTTGCCGCCTCTTCGGTGATTATTTCGCCTGCCGCAATCACGGGCATACAGGGGGGCATAAGCCCCGCGTTGCAGGCGCTCATTCTGCCTGCGGCCTCTTCGGGCGCAACGTATTCGGCAGGCTGGCGCAGGGCGTATAAAAAGCTGTATGTGCGCGCGGGGACGGGAAGTTTTTTGCGGGGTACGTAGCTGCCGCGCATACCGCGCTGTTTGAGCGCGCGGCCTATCGCCGCCGAAAGCGCCTTGAAGTGCGCCGCGCCCGTAGCCGCCGAGAGATAGAACACGAGGTATCTGCCGTCGGCAAATTCGGCATATATGCCGTCCTTTTCCAGCCTTGCGGCGAGTTTGCGCGAATCACACGCGAGGGGCGCGCAGTCCAGGCACAGTTTGGTCCAGTCGCCCGAGGGATAGAATTTAAGCTGGGGGTTGCGCTCTTTGAAGTCGCCAAGCGCCGCCTTTGCCCTTTCGATGTCCCGCGTGTGCGAGGCGAGGTATTTATAGCCGAACTCCACCGAAGCCATTACGGGATAGGAGGGCGAAGTGGTGCGGAATACCGACAGACCCTCCCTTATCCCCTCTTCGAGCGAGAGGTTGTTTACAAACAGCGCCGCGCCCTGCGTGAGCGTGGGCAGCGACTTGTGCGCTCCGTCCGCCCAGGCGTCGGCATACACGCCGGCATAGCCCGCCCTGCCGCTTTCAAAGGCGAGGTGGGCGCCGTGGGCGCCGTCAACCAGAAGCACCTTCCCGCGGGAGTGGAGCGCCTCGGCATACTTTTCGAGCGGGGCGATATTGCCGTAATAATCGGGCGAGGTGGCAATCATACCTATTATATCGTCGTCGCCCGCTACAAGCTGCGCAATTTCGGCGGCGTCGGGCGGCTGTACGATGCCGTCGCGCTCTTCGCCCTGCACTATTACGGGCTCTAACTTGAAGAGACGGCAGGCATTCCACACGCTCTTGTGGCTGCCCCTGGGGACGATTATTTTACCGCCCCTGTCCTTTATTGCCCAGAACATAGAGAGAATCGAGCTGGTAGAGCCGTCGGTTGTGATGAACGCGCGCTTGGCGCCCGCAATCATTGCGATATCAGACTGCGCCTCGGCTATCGGGCCGGAGGGGCTGCCCAGCTCGTCCGTATAGGAAAGTTCGGTTACGTCGTCGCCGCACACCGAAAACAGCGCAGAGAGTGCGCCGCCGCCCTTGTGGCCTGGTGTATGAAAGCTGACGTGTCCGCGCTTTCCGCTTTTTATACTGTCGTAAATGCGATATTCACTCATAGTAAAAATTTCAGTTTTGTGTTTTTTGCGGCAGACTCCGCATTGCGCAAAAATCGGCCGAACGCAAAAAATGGCCGACAGCGTTGCGCCGTCAGCCATTTGTATCCCTAAATTATGAATAATTTAAAAATTTGCGGCGCAAGTTTTTTCTCTTCGCTTTCTGTTCGTTAATCCCTTTATAAATTTATCCGCGCAAGGTGCTGAGATTTCTCGACTTCGGCTAACGCCTCCGCTCGAAATGACAATTATTATTAAAAAATAATTAACGGGCGCAAGGCGAACGCCCTACACCACCCGCTAATCAACCCTTGGAGATGCGAGCTTTTCTCTACCCTACCTTTATTTCCTCCCCTAAGCAAGGGGAGGCTTGCCACTACAACACGCCCAACGCGGGTTCAGAGAAGCAAGCAAGACAAGGCGAACGCCCTACC
>UMIY01042988.1_pt1 | contig 10526 bp, 5 predicted proteins | sample 1965921 | NCBI WGS metagenome assembly UMIY01 (sample SAMEA4836134, study PRJEB28245) | human gut metagenome | biome: gut microbiome; material: fecal sample | place: Denmark | collected 2008
TCACCTTCCGGACGCCAGAAATCCCAATGTTCTTTAAATCCGGCGGAAGCCCATTCGCCACCTCCGGAGAATCCCCAGAAGTACGGGCCGTTCAGCCAATAATCACGTTTGCCGATACCTTGTACAAAGGCACGGAAGTCTAAACCTTTCCAAGCAGCATCTATCGTGATACCATAGTTGAAGCGAGGGGTGTTGTTTCCGATAATCTGCCAGTCGCCCGAATCACCTACTTTGTAGTTACCTTGGTCCACTGAGCCGCTATTGTCGAGATCGGCATACATGATGTCACCTGCTGCCCATTTCTGCCCCATCGGCTGCTTGGCATTGGCAAGATGCTGGTTCATTTCTTCATCGCTTTGTGCGATTCCAATTGTTTTGTATCCCCATATCTCTCCTAGCTTCTGTCCTTCATAATAAGGATTACTAAGACTCTTGTCGGGATTGTTGTATTTCAGAATCTTTTGTTGTGCATCCGAGAGGACAAATTTCACTCCATAAGAGAAGTTTTTGATTCTGTCTCTCCAGCCGATTTCCAACTCGAAACCATACGATTTCATGTCGGCATTATTGATTTTAGGAACACCTGTACCCAGAATAGATGGGAGTTCCGGAGCGGTGGCAATCATGTCGTATGTGTAACGTACGAAATAGTCGAATGAACCGGTCAGACGGTTGTTGAATAATCCCCAGTCCAGACCGGCATCCCATGTTTCGATGGTTTCCCAGGTCTTTTCGCTACTGACGATACCCGGATTGCTGGCATAATTCTGGCGTACACCGTTTACTAACCATCCGTAGTTCTGTCCTTGCGGTAAAGTCTGGTAGAAAGGATACCAGGCTTCATTGGTGTTGGTGTTACCCAACTGTCCCCACGATGCTCTCAGTTTCAGTGTACCAATTTTCAACTTGTTGGCGGTTTCTTCGAAAAATGCTTCACGGGCGATGTTCCAACCACCTGAGAATGACGGGAAGAATCCCCAACGTTTGTCGCCGATAAAGCGTGAAGAACCATCGTAGCGTCCGTTGGCTTCCAGCATGTAGCGGTCTTTGTAGTTCCAGTTTAAACGGGCAAAGAAACCGGCCACTGAGGTATGTCTGTATCCACCTGCTACACTGGGTTCACCTACTGCGGTATTAATTGTCGGTACGGATGGAGTAATCAAGGTTGATTTGTCCGCACTTACACTGCGGTCCTTGTACAGCTCGGCGTTGAAACCTACCATTGCCTTGAAATAGTGCCCGTTATCCAGTTGCTTGAAGTAATCCGAATAGATATTGGTAGAATAGTAATTCTCTTTATAAGCATATTCAGACACTTTTGAACCGCCTACCGGATAGCTGCCTACACCTGCATCCCATGTCATACCTACCGGGTTACCGTCTACATCGTGCTGATAAACAGGCAGTACTTCCCAATGTTGGTTATTGGCGGTCACACGCAAACTTCCTTCTACATAAATTTTCCAGTTCTTGATTGGTTCGAAGGTCAGTTGCAGCTGTTGTGTGAAGAGGTCCTTCTGGTTGATTTGTCTGCCTCCGTCTTCCAGCTGGATCAGTTCGGATGGTTCGGTCAGGTATCCGTTATCGTCATAGACAGGTACAGTCGGCCAGCGGCGTGCCACATTGTGGAAGAACAATCCCGTCAGGTAACTTGGACGATCATAATCTTCACGTGTCCATTTGGTTGAATATCCCAATGTAAACCAGTCTGTGATGTTACTTGTGATTCGACCATTTAAAGTGTAGCGCTGGAAGGTATCTTTGCCATGGCGGATCAAACCTTTCTGATCGAGAAAGCTTCCACTGACAATATATTGAGTTTTATCTGTGCCACCACTGATGCTAAGATTGTGATCCATGGAAGGAACCCAATCTTCATACACTTCCTTAAACCAGTCGGTATTTGCATTCGATCCCGTATAGTAGTTCCATCGGCGTGATTGTTCGTTAAAGGTAGCTGATGATTTTAAGGTACCATCCTGGTATGCTTTGATGCGTTCCAGTTGCTCTTTACTGAAAACAGTACCACCATTATCATTTGCCGCTGCACGGTTAAAGTATTGTGCGAAAGTATAAGAATCCAGCATTTCAGGAATATTAGTCGCATCAGAGAAGCGCACATTACCCGAATAGGTCACTCTGGGTTTTCCCGATTGTCCGCTTTTGGTTTTTACCAAAACCACACCGAATGCGGCACGTGCACCATAAATAGAAGCTGATGCAGCATCTTTCAGTACCGATACCGATTCAATATCATTGGGGTTTACTGTATTCAGGCTGCCCTCGATGCCATCGATCAATACCAATGGAGACGATCCGGAGCCGTCGCCGATGGTACCTGTACCACGAATATTAATACTCATCTCACTATCCAGTGAACCACCACCGTTGTTGACGGAGAGGTTCAAACCCGGTACCACACCTTGTAAAGCTTGCGATACATTTTGTACCGGACGAGCTTCAAGTACTTCGGAATTGACCATGCCTACGGCACCGGTGACATTAACCTTTTTCTGTGAGCCATAACCAACTACCACTACCTCATCTATCATTTCACTATCTTCTTTTAAGACAATGTGCATTGGGGTTGATTCGGCTTTTACAATGACCGTTTTATATCCCACATAGGATATTTCAAGTGTAGCACCTTTGGCTACATCGATGGAGAATTTACCATCTAAATTGGTGATTGTTCCATTAGGCGCGTCTTTTACTTTTACAGAAACGCCGATTAGAGGTTCGCCGGTCTGATCTACTACAGTACCGTTCGCTTTTACCTTTTGCTGCTGAATACTGGCAACTTCGTGTTTTTCATACGTATCTGCAACTGCTTGTTGGGGTGCCATACACCATAGCATGATAGATGCAGCAATTGCCATTTTTAGGCGATTGGTTTCCCGAAACCGTATAAGGCTTGGAAACAGGTTGATTTTTTTTGTCATACACTAAATTGTTCGGTTAAACTTCATTTTGAATAGTTTGTTTCTTAGGTTTCCCGGAAAAATGGTTTTCCGGAGTTTGTGTGAGGTCATTTCTCTGTTTTTTATCTCATAAGCTTTTTAAATTAGGGTTATTCTATTTATTGTGTTTTATGATCTATCTTTACATTGTTGCTTCAGGCTTAGTTCTGTTGGTACTTAATTGATTATGACAGTCTGATATGTTGTAATAGGCGTACAGATATACCATGGACCTTAATAATGTTATCTGTTGTTTATTAGTTGGTTATAGTAGATATTGACTGATCGGTAGAGGGATTAGGTTCCAATATTATTGAGTATTACTTATAGTCTACTATATTTGCCAAAGAAGTATATTCCTGTTTTTAAGCTAAAATGTATTTCATAATATACATGAAAAAATAAACCTTGAATTTATGATTTATTAAAAGATATTATTATCTTTGTCCCGTTATTTCTTTTTGCATTATAAATATGATGTGATTATTAACTTAATATTAGAAAATATGTTTTGCTGCAAAATTATTGAAGTTAAGTACCAACAGAACTTTGCCTTTTCTATTTTTGAATTACTACTTTTTTCTTTTTGTTTAGACTGATCTTTTTTATATGTATTCCGACAAACGATTGCGGCAACCTGTCGACTCTCTCTGGCTATTTATATAGTGATTCAAAGTACGCTTGATATAAATAAGGAATACTGTTGTCATTGAGATGATAGACAATTGCTTTATATTTCGGGAGTAAGAATTGTCATTTTGTTGTAGGAGACTCTATTATCTATTAATAAATAATCAAATTCACTGTATTTTTTGTGGTTTCCCTCTTTTCTTTGCACACTTTTCGTGCTTTTATGCAGAAAATCTATATCTTTGCAACCTAATTTAACATTAAAAGGTATGAGTTACAATTTGTTGAAAGGAAAAAGAGGTATTATTTTCGGTGCATTAAACGAGCAGTCTATTGCCTGGAAAGTAGCCGAAAGAGCCGTTGAAGAAGGTGCTGTTATTACATTATCAAATACTCCTGTTGCTGTTCGCATGGGACAGGTTTCTGCTTTATCAGAAAAGCTCAATTGCGAAGTGATTGCTGCTGATGCCACCAACGTAGAAGATTTGGAGAACGTATTCAAACGCTCGATGGAAGTTTTGGGTGGACAAATTGATTTTGTATTGCACTCTATCGGTATGTCACCGAATGTTCGTAAGAAACGTACTTATGATGATCTCGATTATAATATGTTGAATACTACGCTGGATGTTTCAGCTGTTTCGTTCCATAAAATGATTCAGGCTGCCAAGAAGCAAAATGCAATTGCAGAATACGGTTCTATCGTGGCATTGAGTTATGTAGCTGCACAGCGTACTTTCTACGGATATAACGATATGGCGGATGCAAAAGCATTACTTGAATCTATTGCCCGCAGTTTTGGTTATATCTATGGTCGTGAGCACAACGTGCGTGTGAATACTATTTCCCAGTCGCCTACCTTTACAACTGCCGGTTCTGGTGTGAAGGGTATGGATAAACTGTATGACTTTGCTAATCGTATGTCTCCGCTCGGTAATGCTTCAGCCGACGAATGTGCTGATTACTGTATCGTAATGTTCTCCGATCTTACCCGTAAGGTAACTATGCAGAACCTGTTCCACGATGGAGGTTTTTCAAGTGTTGGTATGAGTCTGCGTGCAATGGCTACTTACGAAAAGGGGCTGGACGAATATAAAGACGAAAACGGTAATATCATTTACGGTTAAGGTAATGAAAATACGGAAAGACGATATTCTTCTTATTTTGCTGAGTCTGCTTTTCGCATCCTGCCGGGTGGGGAAAGCGGAACCTGTGGCGGACCCTATGGAAGAAGAGGGAATTTCCGTAGTCAGATATGATAAGCTGTTGGACGAATACGTTCGTTTCAACAGCTTTTCTGCTTTACAAAAAATGAACCTGGAGTATGCCTTGCCCACCAAATTGTTGATTGAAGATGTATTGGCTATTGGCCAGGTGAGCGATGACCATATTTTCCAGCGATTGAAAACTTTCTATTCGGATACAACCTTGGTCCGTCTTATAGAAGATGTGGAGGCCAAATACCCGGAATTGGAATCGGTTGAAAAAAATCTGACCAAAGGGTTTGGGAAATTACAAAAGGAGATTCCGGATATCATGATTCCTATGATATATACGCAGATCTCGGCATTCAATGAATCCATTGTTCTGTCTGACAGCGTGTTGGGTATTAGTCTTGACAAGTATATGGGTGAAGACTATCCGCTTTATAAGCGTTTCTATTACAACTATCAGCGGCGTACTATGCGTCCTGACCGGATCGTCCCCGATTGTTTGGTGTTCTATCTGATGAGCCAGTATCCTTTTCCGATGGATTACTCCCGTACATTACTCGATGTAATGATGCATTATGGTAAAATCAATTATGTGGTACAACATCTGTTGGACTATTCCTCATCGGAAGAAGCGTTGGGATATTCGGATTTAGAAAGGGAATGGTGTAAAGAGAACCAACAGCAGATGTGGAGATATATTCTTGAGCAAGATCATTTGCATGCTACGGATCCGATGGTGGTACGTCAATATACCCGTCCGGCTCCTTTCACTAACACTTTAGGCGAGAATGCGCCTTCGATGGTGGGTACCTGGATCGGTACGAAAATCATCACCTCATATATGAAACATCATAAGAAAACAACTTTACGGCAATTGCTTGAAATGAGCGACTATGAACGTATGTTCACGGAATCGCGTTTTAATCCGTAAAATTTCAACTATTAAATACCCTATTCATGGATACCGCTCTTTATCTTTTGCCCGTCACTTTGGGCGACACTCCGATCGAGTCTGTATTACCTTCTTATAATAAAGAAATTATTCAGGGCATCAAGCACTTCATTGTCGAAGATGTTCGCTCGGCCCGCCGCTTCCTGAAAAAGGTAGACCGTGAGATTGATATTGACTCACTCACTTTTTACCCGCTGAATAAACATACTTCTCCTGAAGATATTTCCGGTTATCTGAAACCGCTGGCAGGCGGTTTGTCCATGGGAGTGATTTCCGAAGCCGGTTGTCCTGCTGTAGCCGATCCGGGAGCTGACGTGGTGGCTATTGCACAACGTAAAAACCTGAAAGTAGTTCCGTTGGTAGGACCTTCGTCTATCATTCTTTCTGTGATGGGTTCGGGGTTTAACGGGCAGAGTTTTGCCTTTCACGGCTATCTGCCTATAGAGCCGGGTGAGCGTGCAAAAAAAATAAAAGCTCTTGAGCAACGGGTATATGCCGAGCATCAGACACAGCTATTTATAGAAACACCTTATCGTAACAATAAGATGGTGGAGGATATTCTGCACAATTGTCGTCCGCAGACCCGCTTGTGTATTGCAGCGAATATCACTTGTGAGGGAGAATATATCCGTACTAAAACCATAAAAGAGTGGCAAGGAAAAGTACCCGACCTGACTAAGATACCTTGTATTTTTCTCTTATACCAATAACCTGTTTCAGGTGCTCGTATTCCAACTCGAAACACTCGCTGAAGAAGTGAGTACCTAAGTTGTGCTCTATTTGTTGGAAAGTCCATAACTTTCCTCCTTTGAATCGTGGATCGCAGAGAATGGAGTCGTCTTCCATATCGACAATGAACAGATAGACCAAACGATTGGTCTGTTCGTTTTCAAAATGATAGGAGATGGTAAATGTCGGTTTCAGATCAGAGGCCTTCGGAAAAGCATTGCTCAATAAGCGGTTGGCTCCCGCCGTCAGTGTCTCCCCGTATCGGAGATAACACTCCATCGGTATATCCACTTTGCCTTTATCGAGGATGCAGCTTTGCGGACGATTACAGAGGAACAACATGCCGTGGGTGGAAACAGCAATGCGTATCACCGGATTAATGTAGGCATTCTTATAGTTGATAGCTTCCACAGCCAGACTTTTTCCGATTACATCACCACGGGTATTGACGATGGGGACGTATTCCGTATGCGCCATTACATGATTAAAGTAACGGATACCTATTTGATTGAGCAGGATGCTGAGAATAAATATAGTAGGCGGCAATACGTGATAAAGTACAAGTATGGAAGTCCGGGTGAGGGGATGTGCTACCAAAACCGTCAGGCTGATGACAGCAAAATGGAGAATACCTAAAATCAGTACGACCCGTGCGGATACAATGGCAGATTCTGCTCCCTGAGCAAACAACCGCCGGTTGCATTGGGCATTTTGACGCAGGTAGTGGCTGATGAACTTCCTCCTGTGCAGGAATAGAATAACCATCGGAATCAGTATGCTGACTTCAAGTGTAAGCGGCAATGCTCCTTCCGGAACGAAATCTCCGGGAATAAAGCTTGCCAGAGTCAGTAATGTCAAGATTCCCGTAGAGATATAGAGGATAAAATTGGGTATGCGGGCCCCTTTACGAGACAGAGACCTATACGAATAGATAAGCCCGATACCTGTACCGATATAGATTGATATGTCCTGTGTTATAAATTCGCATAAGAGGATGGAAACAATAACAGGGATAAAGCCCAATGACATATTAAATGCAGAAGAAAGTACTCCTTTGTTACCCATATGTTTTTATTGTATTATTTTGCCGTTTACTTGTAAAACAAACAAGGAGCCTGTTATGTTCTTACTACTTATTATTAAATCGGATATGTTTTTCTGCATGATACGAGGAGCGTACTAACGGTGCGCTTTCCACTTGTTCGAACCCTTTCTTCAGTCCTGTTTCTTTATAAACAGCAAACTGTTCCGGAGTAATGTATGCTGCAACCGGGAAGTGTTTGTGGGTTGGCTGCAGATATTGCCCGATGGTGAGGATTTTGCAACCGACGGAAATCAGGTCGTCCATTAACTCTTCTACTTCAGCAGGAGTTTCACCCAGACCAACCATAATGCCCGATTTTGCCGTAATACCGCTTTCGGCTATTTGGCGGATCACTTCCAGGCTGGTGTGATAGTTGGCGGCACTACGCACCTGTGGACTGATGCGTTTCACAGTCTCCATGTTATGGGAGATGATTTCGGGACAGGCTTTTATCACTTGGTCAACAAGCTCTTTGCGTCCCTGGAAATCGGGAATCAGTACTTCGGTAGTTGTTTCCGGATTTAGTTGTTTGATTTCACGAATTGTTTGTGCCCAATGGGCTGCACCCAAATCAGGCAGATCGTCGCGGTCTACAGATGTGATAACTGCGTGTGAGAGTTTCATCAGGGCAATCGATTCTGCAACGTGGGCCGGTTCGTCGGGATCCAAAGGCAGAGGTCGTCCGGTCTGGGTATTACAGAATTTACAACTGCGGGTACAGATGTCACCGGCAATCATGAACGTAGCTGTCCCTTTTCCCCAGCATTCGCCCATGTTGGGGCAACGCCCACTGCTACAGATGGTGTGCAGGCAGTGCGATTCGACAATGCGTTTGGTCTCGGTATAGCGTTCATTGGCTCCAATGCTGATTTTAAGCCATTCGGGTTTGCGCACCCGTTTATCGTTTCCCATATAGTACTGTTTTTATTCTATGATTCTCCACAGAAGACACGGAGTACACAGAGTTTTATTTTAAAATTCAATCATTAAAATAATTCTCAGTGTACTCCGTGTCCTCTCTGTGGCGAGAACTGTTTCTTATAAATTATTCCGGAAGAAGTTCGTCAGCTTCGTATACAAGTGGTTACGGGTATTTCCACCATAGATGCTATGATTCCGGTTGGTGTATACCTGCATATCGAACTGTTTTCCGAGTTGTACCAGGTGCTCTGCATATTCTGTACAGTTCTGGAAGTGAACATTATCATCTGCCATACCGTGTACAAGGAGCAGGTTACCGTGCAGGTTGTCTGCACGGCTGAATGCTGAAGCTGCTTTATAGCCTTCGGCATTTTCTTTCGGCGTTCGCATAAAGCGTTCGGTATATACTGTATCGTAATATTTCCAGTCTGTAGGTGCGGCCACAGCAACTCCGGCTTTAAACACGGGTGTACCTTCGCTCATACTCATGATGGTCATATATCCGCCGAAACTCCATCCCCAGATACCAATACGTCCTTTGTCCACATAAGGCAGTCCACCCAGATATTTGGCAGCTTCCACCTGGTCTTTAGCTTCTTTTACGCCCAGGTTCAGGTAGGTGCATTTCTGGAATTCACTGCCACGGCCACCTGTGCCGCGACCATCTACACAAGCTACCACGTAACCGAGGCTCGCCATGTAGGTTTCCCAACTGATTCCCCATTTGTCCAGAACCTGTTGCGAACCCGGACCGCTATACTGGAACATCAGTACCGGATAACGTTTGGCAGGATCGAAATTGACCGGTTTCATCATCCAGCCGTTCAGATCGACTCCTTCTGTTGTTTTGAACGTGAAGAATTCTTTTTGCGGTATGGCATATTCGGCCAGTTTCTGTTTCAGTTTATCATTTGTTACGAGAGTCTTCAAGACCTTACCTGTGTTGTCATTCAAGGTAATCAGCATCGGAGTATCGAGGCTGGTAAACTTGTTCATGAAATATTTCATCGAGCTGCTGAAGATGGGACTGTTGGTTCCCGGCTGATTGCTCAGTTTTATCTTCTTGCCCTTACGGTCTATCTTGTATACCGCCTGACGCATCGGGCTTTCTTCATTGCTGGTGTAATAAAACTCGTTGGTATCCGGATTCCATCCGATAAAGTTTTTTACTTCATAGTTGCCGTTGGTCACTTGTTTGATCAAGTTACCGTTCATGCTATACCAGTACAAGTGAGGATATCCGCTCTTATCGCTAACAAAGCTGAAATATTCGGGATAGAACTGAATGTTATCGAATACATTTTCGTTGATGTAATAAGGAGATTCGTCGCGTAGGGCCAGTTTGCACACTGTGCTGCGAGGATCGGCAAAATACATGTCGAAGCGGTTCTGGTGACGGTTCAGTGTCATGATGGCCAGTTTGTTGGGATCCTGAGTGAAACGGATGCGCGGGATATATCCGTCGGCGTCTATCGGCAGCTTCACCTGACGGGTCACTTTCGATTTGATGTCGAACGTATGTACTGACACCTTGGAGTTGGGGTAACCTGCTTTGGGATATTTGTAAGTGTATTCTCCCGGATAATCCTGCAGTGCATCATAACGCGGTGCTTCACCTGCAAACAGGGGGAAAGTGTATGATGGAACCTCCGATTCGTCGAAACGAACATAGGCCAGCATGGTATTATCGGCATTGAATTCCAGGGCACGGTTGAAACCGAACTCTTCTTCGTATACCCAGTCGGGAATACCGTTCAGTACACTGTTCAACTTGCCGTCTTCAGTCACTTGCGATTCGCTGTTGCCATACAAAAGCTTTACCAGGAAGATGTTATTATCACGGACAAACGCCACCAGGTTTCCGTCCGGAGAGAATACCGGGGCTTGCTGCGGGCCACCGTCCGATAGCTTTTCAACAATATTGTTGGTAGTCACTCCTTTGTCGTTCCGTTTCACCGGATACAGGTAGTGGACTGCCGTATAAGAATGACGATAGATGGGCTTGGTTTCGGTTGCAATCAGTATTTTTGATCCGT
>UMIY01031939.1_pt1 | contig 10522 bp, 6 predicted proteins | sample 1965921 | NCBI WGS metagenome assembly UMIY01 (sample SAMEA4836134, study PRJEB28245) | human gut metagenome | biome: gut microbiome; material: fecal sample | place: Denmark | collected 2008
GCAGGAGCGCGACCGGGACGAGCTGTTAAAAAAGCTGGTGGAGCTGCAGTACGAGCGCAATGACGTGAACTTCATCCGCAACAAGTTCCGCGTGCGGGGGGACGTGGTGGAGATCTTCCCCGCCAACGCCACCGATAGGGCCGTGCGGGTGGAGTTCTTCGGGGACGAGATAGACAGGCTGACGGAGTTTAACCCCCTGACAGGGGACGCCATCTCCGAGCTGAAGCACATCGCCATCTACCCGGCCTCCCACTACATCGTGCCCAAGGAGAAGATGGACAAGGCCCTCCGGGACATCGAGCGGGAGATGGAACAGCGGGTGGACTACTTTAAAAGCGAGGGCAAGCTCATCGAGGCCCAGCGCATTGAGCAGCGCACCCGCTACGACATGGAGATGCTCCAGGAGATCGGCTTCTGCAAGGGCATTGAGAACTACTCCCGGGTGCTCTCCGGCCGGGAGCCGGGCAGCGCGCCCTTTACGCTGCTGGACTACTTCCCCGACGACTTCCTGCTGTTCGTGGACGAGTCCCACGTGACGTTGCCCCAGGTGCGGGGCATGTTCGCCGGGGACAGGGCCCGGAAGGAGATGCTGGTCAACTACGGCTTCCGGCTGCCCTCGGCCTTTGACAACCGGCCCTTGAACTTCGACGAGTTCTACTCCCACATCAACCAGGCGGTGTTTGTCAGCGCCACCCCGGGGGACTTGGAACTGGAGAAGTCCGCCCAGGTGGTGGAGCAGGTCATCCGCCCCACAGGCCTGCTGGACCCCAAGATCACCGTAAAGCCCACCGACGGGCAAATCGACGACTTGATTTCCGAAATCAACCTGCGGGTGGAGAAGCAAGAGCGGGTGCTGGTCACCACCCTGACGAAAAAAATGGCCGAGGACCTGACCGGCTACCTGGAGGGCTACGGCATCCGGGTGCGGTACATGCACCACGACATCGACACCGTGGAGCGCATGGAGATTATCCGGGATTTGCGCCTGGGCGAGTTCGACGTTCTCGTTGGCATCAACCTGCTGCGGGAGGGCCTGGACATTCCCGAGGTATCTCTGGTGGCCATTCTGGACGCGGACAAGGAGGGCTTCTTGCGCAGCGGCCGCAGCCTTATCCAGACCATCGGCCGTGCCGCCCGGAACGCCCAGGGCCAGGTCATCATGTACGCCGACGAGGTGACACCTTCCATGGAGCAGGCCATCACCGAGACGGAGCGCCGCCGGGCCATCCAGGAAAAGTACAACGAGGAAAACGGCATCACGCCCCAGACCATTCGGAAAGATGTGGCGGAGATTTTGGAGATTTCCACCCACAAAGAGGATGGCAAAAAGAAAAAACAGCGTTATACCGTGGCGGAACGGCGGGAGCTGATCGCTAAGTACACCAAGGAAATGAAAGCCGCCGCCAAGCTGCTGGAGTTCGAGCACGCGGCGTATCTGCGGGATAAAATTAAAGAGCTGGAAGCCAGTACGCCCCCGGCGGGGAAGAAACGCGTTCCCCGGCCCAGATCGTGACTGTTTTCAGAAAGGGTGACTGCGATGGGAAATGTTGTGTTGGAGAACAAGGTGCGGCAGTATTTTGCCGCGTGGCTGGAAAATCGACCGGAGGCGCTGGAGCAGCTCTTTGCCCCAGAGATTGTATACAGCGAGTGTTATGGCCCTGAGTACCAGGGCTTGGAGCAGGTGAAACGATGGTTTGCCGACTGGAACCGGAAGGGGAAAGTACTGGAGTGGCGGATCAAAAGCGTCCTTCAGGAGGGGCAGAACTTGGCGGTGGAATGGTACTTCTGCTGTGAATACCAGGGAAAGAGGGACGCTTTTGACGGCGTCTCCCTGCTAGCGTTCAACGAAGGCGGGAAAATTGTCTCCTTGAAAGAGTTTCAATCGGTAGCAGAGCATGTTTTCCCTTACGGGAAGAATGGGAGGAACCAAGAGAATGAGTCTTGATAAAATCGTAGTGCACGGCGCCAGGGAGCACAATTTAAAAAATATTGATGTGACCATCCCCCGGGACAAGCTGGTGGTGCTGACCGGGCTTTCCGGTTCGGGGAAATCCTCCCTGGCCTTTGACACCATTTATGCCGAGGGTCAGCGGCGGTATGTAGAGAGCCTTTCCTCTTATGCCCGCATGTTTTTGGGGCAGATGGAGAAACCGGACGTGGATATGATAGACGGCCTTTCCCCGGCCATCTCCATCGACCAGAAGACCACCTCCAAAAACCCCCGCTCCACCGTGGGCACGGTGACGGAAATCTACGACTACCTGCGGCTGCTGTACGCCCGCATCGGCATCCCCCACTGCCCCATCTGCGGCCGGGAAATCAAGCAGCAGACCATCGACCAGATTGTGGACCAGGTGCTCGCCCTGCCGGAAAAGACCCGCGTCCAGATTTTGGCGCCGGTGGTGCGAGGCAGAAAGGGCGAGCACCAGAAGGAGTTTGAGGCCGCGCGGAAATCCGGCTTTGTGCGGGCCCGGGTGGACGGCCTGGTTTACGACCTGGGGGAGACCATCCAGCTGGAGAAGAACAAGAAACACACCATCGAAATCATCGTGGACCGGCTGGTGATAAAGCCGGACATCCGCTCCCGCCTGGCGGACTCCATCGAGACGGCCTCGGGGCTGACGGGCGGCATCGTCATCATCAACGTCATCGACGGGGAGGACATCACCTTTTCCCAGAACTACGCCTGCCCGGAGCACGGCGTCAGCGTGGACGAGCTGAGCCCCCGGATGTTCTCCTTTAACAACCCTTACGGCGCCTGCAAAAAGTGCACCGGCCTGGGGGTATTCATGAAAATCGACCCGGAGCTGATTATCCCCGACAAGCGGCTGTCCATTAAAAAGGGCGGCCTGAAGGCCAGCGGCTGGGCCATGGAGGGCAGCACCATTGCCGCCATGTACATGAAGGGCCTCTCCGAGCACTACCACTTCTCTTTGGACACCCCCATCGGCGAGCTGCCCCCGGAGATTGTGGACATTCTCCTTTACGGCACCAAGGGGGAGAAAATCAAGCTGCGGCGGGAGAGCGAGTACGGCTCCGGCAGCTACATGGCGCCCTTCGAGGGCATCATCAACAACCTGGAGCGCCGCTTTCGCGAGACCTCCTCCTCCTGGGTGAAGGAGGAGATTGAAAGCTACATGAGCGCCGTCCCCTGCGACGAGTGCCACGGCCAGCGGCTTTCCAAGGAGAGCCTGGCGGTGACGGTGGGTGGCATCAACATCAGCGCCTTTTGCGACAAGTCCGTCACCGAGGCCCTGGAGTTTGTGGACGGCCTGGAGCTGAACCACCGGGAAAAAATGATTGCCGCCCCCATTTTAAAGGAGATTAAATCCCGGCTGGGCTTTTTGCAAAGCGTGGGGCTGGAGTACCTCACCTTGTCCCGGGCCTCGGGCACCTTGTCCGGCGGGGAGAGCCAGCGCATCCGCCTGGCCACCCAGATCGGCTCCTCTTTGATGGGCGTGCTGTACATTTTGGACGAGCCCTCCATCGGCCTGCACCAGCGGGACAACCACAAGCTGCTGAACACCTTGAAAAACCTGCGGGATTTGGGCAACACCGTCATTGTGGTGGAGCACGACGAGGACACCATGCGGGAGGCGGACTTCCTGGTGGACATCGGCCCGGGGGCCGGGGTCCACGGGGGCCAGGTGATTTTCGCCGGCCCGCCCCAGGAGATTGAGAGCTGCGAGGCCTCTTTGACCGGCCAGTACCTCAGCGGCAAGCGGAAGGTAGAAGTGCCCGAGGCCCGCCGCAAGGGCAACGGCAAGTTTTTGGAGATCCGCGGGGCTTCCCAGAACAACCTGCAAAACGTCAACGTGAAGATACCCCTGGGGGAGTTTGTGTGCGTCACCGGCGTTTCCGGCTCGGGGAAATCCTCCCTGATCAACGAGATCCTCTACAAAAAGCTGGCCGCCGAGTTAAACCGCGCCCACACCCACCCAGGCAAGCACAAGGAGATCCGGGGCCTGGAGCATTTGGACAAGGTCATCCAGATCGACCAGTCCCCCATTGGCCGCACGCCCCGCTCCAACCCGGCCACCTACACCGGGCTGTTCAACGACATCCGGGAGCTGTTCGCCTCCACCCAGGACGCGAAAATGCGGGGCTTTACCGCCAGCCGCTTCTCCTTTAACGTGAAGGGCGGCCGGTGCGAGGCCTGCCAGGGCGACGGCATCATCTGCATTGAGATGCACTTTTTGCCGGACGTGTACGTCCCCTGCGACGTGTGCAAGGGCCACCGCTACAACCGGGAAACCCTGGAAGTGAAGTACAAGGGCAAGAGCATCTACGACGTGCTGGAAATGACCGTGGAGGAGGCCTTGGACTTCTTCCGGGACATCCCCAAGCTGGCGAGAAAGCTGCAAACCATCTACGACGTGGGCCTGGGCTACGTGAAGGTGGGCCAGCCCGCCACCACCCTCTCCGGCGGCGAGGCCCAGCGGGTGAAGCTGGCCACCGAGCTCTCCAAGCGCTCCACGGGGCGGACCATCTACATCTTGGACGAGCCCACCACCGGCCTGCACATCGCCGACGTGCACCGGCTCATCGACGTGCTCCAGCGCCTGGTGGACGCGGGCAACACCGTGGTGGTCATCGAGCACAATTTGGATTTGATTAAAACCGCCGACCACATCATCGACCTGGGGCCGGAAGGCGGCAACCGGGGCGGCACCATTGTGGCCCAGGGCACCCCGGAGCAGGTGGCCCAGGTGGCGGAGTCCTACACGGGCCAGTATTTGCGGCCGCTGCTGGGAAAATAACCAAAGAACAGGCTGGAATTTTTCCGGCCTGTTTTTCTTATGAAGCTGTAAGGCCCGGCAGGGACATGGTAGAATTTAGATGAAAGGCCAAAACCAGAAAAGGAGGCGTTTTAGATGAAAAAGCGGATGGTTTTCTTGGCGGCCCTTGCCCTGTGCGCGGGGCTGCTGTGTGGGTGCGGGGACGGCAGTCCTGCCAGCAGGACAGAGTCCACCCCAGCGGAAACCTCCCTGCCCGAGAGCCAGGCCTCTCTGGCGGGAAAAGACAGCTCGCAGGACGGAGAGGAGAGCGGTCCGGTGGAGTCCCCGCCATACCTGGAGGTTTCCTCCGGGGGCAGCGGCGTACAGGCAGCCCGGAGCACCTACAGCTGGATGATCACCAATGAGGACGGCACCGGGTTGGACAGAAACGCGCAGGGCCCGGGCCCTGCGAGCATGGGGGAGCAGCTGCCCTGGCTGGAAGGCGCCGGAACGGCGGAGCTTTCCTGGGATGGTCCCGCGCCGGACAGCGTGTCCGTGGAGGGCGTTCCTGTGAGCCAGTTGGCAGACTACGCCGCCGGCCAGCCTGTGGAATGCGATGGGGACAGCTTCCCGCTGGAGGAGGGGGAGTGGGTCTACACGGTATACGCCACCTGGGACAGCTCGGAGGACTGGGGTGGCTACGCCTGGTACTATGTGGGAATTACCGGATAGCGGCGGGAAAAGAAGCCCTTCTCCCGTTTGTATAGAAAATACTATTCTAAAAGCCAAGGCTGTTGCTTTTTTCCCGGTTTTGTGGTATATTTCGCATCAATAAGCTGTTGCAGGAGGTGGGCTTTTGCCGGATTCCAATATCACCAAGCGGGCGCTGGCTTCCGCCCTGAAAGAGCTGATGGAGGACTCGCCTTTTTCCAAAATCAGCGTCAGCGATATATGCCAGGCCTGCGACATGAACCGCAAGAGCTTTTACTACCACTTTAAAGATAAATACGACCTGGTCAACTGGATTTACTACACCGAGTGCGTGGCTGTCCTCAAGGAGAAGGACTACTGCACCGAGTGGGAACTCCTGGAGGATTTGTGCGCCTACTTTTACAAAAACCGCACCTTTTACCGCAAGACCCTCAGCGTGGATGGGCAGAACTCCTTCTCCGAGTATTTCCGGGACATTTTGGCCGCCATTTTGGGGGAGACCATGGAGGACATTTTGGGCCAGGACCCCCACCTGGACTTCTACGTGGAGTTTTACACCGACGCTTTCCTCTGCGCCCTCAAGCGCTGGCTGCTGGCCAAAGACTGCATGCCCGCGGAAGAATTTACCACCCTGCTGCGCAGCTGCCTGCTGAAGACCTCCACCGCCATTTTGCAGCAGCTTTCCCCCCAGCAGGAAACCACCTAAAAAACCAAAGGACGCGCTCTCCCACCGGGGAGGGCCCGTCCTTTTTTTCACGGCAAAACTGGATTTTCCTTTTTTACAGGGCTGTCACGCTTTGGGTGACGGCCTCTTTTTTCGCAGCCGGCTTGGGGGTGTACAGCCGCAGAATCTCCTACAAGGGGTGGTGGAAGATGTTGCCCTGCTCCTCCCGCCGGAACCCCTGGTGGGTGCGCAGGCTGCCGTCCTGGTCAAAGCCCACCAGGCACTCCCCTTCGGAAATTACCTGGTCGATGAGCAAAGAGTCCCGGGCCACGTCCATCAAAATCAAGGGGTAGTGCTGGCCGTCCCGCACGGCGGTGACGTACTGGTACACCTCCGCCTGGGTCCTGTCGGTGCAGGAGAGGTCGGCCCGCAAAAAGGCGAAGACAGGCCGGGCCGGCAGGACGCTCTCCAGCCACTTGCCGCTGCGCACATAGCCGGCCTCCTCCTCGCTGTAGCTGCCGTGGACAGCGTACAGCCTGCCCGCCGCCCGCAAGGCCCGGCAGGCCTGCTCCATGGCCTCCCCCCGGCGGACGGAAACCATCACGTTTTTCAGGGGGGCCAGCTCCTCTAAAAAGGCGGGGGTGATTTGCCCCCCCTCCAAAAACAGGAGAAAGGCGCAATCCGGGTACTCCATCACCAGGGGCAGCACCGCCTGGGCCTCCCCCGGCACAAAGAGCAAATAGGTGTAAATGCCCAAAGAGGTGCCCTCCCGCAGGATGGAGGGGTACAGGCCGGGGTCGCCGGCAAGCTTTTCCTGGCTGACCCTCAAGTGCAGCGCCCAGGGGATGTTGAAGCCCTTTTCCCGCTCTGTCTCCCGGATGAGCCGGGCGCCCTTGGTGCAGCTGTTGTAGCCCAGGTTCACCCCAAAGGTGGTGATGTTGTCGTGGTCGGCGTAGGTCACCACGTCCTTCACCAGGGCGTAGTAGGCGCTCTTGGAGTTTTGCAGCATCCGCTGGGCGTGGGAAATCAGCCGGGTTTGAAAGCGCCCCGTGGAGAACTGGGCCCCGGCGTCAACCAGGTTCCGGGCCTCCCGCTCGGGGGATTCCTGCATTGCCTTCAGCGTCCGGCGGATGGTAGACTCCACCAGCACGCGGGTCATGTCGCTTTTCATGGTAGTAGGATGCCACACCTTTCGTGCCTGCCCGCGCGGGCAAAAAGTCCCGGGCAGATTTCTATAGTATAAAGATACCTTATTTCTCCTAGAAAAGGAAGGGACAAAGGAAAAAAAGTGTCCCAAAACGTAACAGCTTTTTTTGCCTGTCGCAAAATTGCCCACAACGGGGAATCTGTCCCATGACATGCTGCGCTTTTCGGCCGTATAATGTCAACTAAAGTCGGACCTTGGAACAAAAGGCCCCATTTCACCACCCTCATTTTAGCGAAAGGAACATACCCCTATGAGCGACAAAACCATGAAAGAAAACCTGCAATCCTTTGCGGCAAAACAAATTCTCCACTATCTGGACGAGGACCCGGAAAAGAGCCTGCCCAAGCTGCTGGAGTGGGCCGACAAGTTCGACAAGGACAACACCCTCCCCAGCCAGCGCCGGGTGTTCCACAACATTTTGGAAAACCCCGACAACAACTGGTACAAGCTCATCATGAGCCTGTGGAGCGACCTGGACCCCGCGGTGCGCATGACCTTCTTTGAGAACTTCATCGTGAACACCTCTCTCATCGGGTACGGCCGCCAGGAGAAGGCCGCCGCCGAGCACAACTGCAACATCCCCTGGGCCATTTTGATGGACCCCACCTCCGCCTGCAACCTGCACTGCACCGGCTGCTGGGCCGCGGAATACGGCAACAAGCTGAACATGAGCTTTGAGACCATGGACAACATCATCCGCCAGGGCAAGGAGCTGGGCACCTATATGTACATCTTCTCCGGCGGCGAGCCCATGGTGCGCAAGGACGACATCATCCGCCTGTGCGAGACCCACCCGGACTGCATGTTCCTGGCCTTTACCAACGGCACCCTCATCGACGGCAAGTTCGCCGAGGAGATGCTGCGGGTGAAGAACTTTGTCCCCGCCATCAGTGTGGAGGGCTTTGAGGAGGCCACCGACAGCCGCCGGGGCGCCGGCACCTACCAGGCCGTCATGAAAGCCATGCAGGTACTGAAAGAGCACAAGCTGCCCTTTGGCATCTCCTGCTGCTACACCAGCCAAAACCTGGATTCCATCAGCTCCGAGGCGTTCATCGACGACATGGTGGCCCGGGGCGCCAAGTTCGCCTGGTACTTCCACTACATGCCCGTGGGCAACGACGCCGTGCCCGAGCTGCTGCCCACCCCCCAGCAGCGTGAGAAGATGGTGGAGCGCATCCGCGGCTTCCGGGAGACCAAGCCCATCTTCGCCCTGGACTTCCAGAACGACGGCGAGTTCGTCAAGGGATGTATCGCCGGCGGCCGGCGCTACCTGCACATCAACGCCAACGGCGACATGGAGCCCTGCGCGTTCATCCACTACTCCGATTCCAGCGTGTACGACAAGACCTTGCTGGAGGCCCTGAAATCCCCCCTGTTCATGGCCTATCACGACGGCCAGCCCTTCAACGACAACATGCTGCGGCCCTGCCCCATGCTGGAAAACCCGGAAAAGCTCCGGGACATGGTGAAGAAGTCAGGCGCCAAGTCCACCGATATGCAGTCCCCCGAGGACGTGGACAACTTGTACGGCAAGTGCAAGCCCTACGCCGACAAGTGGACCTCCACCGCCGACCGCCTGTGGAGCTGCTCCCACAGCTGCGCCAGCTGCCAGAGCTGCCCCAGCGCCGGGCAGAAATAACCCCCTCAATTTACATATACGTTTCCGCCTATAGGACCAAGGCTGTTGCGGGAAGGCAGCGGCCTTAGTTTTTTGTGGGGGGAAGCTTTCCGCACCTGCCCAAACGAACCCACCTCGACAACCCCCGCACCCTATGGTATACTAGACAAAAGCCCGGGGCGGGCTCTCCCGCCTGTTGGACTTTCTTCCATATTTTACTGTTTTTAGAGAGGAGTGTACCCTTTATGGTCTCATTTGAAAACCCCATCCTCCCCGGTTTTTACCCCGACCCCAGCATCTGCCGGGTGGGCGAGGACTACTACCTGGTGAACAGCTCCTTTGAGTTCTTCCCCGGGGTGCCCCTGTGGCACAGCCGCGATTTGCTCCACTGGGAGCAGCTGGGCCACGTGCTCACCCGCCCCAGCCAGGACCCCCTGGAGGGCTGCCGGGCCTCCGGCGGCATTTTCGCCCCCACCATCCGCCACCACAACGGGCGGTTTTACATGGTCACCACCAACGTCAGCGCCGGCGGCAACTTCTTTGTGTGGGCCGATGACATCCGCGGCCCCTGGTCCGAGCCCATCACCATCAAGCAGGGCGGCATTGACCCCTCTTTCTTCTGGGACGACGACGGCACCGTCTACTTCCAAAGCACCTTTGGGGACATCAACGGCCAGTGCATCGGCCAGTGCGTGGTGGACCTGGAAACCGGCGAGATGCGCACCGAGACCCGGCCCATCTGGCACGGCACCGGCGGCAAGTGCCCCGAGGGTCCCCACATGTACAAAATCAACGGCAAGTACTACCTGATGATTGCCGAGGGCGGCACGGAGTACGGCCACATGGAGACCATCGCCCGCAGCGACTCCCCCTGGGGCCCCTTTGAGAGCTGCCCCCGCAACCCCATCCTCTCCCACCGGGATATCAATCCCCGCACGGGCATTCCCCAGGGCCTGGGCCACGCCGACTTGGTGGAGGACCAGAACGGCCAGTGGTGGATTGTGTTCCACGGCATCCGGCCCTCCCAGTTCATGCTGCACCACATGGGCCGCGAGACCATGATTGCACCCGTGGACTGGGACAAGGACGGCTGGCCGGTGGTCAACGGCGGCAAGCCCATTGAGAACCCCATGACGGTCCCCACCCCGCCCAACTACCAGGAGAAGCCGGTGGACAAGGCCTGGAAGGACTGCTTCCAGGGGTCGGAACTGGATCGCCGCTGGGCCTACCTGCGCAACCCCGTTCTGGAGAACTACTCCCTGGGCAACGGCCTGACCCTGCGGGGCGCCGCCGCCACCTTGGACGATTGCGCCTCCCCCACCTTTGTGGGCGTGCGCCAAGGGGAGTTCTGCTCCCAGGTGGAGGTCACCTTGACCGTGGACCAGCTGGCAGAGGGCGCCCGCCTGGGCCTCTCCGTGTTCCACGTGCCCCAGCACCACTATGATTTGTTCGTCACCCGCCGGGAGGGCCAGCTCTGCGCCGTGCTCCGCCGCCGCGTGGTGGACATGGTGGTGGAGTCCGCCCCTGTGGCCCTGCCCGAAGGCCAGCCCATCCAGCTGCGCATCGACTCCGCCCGGCTGGGCTACACCTTCTACGCCGGGGCG
>UMIY01036109.1_pt1 | contig 10503 bp, 11 predicted proteins | sample 1965921 | NCBI WGS metagenome assembly UMIY01 (sample SAMEA4836134, study PRJEB28245) | human gut metagenome | biome: gut microbiome; material: fecal sample | place: Denmark | collected 2008
CTCGGGGATAAGCTGGAGCGCCTGCGGGAGCAGCATGAGCAGGGCCTCATCAACAGCATTGAGTTTCTGAAGATGCTGCTGGAACTGGCCAAGGAAGCCGCCCAGGCGGAAAAGGAAGTCGTGCCGGAGGAGGAGATCGACAAAGGCAAGGCGGCCTTGACCGAACTCTTTAACGGTGTCAAAAACATCAACACCCCGGTCATTGTGGAGCGTGTGGTCACCGATATTGACGACATTGTCAAGATCGTCCGTTTTGATGGCTGGCAGAACACAACCGCCGGCCGGCAGGAAGTGAAGAAGGCGCTGCGCAGTGTGGTGTGGGTGAAGTACAAAATCAAGGACAAGGAAGTCTTTGATAAGGCTTACAGCTATATCGAGCAGTATTACTAAGAAATTTATTTGAGCAAAGGAGAAGCACAGTATGGCGAACAAATTACAAAAACTCATCTACAACCTATCGGCTGTTTCGCCGCTGTGCTTCACCTTTGCAATTCTTTGGCATATCCAAAAAGGCACTATAACCGTTCCAATTATTTGTGCCGCAGTAGGCGTTTTTTTGACTATATGTTTCGCGATTTCTTTTTATTATGGCCAAAAGCACGTGGCACCCATTATGATTCGGGTCACAGATGTGTCGCCTAGGGATAGTTGGATGGTGGCATACGTCATCTCTTATCTGCTTCCATTTGCCAGTATGGCAATAGATGATTTTGACTTGACTGTCTGTGGAATTATTGCGGCCGTATTGATGCTGATTATACCTTTTGTAAATTCGGCCACTCCCAATCCGTTGCTTTTCTTGCGAAGGTACCATTTCTATGAGATCAGTGCTGAAAATGGCGTATCAGGTTACTTGCTGATATGTAAAAGGAATCTGCGAAATGCCAAACATGTCACAACGGTGAAGCGTGTTTTTGAGTTTTTACTTATTGATTCGGAGGGATAAAAAGATGTTCGAAAATTGTTCTGTGATGGTCATTAGAGCGGACGATTCGTCAGAAATCCTCCGATTAGAGGTAGACCAAAAGACACAACAAGCCATTTGTGACACATTTGCTGCTGCTGTATCAGACTTGGTAGAGGAAAAAACACGAGTTCCGTTTGACGGAAGTTACAAACCCCATGATGACGAATTCTTATCTGTTGAAGGATTTATGCTGCCAGATGAGATTAAAGAGGCTATTCGGAATCCTATGGGTGTTGTAGCATACCGAAAAGAGGATGAAAATTTCCCTGAAATCAAAGCTATTTTTGTCGGCACATGCATTGAGACAAATGATACAGAAAAGTTTTTGGTAGCATTTCAACGGTTTCGGAAGGAACAGTACATTTCGACAAGAGGCTTTAATCTCTACTTTGCGAATAATACATTTCGCCGCGAACGCAATTTTGGGATCAGTATATCTGATAAGATAGATTGCTACTATGTTGAGGAAGAGTTGCAGTTTTCATCCTTCTTCTTTGCGCGGCAAGTTTTCGATTTGACTCAGTTTTACCGTTCAGCCCTAGATCCAGAAGTTGATCAATTCGCTTCTAACGAACTATTGTTGGTGCAAGATCCTCAGGAGTTTAAAGGCATGGCCAACACATGGATTAGACGGAAGATTGCGATGATCAATGATTCTGGTGTTCTGGCAAATAACTCAGCCACCCAAATCAAAAGACTGGCTAAGTCAGCTGGCATTGACATTGTAGTTGAAAACAAAAAGATTGTAATGCCTAATGATAAAGAGCAATTAAAAATTGTCTTGGGCTTTCTTGATGAAGAGGTATATAAAGGCCCGTTTTCGAAAGCAACTCTTCGTGCGAACTCGAAGCGACGGGTTCAGGCCACAACCTGACGACGAAATTTTCTTTGAAAAAGTAGTTGTTCATGTAATGTTCATCTGTCCATGGTTGCAGAAGAAGATGCGGTGACTAGCAGGGTTGTACCCCAAAATAAGCTGGAGCCCGGCGTCCACACAGTCGTCAGAGGTTCTTACACTCTTAACATTGTTGTGGGGTACTTGCTCTGATGATATTTTTAGAGCTATTACAAACTATTGATTTAACAATAAATTGAAGCATAATTTCTGAAATATTACAAATGGAGGCGTTTAAATGACTAGTATAATCAAAAGAGCTGAGGGAAAAATTACAGAAATAAATAAGATTTGTGAGGAAATAAAGCAAGATTTGAATATCTTATCCGTGTTGGATATGAATAATGAGTATCAAAGTGAGCAGAAAATTTCTACATCTGAATTGAACTGTAGAAAACTATCGACCCGGTGTAATGATGTTTTTAAACTGCTCCAGACCTTAAATTTAGAACATATGAGTGATAGTAAAGCTAAAAAAGAACACATTTTTGCGAAGGGGTCACTTTCGACAAAGGATATTGACGAAATTGTTTGTATTTTCGATGAAATTTTTCAGGAATTAGATAATTTGGAATTTGAACAGAGTAGTAGCGTTGAATCCGTCCAAAAAGCGGACACTCAATTACCCCCTAAGATTTTTATAAGTCATTCCAGTAATGACAAGAAATATGTGCAAGCAATAGTTGAATTGTTTGAAGACATTGGAATCAAAGAAGACCACCTATTTTGCAGTTCCTTAGCTGAATATGGCATCCCGCTTAATAGCGACATTTACGATTATCTCAAAGCTCAATTTAAGGAGTATTCTTTAAATATGATTTTTGTGTTATCGGACGAATATTATAGAAGCCCAGCTTGCTTGAATGAAATGGGTGCGGCATGGATATTGCAGAGTACCTACACAACTATGTTACTACCTAACTTTGAGTTCAAGAATATACAAGGAGCAATTAATCCTAGCAGGATTAGCATTAAGTTGGATAATCAAGATGTATCCGCGCGTTTGAATGAATTAAAAGACAATATAGTCAGAAATTTTGGACTACCTTCTATTTCTCAAACAAGATGGGAACGACACAGAGATGCGTTCATAGCTAAAATTCAAGATATCTCAAAATCCAATCAGTAAATAAAGAATGGCAAGCGTTGCGAGTGAGATAAAATTTAGCGTGTTTCGGATGTGCGCTAGTAATAAGCTACCCCACCTTCTAAGGATGCGGCAATTCGATGTCCTTCATAGAACAGGATTAGTGAGGTGTTCGATGAGGAGGCGTTTTTCCTACCCATCTATCTGCTGGAGGGCTACGCTGTTTCACGGTAGCCCTTGAGATAATCAGTGTGTAATGATTCGCTACATCTCTGCAAAGGAGTTGGCAGTTTGACGTCCCCTTCAAAAGCGTTTGCAGAACGCGCAGCCGCAGAATGAATTCTGCGTCCAGTGGGGTTTGGGGCATAGTCCCCAACAAGCAGAAAAGGTGAGTGTGTATTAACACTCGCATTGCTTGCGGCGGTCTGTCTATTATGATTGGGAACCAAATTCCAATCCGGCACAAGTATATAAAAAACCGAGGGCCAAGGCACATCAGTACCTTGACCCTCGATTTCTGTTTTGACATCACAGCCACACCCTCACGGCAAAGCCGCCTTCGAAAAAGTAGGTGTTCGTGTAATGTCCATCTGGTGGACAGGAGCACGAACTATGCGAACACCTTACGCAAAAAAATCAGGGTCATCCTCATCAGTGCCAATGACGCTCTGACGCAGCTTTTCCGGCGCGTTTCCGGCCGCTGAGCCGTCAAGCATACCAAGGATCTCACGCTGCTGTGCAAGCGTGCGGAGCGTGTCCGTGATGGACACTACTCGCCTGTCCGGTGTATACTGCATGATCACCGCAACCTCATCATCGGTAACAATCACCCGGTCTACATACTCATCCAGGATCCGCGCCCGGTCCTCAGGGTTGCGCACATCGCCGCCCAGGCTGTCGAGATATTTGAGTATATCTGCCTCGGTGAGCTGGATGTTTTGCCGCAGCTCCTCAGCCTGCAGAGCGTCCGTCAGCCTGGCCTTTTCGGCCTCCAACACTTTGAGTCTTTCGCAGGTTGTCTCTGTCAGGACGCCGGCCTCGATAGCTCGCATGATGTTGGATATCTTGGTATCAGCCTCTTTGATCTTGGCCCGGATTGCATCGATATACACACCGCCGTCATCGTGCTGCTCCTTGTACAGCTCGTAGCACTTGTGGGCAAGGTCGATGCGGTACGTCGGGTCCCTGACGATCTGATCAAGCACATACGTGACGGCCGCCTCGATCACATCCTTTGGTCGGTTACGGGCGCTGCACTGGTGCCTGCGATGGCCCTTGCAACTGTAATAATAATGACGCTTGCCGCTCTTGCCGGTACCGCTGATGCCCTGCATAGTCTCGCCGCACACGCCGCAGTAGATATGGCCGGACAGCCAATAGTCGGCAATATCTGCCTCTTGGTCTATCTTACGCCTGGCGCCCTTTCCGCCGCGCTTGTTGGCCTCCAGGCGGTCCTGCACTCTGTCAAACAGATCATCGTCAATAATACGAGGCATGCCGTCCGGGATAACATGTCCGCTGTAGCTGTACTCTCCAATATACGCACGGTTAGTCAGGATCCGGCGCAAAGAGTTGACTGTCATAGCGTTGCCGTGTATCGACTTGATACCCTGTGCGTCAAGGTCTCTGCAGATCTGCATCATAGGCGTACCGGCCGCGTACTCCTGGTAGATACGCTGCACGATAGGCGCTGTGTCAGGGTCTATCTCATATGGCTTGTCTGGCTCGCCACGATAGCCTAACATGCGGATCCCGTTGTACAATCCACGCTCTGCGTTATAGGTTAGGCCGCGAGTCACGTTTTTTCTGTGAGACTCGATAAACGCAGCTGCCATGCCCTCGTAGATCGACTCCATCAGGATCTGTGTGGCATCATCGTCAGCCGGGATTGCCTCGGCAACGTAGTGGATCTTGACGCCGCACTCCCGCAGGCGTTTTTTCGCTAGGGCGATGTCTATCTTATCTCTTGATAATCGGTCCGTCTTCCAGATGATGAGAGCTGCCGGCCGCAGGATCTCGACCTCGTACAGCATCAGGTTATATTGCTCACGGTCATCGCGGGTACCAGATATAGCGTGATCCTCATACTCGCGTACAATATGTAGACCATGTGCCGCGGCGTACTGCTGCGCCGCCTCTCGCTGCTGGTCGATGGATGCGTCTCTCTGGGCGTCGCTGCTGTATCGATAATACGCGATGGCACTGTTGCCTTGGTTCTGAATGAACCGCTTGGCAGCGCCGCGCTTACCTTTGCCTGCCATTGCATATCACTCCTTTCGGCGATCATCCTCGTCTCGCAGCTGTCGAACATATTCGGCGATCAACTGCGTTACGGTTGTATTGTGCTCAATCGCATATGTTTTGATGTACTTTTTGTCATCCTGGCTGATTGATATGTTGATTGTAGCCTTTTTGTCTGTATCTGCAGGTGCAGCCATGTGCATCACCTCCATGCGTATATGCGCATATGCTTATATGCGTATTATATCTCATTTATGAGCAAATTTCAATGCAAACAATAAAAAAAAGAGCACGTCAAGACATCTTGACACGCTCTCAATCCAACAGATCTTTGACATCCACGCCGAATATCTGTGCTATCAGCATCAGCTCGTAATCGGCTACCACACGCTCACCGGTCTCGATTCGGCTGATAGCTTTTTGGACCATCGGCACGCCCATGAGCTGTATCTTTGCGGCCAGCTGTTCCTGCGACAGCCCTGTTTTTTCCCTCAAACGCCTTATAGTTGCTCCGGAGACGTTACACTTGCCTCGGTATCGATATATTTTCACGAGCTGCCTCGCCTCCTATCGCCTGTATAAAAAGTATTAGTCATTATTGGCATATATGCACATTGACATTACCATAGATATGGTGCTATCATTATTCCAATGATGACTAAAACTCTCATATATGAGTGTTTTTGGAGGTGTAACCTAATGGATAAAACAATAACCAAACTGATCGTCAGTCTGGTGCTCGGATGCCTGATCAGCTACCTGATTACATTTGTCGCAGCGCTCAACGTAGTGATCTTGTGGGTCGTAATCATTGCGCTATTCGCGGCGATCTATGCGATCGCAGGCAAATGGGTAAGACAGGCAATGCCCGGCATGGTCGGCATGATTGGCAGTGTAGTGTGTGCAGCTGTGGCGGCTCTTGTGCTTGCTTGCATCAACGTGTGGACTGGTGGCCTCGTTGTTGTGCGCATCATCCACATCATCGCATGTGCTTTGATGGTGTATGTGATCAACCAAAAAGCCGCGACAAAGTAATAATTGCATATTTTATACAGGGGTGTGTTGATACACATCCCTGTATTTTTTTGCCTTTTTGGCCTGTATGCACGCGCCCAGAGGGCGCGGCCGGGTGTGTCTATGAAGACCTGACCGGGCCGGCGAGCCGGCCCCGCATACAGAAAGGAGAAAGACCATGAAGATCCTGAGAGTCGAACCTGAGAAATCCCCTGAGATCGTCGATATGGCCGGCACACTTGAAGCGCTGCAGGCAGCAGTCGGCGGCTATATCGAGGCCGTGTATCCGTTTGACGACCCCGTCGCGCTCATATGTAACGATGACGGCAAATTCAACGGGATGCAGCCAAATCGCGCCCTTTACAGCGAAGACGGCGAGATCCTGGATATCATTGCCGGCACGTTCCTGATCGTTGGCCTGACCGATGACAATTTCGGGCCCCTGTCCGATGACCTGGCCGCCAAGTACGCCGCGCTGTTTGGGACGCCTGAGGCCTTCTTGCGATCGGGCGACCGCATCCTCGTATTTCCAATGGGCCCTGACCCCGATCCGGACGCGTGTCCGTTCTGACAAAAGGCCTCTAAATATAGTTAGACTATATTATTATAAGAAAGGGTGACGCAGATGTCTGATCTGACTCGTAAATATATTGCCGATCTGGACGCCGGTGTGCGTGACTTGTTCGCGTCTGACCGCTGGCGCAGCTACCTTGAATTTCTGGCAAAATTCCACAGATACTCAGCGAACAACACAATCGCGATCTACCTGCAGCGGCCGACAGCATCTCTTGTCGCCTCTTTCTCCGACTGGCGCCGGCGCGGCCGCAAGGTGCGCAAAGGCGAGCACGGGATCAAGATCCTGGCCCCGCATACCGTCAAGGACGTTGACGACGATACGGGCGAGATCAAGCAGCGCCTCGGTTTTCACATCGCGTACTGCTTTGACGTATCGCAGACTGACGGCAAGGACCTGCCAGAAGGCCCGGCACGTCAACTGACTGGCTCTGTCGATGACTATGACAGCATCTGGGACACGCTACTGGCTGTATCTCCTGTGCCTGTATCCATCGAGCCGATCGAAGGCTGCGAAGCCAACGGCTACTACAGCCACACTGACCAGCGCATTGTCGTCCGCGACGGCCTGGCCGAGCTACAACGCGTCAAGACAGCAATCCATGAGATCGCTCATGCCATGCTGCATGCCAAGGGCGCAGAAGAAGCAGACGCGGACCGAAGCACCCGCGAAGTGCAGGCCGAATCTGTGGCGTATGTCGTATGCCGCGCCCTCGGCCTGGACACATCCGATTACTCTTTCGGATACGTCGCAGGCTGGAGCCATGACCGAGAGCTCAAATCCCTCAAGGCCTCCCTGGATGCCATTGTTCGCACGTCCGACACGATCATCAAGGCCTTCGAGCCTTCCGATGACAATGGCAGCGGCCGGGAAACCCCTGCTGCTTGATTCTTAAAAACCATCACAAAATCGACGAATATATTGACTTTTTGCACAAAATATGTTATAATATATATAACCCGAAAAGCAATATGCTTTATAATGGCACCGTGCACACATGTCCGCATGGTGTCTTTTTTTTGTCCACATGAAACGAAAGGAGATGCTGCACATGGAAATGAGCGTCCGCGAATACAAGCGAGCCATAGCCGACGGAAAGCTGGACGACTGGTCTCCGAAAGACATTGAACGATGGCTGCACTCATCCGTCGGCGGTATCGTTGGCCAAGACGCAGCCTGCCGAGCCGCGGCCATGATTGTGTATAACCATTTTGAACGCCGCCCGAGCGTCTCCCTTTTCATTGGTCCGACTGGCTGCGGCAAGACTGAGATCTGGCGGGCACTTCGTCGCGAATACAGCGCCGACAACGTCCACATTATCGACGCATCGACGCTGACCGCCGAAGGATGGAAGGGCAGCAACAAGATCTCGTCCATATTCAGATCGATCCGCCCGGACCGGCGCAATAAATGTATCCTTGTCCTTGACGAATTTGACAAAGTGCTGGAGCCTCAGTATGGGTCAAATAATACCAATTACAGCGATATGATCCAAAACCAACTGCTGCGCCTGTGCGATCATGACACGCTGTTTTTCGGCGCTGGCGATGACAGCAACAGCGCCCTGTCTGTTGACTGTGCCGGTGTATCAGTCGTGATGCTCGGTGCGTTCTCGCGGCTGCGTGAACGCAAGGCGCACAACCAAAAGCACATCGGGTTCGGCACCGCCCCCGCCGGAGACATACAGGCAGAAGAGATTACCATCGACGATCTTATCGAGTACGGCATGCGGGCTGAGCTTGCGGGCCGTATCAACCGCATCGTCTGCATGGATCCTCTCTCGGTCCAGGACCTTGTGCGGATCGGCCAAGACGAGTCCAACCGCCTATCATTGCTGCTTGACCGGCCCGTCGATATCGTGCCTGATGCTCTGATCATGCTGGCGCGTATTGCTCTCCGGAAAGGCCTTGGCGCCCGCTGGCTGCGATCTAAGATTGGCGAGATGGTCGATGATATGATCTACGATGATCCCGACGCTCCGCACTATGTCATCGAGTACGAGCCGCCTGACGCAGACGCCCGCCGGCAGGCTGCCATGGGCTAAACGTCATTAAAAGTAATTACGATTGGACAAAAAAAATAGACCCGGAAGGCCGAAGCCCTCCGGGTCATACTTTTTACCTCATTTATCAGAGCTTTTTGGCGTAGTCCAGACTGATCCAGCCCGCGCCGGACTTGAGCTTGCCCCACTTGCTGGCGCCGGTGCCGGTAGCCTCGGCCACGATCGTGAACACACCCTTGCCGGTGTATCCGTTGGCTGCGTAATTTGTGCCGGGACCCTTGCGGATGCGCAGGTCGCTGATGGTCACCTGTACCGTGTAAGGCACAAAAGCCGCCGCGACAGGATAGACTGCCTTGCCGGTGCTGTCATACACTGTATAGCCAGGATGACTGTCGGCCATAGCCTTGGCATTGGCCAGGATTGAGTACGCGCCGATCTGGCTGGACGCGTCGGACCAGGACTTGCGCACGCGGTACAGGTTGTCCGACGGCTTTGTGGTCCCGCCGCCGGCCTGCGTCGCAATGACATCAGACAGGATCCGCAGGATCTTACTGCCGTATCCAGCGCCGGCCGCCCAACCAAGGCCCTGCGGGTTTTCTTTCTGCCCGAGCCACTCCACATACGGGGCGCAGCCGCGCGTCACATACTTATATCGCGGATCCACACACGCCTGACGCAGAGCCTCAGTTGACGCATACGCCTTGAGGTGCTGGATCTGTGCGCGGATGCCAAGCTGCGGCGTGGAAAAGCTGTTGCCCTTGACTCCTGCAGCCGTAACGCCCATGCCGCAGAAGTTGTTCTGGCTCAGCGTCACTGCAGAGCCGCTGAACGTAAAATTGCCCGTCTCCAGACAGCTCTGGGCAAAAGCCACGTCGCCACGGACGCCCTCGGCCTTGCCCTCGCTGATATACAGAGGGATCATGTCGATCACAGACTGAGGCACAGCAGCGTTGACCGCGCGGATGTATGCCTGCATCTGTGCTGCGGTAGCCTTTGCAGTGCCCATGATAGACGTGCCGTCATCGGCTGTACCTGTGCCTGTGCCGGTCGATCCGCTGCCGGAGAGCTGCGCCGTGACCTTGGCGGCCAGGTCGCCCATACGTGCATACATCCAGTCGCCGGGGCAGGATTTGTTGGCAAACCAGCGATGCACTGTCAGCAGCATCTCGCTGGCCTTGGGCTCGTATGCCAGGGCCTTGTCCTTGTTGTCGATCCAGATCAGCTTGGTCTTGCCGTTGCGCTTGCAGATATCGACACACAGCTCGATCAGGCGGTCATAGACGACCTGCCGGAAAGCATATGGTGCTGTGGTATCAGATGCGCACTCGATTGTGACAGCCCGCTGATCGTTGGCGTTGGATGAGCTGCACCAGGATCTGTTACCCTCATCGACGTACATTCCCACGGCGCCGTCAAGGCCGATGCCATAATTGCTCGACGCCTGCCGCGACGCCGGGGCAAAGACGTTGCCGAGACTCTGGACAGTGACCTGACCGACGACACAATGGGGCGTGATACGGTCAATAGCGTGCGTACGCTTGCCGCTGTGGTTGGGACTGAGCCGTGTATAGCTCACGAGAGGACTGTTACTCATTATATGTATTTGCCTCCTATTGACTTTTTATTTGCAGACTTTGCAATAAAAAGGGCGGGCCATCGCGGCCCGCCCTTGCGTTATGTTGTTATTCGGTCTTGCTGTCTTCCGCGGACTCTCCGCCCGCAG
>UMIY01055216.1_pt1 | contig 10494 bp, 13 predicted proteins | sample 1965921 | NCBI WGS metagenome assembly UMIY01 (sample SAMEA4836134, study PRJEB28245) | human gut metagenome | biome: gut microbiome; material: fecal sample | place: Denmark | collected 2008
AATTGTCGGCCGCCTGTTTATCACCACGATAACGCACCACTGTAAAATTCGTTTCCACCATACCCGGCTTCACATTTGTCACCCTCAACGGAGTATCCACCAAGTCGATACGCAATCCATCCGACAAAGCTTTGACTGCCGCTTTAGTAGCACAATACACACTACCACCCGGATAAGCGGCATCCCCCGCAATAGAACCGATATTAATAATGTGTCCGCGTCCACGTTCCACCATTCCGGGAACAACCAGACGGGTTATCGCTAACAAAGCTTTTATATTCGTATCTATAACAACATCCCATTCATCCAGATTTCCTTCAAATTCTTTATCCACCCCGATTACAAGACCTGCATTATTTACCAATACATCAATGGCTTTCCAATTTTCGGGCAGCGAAGCCAATGCATCAACTGCCGCCTTACGGTCACGCACATCGAAAGGTAACAAAAACACCCGAATATCATAAGCCTTCTCCAGTTCCTTTTTCAACTCTTCCAGTTTAGCAACGTTACGGGCGTTAAGTATCACATCCGAGCCCTGTGAAGCAAACTTCCGGGCACAACCTTCACCAATTCCGCTACTTGCCCCGGTTATAAAAACAATCTTACCTCTCATATTGTTATCTATTATATAGAATTGAGCAACAAAAGTACGGCTTAACCCGCTATCTTTCGACCTTTCTCTTAGTTAAATAAGATTAAACCAATCGATATAAAAGTATTTACCACACAAGTTGGCGTATCTTTGCATAAAACAAGTGCACTTCAGCACAGTTCAAGCAAATTTGACTCTGTATTCGTTTGCATTATTTTGTCCTATAATAAATATAACAGAGCCGCGAGGCTCATTCAATTTTTTTACATGATATTTGAAAATTTAAATCTGATAGAGCCCATACTTAAAGCTCTTCAAGAAGAGGGATACACCTCTCCCACCCCCATACAAGAACAGTCGATCCCCGTTTTACTCCAAGGAAAAGATTTATTAGGATGCGCACAGACCGGTACCGGAAAAACAGCAGCTTTTTCTATCCCTATCTTGCAAAAACTATATAAAACGGATCACCGTAAAGGAATAAAGGCATTGATACTTACTCCTACACGTGAACTCGCCATCCAAATAGGCGAATGTTTCGAAGCATACGGCCGGTACACGGGACTGAAACACGCAGTGATATTCGGCGGAGTAGGTCAAAAACCTCAAACAGATGCGTTGCGCAATGGAGTACAAATCTTAGTAGCTACTCCGGGCCGTTTATTAGACTTGATCACTCAAGGATTCATTTCGCTCAAAACTCTCGACTTTTTTGTTTTGGACGAAGCCGACCGTATGCTCGACATGGGCTTTATCCATGACATCAGACGCATACTGAAACTCCTGCCGGCAAAACGACAGACGCTTTTCTTCTCCGCCACTATGCCTCCGGAAATCGAAACTTTGGCCAACTCTATGCTGACCGATCCGGAAAAAGTAGAAGTAACTCCGGCATCCTCTACTGTAGATACCATTGCACAACATGTGTATTTTGTAGAAAAGAAAGAAAAGAAAGACTTGCTTCTGCATCTGCTGAAAGATAAGTCTGTCGAATCGGTTTTGATCTTTACACGTACCAAATACGGCGCCGACAAATTGGCACGCACCTTGACAAAAGCGGGAATACGCGCCGAAGCCATACATGGCAACAAATCGCAGAATGCCCGTCAACGAGCTTTGACCGAATTTAAGAGCCACACGCTCCGTGTACTGATAGCAACAGACATTGCGGCACGTGGTATCGATGTGGACCAACTGTCACATGTCATCAACTACGAACTCCCCAATGTCCCGGAAACTTACGTACATCGCATCGGCCGTACAGGTCGTGCCGGACACGAAGGTATCGCCATTTCCTTCTGTGAATCGGAAGAAATCCCTTATTTAAAGGATATTCAGAAGCTGATCGGAAAAACAATCCCGGTCGTGAGCGAACATCCGTTCATCACCAACGAAGGCATGAAAGCGCAAGAGGTGAAAACAGAAGAGATCAAAGCTAAAGCCAAAGAAAATAAAGTTTACCGTGGAAGCCGTTCCAATGGCGATTTCTGGCGTAGAAAGAAACAGGTACCCAAAAGGGAACAGAAAAAATAATCGGAAAAGCCTCAAAAAAAATCATGCCTTACAGAACATCCTTATCAATAAAAATGTTATATTTGTAGTATTATCATTTTAAAACATTAGAATTATGAAAGGACTTAATGTATTAGCAGCTTTTTTGGGTGGTGCAGCCGTAGGTGCAGCCCTTGGTATCTTGTTTGCTCCGGAAAAAGGAGAAGATACGCGTCATAAAATCGCAGAAATTCTTCGAAAGAAAGGTATCAAACTGAATCGTAGCGAAATGGAAAACCTCGTTGACGAAATTGCAGCCGAGCTGAAAGAAGTAACCGATTAAAGAAGAACCCCAAAAAACAGAGCCATCATGTTTGCAGACGACAAAAGTATTGAAAACTTCCAGCAATTATTTTTCGAGTTCAAAAAATATCTGGAACTCCAAAAAGAATACACCAAACTGGAATTAACGGAAAAGCTGACTATACTCCTTTCCACCTTAATTATGGTTTTGGTACTTATCATCCTCGGGATGGTGGCTCTGTTTTATTTTTTATTCGCCTTGGCATATATTTTAGAACCACTGGTAGGCGGTCTCATGGTAAGCTTCGGCATTATTGCGGCCATCAACATCTTACTAATTGCCATTGTCATTATTTTCCGCAAGAAACTTATCATCTCCCCGATGGTAAACTTCCTTGCCGGTCTGTTTCTTAACGATTCAAAGGAATAAGCCATGAACAATCAGCAACAAAAACCTCAGACAATCACATTAGAATACATCGCCCGGCTCAAAGCGGAGAAACTGGAAGAGATACGGGAACAAAAAAGGGCAATGAGCCGGACTACGCGAAGAATATTTGCACCACTTGCACCTGCCGCTTCTAAAGGAGATGCGCTGATGAGATCGTTCAATACAGGAATGGCAGTCTTCGACGGAGTCATGTTAGGATGGAAAATACTAAAACAAGTCCGTCGCTTCTTCAGAAGAAATTAGGAAAAATCTATCAAGAGCTACAATTCAGCGGCCATTGGCACAATCAATTTACAGCCATAACCAGCAGATAACCAGCATTTATAAGGATGTACACTTTTACATGGCAAGAGTATATGCTTTTGTAGTGTAAGAATATATACTTCTATATGACAAGAGTATATATTCTTCCGACCCTCTCTTTCATCCCGATTTATCATATCATAAAAAATCTTTTCCCTTAAAGACAAGATCGGCAGCATTCTTTGCCCCTATCTTAATCATCAAGCGTTTGCGATAAGTTTTAATCGTATTTTCACTGAGATAGATTAATTCTGATATTTGCTTGTTATTGAATCCCTTAACGATATATGCCAGTATCTCTTTTTCCCGTGAGGAAAGGTTCGGCCCTTTATTCTCCGTACAGATATAAAACTCTTTTCCATGCCGGATCATATCGAGAAACACCTCGTTGAAATAAGTTTCTCCACTCCGCAAAGTAGAAATCGCTTTTTGTAGCTCCGACAAATCTGCATTCTTCGAAACCAAGCCATCAATATCGGCATCAATAAGTTTAGCCAGCATCCAAGGCTCTTCATGCATCGTATAGATCAGAATACGACTATCCGGTGCCTTATCGCGAAGCATTCGGAGTACACTGAAACCATCCGCTTGGGGAAATTCAAGATCTAATATATACATATTATAAGGAGAACGCACAGAAAAATAATGTTCCAGTTGTTCCACTTCCATAATGCCATCGCATTTCACACCTTCCAATGCAGAAGCTATCTTCTTTATACCCTCCAAAACAATCGGATGATCATCGACAACCAGTATTTCACAGCATTCCACTTCCATACCCCCCCTCTTTTAGATTAAAACTAAGCAAGAAAACCGTTCTTCCACTTTCGTTCAATGTTTCAAAAACGGCCGATATCGCTTTGGCACGGTCTTGAATTGTACGTATACCGATACCTCCTTGCTTATTTGTCGCATCCGCAGCCATAGCAGTAGAGAAAGCATTGCCATCATTCTCTATCCTCAACCGATATTTTTCATCGGTCACAGCACTGAGTGATACACTGACTGAGTGTGCTCCGGCATGTTTGGCAATATTCGTCATCAATTCTTGGGTTATACGGTATACTTCGTAAGCAGTTTCTTGTGGAATCCGTTCCCAACATGTGTCCGAAGCTGCTTCGTAAGCCAACACGAATCCATATGTTTTCTGCATATCGGTCAGATAGTAACCGATAATCTTATCGATACTTAAATGATTGAATTCGGGTGGCATCAATTCATGAGAAATATTGCGGACATTCTGCCTAAGCTCATTTACAGACTTCACCATTTCCTCCTTTTCATCCGGATTGTCTCCCACCGAACTCAATTTCATCTGTAATCCTAAAAGATCGTTAGCTACCCCGTCATGCAGTTCTTTGGCGAAACGTTTACGTTCACTTTCCAGTCCTTCAATGTATTTTCTGGCAGCTTTCAAATCGCTTTCCTGTTCCAAAAGCTTCATATTTTTCTCAATCTGTTTTCTTTTTTGCGTTGCGATAATAATGCTGATAGCCAACACCGCTATAAGTATTGTACCGATAATTCCCATTGCCATTCTATTTGCTTCCTGTTTAAGTTGTTCTTGTTGCAGACGAGCTATTTCCAATTCTTTTTCACGAGTTTCATATTTAGCGGAAAAATCCGACAGTTGCGTTTCCACCTTTCGCCGGGCAAGCGAATCGGTCCACATACGAGCACTATCCATATAAACATATGCTTTATCCTTTTCTCCAAGGTTCTGATAACATTTTGCCATTCTTAAATAGAGCGCATCTATGGCCGTCTGTTCGTTCTGTGGAATATTTTTAAGATACCGCAACCACTTGACGGCTTCTTTATACTGCCCATATTCCAGTAATAATCGCGCTTTCATTTCAATAAAGCCCAACCCTTCCACTGTTTCCGGCGGTGTTATTTTAAGCAATTCATCGCCTCGGCGCATATAGTACATTACCGAATCTTTTTCCTGCCGGTTGGAATACATCGCCATTATATTGGGCAAACAACGCAACTCTGCCCGTGGAAGGTTGTGCTCTGAAGCAACTGCAATGGCTTTTCTGAGAGAAGGTATCCCCCGCTCCGACTCCTTCCTTAACATATATATAGAACACTCCACCTGATATGCAAAGACGATATCCGAAGCATTATCCGTTTGCTCTACATAAAAGATAGCTTTACGAATGTAGGTCAATGCTTCGTCCAGCCGCTTATTATTAGCATAAAACACAGCAAGATTATTATAAATATTGGCAAGCCATTCATCATTTCCAAGCTTCTCGGCCGAATCCAAAGCTTTTTCATAATAGACAAGAGCCGAATCCGGCATCTGACGGCGACGATAAATAATGCCGAGCGTACTGTAAGCATCAACCAATCCTTCAAGATCCGGATGCTCTTTCCGGTTCAGCAATCGAACAGCCTCCAACTTATCCGCAAGGGCACTGTCCATATCGCCTGTTGTATAATATAAAAGCCCTCTGCCATTGATTATTTTCGCATACCAATCTGTACTTTTCACTCCATTCTGACTTAGGGCCATATTGTAGAAATAGAAAGATGAATCATATTTCGCTTCATCCATGCACCTTTCTCCCTGTTTACATAAATTCTCTATAATCACATCCGAAGATCTTACCTCCGCCAAAACACCTGTAATTCCTACCAATAAACATATAGCCAATAGAAATTGCTTCCTCATAATATAAGATAAACTTTAGTTTTGTTTTTTAGCGAGACAAAAGTAGCATATTTTTCTACATACACACCTTATCAAGTTCATACTTTTAACCGCCTAATCGGGCGAACAATGCAAAATCACCCTTTTGGGTGACAATGACGCATATGTAATTGACCTACCTTTGTTGCAATCAATAATATTACTAATTTTTTCTTAAGCTTATGAAAGAACAAATTACCACATGGTTGTTTCTACTTCTATTGGGAAGCGGTTACAATATCGAATCGGTGCAGGGACAGAATGTGATTAATGAATTCCCTTATGAACTGTCCCCCGAATCTTATAGTAAATGGACTTTAGAAGAAGGGTATGACTGGATTGTCACCTCCTCCATGGGCAAACCGGTCTATGGGTTTGGGGGAGGAGAATCTTACACCTATGCCATCTCACCACTTTTTGATTTTTCATCGCTCAATCAACCGGAAATAACATTTACAGGAGGATATTTTACCTTTGTAAATCCGGAAAAACGACTCGGACGACTTTACAAAAACCAAGCGTTTCAAAAAGTACAAAAACGAAACGTACATGAAAAACGGTGGATATAGTCCTTTTAAGATGGCTATATTCACCGTTTTTATTGCAGATAAAACATCTTTTGAACGGCATTAAAATATCATTCAAAATCCATTGTCAGTTCAAGAAAAAGTACTATCTTTATGCAGTGTTAAGCTGCCTTACCCAGTTCATTATCCGGGTTTGTATATAGCATTATATCTGTGTACTTAGTATTATAATTCATGTGTGCATTGAATTCCACTTTTCGACATTCCTTAAATGGATTACCAATGGATGGATTCTCGCCTATCCAGTCGCATAGTTCGAGTATGGAAGATTTATTCGAGGTGAAGTATACGAACGAATGACCTTTCAGCACATTTAGCACGTCCAAATAATCAGCCAGGCGCCAATACATTTTATAGGTTCCCACATCGGTGGAGAGATACGGTGGATCCACAAGGAAAACAACATTCGGAACATCCTTGTAACGCTTGAATACTTCTTTGTAATCTTCACTGGTGATAGTCAGCCCTTCCAGGTAGTCTTTCGGATCAGGATAATCCGAAGCTCGAATTCTACAGTAGATGGTTTCTTTCTTCATACCTTCCAGACTGTTCTTGTACTTCATGGAGAACAGAAGGGATGTAGACAGGGTGATATAGTCCACATACCCGCGCTGTTTCTCTTCTTCTTCAATACGGGCAAACACTTTATCACGTGTTTCACCGATAATCGGCTTAAGTCTCGGCCAGCCTTCCACAATACGACGCAGGTCAGCCAGCAGGGCATTAGTTGCAGGAATATTATTCAGCCGCTCACGATAGTTATCGAAGTCGTTATACACTACAACGGCATCGGGACGGGTACACTTGGTTATATGCGCCAAAAGCCCCGAACCGCCGAAAATATCCACAAACACAGTACTTTCCGGGAATTGCCCCAATACTTTAATAAAATCCTTTGCAAACATGCGCTTTTGCCCCACGAAAGGAAGTGGGGCGGACAAATACATCTTTCTCATTTTTTTTGCTTTAAAACGGCTGCAAAGGTCCTTAGAATTCATAAAAAGAACTGGGAAGTCTGAACATTTCCCGCTGCACAGCGTCTGCAGTATCTACTACACATTAAGTTCGAACCGAACCGTCTCGTCACCACCTATCAGCGCGCGAGTACCGGGAATATTATTCTCGTAGATATGCACATTGCCCAGATTCAAGGTGATCGACTTTAAAGGTACTTCTATCTGCCGGGCCATCAGATAGAGGTGATAGATATCGGAAGGCAGTCCGAGGTTCGCATCACTACTCCGTTGGTATGCTGACAGCACCAGTTCTCCACCGTCCAGCTGGAATTGCACTAAACTCAAGCAGGGTGCCTGGTTGCTTTCCGCACCAGTTTCTCCCAGGAACAGCACGTAGTTCTTACTGTTGCGCTTCTCCCGGTTGATACGAGCGATGAGTGGCGGCAGTTTTTCAAAATAAGTCGGGTAACTGTTCACTAAGATAGATCCGCAATAATCCCACCAGTTGATACCTGCCTCTCTGTACTTCTCCACATTACGCTCGCCCTGCATGAATAACTGCAACTCGCTCCGGAGCTTCTTGCGAGCGATATTGTGTCCCTCGAATATATCGAGCAAGTCTGCTGGTGTCAGGGACAGTTGTTCATTCAAAAGATAATGTATATTTCCCTTCTTATTAGTCTGTGTTTTTCCTGTGGCAAGTATATTGTCCAGGACACGATAATACTTATTCATAACCATTCCTCCTGTTAAATTTGATATGCTATAAAGATAGCAGGGAATGGCGGTAATTCTGGCATAAAAAGCCTTATTCATACTGCAACGGTCTTGCAGTCACTCTGGAAATGTTTCACCAGTGCATAAACCTTGCGTTCGCTCACGGAATACTTTTCGGACAATACAGCCACAACATACGAAACTTTATCGCCTTGATTCAATAACCTGACATAATCCATATATAGGTCAATATACCGGGCATCTTCGAGGCGTATTCCAGCCTCTTGCAGCTTTTTCAACAGCTCCCGGTTAAAGTTTAATAGCTCAATCACTTTCATACAACCAAAATTTTATATCTTTGCAGTGCCAATCATTTTTTAGACAACAAAAAAGCGAAGTCGTAACAGAGGGTATTAGCCCCCGGTTGCGCGACTTCGCTCGTGTTGTTTTAAAGTGATTGGCGTTACTTTTAACAGGCCGGGGGCTTTTTTCGTCCTCCCCGAAGGATTATACTCTGATACTATTCTACCCGGTAAAGTTCCGGATTAAAAGCATCTTTCTTTTCCCAACCGTCAGCTAACGTATCCTGTACGTGTTTCAAGGCTTTAGTATAGAAATCAGTCAGTTCTTCCAATGTGCCGAAAATATGGTACTGCACCTGTTCATCAGTTCCAAACTTAAAGACCACGGGTAATGTAGTACCGTTACTCTGTATGGCAAGGTCATAAACTGCCTTGTAGTTAAACTGGTTCTCTGTGGAAAGCCACACGGGCTTATCTTCATAAACGAAACCAGAGAGTATGGTTTTATTTATCTGCTCATTGTACCAGCCAAGTATTACAGATTTTATCATTTCAGGCGAGGGCTGTCCCAGAAATTCTTCTTCCATGTAATTCGCAGAACCGTCCCCACTCTCCTGCACATCCCAACGGATACGCCATTTTTGTTTTACCGGGTTCACACATTCAATCAGCTTCACACCGGATGTTCCTTCTATTCGTCTCATCAGCTAAATACATATTTGGTTTTACCTTTGCCGAAGGTCTCCGTCTTGATGGTGGTCTCGAATGGGAAGCCATCCGGCATTTCTCTCACTTGAGTGAGGATATTTTTCATTTCCTCACTGTTAGTAAAAAACTTCTTCGGCTCACCGTTCATCTCGATGGCCACGATACAACGGTCTTCACCCTGCTCGGTCTTAATACCCATCTCGAAGTCCTTCACTACAATCGGTAAGTTTACCAGTTCCCGGATGCTTACCACCACACCGGGGAATCGCTTTTTGCCGTCTTCGGGCTTATAAGCGACTTTCAAGTCTTTAAATGATCTCATGTCTTTGCCTGTTAATTTTTTAAACAACATATTACAGTCCGCGTGTTTGGCTATGCCATAGAAACTGGCTATCAGTTCACGCCTCCTTTTTCTCGATTTAACCTCGTGTAATTTTCGGGCAACTTTCTGTTTTATACGCTTACGAATCCGGACATGATCCGGATCATAAATAACATACCCTAAAAAATCAATGCCTTCACTCACTGGGAACACACGCTCGTTAGGCTTCACCGTGAGGCCAATCTGTTCCATTTGCGAGTGAATAACATCACGAATCATCCACAATTCCGCTTTCGTTTTACTAAGTACAAGCCCGTCATCGCAATATCTGTAGAAATAGCGAACAGCGTACTTATCTTTCAAATAATGGTCTAAAAAAATAGACAATAGTAAATTACCGGTACCCTGGGAGCTTCTCAGGCCAAAACTGATACCGTTCTCAAGCATCATTATAAAGGAATTGAGAATCTCAAGCAGCTTCTTATCCTTGAACACACGGGCAAAACACCACATGGCGAAATCCTGCCGTACATTGTCATAAAAGTGATGTATGTCAAATTTATAACCATACTGTGTCCCTTCCGGATCCGTAGCCATGTCGCAGCAAATAAACTTCATCAGATCATGAGTGCCGCGTCCTTGGATAGATGCCGATGTCGTACGTATATAACGATTACGCAGGTGTTTATCCACTATCGTCATAATAGCGTTTACGCCGATGCGGTCATACATCAGAAGAATCTGCAAATTTCTGACTTTCCCATATTCCTTAATGATCCGTTCCCGATAACCACTGACACGGAATGAACCGTTTGAAATACGTTCCGTAAGTTCCTTTATAACTTCCTCTCTATGCGCAAGGAGATAACGTCCCTGTCGGCTACGTTTCCGAGCCGTCCCGCGAAGTACCTCATCGAATGACTTCGACATATTGGAGTATTCCACTATTTCCTCGATGATATAACCTTCTCTACGCATATTTCTTTTATTCATTATGGGGCCTTCAATCCCCGGGCCTGACTTCTTCGAACTGTTTACAGCCTACCAAACTCCACCCGACA
>UMIY01043972.1_pt1 | contig 10484 bp, 4 predicted proteins | sample 1965921 | NCBI WGS metagenome assembly UMIY01 (sample SAMEA4836134, study PRJEB28245) | human gut metagenome | biome: gut microbiome; material: fecal sample | place: Denmark | collected 2008
CGCTGGCCCCGGCGAAAACGGATTTCCAGAAGGCGGATTCCGTAGATTTGGCAATGAGCGTGACCTTCTGCCGGTTGGAAGAATGGCCGCCGGTTCCTTCCGCGGGCTGCCGGGCCTGGCCGTAGAGGGCGGCAATGCCAAGGAGGCAGAAGAGGAGGAAGAGAACGGCCAGAAGTGTTCGTTTTTTATTTTCCATCATAGTCCTCCTTTGTGATCTTTGGCATGCGGATATCCACCCGGGTCCCCTCGTCCAGCTCGCTGGTGATGGTGAGGCCGTATTTTTCCCCGAAATAGATCTTGATCCGGTCGTTGACATTCTTGATGCCGATACCGGTCCGGTCTCCCGGTTCTTTGTGCAGGATCTCCCGGCATTTTTCCTGGGTCATACCGATGCCGTTGTCCTCCACGGAGAGGAGGATGTCGTCTCCTTCCTGGCGAATGGTGATCCGGATCTGTCCTTCGTCCACCATGCGGTTGAGGCCGTGGTAGATGGCATTTTCGATGATGGGCTGGAGGGTGATCTTGTTGCACAGGTAGGAAAGGCATTCGGGATCCACATCAAAGGTGTAGGTAAACTGGTTCTTGTAGCGGAACTGTTCGATCCGCAGATAACTCTGGGCATGCTGGATCTCCTTTTCGATGGTGATCAGCTCGTGGCCCTTGCTGATGCTGATGCGGAACAGCCGGGCCAGGGAAGTGACCATGTCCTCCGCATCCTTGGCTCGTCCGTCTTCGCACAGCCAGGCGATGGCGTCCAGGGTGTTGTAAAGGAAGTGGGGGTTGATCTGTGCCTGCAGTGCTTTCAGTTCCGTTTTCCTGAGGGTGATCTCCTCCTGGCGCACCTGTTCCATCAGATCCTGGATCTGAAGCACCATGTGGCCGAATGAACTGGAGAGAGCGTTGATCTCTTCTGTCCCCTGGACCTGACTGTAGGTGAAGTTTTCTGCATCCTGCTCAAAGGCCCGCATGGCGATGGCAAGTTCCCTTGCGGGGCGGGCGAAGATATAGGAGATCAGAAGTCCGGTGAACAAGGCGGCGGTGATCACGATGATCAGGATCAGGATCAGGAGTCCCACCATAGTTTCTACACGGGTGGTGATCATCTCATCTACATAGCATACGCCTACGATCCGCCAGTCGCTGTCCTCCAGGGTGCGGACAGTGTGGATCGCGGTGGCTTCCATCTGGACGCCGTCTTTATCCCGGGATTTCTCTTCTTCCTTCAGCCCGGAGTAGATCAGCTGCTGCTGCGGGTGGTAAATGATGTTCCCGCTGGTATCCTCGATATAACAGTATCCGTGGGGCCCGATCCCTACATTGTCCACATAGTTGGAAATGCTGGAGAAACGGATGTCTACCGCGACCTGATACAGGGAGCCGCTGTGGTCTGTCAGGTTCTGGGAGATGGTGACTACCCAGGGATAGTATCCTTCAAAGAGAGTTTCCACATGAGGATTGCTTACGTGGAGGCTGTCGTTGGGAAGTTCTGTATAGGAAAGATTCTGATAAAAGGGATCTTTCAGCGTCTGTCCGTTGGACCACAGCTCCAGGATCTGTCCGTCTTCATCATAGATCATGACGGCGGACACGTCTTCCCGGATCTCCACCAGGCTCTGGAGGAAACGGTCATAATCCTGATCCTGGCCCTCCAGGGCGTCCACGATGGTATCCATGACGGTTTCCATATCGTAAATGTAGGACTGTACCATACTCTCTACCTGAGAGACGGCCTGCTCGCTGCTGGTCACCGCGTTCTGCTCCACCTCGTCCCGGTAGACGCCGATAAACATCAGGACGGTGACGATGGAGGTGATGAGCACGATGGCGGACACCAGAACGGTGAAAATGGCAGACAGAGACAGACGGGACAGTGGTTTGGTTTTCTCTTGGTTTTTCATTTTATACCTGCGTCCTTCCTGCATTGGTTGGGGGATATACCGGTTGCCTTCTTAAAGCAGTAACTGAAGTAGTGCTGGTCCCGGTAGCCGCATTCTTCTGTGATCTCCCAGACCTTCTTGGGGGTGCAAAGGAGAAGTTCTCTGGCTTTTTCGATGCGTTTACGGGTCAGAAGTTCTACAAAGGTGCAGCCGGTGGTTTTCTTGATCAGAGCGCTTAAGTAATTGGGGCTTACGCCGATCTCGTTGCTCACATTGACTACGGAGAGGTCCGGGTCGGCGTAGTTCTCCTGGATGAGAGCCAGGGCCTTGTCGCAGAGGACTTCGCCGCTTTTTTTACGCTGCTCCAGAAGGAGCTCCTTGACTTTCAGACAGAAGGAACTGCAGCGGTCATAGGCTTCCATTACCTGTCCCACTTCCCGGTATTCTTTGAAGTCCATGTGTTCCAGAAGGTGTTTGGCCGCCTGTTCTCCGGCTACTGCGTAGAAGACCCGGAGTATGGCGGAGGTCATCTGGGAGATCAGGAAGTCCGCGGCAGCAGGGGACAGTTCTCCGCTTATGATCCGGGCGGAGAAGGAGGACAGGAAAGCCTGAAGATCGTCCATGCTTCCGCCCCGCAGCAATTCCTCTGTCCGGGAGATCACATCGTCGACGGCAGCCATGCTGATGGATTCTGCCGGCTCCTCGTCTGCGATAAAGTGGACGTTGCCTTCTTTCTGCCAGGAGTAGCTGAGGGCGTTCATGGCTTCCAGGTAACAGTCCCGGCAGCCCAGGAGACTGTCGGTGCTGCGGCTGACGCCTACGGTCCCTTCCATGTGCAGGATCCGGCGGATGCTCTGCACGATCTCATCCACGATGATGTGAAGGTACTTGGAGAATCCACGGTCCGTGGCTGCCAGCACAGAGACCACCCGCCCCTGCATGAAACAGCTGGCATAGCGGACGTATTTCTTGAGAATGGTGTCAATGGCGTGGACGTGGGAGCGGTTGGTCTGATCGCCCTCTTCGTTTGTGATGCTGGTGACCAGCACCACATAGCGGTAGACCTCCGGGTCACTGCCGCCGATAAGTCCGCAGGACTGGGCTTCCTGGCGGAGTTTTGCGATCTGGGCCTGGGTAGGTTCCTTCCGGAAACCGTCCAGAAGCAGGGGGAAGATAAATTCTGACTTCTCCATCCGTTTCTGGGTCAGTTCCTGGGAATTGAACTCCTCGAATTTCCGGTCGATGATGGATTTGATATTCCGAAGCTCTTCTTCCAGCTCCAGGGAGGAGATGGGTTTGAGCATATAGCTGATGATATTGTACTGGATGGCCTGCTGGGCGTAGGAAAAATCATCGAATCCGCTTAGGAACGCGATCTGCACGGTAGGGCAGACTTCCCGCACGGACCGGGCCAGATCGATGCCGGACAGGAAAGGCATCCGGATGTCGGTGAGTAGAAGGTCCGGCTCCAGTTTCTCCACCAGTTCCAGAGCGTCCGCGCCGTTTGCGGCTTCGCCGATGACCTGGAATCCCAGTTCCTCCCATTTTACCTTTTTGATGATCCCTCTGCGGATCTCTTCTTCGTCGTCTGCGACAATAACAGTATACATAGCAGCTCCTTTATAACGGGGTTTTAGATATTTACAATATTATACAATAAAGAGAAAGTCAAAAATGTTGGAAATTCTACTGCAAATGTATAAAAATCTTACCTGACAGGGCTGCCTTGTGTTCTGTCTCCTTATGTATTACTATAAAGAGTAGAAAAATACCGAAGAGGGAGAATTATGAATCTACCTGTTGATCTTCTGCATTGGCTGGCGGCTTTTGCCCCCATCGCCATGCTGTTGTTCCTAATGATAAAACGAAAATGGGGAATCCGGGCGGCAGCGCCGGTGGGGCTTGCGGTCACGGTTCTTACGGGTCTTTGCTTCTACAGGGCGGATCTGGAGTTGATCCTCCTGCAATGTGGGAAAGGGATATGGAACGCCCTTCCCATCCTGTTGATCATCGCCACGGCCATCCTTCTCTACCAGGTGGGGGAGGAGGCGGGCGCATTCCCGGTGATCCGGAATGGAATGCGCAAATTCCTGCCCAATGAACTGCTGCTGGTGCTGGCCATGGGGTGGATCCTGGAGAGCTTTCTCCAGGGGATCACAGGTTTTGGCGTTCCGGTGGCGGTGGGGGCTCCGCTTCTGATGGGGATCGGAGTCCGCCCTGTGTGGGCGGTGATCATACCGCTGCTGGGTCAGTCCTGGGGGAATACCTTTGGGACCCTTGCCGTGAGCTGGGATATGCTGGCAGTGAGCGCGGGCATGGAGGCAGGAAGCGAAGCGTATCTTAAGATGGCATTCTGGGCCTGCGTCTTCCTCTGGATCTGGAATCTGGTGATCGGTTTGGTGATCTGCTGGTTTTATGGCAGGGGAAGAGCGCTGAAGAAGGGGCTGCCGGCGGTGCTGCTTTTGTCTCTGGTTCAGGGAGGCGGAGAGCTTCTGATGACCCGGGTAAGTACCACGCTTGCCTGTTTTCTTCCGGCCTGCGCTTCCCTGATCCTGGTAATTGTGCTGGGGAGAATCGGGTGTTACCGGGAAGAATGGCGGCTGGAAGACAGCGGGATCATGGATCGGGAGAAAGAAACCAAAGAGGGGGGAGCAGACAGTGCCTCGGCAGGGATGTCATTGGCTCAGGCGTTTGTGCCTTATTTCCTGCTTACCTTTATTGCGCTGGGAGTTCTTCTGGTGGGACCGGTCCGCGGCTTTCTCGGGCGGTTTAAGATAGGACTGCCTTTTCCCGAGACGGCGACCGGATATGGCTATATTAATGAGGCGGCGGCAGACTACGGTGCGGTGGCGCCGTTTACCCACGCCAGTGTGTTTCTTTTGCTGGCGGGGGCGGCGGCTTTCTTCTATTACAGGAAGCGTGGCCGGATCAAGGCGGGCGGTGCAGGCAGGATCGCAAGGCGCACCTGCGCCATGATCGTGTCTCCCTGTCTTGCGGTGGTGGTGCTGGTGATGATGTCCATGGTCATGAGCGGGACCGGGCAGACGCTGGTGCTGGCGGAGGGGATCGCAGGCGTCCTGGGAAGAGGGTATATCGTCCTGGCGCCCTTTGTAGGCGCCCTGGGAAGCTTTATGACAGGAAGCAATATGAATTCCAATATTCTATTCGGAGAGTTTCAGACTGCCACGGCCAGGCTTTTGGAGGTGGATGGGTCCATGATCCTGGGAGCGCAGACGGCGGGCGCTTCCATCGGCGCAGCGGTAAGTCCCAGCAACATTGTGCTGGGAGCCACTACGGCGGGGATCCTGGGCCGGGAAGGAGAAGTGCTGCGGCGGATCCTGAAGCTTACGGTTCCGGCAGCAGTGGCGGTGGGGGCGATCTTGTTCCTGGCGGTAGGGATCTGAGAATATATAAATAAGAAAAAAGGCAGCGGAGGAAAAGGTTATGAGAGAGAGGATCAAAGAAAATCTGGAATATCTGAAGGGGATCACAGCTACTCCGGGAGATGGCTGTACCCGGCTTCCCTTTACCCGGGAGGCAAGAGAAGCGGTGGAATATCTGAAGAAGATCATGGAAGAAGCGGGACTGGAAGCGAGAGAGGATGCTGTCGGCAATGTGATCGGGGTATGGCGGGGAGAAGATCCGGCGCTTCCCTGCGTGATGATGGGGTCTCACTATGATTCCGTGATGCAGGGCGGCGATTATGACGGGATCGCCGGGGTGGTCTGCGCCGTTGAGATAGCAAGGTCCCTCCGGGAGAAGGGGATCAGCCCAAAGCGGGACCTGGTGGTTGTGGGATTCTGCGATGAGGAGGGCGTGCGCTTCGGCACCGGCTACTTTGGGTCCGGAGCCATGCTGGGGGAACGGGATCAGGCATATTGCCATAACTATAGAGATACGAAGGGGATCTCCATCTATGAGGCTATGAAAGCCTATGGGCTTGACCCGGAGAAGATCGGGGAGGCGGCATGGCCGGAAGGTTCCATCAGGGCGTTCCTGGAGATCCACATCGAGCAGGGGCCGGTGCTGGATGCAGAGGGGGTTGAACTGGGACTGGTGGAAGGCATCGTGGGGATCCAGAGATACGCGGTATCTGTCCTGGGCCGTGCGGATCACGCCGGGACCACGCCCATGGAGATGCGCCATGATGCGGCGGAGGCGGCGGCCAAGGTTATGGCCAGGATCCCGGACTGGGCAAGAGAAGAAGGAGAGGGGACGGTAGCGACGGTGGGCTACATCCATACAGTCCCCGGAGGTATGAACATCGTGGCGGAGCGGGTAGAGTTTACGGTGGACATCCGCTCTATGGACAATGGACATATCTGCAGGATCGCGGACAACCTGCGGGAAGCTCTGGAGCAGGAGACAAAGGAGATTGGCGGAAGCTATGAGATAGAGACCAAGCTTATGACCGATCCTGCGCCCATGAGCCGGGAGATGCTGGAGATCCTGGAGGAGAGCTGCCGTGAGAAGGGTTACTCTTACCGGTATCTGCCAAGCGGCGCCGGCCATGACGCCCAGGAGATGGCGAAAGCAGCCCCGGCGGTGATGCTCTTTGCGCCCAGCCGGGCGGGCAGAAGCCATTGCCCGGAGGAGTATACGGAATATGAGGATCTGGCCCGGGCGGCGGAGGTTATGGGGGAGCTGGCGGAGCAGCCGATCATCTGAGAATTTCTCTCAACTTTCTCTGAAAAAACGTTGACAAGCCGAAAAGTTTTGTGCTATAGTTAAAAATGCACTTATTGTGGAAAGCCATGCCATAATGTTGTGAAAAAAAGAGTTTACAAGAGCTGTTTTTACTGTATTTTGCAATGTTTTTGGGACATCGACGCAGCCCACAAAAAAATAAATGAGGAGTGAAACGTCAATATGGAGAAAAACAGAATTCGTCCTATCAAAAGCGGAAAAAGTTCACGCATGAGCTATTCCAGGCAAAAAGAAGTTCTTCAGATGCCTAATTTGATCGAAGTCCAGAAGGATTCCTACCAGTGGTTCCTGGACGAAGGATTAAAAGAAGTATTTGATGATATTTCTCCCATCGCTGACTACAGCGGGCACCTGAGCCTGGAGTTCGTTGACTTTACCTTGTGTGAGGATGACGTAAAGTACTCGATCGAGGAATGCAAGGAGCGTGACGCCACCTATGCGGCGCCTCTGAAAGTAAAGGTAAGACTCCACAACAAGGAGACGGATGAGATCAACGAGCATGAGATCTTTATGGGCGATCTGCCGCTGATGACCAGCACGGGAACCTTTGTGATCAATGGCGCGGAGCGTGTCATTGTAAGTCAGCTTGTGCGTTCCCCGGGCATTTACTATGGGATTGCCCATGACAAGCTGGGTAAAAAGCTGTATTCCTGTACCGTGATCCCCAACCGGGGCGCGTGGCTGGAATATGAGACCGACTCCAATGACGTTTTTTATGTACGTGTAGACAGAACCAGGAAGGTGCCTATCACGGTACTGATCCGTGCCCTTGGAATCGGCACGAACACAGAGATCCTGGAATTGTTCGGAGAAGAGCCGAAGATCATGGCAAGCTTCGAAAAAGACGCTGCCACCAATTATCAGGAAGGTCTTCTGGAGCTGTATAAGAAGATCCGTCCGGGCGAGCCGCTGGCAGTGGACAGTGCGGAGAGCCTGATCACCAGCATGTTCTTTGATCCCAGACGGTACGACCTGGCCAAAGTGGGCCGGTATAAATTTAATAAGAAGCTTATGTTCCGCAACCGGATCGCAGGCCATGTACTGGCGGAGGATGTGGTGAGTCCTCTGACCGGCGAAGTGCTGGCGGAAGCCGGGAGCAAGGTGACCAGAGAGCTGGCGGATACCATCCAGTATGCGGCGGTTCCCTTTGTATGGATCCAGCGTCCGGATGAGGAGCGCAATATCAAGGTGCTCTCCAACATGATGGTGGACCTTCGGTCTGTGGTTGATATCGACCCCAGGGAAGTGGGCGTGACAGAGCTGGTATACTATCCGGTACTGTCCGGCCTTCTGGAGGAGACAGCAGGAGATATCGAGGAGCTGAAAAATGCAATCCGCAGAGATATCCACGATCTGATCCCCAAGCACATTACCAAGGAAGATATTCTTGCTTCCATTAACTATAATATGCACCTGGAGTACGGACTGGGCAACGACGATGACATCGACCACCTGGGCAACCGCCGGATCCGCGCGGTAGGCGAGCTGTTGCAGAACCAGTACCGGATCGGACTGTCCCGTCTGGAGAGAGTAGTCCGGGAGCGTATGACCACTCAGGACCTGGAGGGGATCTCTCCCCAGTCCCTGATCAACATCAAACCGGTGACCGCTGCGGTGAAGGAATTCTTCGGATCCTCCCAGTTGTCCCAGTTCATGGATCAGAACAACCCGCTGGGCGAGCTGACCCACAAGAGACGTCTCTCCGCCCTTGGACCGGGAGGTCTTTCCAGAGACCGGGCCGGATTCGAGGTGCGTGACGTACACTATTCCCACTACGGAAGAATGTGTCCCATTGAGACCCCGGAAGGACCCAACATCGGACTGATCAACTCCCTGGCCTGCTACGCCAGGATCAACCAGTACGGATTCGTGGAGGCTCCGTACCGCAAGATCGATCACTCTGACCCGGAGAATCCGGTGGTTACCGATGAAGTTGTATATATGACGGCGGATGAGGAAGACAATTACCACGTGGCTCAGGCCAACGAGCCTCTGGACGAGGAAGGTCATTTCATCCGTAAGAACGTATCCGGTCGTTACCGGGAGGAGACTCAGGAGTATGAGCGCAGCATGTTCGATTACATGGACGTTTCCCCGAAGATGGTATTCTCCGTGGCAACGGCCCTCATCCCCTTCCTGGAAAATGACGACGCCAACCGTGCCCTGATGGGTTCCAACATGCAGCGTCAGGCCGTGCCGCTTCTTATGACAGAGGCGCCGGTGGTTGGAACAGGTATGGAAGAAAAGGCGGCCGTGGACTCCGGCGTGTGCGTAGTGGCCGAGGCCGACGGCGTGGTAGAGCGTTCTGCCTCTACTGAGATCCATATCCGTCAGACGGACGGCAGCCTGAAGAAATATAAGCTGGCGAAATTCGTCCGCAGTAACCAGAGCAACTGCTACAACCAGCGGCCCATCGTCTTCAAGGGCGATCAGGTGAAGGCCGGCGACGTGATCGCGGACGGTCCTTCCACCTCCAACGGAGAGATGGCTCTTGGAAAGAACCCGCTGATCGGCTTTATGACCTGGGAAGGTTATAACTACGAGGACGCGGTTCTGTTAAGCGAGAGACTGGTGCAGGACGATGTCTATACATCTGTCCACATCGAGGAGTACGAGGCGGAAGCCCGTGACACCAAGCTGGGACCGGAAGAGATCACCCGTGATATCCCGGGTGTGGGCGACGACGCCCTCAAGAACCTGGATGAGAGAGGAATCATCCGCATCGGCGCAGAGGTGCGCGCAGGAGATATCCTGGTAGGTAAGGTAACGCCTAAGGGTGAGACCGAGCTGACCGCGGAAGAGCGGCTCCTTCGGGCCATCTTCGGCGAGAAGGCAAGAGAAGTAAGAGACACCTCTCTCAAGGTGCCTCATGGAGAATATGGTATCGTGGTAGACGCCAAAGTATTTACAAGAGAGAACGGCGACGAGCTGTCTCCGGGCGTCAATGAATCCGTGCGCATCTACATCGCACAGAAGAGAAAGATCTCTGTGGGTGACAAGATGGCCGGACGTCACGGAAACAAGGGTGTTGTATCCCGGGTGCTGCCGGTGGAGGATATGCCGTTCCTGCCGAACGGACGGCCGCTGGACATCGTGCTGAACCCGCTGGGCGTACCTTCCCGTATGAATATCGGGCAGGTGCTGGAGATCCATCTGTCCCTGGCGGCAAAGGCTCTGGGATTCAATATCTCCACACCGGTCTTTGACGGGGCGGATGAGAATGATATCATGGACACCCTGGATCTTGCCAACGATTATGTAAACTTAAGCTGGGAAGAGTTTGAGGCCAAGCATAAGGAAGAGCTGCTTCCGGAAGTGATGCAGTATCTCTATGACAACCGCGACCACAGGAAGCTGTGGAAGGGCGTTCCCATCTCCAGAGACGGAAAAGTGCGCTTAAGAGACGGACGTACCGGAGAGTTCTTCGACAGCCCGGTTACCATTGGACACATGCATTACCTGAAGCTCCATCACCTGGTAGACGATAAGATCCATGCCCGTTCCACGGGACCGTACTCACTGGTTACCCAGCAGCCGCTGGGAGGAAAAGCCCAGTTCGGCGGTCAGCGTTTCGGAGAGATGGAAGTATGGGCCCTGGAGGCCTACGGCGCTTCCTACACGCTGCAGGAGATCCTGACGGTGAAATCTGACGATGTAGTAGGACGTGTGAAGACTTACGAAGCCATCATTAAAGGCGAGAACATCCCGGAACCGGGTATCCCGGAATCCTTCAAGGTACTCTTGAAAGAGCTGCAGTCCCTTGGTCTGGATGTGCGCGTGCTGCGTGACGACAACACAGAAGTGGAGATCATGGAGACCGTGGATATGGGCGAGACCGATTTCCGCTCCCTGATCGAGGGCGACCGGAAATACGGCAGAGAGGACAACCTGGGCGAGCAC
>UMIY01044841.1_pt1 | contig 10327 bp, 9 predicted proteins | sample 1965921 | NCBI WGS metagenome assembly UMIY01 (sample SAMEA4836134, study PRJEB28245) | human gut metagenome | biome: gut microbiome; material: fecal sample | place: Denmark | collected 2008
AAAGAAGTTAGCAAGCCCAGATGCAGTTTCAAAAATAGTTGAAATACTTTTAAAGTGATTTTATGAAAAAGACGGAAAAGAAAAAAAGAAAACTGAATAAGAAAAGGAAATATTTTAGAATTTTCACTAGGTTTTTTATATTTTTTTCCTTTATTTTTTTGTTGATTTTTGCCATTAAAAATTCTAATTTATTTACTATAAAAAATGTTTTAATTGAAGGCAATAAAAATGTAAGTGCTACTACAATTAAAAATGTTTCAGGTCTTAAAAAAGGTAATAAGTATTTTATAGTTTCAAAAAAGGATAGACTAAAGAAGATTAAGGCTATTCCTTACATAAATGATGCTAAAATATCTTATTCCATAACTGGAAAAGTAAAGGTTAATGTAAGTGAGAGAACGCCCTATTATCAAATGGAGTCAAGTGACTACTTAATTATTGATGAAGACTTTAGAATTTTAAAAAATTCAAAGAAAAAATCCGATAATCTTGTTAATTTGACAGGATTTAATGTAGATAACCCAAAGGCAGGAAATTATATTTTAGTAAACAAAGAGGATGAAGAAAAAAGGAACCTTCTTCTTGAATTAAAGAAAGAGGAATATTCTCTTCGTGGAAATATTAGAGAAATTGAGTTATTAGATTCAATTGCTACTTTTACAACTGTCGGAGGAATAAAAATTGAATTTGGTTCTTATAGTAACACATCTTATAAATTAAAAATGCTCTCTCTTATCTTAGATGACATAAAAAAAACAAATAAAAATGCTATCATTATTCAAATGGAAAAGGGAGAGAGTCCAATTCTCATAACGGATGGCGAAAAAGATGATAGCAATAATGAAAAAAATCAAAAAGATGATAATGATAGAAAAGAAAAAAATGACAAATCTTATAGAGAAGTAGAAAAAAATTAGTATTATACAAATAAAAATTAGCAATTGACCTTTATATATTGACTATTTACAAGTATTTCTATAAAATAATAGTAATGAATATAAAAACAATTAATTAGTATACGAGGAGGATGTTTATGTTGGAATTCGATATGGACCAAGACGAATTTGCCAAAATTAAAGTAGTTGGCGTTGGTGGCGGCGGAAATAACGCTGTTAATAGAATGATTAATGCTGGTGTAAAGGGTGTAGAATTTTTAGTATTTAACACTGATAAGCAAGCATTAAAGAGTTCACTTGCTGAAACTAAGATTCAACTTGGCGAAAAAATAACTAAGGGACTTGGTGCAGGTGCAAATCCTGAAGTAGGAGAACAAGCAGCAGAAGAATCTATTGATGAAATTAGAGAAGCTCTTGAAGGTGCTGACATGGTATTCATAACTGCAGGAATGGGAGGAGGTACTGGTACTGGTGCAGCTCCTGTTATTGCTGATGTTGCTAAAGAATTAGGCCTACTTACAGTTGGCGTTGTTACAAAACCATTTACATTTGAAGGTAGAAAAAGAGCAAAATCTGCTGAACAAGGAATAAATGCTCTAAAGGGAAAAGTTGATACATTAGTTATAATTCCAAATGACAGACTTCTAAGTATTGCAGATAAGAAAACTAGCTTCTCACAAGCTTTTGAAATGGCTGATGACATATTAAAACAAGGTATCCAAGGTATTTCAGATTTGATTTCTGTACCAAACTTAATTAATCTTGACTTTGCTGATGTTAAGACAATTATGTATGACAAGGGTGTTGCTCACATGGGTATTGGTCGTGCATCAGGCGATGATAGAGCTACTGAAGCTGCTAAACTTGCAATTAATTCTCCTCTACTAGAAACTTCTATCGAAGGAGCAAAATCTGTTCTATTAAATATCACTGCAGGATCAGATCTTGGTATATTTGAAGTTAATGAAGCGGCTGATTTAATTAGAGATTGCGTATCTGAAGATGCAAATATAATCTTTGGTGCAGGAATTGATGAAACACTTAAAGATGAAGTTAAAATCACAGTTATTGCAACTGAATTTGATCAATATAAAGATGATAAAAAAGAAAAGAAAGAAAATAAAGTTGAGATGACAGGCACTCCTATTGGAACAATTGGCGAAGATGATGAAGAAGATAATGGAGAACTTAAAATTCCTTCTTTTTTGAGAATTAACAGAAAATAATTTTAGTATTTTCATAATATAACATTAGTGGACATTGGAAACAATGTCCTTTTTTTAGTTTATTTGACTACATTGATTAATAAAAATTTAAGTGATATTATAGGTTTAAAAGTTTATTGACTTATATAAATGAGGTGAAGACAATGAAATGTCCCTTTTGTGGATACGATGATTCAAAAGTTTTAGATACAAGACCTACTGATGAAGGATATACAATTAGAAGAAGACGTGAGTGTTTGAAATGCCAAAAAAGATTTACTACTTATGAAAAAATAGAAAAATCGCCAGTAATGGTAATAAAAAAAGATGGAAATAGACAAGCCTTTGATAGAGAAAAAATTATTAGAGGTATGATTAAGTCCTGCGAAAAGAGACCAGTTTCTGCTGACGAAATAGAAGAAGCTGTAAATAATATTGAAAAGAAAATTGAAAACTCAATGAGAAGAGAAATTACTTCTCTCGAAGTGGGAGAAATGGTAATGGATGAATTAAAGGATTTAGATGAAGTTTCTTATGTAAGATTTGCATCAGTTTATAGGGAATTTAAAGACTTACAGTCTTTTGTTGACGAGCTTGAGAATTTTGTAAAAAAGAAGAATTAAAATGGATTTATTTGAACTTAGTATGCAGAAAAACTTAATGAATGGGGCACCTCTTGCAGATAAGATGAGACCAAGAAGTCTAGATGAATTTGTGGGTCAAGATCATGTGATTGGCGAGGGAAAATACCTGTCAAGGCTTATAAAGAGCGACAGACTTTCTTCTATTTTATTTTACGGACCTCCTGGAGTAGGCAAAACAACTTTAGCAGAGATTATTGCAAAAACTACAAATAAAAATTTTATAAAACTTTCAGCTGTAACTTCAAACCTAAAGGAACTTCGTGAAGTTTTAAAAAAAGCTGAAGATTCTATGAAGTTCCATAATATATCTACTATAGTTTTTATTGATGAGATTCACAGATTTAATAAGACGCAACAGGACGCACTTTTACCTTTTGTAGAAAGAGGAATTATAACTTTAATTGGTGCTACCACTGAAAATCCTTATTTCGAAGTCAACAGAGCTCTCTTATCTAGGATGCAAATTATAAATTTACTTCCACTTGAAGATAAAGACCTATATAAAATGCTTGAAATTGCATTAAGTGATAAAGAAAGAGGCTTTGGGAACAAAAACGTTGAAATCACAGAACTTGCAAAAAAAATTCTAGTTAAGAATTCAAATGGCGATGGAAGATTTCTTTTAAATAGTTTAGAAATTGCTATTCTTTCTACTGATGAAGTTGAGGGCAAAATTTTTGTAGATGAGAATGTAATAGAAAATTCTCTTTTAATAAAAAATGTTAAGTATGACAAAAATAATAATGAGCATTATGATACAATTTCTGCATTTATTAAGTCTATGAGAGGGTCTGATCCTGATGCGGCCTTGATTTATCTTGCAAAGATGCTTGAAGGTGGAGAAGATATAAAGTTTATTGCAAGAAGACTTATAATTTTTGCATCAGAAGATGTTGGAAATGCAAATCCACAGGCAATGGTAATGGCTTCAGCTTGTTTTAACAGCATAAATGCTGTGGGTATGCCAGAAGCGAGAATTATTTTGGCACAGATGGTGACTTATCTTGCAAGCTCTGAAAAGTCAAATGCATCTTATCTTGGAATAAATAAGGCAATGGAAGATGTAAAAAAATCAAATAATATAAATATTCCAAAAATTATTAGGGACAAGCACAATCCACAAAATGAAACTGATGAAAAATATTTGTACCCACACAATTATGAGGGGTCTTATGTTGAGCAAAAGTATATGCCAGACAATTTTATCGGCAAAAAGTATTACGAGCCAAAAGATGTTGGATATGAAATTAATATAAAAAAACATCTTGACTCTTTGAAGTGAGTAAAATTGACAAATAAGGGATTTAATTATATACTTAAACATTATGTAAGGAAAACAAATTAGGAGGAATTATGTCAATTAGCATTAGAGATATTTTTAAAAATCCAGAAGATTTTTTAGATAAAGAAATAGTATTAAGTGGTTGGATAAAGACTAGCAGAGCTTCAAAGAATTTTGGTTTTATTGAACTTACTGATGGAACAGCTTTTAAGCCTATTCAAGTAGTTTATGGTAAGGATCTTTCTAATTTTGATGAAGTGGAAAAATATCCAATATCTTCATCTCTTGAAGTTACTGGGAAAATTGTCAAATCGCCAGGGAAAAATCAATCTTTCGAACTTCAAGCAAATAAAATTGTTGCCATTTGTTCATCTGATCCTTCTTATCCTCTTCAAAAGAAGAGACACACAATGGAATATTTAAGGACAATTTCACATCTTCGTCCTAGAGCAAATACATTTAATGCTGTTTTTAGAGTTAGGTCACTAATTGCTTATGCAATTCACAAATTCTTCCAAGAAAAAGGATTTGTATATGTTCACGCTCCAATAATTACAACATCAGATGCCGAAGGTGCTGGAGAAATGTTCCAAGTTACAACTCTTGATATTGATAGTATTGCAAAATCTGAGCCAACAGAAGTTGATTACTCAAAAGACTTTTTTAACAAAAAAACTCATTTAACAGTATCAGGTCAACTTGAAGCTGAAGCCTTTGCAGAAGCTTTCAAGAATATATACACTTTTGGGCCAACATTTAGAGCAGAAAATTCAAACACGCAAAGACATGCTGCTGAATTTTGGATGATTGAACCTGAAATGGCTTTTGCAGACTTAAATGTTAATATGGACATTTCTGAAGAAATGTTAAAATACATCATCTCTTATGTCTTAGAAAATGCGCCACAAGAAATGGAATTCTTTAACAATTTTATTGACAAGGGTCTTCTTGAAAGACTACAAAATGTTGTTGAAAATGAATTTGCAAGAATAACTTATACAGAAGCTATTGAAATTCTAGAAAAAGCTGATAGAGAATTTAACTATCCAGTTAGTTGGGGAATAGACCTTCAAACTGAACACGAAAGATATATAACTGAAGAAGTTTATAAAAAACCAGTATTTGTAACAAATTATCCTAAGGAAATCAAAGCATTCTATATGTATGAAAATGATGACAAAAAAACTGTAGCGGCAATGGATTTATTAGTACCAGGAGTTGGCGAAATCATTGGAGGAAGCCAAAGAGAACACAGACTTGATATTCTAGAAGAAAAGATGAAGAATATTGGAATGAATATGGAAACTTATGACTGGTACCTTGATTTAAGAAGATATGGCTCTGTTGTTCACTCAGGTTATGGACTTGGATTTGAAAGAGCTGTAATGTATATAACAGGAATGAAAAATATAAGAGATGTAATACCATTCCCAAGAACTGTTGGAAATGCTGAATTTTAGGAGTTAATATGAATAAATATACACCAAACGAAATAGAAAAAAAATGGCAAGACTTTTGGGATGAACATGAATCTTTTGTCTGTGAAAATAATTCTGATAAAGAAAAATTCTATGCACTTGTAGAATTTCCTTATCCATCAGGACAAGGACTTCACGTAGGTCATCCAAGACCCTACACAGCTCTTGATATTGTTTCAAGAATGAAGAGAATGCAAGGATATAATGTACTTTTCCCAATGGGTTGGGATGCTTTTGGTCTTCCAACTGAAAATTTTGCAATAAAAAATAAAATTCATCCAGCTATAGTTACAAAAAATAATATTGCACATTTTAAAGAACAATTAAAATCTATTGGATTTTCTTTTGACTGGACTAGAGAAATTAATACAACAGACCCAGAATATTACAAGTGGACACAATGGATTTTTCTACAATTATATAAGCATGGTTTAGCCTACAAAAAAGAGATGCCAATAAACTGGTGTCCTTCATGTAAAGTTGGACTTTCCAACGAAGAAGTTGTTGGCGGAAAATGCGAAAGATGTGGAGAAGAAGTTGTTAGACGAGTAAAAAGTCAATGGATGCTAAAAATAACAGAATATGCAGATAGATTGATTTCAGATCTAGACGACCTTGATTTTATAGATAGAGTTGTGACTCAACAAAAAAATTGGATTGGAAGAAGTGAAGGGGCAAGTATAAACTTTTCACTTAAAGATTTTGATGAAAAACTAGAAGTTTTTACCACTAGACCTGACACAATTTATGGAGCAACATACATGGTAATAGCGCCAGAACATCCTTTAATCGAAAAGTATTCAGATAAAATTGAAAATTCAGATGAAATAAATGCTTATAAAGTAGAGTGTGCAAAGAAAAGTGAATTTGAAAGAACTGAATTAGAAAAAGACAAAACTGGTGTTGAAATTAAGGGAATTAAGGCAATTAATCCACTTACAAATAAAGAAATACCAATTTGGATTTCTGATTATGTATTAATGACTTATGGAACAGGAGCTATTATGGCTGTTCCTGCTCACGATGATCGTGACTACGACTTTGCAAAGAAATTTGGACTTGATATAATTCCAGTTATTGAAGGTTCTGACGTTAGCGAACATGCAAATACAGAAACTTCAAGCGGAAAAATGATAAATTCAGGGATATTGAATGGTCTTGAAGTAAAAGAAGCTATTGCCAAGATGATTGAATATTTAGAAGAAAATAAACTTGGCGACAGAAAAATAAATTACAAACTTAGAGACTGGGTATTTTCTAGACAAAGATATTGGGGAGAACCAATACCTATAGTTCACTGTGAAAAATGTGGTTATGTAGCTCTTCCAGAAGAAGAACTTCCACTTTTACTCCCAGAAGTTGAAAATTATGAGCCAACTGATTCAGGGGAATCACCACTTGCTAAGATGACTGATTGGGTAAATACAAGATGTCCAAAGTGTGGCGGACCTGCAAAAAGAGAAACAGATACAATGCCACAATGGGCTGGTTCATCATGGTATTTCTTGAGATATATTGATCCACATAATGATAAAGAACTTGCAAGTAAAGAAGCACTTGAATATTGGACTCCAGTAGACTGGTATAATGGTGGAATGGAACACACAACACTTCACTTACTTTATTCAAGATTTTGGCACAAATTCTTGTATGATATTGGAGCTGTACCTACTAAAGAGCCATATCAAAAGAGAACTTCTCACGGCATGATTCTTGGCGGCAACAATGAAAAAATGTCTAAATCAAGAGGAAATGTTGTAAATCCAGATGACATAGTAAGAGATTATGGAGCTGATACACTTAGATCTTATGAAATGTTTATTGGCGATTTTGAAAAACCAGTTCCATGGTCAGAAAATGGAGTTAAAGGCTGCAGAAGATTTTTGGAAAGAGTTTGGAATTTACAAGAAATAGTTGTTGATGGCGAGGAATACAGTGAAGATTTGGCAGCTGAAATTCACAAAACTATTAAAAAAGTTACTGAAGATTATGCAAACTTAAAAGCGAATACTGCCATTGCACAACTTATGACACTTTCAAATAGTTTCAATTCTAAGGGTAAAATTACAAAAGAAGATTTCAGAACTTTCTTAATGTTATTAAATCCAGTTGCCCCACATATAACAGAAGAATTGTGGCAAGTATGTGACTTGGGTGGGATTCTTTCAGAACAAGTTTGGCCTAAATTTGATGAGAAAATGACAATTGATGATGAAATTGAAATTCCTGTTCAATTTAATGGTAAAGTTAGATACACAATTAAAATTGAAAGAGATGCTTCACAAGATGAGGTATTTGAAGTGGCAGAAAGAGATGAACTTTTTGCCAAAAATATTGAATCAAAGAAAGTTGTTAAGAAAATTTATATTCCAAATAAGATAGTAAATATTGTTGTAAAATAAAATGAAAAGCACTTTTTAGTGCTTTTTGTTTCTTTATGAGGAGTTTTTATGAATAGCATGACTGGCTACGGCCTTTTTGAGAAGCGAAGTGATAACTTTTATATAAAAGTTGAGATGAAATCAGTTAATAATAGATATCTTGACATTAACGTAAGGATGCCATCGTCTATTATGTATACTGAGGAAGCGGTAAAATCTTTTATTAAAAGTAAAATCAAAAGAGGTAAAGTTGATGTATTCATTAATTTTGAATATTTGGACTCTAGTGAAGTCAAAATTGATGTTGACTATGAGCTTCTAAATAAGTATATTAGTATAAGTAAAGATTTACAGGAAAAATATGGAGTAGTGGAAGATTTTTCTTTTTCAAAATTAATAGAAGTTGGAAATATTCTTAAACCGCAAAAGGCAGAATTTGATGGAGACTATATTAAAGATGAACTTATAAATATAGTGGAATTAGCATCTAAAGATTTTGTCGAAGCAAGAAATATTGAAGGAGAGAAAATTAAGGAAGATTTTCTTATTAAGTTAGAAGAAATAAGAAATATTACTGCATTTATTGAAAAAAGAGCCCCAATTTCTCTTAGGGAAAATGAGAAAAAGCTTAGAGATAGGGTTTCTGAATATTTAGAGTTAAGTAAAATAGATGAAGATAGAATTTTAACTGAAATTGCAATTATGTTGGACAAACTCTCAATTGACGAAGAAATTACTAGATTGAAAATACATATAGATAATTTTAATGATATAATAAAGTCAGAGGGAGCGATTGGAAGAAAATTAGATTTTTTAATTCAAGAGATGAATAGGGAATCCAATACAATTGGCTCAAAATCAAATGATATCGAAATCACAAGTAAGGTTGTACTCCTTAAATCTGAAATTGAAAAATTGCGTGAGCAAGTGCAAAATGTTGAATAATGTAAAATAGGATGGTGATGATTTGGACGGCGGATTTTTATTAGTTTTGTCAGGTCCTTCTGGTTCTGGAAAGGGAACTGTCAGTGAGGCTCTTATGAAAAACAACGATGATATAATTTTTTCTACTTCAGTTACTACTAGAACGCCTAGGCCAGGCGAAGTAAATGGAGAAAATTATTTTTTTGCTACAAGAGAAGAATTTGAAAAAATGGTAGAAAATGATGAGCTTTTGGAGCATGCCTTTGTCCATACAAATTATTATGGAACTCCAAAACAATTTGTTTTTGATGAAATTGAAAAAGGAGAAATTGTACTTTTAGAAATTGATGTACAAGGAGCCTTACAAGTAAAAAAGAAATACAAAGAAGCAGTCTTTATTTTCTTAATTCCTCCTACTATGGATGAATTGAAATCTCGCCTTGTTAAGAGGGACACAGAAACTGAAGATGAAATAGAAACAAGATATAAGAATGCTTTTAAAGAACTTGATTTTGTTGGAGAATATGATTATTTTGTTATAAACGATGTAATAGATAATGCCGTAAGGGACATTGAAACTATTATAGCTGCAGAAAAATTGAGAGTTAAAAGACACAAAGATATTAAGAAAGAAGTTCAAGCAGAAGAGGAGAGAAATAAATGATTATACCATCTTTTAAAGAGTTAAGAGAAGTTGCAAATTCAAGATACGAACTTGCAATTTTGGTTTCAAAGAGATCAAGAAAATTAATTGAAGGGAACCCACCACTTGTGGATACAAAAAGTGAAAAGCCAGTTACAATTGCTATTGAAGAAATTATGGCTGGAAAAATTAAATTTGGAGAGAGATTATCTGATTCTCAATATGAAAAGAAGGTAGCAGAAGAAAAAGAAGAATTAATCGAAAAAATTAAACAAGAAAAAATAGAAAAGTTGAGCTCAGAAGACCTAGAAGAGGAATAAAATGTTAAAAGGAAAAAAAATTCTTCTTGGAGTTACTGGTGGCATTGCATCTTATAAATCTCCAGGGATTTGTAGTTTGTTAAGAAAGTTAGGAGCTGAAGTTAAGGTTGTTATGACTAAAAATGCAACTGAATTTGTAAGGCCTTTAACTTTTCAAACTATGTCAAATAATGTTGTGCACTGCGAAATGTTCAATCAATTATTTAACATGGATGTGGAGCATATTTCTCTAGCTAAATGGGCTGATATAATAGTTATAGCACCAGCATCTGCTAATTTAATAGGAAAATTTGCAAATGGTATTGCTGATGATATGCTTACTACAGTTTTAATGGCATCAAGGTCAAAAGTTATGCTTGCACCAGGCATGAATACTGTTATGTTAAATTCAGAAGCCAATCAAAAAAATATGGAAACTCTAAAAAATAGAGGAGTAATTATTTTAGAGACTAAAGAAGATTTATTGGCTTGTAACGATTATGGTAGCGGAAAAATGTTAGAGCCAAATGAAATTGTTGACGAGATAGATAGGGCTCTAATGGAAAAGGATTTGG
>UMIY01020807.1_pt1 | contig 10318 bp, 8 predicted proteins | sample 1965921 | NCBI WGS metagenome assembly UMIY01 (sample SAMEA4836134, study PRJEB28245) | human gut metagenome | biome: gut microbiome; material: fecal sample | place: Denmark | collected 2008
TTCAGAGTACACTGGTTTTCTTCCACGCCGTAGGTATCTTTCAGGAAGAGCAATGATTCTGCCAAACGTCCCCGAATATGTTTCTGAGTCAGGTTGACTGTTCTTTCGTCGGAGATACCCAGATCTTTCGACAACTGTTTGATGAAAAACATGGCAAGCTCCGTATTTTCCATAATTAGCTGTACGATGACGGGCATGGGAATCAGGCACATGGTACATGGCTCAAAGGCAGCAGCAGCGGTCACGAAATTTTCTTCGGCAAAATAGGCACGATAGGCAAAGTATTCTTTGTCCTTTATTACTCGGATAATCTGGCTGCGTCCCCCTACGCCGTCCTTGTAAATCTTTACCTTTCCGTTCAGCAGGCACATCAAATTCTCCGGTGTTTCACCTTCACAATAAATCGTTTCGTTCTTTTTGTATTTCTGAATCGTAAAATTCTGTGCCAGCAATTCGCGTTGTTGCTGTGTTAATGGTTGCCATAAATCTGGTATACTTTCGGCAATCTCAGCTTCTGTTAATTCCTTTTTTACCATAAAATGTTCCAAAACCATGTTATTAAGCACAAAGGTACGAAGAAAAATTGAAAATATTCTTTTTTTTCATCATAAAAATGGCCTCAGATAAGGGCTTTATTATATATTTGCTGTGAATATGCGAAAACTGAAAGGCTTATATGAGGCTTTGTGGGGCTTGCTGGCATTGTGCTTGCTGTGCTGTTTCCCACTGCGAGGGGTGGCGCGCGACAATGCTCCGTACCTTCCGAAAAAGCCTGTCGTGGCCGATTCTATTTTGGATTACATGTTTCATTCTGCATCTATTTATTTGCGTGAGGTGAAAGGATACAAGGGCGATTTGTATTTGAAAGGTCATCTGAAAGTACATAAGCAGAACCGGATTATCAAGTATGTGCCTTCCATGTTTCGTCTGGAAAAGGGTATAAATGATTATTTTCATGAGTCTATCAGTGAGCTGCAATATACGGCTCCTGCCATTTACGACCGGAAGGTCAGGGCAATATCTACGACTTTCCCCAGCACCAGAGGGCAGATATTCGACATTATGGACTACATGAAGTTCAATATTTATGCTCCTTCGCTGATGGGTAACAGGATACTTTCACCGCTGAACAGAAAGGCTCAGGTACATTATCATTATTTGCTTGAAAGGGTGGAGCACCGGTTGGGAGGAGAATTGTATTGCATTCGTGTCGTACCCCGTTACCGGAGCACGCAGTTGGTGGAAGGTTTTCTGTGGCTTTCATCAGCCGACTGGACTATCCGAAGAATGAATCTCAAGGGACGTTATGACCTGGTAAGGTTCCAACTGAGCATGCAGATGGGCGAGGAGGAAGATACGAAATATCTTCCTGTTTTACTGAATCTTGATTTGAACTTCAAGTTCCTGAAGAATCATCTGGAGATGAAGTATACGGGGTGGATGAAGTATTCATCGGTTGTTTATCGTAAGCCGGGGGAGGAATGGATTGTCAAGAAAACGAACGACCATAATCTTTCGAATTCTTATACTTTGTCGTGTGATACCAGTCGGCTCGTGGTGGAACGTGACTCGTTCAACCGCATCCGTCCGATTCCTTTGTCTGCTTATGAGGATTCGCTTTACCGTTCGGCGGATGAGCGGCGATTGAAACGGGAGGCCGATACGATAAAGGCAGAGCCTACAAAACTGAAGAAGAACATGGTGTTCTTGGGGCAGCTGGGGGATGCCTTGATTAGCAGCTATGACATTGACATCTCTAAAGTGGGAAGCATCAACTGCTCTCCGATTATCAATCCCTTATTAGTGAGTTATAGCCACCGGAACGGAATATCCTATCGGCAGGTATTTAAGTACAACAAGCTTTTCCATGATGGGCGTTTGCTACGTATTGTTCCTCAGATTGGTTATAACTTTACAAAGAAAGAGTTTTATGCCAAGGCGGATATGGAATATATCTACAATCCTCGGAAATTGGGCTCCATTGAAGTACATGGAGGAAATGGTAACCGAATTTACAGTAGTGTGGTACTCGACCAGCTGGAGCAGATTCCGGACAGTGCGTTTACCTTCGATGGACTTGAATTGGATTATTTTAAAGATGTATACGTAGATATATCGCATAACATTGAGTTGTGCAACGGACTAAAGTTAGGCACAGGTTTGGCTATGCATTGGCGTTATACTAAGAGTACGCCGGAAGTGGAAGCACGTGTACGTTCTAATTATAACAGTTTCGCTCCCCGTATTCGTCTGGAATGGACACCGGGCATGTATTATTATATGAACGGCAACCGAAAGATAAATGTCGGCTCTTTCTTTCCTACCTTTATGCTGGATTACGAACGGGGTATCAAAGTTTTAAAGAATTCCGGTACCTATGAACGAATCGAAGGTTCTGTGGAACAAATCATTCGTTTGAAGAATGTGCGTTCACTGGCTTATCATGTGGGAGCCGGTATGTTTACCAATCAATCGGATATGTACTTTGTGGATTATGCGCATTTTGCCAACTTGAATCTTCCCCAGGGTTGGAATGACGATATTGGAGGTACGTTCCAGATGCTGGACGGACGCTGGTACAATGCTTCCAGTCATTACATACGAGGTAATCTGACCTTTGAGGCACCTTTCATCCTCTTATATCCGGTCACCCGTTTGTTGTCGTTCGTACAGAAGGAACGTATTTATGCCGGCGTTCTTTTCATGCCCCACCTGAATCCTTATCTGGAATTCGGTTACGGCTTTGCTACCCACTTGTTTGATGTGGGTGTCTTTATCGGAAATGAAAAAGGTAAATTTACCTCCGTGGGATGTAAATTTACCTTCGAATTATTCAACAAATAAAAATAGTTGCATTATACTAACTCGTCCGAAGTATATCCTTGCGGAAGTGGACGACAGTTATATCCAGAAGCCATGATTTCACCGTAGGCTCCGGCAGAACGAAGTGCAATCAGGTCGCCACGGTGTACCTTGTTCAGGTCGATGGCTTTTCCGAATACATCCGATGATTCACAGATAGGACCTACTACATCGTATGCTTCTGCAGGTTCTTCCGAAGTGAGGTTCTCAATCTTGTGATAAGCCTGATACAAAGCCGGACGAATCAGGTCGGTCATTCCTCCGTCTACGATGGCAAACTGCTTGTTGGTACCTTGTTTCACGTAAATAACTTTAGTGATGAGGTTACCGCACTGACCTACCACTGAGCGTCCCAATTCAAAGTGAAGCGTTTGCTGCGGACGCAGGCGCAGGTGCTTGTGATAAGTAGCGAAATACTCTGCGAAGTCAGGAATCGGCTGGCGGTTGGGGTGTGCATAGTCAATACCTAAGCCACCTCCCACGTTGATATGTTCCACGATAATCTGACGGGCAAAAAGTTTCTCCTGTAATTCGTTTACACGGTTACAGAGTGCCACGAAGTCGCCCATATCCAGAATCTGTGAGCCGATGTGGAAGTGTAATCCTACGAACTTCACGTTTTTCATCTCCAGTGCCAGGTCAATCACACGATCCATGTCTTGTATACTGATACCGAATTTATTTTCTGCCAGTCCGGTAGTGATGTTGGCATGCGTATGAGCACCTACATCCGGATTGATACGGAAAGCCACGCGGGCAATCTTGTTCTTTGCTGCAGCCAGTTCGTTGATGACTTCCAGTTCTGGAATAGACTCAACGTTAAAACAAAAAATGTCATAATCCAGTCCCAGATTGATTTCCTTGTCTGTTTTTCCTACTCCAGCATATACAATCTTGCTAGCAGGGAATCCGGCCTTGATGGCAGCTTTGATTTCGCCGCCGCTTACGCAGTCAGCTCCCAGTCCGCTTTCACGAATGATGCCTAATATTTTAGGGTTGGCATTAGCTTTCACCGCATAGTGCACACAGAATTTATTGTATTTTCCTGCTTCCTCCTTGATTTTATTTAAGGTTTCACGAAGCAGATTTGTGTCATAATAATAAAATGGCGTTTCCAGTTTTCGGAACTGCTCTATTGGAAAATTAGCTTTCATAAAATGGGTTTAGTTGTGATTGTTGTTATATTAGAAGAATAAAAAAGGCGGTGATGCGGTTTTTACTGACCGTATCCTCCGCCTTTAGCTTTTATAAAAGGTTGCTTTTATTTCTCTTTACCGTTGAAAAGCACGTTGCTCAATGACTGCAACGCCTGCTTCTTATCTGATTCACGAATCAGGAAAGAGATGTTGTAGTTACTTCCACCGAATGAAATCATACGTACCGGAATTTCACGCATTGCATCCAGTGCCTTTGCTTCGAAACCTACGTTTTCCCATTCCAGGTCGCCCACTACACAGACGATACACATGTCATGGTCTACCGTTACTGTACCGTACTTCTTCAGGTCGTTTACGATTTCGTTCAGGTGTTTTGTGTTGTCAATCGACATAGATACACCCACTTCTGAAGTACATACCATATCAATCGGAGTCTGGTAGCTTTCAAAGATTTCAAATACCTTGCGGAGGAAACCGTGAGCCAGCAGCATACGGCTTGACTTAATCTTGATAGCGGTGATGTTGTCTTTGGCAGCTACCGCCTTGATTTTGCCTTTTTCCGTATCGTTAGAAATCAGTGTGCCCGGAGCAGTCGGTTCCATGGTGTTCAGCAAACGTACCGGAATGTTGGCATATTTAGCCGGCTGGATACAAGTCGGGTGCAGAATCTTTGCACCGAAGTAGGCCAGTTCAGCTGCTTCTTCAAAGTGAAGCTGACGTACCGGAGAAGTCTTGTCTACTACGCGCGGGTCATTGTCGTGCATACCGTCGATGTCTGTCCAGATCTGGATTTCAGAAGCATTGATGGCAGCTCCAATCAGAGAAGCCGTATAGTCACTTCCTCCACGCTGCAGGTTGTCGATTTCACCGTATGCGTTGCGGCAGATGAATCCCTGAGTGATATAGATTTCATAACCCGGGTTTGCTTCCAGTTGTGCCGACAGTTTTTCGCGGATATAAGTCAGGTCCGGTTCACTGTTCTTGTCAGTGCGCATGTATTCCAGTGCCGGAATCAATGTCGCGTTTACGCCCTGCTCGCACAAGTAGTTAGTCACCATGTTGGTAGAGATGATTTCTCCCTGAGCTAGGATGACTTTTTCTTCAAATAAAGTAAATATGTCTTTCGTATAAGAACGAATGTAATCGAATACAGATTTTACGAAATCCAGTGTTTTCTGTTTATATTCTTCGGTAGAATACAACTCATCAATGTGCTGTTTATATTTCGCTTCCAGTCTATTGATGATTTCATTTGCACCTTCTGGATTTTTCTTGTACAGATAATCCGAAATTTCAACTAATGTGTTAGTCGTACCTGACATGGCAGACAGGACTACAATTTTCTGTTCGCCGTCAGTGATTAATTTGGCCACATCCTTCATTCTTTGTGCAGAACCCACAGATGTACCTCCAAACTTTAAAACTTTCATTTTACGTTTCGAATTTTAAATGTTCTATAATTAATTAATTTCGGGAGCAAATGTAATAATAAAAACCCTATTTTGGGGTCATTTGGGCAAAAATCCTTTTACTCCTTTGTCTTTTTTATGAATTTGTCGTTTCCGTGAGACGGTGATGTTCGCATTTGTACACTTTTCCGGGATATTCCGAAAGCAAGTTGAGGTTGTGCGTGGTCATCAGAATGGCTGAGCCCTGGCGGCAGATGTCCTGCAATAATTCCACGATGCGCCGTCCGGTTTCCACGTCCAGATTGCCGGTCGGTTCATCGGCCAGGATAATTTCCGGTTTGTTCAGTATGGCCCGGGCGATGACGATACGCTGCTGTTCTCCACCGGAAAGTTCGTTAGGCATTTTGTACCCCTTGTTTTCCATGCCAACCTGCTGGAGCACTTCTTCAATTCGCCGTTCTATTTCGGTACGGTTTTTCCAGCCGGTAGCTTTAAGCACGAATTTCAGGTTTTCGTGCACGGTACGGTCGGTCAGTAGCTGGAAATCCTGAAACACGATGCCGAGTTTCCGGCGCAGGGTAGGGAAGTCCTTCCGTTTCAGGGTGCGCATGGCATTTCCCAGCACCCATGCTTCTCCGGCATCAATCTCCACCTCACCGTAGATGGTTTTCTGGAGAGTAGACTTTCCGCTGCCCACCTTCCCGATGAGATAGACAAATTCGCCTTTCCGGAGTTCCAGGTTTACGTCAGAAAGAATCTCCTGTCCTTGCAAGCTCACGTTTACGTGCTGGTAAGAAATGAGTGGTTGTTCTTCCATATATAGTGATTAGTGTTTTTTCCAGGTGGCGCTGTGACGCTCTTTCAATTCACGGGCTAAGTCTTCAATGCGGTAGCCTTTGTACGTAAGCAGCACAATCAAGTGGTAAAGCAGGTCGGCTCCTTCGTAAATCAGGCGTTCGTCGGTTCCATTGCAGGCTTCGAGGATGGTTTCTACAGCTTCTTCACCTACCTTTTGTGCCATCTTGTTGACTCCTGAATTGAACAGGCTGGTGGTGTACGATTTCTCCGGCATTTCCTGACGGCGACGGTCGATGAAATCCTGTAACTCTTTCAGGAACATGATGTCCTGCTCGTTTTTGTCTCCCCAGCAAGTATCTGTGCCCTTGTGGCAGACAGGGCCTTCCGGATGTACCATGATGAGCAGTGTGTCGTTGTCACAGTCAGCCTTTACCGAAACCACGTGCAGAAAGTTTCCGCTTTCTTCTCCTTTGGTCCACAGACGGTTTTTGGTACGGCTGAAGAAAGTCACCTTACCCGTTTCCATGGTTTTCTCGTAGGCTTCCTTGTTCATGAATCCCAGCATCAATACTTTTTGCGTATAGTTATCTTGGATAATGGCCGGAATCAAGCCATTCATTTTTTCAAAATCCAGTTCCATAATCTTACTTTATATAATATAGTTAGTTTAAACAGTTATCTGCGCACGGCGATACCTTCTTTGCAAAGGTAATCTTTTAATTCGGGAATTGGAATTTCACCGAAGTGAAAAACACTGGCTGCCAGGGCGGCATTAGCTTTTCCTAACGTAAATGCGTCACGGAAATCCTCTTTCTTGCCAGCTCCTCCGGAAGCAATGACCGGAATGGTAAGCCGGTCGGCCAGTTCGGCCAGTGCTTCGTTGGCATATCCTTCCTTTACCCCGTCGTGGTCCATGCTGGTAAACAAGATTTCCCCGGCTCCGCGGCTGTTGGCTTCTTCCGCCCATTCCATAAGGAAACGGTCGGTCTCCAGCCTTCCTCCGTTGAGGTAACATTTCCAGCCTTGCGGGGTTTGTCGGGCATCAATGGCCACCACACATACCTGCGAACCGAAATGGCGGGCGATGTCATCGATGAGCTGCGGGTTCCGGATGGCCGAAGAGTTGATAGACACCTTGTCGGCTCCGGCATTTAGCAGACGTTCCACATCGCTCAGTTCATGAATACCTCCTCCCACGGTGAAAGGAATGTTGATTTCCGCAGAAATGCGTTTCACCAGCTCCGTAAACGTTTTCCGTCCTTCGTGGCTGGCAGTGATGTCCAAATAAACCAGTTCGTCGGCTCCTTGTTCACTGTAAGCCTTTCCGAGTTCTACCGGGTCGCCCGCTTGTCGCAGATTGACGAAGTTGGTACCTTTCACCGTTTGTCCGTCTTTGATATCAAGACAGGGTATGATTCTTTTTGCTAACATAATCAGTTTCTTGAGTTAAGAGTTAAGGAAGAAAAGCTTTCAAGTCCTGCAGGGTGATACGCCCTTCATAGAAAGCCTTGCCGAATACCACTGCCGGAATACCTGCTTCGTTCAGTGCTTCAATGTCCTTCATTCCGCTGATGCCTCCGCTGGCTATCAGATGCAGGTCGGGGTGCGCCTCCATGATTTGCTTGTATAGCTCCAAAGACGGCCCGTTGAGCATCCCGTCGCGAGAGATGTCCGTGCAGAGTACCTTTGCGACACCTTTCTTTATATAGTCATCCAAGAACGGCATCAGCTCCAGACGGCTGCACTCCAGCCATCCGTTGACGGCTATTTTCCCGTCTTTGGCATCCGCTCCTAAAATAATCCGTTCACTGCCATATACCTTCATCCATCGGTTGAACGTATCCGGCTCCTTTACGGCGATGCTGCCCAGCGTTACCATCTGCGCTCCGCTTTCGAAGGCAATGTGCAAGTCTTCATCGCTTTTGATGCCTCCGCCAAAGTCAATGACCAGCGAAGTCTGTCCGGCCAGTGCTTCCAGTATCTTATAGTTTACCACATGCTTGGAAGCCGCTCCGTCCAGGTCGACCACATGCAGGCGATGGATGCCATGCGCTTCAAACATCTTGGCCACTTCCACTGGATTCTCGTTGTAAACCTTTTTCGACTGATAGTCGCCCTGAGAAAGTCGTACACACTTCCCGTCGATGACATCGATGGCTGGTATAAGTTCTATCATATTTTATATAATGTTTCGTGATTAGAGATTCAAAAAGTTGCGCAGGATACATTCTCCCACCTTTCCGCTTTTTTCCGGATGAAACTGGGTGGCATAGAAGTTATCCTTGTGCAAGGCCGCACTGAAAGGAGTGATATAGTCGGTTGTGGCCGCTGTAAATTCGTTGACCGGCACATAGAAACTATGCACGAAATACACGAACTCTTCTTCTTTCATACCTTGAAAGAGCGGGCTGCGGAGATGTGACAATGTATTCCATCCCATATGAGGAACTTTCTCTTCAGGATTGGTCGACTGGAATCGCTTGACTTCCGCATCGAAGATTCCCAGACAGTCCGCATCACCTTCTTCCGAATGTCGGCAGAGCAACTGCATCCCCAGGCAAATACCTAATACTGGTTGTTTGAGCTCTTTGATGAGAAGGTCCATGTGGCAAGCTTTCAGGTAATCCATGGTGGTACGTGCTTCGCCCACTCCCGGGAAAATCACCTTGTCGGCACTGAGCAGTGTCTCCTTGTCGTTAGTGATGACAGGTTCCACACTCAGTCGCTTCAGTGCACAATCCACCGAAAAGAGGTTGCCTGCATTGTATTTTATGATTGCAATTTTCATTCAGTGCTGTTTTTTTTGTAGAAAAAAATAGTTTTTGCAAAAGTAACGAATTATAAACAATCTCCTAATAAAAGCGACAAAAAGTTTGTCTGTGATGGTGTTTTCTGACAAGGTTTTTGTAAGAACCTCCTATGTGTGGCTTTCTAAAAAATGAGGCGTAAAACTTTTTTGAATATTTTTTCGGAAAGCTATTGCAGATTCAAAAAAAAGCACTACCTTTGCATCGCAATCGAGAGAGATGGCAACGAAAAAACTTAATGGTGCGTTAGTTCAGTTGGTTAGAATACATGCCTGTCACGCATGGGGTCACGGGTTCGAGTCCCGTACGCACCGCCAGCTTACAAAGCAAAATTAGGAAAAGCTCTGATTCACAACAGAATCAGGGCTTTTTTCGTTTCTGGGCGGAAGCAGAATATGGTGGTTTTGCGAAGTAAGTCAGGTGCAAAAATGGTTGCTTTTTTCAGACCTCAAAAAAATGCAACTAAAATGTATTACATTTCGCTGATTTTCATATTTTTACGTAGGTTTGTTTTGTTCCATAAAAACTAAGTTTGTAGCACTAAAAACAAAGGAGTATGAAACAGAACACACTGAGAGTTCTGTTCTTCGTTTTGAAGAGCAGGTTGTTAAAGAATGGTGAGGCACCGATTATTCTTCGAGTAACGATAGATGGCCGGCAGGATGAAGTCCGGATTCAACGTTCTGTTCCGTTGAAGTTATGGGACAATGTGAAGGAACGCAGCAAAGGAAAAGACCGGAGTTCAACGGAACTGAACAGCTATATTGAGGCATTAAAAGTAAGGCTGTATCAGATTCACAAGGAACTTCTCTGTCGGGAAGCCCTGATCACCCCGAAGAATCTTCTGATAAAGTTGTTCTCTAAAGAGGAACGGCATCTGGTTTTGCAGACCATGCGGAAATGTATCGATGACTGGACTTCCCTGATCGGTACGGAGTACCAGCCCTCCACCATTTCACGTTATAACAACTGTTATGAATCGTTGCAGACGGTCATCAAGGATTTCTACAGGAAAGAGGACATTACATTCCATGAATTGAATGGGGAGTTCATCGACCGGTTTGAGATGCATCTGAGGACGGTACGCAAACTTTCCCAGAATACCCTGACCAAGTATATGAGCTGTTTCCGCAAATTTCTCGGACTGGCCCGGGAAAACGGATGGCTGGAACTGGACCCGTTGGCCGGAAAACGCAAGCATCTGTTCCGGAAGGAAGAGACGTGCCCTACGTTCCTGACCCTGGAAGAATTGAAACGGATTATGGAGAAGGACTTTTCCACGACA
>UMIY01049347.1_pt1 | contig 10310 bp, 6 predicted proteins | sample 1965921 | NCBI WGS metagenome assembly UMIY01 (sample SAMEA4836134, study PRJEB28245) | human gut metagenome | biome: gut microbiome; material: fecal sample | place: Denmark | collected 2008
AAGACGCTGCCTAAGGAAAGCAAAGAGGATCTGGAAAAGGAGGTCTATAATATTGCTAAAGCAGGTGCGCAGGCGGAATTTCGTGCAAAAGAATTGCGTGTCTATAATCAGGCAATAAAACAGCGGGAAGAAGCAGAGAAAAAGCAGAAAATGCTAACGGAATCATTAAAATCCTATGATTCAGTGGCAAAGCCGGATCCGAAAAGTAAGGATCAGGCAATTGAAGACAGGGGAAAATTCCAGAATGCCATTAAAACTTGCCAGGGGTCTATTTCTGCTTTTCAAACCAATAATCAGCTGTTTGAAAGAACGCTGCAGTCTTTGACTAAGCCGATTTGTCCGATCAGTGAAAAATTGCGCTGTACAACCGACAAAACACAGTTAAAGGATGAATTGATTCAGACCATCCGGAAAAACCAGGAGGAGATCAAAAAGAATCAGGCGTTTATTGCCCGCTGTGAAGAGCAAGTCAAAATGCGTGATAAGATCATCCAAGAATATGATGATATGAATTTGAAATATCTTCAGAAGGAAAGTATCCTTAAGCAGATTGCAGCAATTGTGCTTCCTGACATCCCGGCAAAGCCCAAGGAAGAACCCGCGGTAGATTATGAATCGAAAAAACGGGAACTGAATGGGAAAATAGCAATCTGGACAGAATATGAAGGGTATCTTGCAAACAAGAAGCAGTTGGAAGCAGAGCAGAAATCATTAAGCGATCTGGAACTCTGCGTCTCACTGTTTGCAGTAAAGCAGGGAATCCGGCCTATGATCATCCAAAAAGTGTTAACACCCTTTGAAACTATGCTCAATGAGAAAGCTGCTAATATCCGGAAAGACTTTCAGGTTAAATTCTTGTGTGAGGATGGAATAGAGATCTATGTCGCCCCACGTTCCGGAACAGGCCTTCTTTCAATGCAGAAGGTTTCGACGGGAGAATTTGTCTTTGTGGCATATCTCCTGATGAGCGTGGTTAATGAGCTTACGAATGTCGGGATTATTATGATTGACAGTGTAGATAAGCTGGATAAGCAGTACCTTACCGTATTATTGGATTTGTTAGAAAATGATTCCAAAATAGACCATGTTTTTATGGGAGGAGTCAATCATCCAGATACGATCGAGGCAATGAAAAACAATGTACAAATCATCATGTAAAGAAAGGAGCTTCGGCTCCTTTTTTTTCTGCCAGAAAATCACTCTATAAATCGGGGCATCAAATCCTCCATACTATTATCAAATAGGATCAGGGAATACTAATTTAAAAAACAAAACGAATTCTATTGATCCGGAAAGGAGAGCTGGAGAAACCAGCACAATAACATGAAGGTAAAAGATGCAAACGAAATTATTTTAGGTGGTTCAATTGTATGGCGTCAGGAATCACGCAGCATAGTCAGCATTCGAGTTGCTACTGATGCGTATGCTGGAAGAAGTGCTTTTCCTACCGTAATATTCTACAACAAAGAACTTACACAAAATTTTAAGGTTGGCGATCGGGTTACGATCAAGGCACATATTCAGGCACGTCGTACGCTGAAAAGTGACGGGGTGACAAAGGCCTATTACCAAGACATTGTAGGGGATGAGATCAACCATACAAAACGTCTTTTGTTGGAATACTTGGACGCTGCCATTATACCGGACCCTGAAGGTGGTTACGCAGATGATGTGAACAAGGCATTTTTTGTCGGAAGGATCGTACACCAGTATGCGCCGCGGGAAGACATCCAAATCCTGACACTTGCTTGCAAGAGCAGAAGTTCCGTTGATTATGTGGAAATTACCTGCTTCAAAAGGCAGGCGGAGCTGGCTGCGCTCATGGAGGAAGGCGATATGGTAGCGATTGTCGGGTCTGTGCGTACATCCCCAAGCAAGAAAGATGAAAGAATTACGAATGAAAACATCATTTGCAAGGACATTGCCGCAATTCCCTCTGAGGAAGAATAACTTTAGCAAAAGTAAAGGCTGCATTTGCAGTCTTTATTTTTCTGCTTTTTTGTCATTCTAATTACTGAGAATATAAAAAAGAAGAAAGGAGGATTTCCAATCTATGCAAGAAAAGGAGAATATGAATTATAAGGAGCAGGACCAATTAATCAAGAAAGGCGAAAGCGCATATTACGGATACTTTGTCAAGTATATGTGGAGGAATGAAAGGAATGGAAATTCCTTCTTTCAAATATGTACGAAACAAAGAATGATGTTCGATCAACAGTTTTTGAAAAAGGAAAAGAAGCGCAACAAGGACACGGATCAGGATGAAGACTGGTATACCATTGCCTGTGACGGCTCCGAATATCCAGTCCCCTATTTCGAGAAGAAATCACCGGTAAAAATTACTGGATATTTCCTTACTTCCAAAGCGGATCGTCCAGGATGGGATTTTAAGATCACATCTATTCAGACCGCAACTGTAGATGAGACGGTTACAATCCAATACTTGGCGTCAAATCTATTTGACGGGATTGATTATGAAGCTGCAGTACAAATCGTTCATTGCTGCCCGAATGTTCTATTAGAAATCAGCAATGAAGGTACAATCAATAAGATAGTGCAGGAGACCGGTCTACCGTACCAAGTGATTAAAAATATGGCTGAAACCATTGAGGCTTCTGAAACCGAACGGGACCTCTTTTGCGAGTTGTCGAAATATGGCGTTTCTTATTCTGCTTGCGCGAAAGCGGTAACTTTATATGGACGCCAGGCGATTGCGAAAATGAGAGAAGACCCTTACCGTGTCGGTCATAAAATCGGACTTGGTTTTTATCAGTGCGATACAATCGCTCATGGTTACGGGTTATCTGGAGTTGCCTCCTGCAGAATCCGCGCGGCGGGACTGTCCACACTAGCGAAGCTGAGTAGTGATGGGGATACCTGGGCGCCTGCAAAAGACTTTTACAGGGTCATGGACTGGTACACTTGTAATGAATATTACCCAAGCCGTGTACCAACCAGCATTTCTGGAAGCTCGTTGATCGATATTGTTGGATTTCGAATGGAAGGGAAGTCAGGTGTCTTCTATAATCAGAAAATCTATGAAGCAGAAATCAGGATCGCGCAAAATATCCGGCGTCTGGCGAGCGTTTCAACAGAATCTGCGCCTTACTATGATGCATTAATTTCTTACGCTGAAAAGGCCTGTCAGATCGAATATGGAAAGCAACAGGCGGAAGCCTTTCCCGCCATCCTGAAAACGAAAGGAATAAAAGTCGTGAACGGTGGCCCAGGGACCGGGAAAACCACTACGATCAAGGGCATTATTTATGCATTTGAGCGCATTCATCCAAATGCTGTTGTGAAGTTATGCGCTCCCTCAGGACGTGCCGCACAACGGATGTCTGAGTCAACAGGCAAGCCGGCTACAACTGTACACCGTTTATTGGATTATCGTCCATTTGGTGATACCGAGATACACAAGGATGCGGCTGACCCAATTGAAGCCGATTTAATCGTGGTAGACGAAATGTCCATGATGGGTGTGGAACTTTTTGACATTTTCCTGGAAGCAGTTAAAACGGGAACAACTCTGGTCCTTGTTGGGGATATTGATCAGCTGGAAGCAGTTGGGCCCGGCGCAGTATTTCGCGACCTTCTCAATGCACCAGATAGCTTAACGCAAAAAGTCCTCCTAACAGAAATATTTCGCCAAAAGGAAGGATCCCCAATCATTGTCAATGCAGGATATATTAATAATGGGATCCATAACCTAAAGCTTTGTAATGACTTTCAGGTAATTCATACCAAGAATGAGGAGGAGACCCTGAAAGAATGTATCTCATTAATGCAGCGCCTCTACAATCCAGATGATCCTTTCGAGACACAAATCCTTTGTCCAGCGAATAAAGGGGAGAGCGGGATCCGTTCTCTGAATACTGCTTTACAAAGTCTGCTTAATGGTGATGCAAAAGGAGTCCGGTATGGATCAACAGTATTCCGTAAGAACGATAAAATCATCATGTTTCGGAACAACTACGCCTTTGATTACTACAATGGGGATATCGGTATTATAAAAGATATCGATGAAAACAACCGTATGAAAGTAGAAATCAGAGGGAACCAGTTTGAGATCAAACGGGATATGCTGGATGATATGCATCTTTCTTATGGGATGACAATTCACAAATCGCAGGGATCAGAATTTCAGAACGTGATTGTTGTACTTCCCATGGAGCCCAAATCCATGTTGGTGCGCAATCTGTTGTATACCGCAGTTACCCGGGCTAAGACTAAAGTTTACATCATCAACGAGGGTTCTGCTCTCGAAACAGCAGTCCGCATTACCAAATCGGACAAACGGCTTACAAAACTATCTCAATATCTTGCAGATGAAGAAAAAGATCTCAATGCCTAGAAGGATTGAGATCTTTTTCGTTCCTCGTAAAGAATTAGTCCGTGTCCAAGTTTTGATCTGATTCAGTCACCCTTGTTTCTTCCATCTTTTCTTCTTGCAATTGGCGTTCCCTGGCTTGCTCTACCGTTATTGTATTTCCCTGCCAGTCCCGGAAACTTTCCAACCGGCCCTGAATCAGGAACCGCATAGTCCCATTGCGGGTGCATGTAGATAATGTTACGATCTGATCTTTTTCTGAGACCGATACTCCAAGATCGTAATCGCGTTTGGGACGGATATCATCTAAATACTTACCAAAAGCGGCATCATCTGTGAATTGAGTTTCGAATGGCCGGCTGTCATCATGTACAACCATTGTTTCAAATATCCGATAAGTCAACCTGCCATCCTTGGTATAAATATAAAAATAGGGATGCTTCTTGGTATATGACTGATCCATATATTTTTTATTACTTCCAAACATGGATCCATTGTTCATATTATGACCGTAGACCACTGTGTTTTTATCGCTCCAATCTGGCGAATTGTAACAATTCATCATGATCGCGCCATTGATATTATAGGTTTTCTGAAAACCATGATGCAGATAGAAGCTGTTATTGTCTGCTCTGACAATGGGATAGCATACGGACGGCGCCATCCGGATCCATCCGACTAAATCCTGATTTTGCGCATATAAAGAATCCCAATCGAGATAGAAATCATCCTCATCCCCGTCTTCTGGCTCTTGCACATACTCTGCAACAATGTTCTGGTATTCTTCATTGCCTTCTTGATATTTTTTTAGTTGCAAAACGGCAAATATAAGGCAGGCGGCCCCCATAAAAAGGAATAAAACCCCTATGATTCTTCGTGCTTTCATACTAATCTCTCCTTATCCATTCTCAATACTTTCTATCATAGAGCGCAGTTCGTTCCGGTATCGGCTACGGGAAAGTTTGCGCAACGCAGAGGCTTCGATCTGACGGATCCGTTCCCTTGTTAATCCGTAAAGCTCTCCGATTTCCATTAAGGTCATTTTTCGTTCATTATTCAGTCCATATCGCAGATTCAGCACAACGGTTTCTCGCAATGTAAGCACATTCTCTAAAATCTTATTCAATTTTTCCAAATCCAGATCACGGATCACGCTATCTGCAATATCATTCTGACTATCCGGGATCATGCTGATCAGTTCTGTGTCGCCGCTTTCCTTATTTTCTCCCACCGGGACATTCAAAGAAGTCACTTCATTGCTTTTGGCAGCCTGCTGTGCTTTTTGTATCTGTTCGATTGATACGCCAAGCTTCTCTGCAAGATAAGCTTCTGTAGGACGGCAACCATGTTCCTGTTCATACTGTTTCTGCAATTTGTAGATTGAAATAGTGAGATCTTTCAAATAAACGGGCAGTCGGATCATGTGACCGTTATTTATGATATACCGCCCAATCACGTTATTGATCCAGTGGCTGGCATATGTAGAGAATTTAAAGCCGGCTTTATAATCAAACCGGTCAATGGCGATCATAAGCCCAAAATAGCCTTCCTGAAAAAGTTCCTCCAGCTCAACCCCCAAATGGCCATAGCCATTGGCGATTTTTTTAATTAGCAGATCATTTTTTAGCGCAATCTGATTCCGCACTTCAGTTGTATGATTTTCTTCATAATAGGCAAAAACCTGCCGTTCTTCGTCAGGAGACAGGGTGTGTTTCGACTCTATAATCTGTTTAAACTCATTGGCACTTAGCATTTCCATCACTCCTTCGTATTTTTTCTGCCTTACTTATAGAATGAACGATTCCTGCCAAAATACTATTTTTTGGACAACCATTATTGAGGTGGACTTAAAATACTTGTCCAGAAAACAAAATCAAAAAAATAATCATACATACTATTGTTAAAGCCTATAAGAAAAAGTAGCGTAATCGCATAAGGAGAAAGGAGGTATGGGCCATTCCCGTTACAAAAATCCGTGGATTTGACCCAGCACTATGAGCAGATTAAATCGTATTATTCAGCAAAAAGAAGAAATACAAACAAAAAAAAGGAAAAAGGAGAAAAAAACGGTAATCCCTGTCTATGACATGGATGGGCGGACGATCACGCCGGAGAAGAAAAAAAGGGAAAAAAGGCTTGCCATCAGTCTATTGATCCTCGCATTTCTTATCGCTTTTATCTATCTACCGGGATTCTTTATGGCGGACTCATCTAATGACACGGCGAAAGCAGTGGCTCCAGATTCCTCCGCGATTCGCTTAAGCAATACAGCCCTTAGAGATAATCCACAAGAAGATTTTGATGGTGATGGATTGACAAATGCGGAAGAATCGGACGCTGGCACAAATGCATGGAATGCAGATACCGATGGGGATGGGGCTACCGATTATTATGAGCTGAAAATCTCGGATACAGATCCCTTAACCGCAAACGATCTTTTGACAGACGAACAAACCAAGCTGGACCGTGAAAATGAAAAAAAGGTAGGTTCCCCTTATAAGATTGGAAATGTAATATTGTGGGCAGACGATTACCAGGCGAAATCACACGGCAGTGTTGTTGAAACCACAACTGGGTACCGGTTTAATGCGTTTTCAGGCTATGCTCAATTTCCAGCAGAAGGCGGCAAGTACGCATATCAGTTAGAAAACGGCGTACGGACGTTATTGCCTTACCGAGAGGCAGAAAATGCCTGGAGAATTGACGGGAATACAACGGTAGAATTATATGATAAACAATTGGAAGAGATTGTAGAATTCAATTTCTTCTTTCAGCCGGTATATGCCCCATCCAATATTGCCACGGATGTACTCGCAGTATTGCTCCCGGATCGGGGGTTGATTACCGCAGAGAAAAAAATGAAAATGGATGTGGAGCCGGATACCAGAGAAAATGTTGTGATTGATTTAGAAAAGCCCATTTTTGATTCAACAGACCCGCAGCGCTTTACCATGAACTCCAATACACTTAACGATCTGCTTTTTGTCAGAGAAACCATCAAGGAAGAGCAATGCTGTGTTGCGGTCTCTCTCTTTAACGCTGAGTATGGGGAATATCTGGCAATCGTATATGGCTATACCTATGAGGGAGATCTGCTGCTGGCAGATATGAATTCATTAGAGCCGATCGGCGTCCTGGATATTACGGAAAATGCCAGGAAGATTCTGGATGAATCGGGAGATATCTTGTCAATGTCTTACTTTGATTTTTCAGGCTTTGGATTCAATTCCCAAAATGGTGACCGGATCAGTTTCTTTGCTGCTTCTTCCAGTTCTATTACGGGAGATCAACCTAGCGGATTTGGCAACGCGTCAGAAGATTTAAACCAGGATGAAACTGTAGAGGAAGAGCAGAAAACAGAGGATTCAGATAAGGATATGACCGCTCTGGAATCAGAAGCGTCTCAAGAAAAGGAGCCTGATAAAACTTCTGATGAAAGTGCCAATGAAGAAAATTCCAATTCTCATGAAGAGGAATCACAAACTTCAAATGTGATCACAGATTCCTCAGAAACTAATGAATCCAGGACGGTAGAAACGGCCCCGGATTCTGAAGCGTCTCCCGAATAGGAGACGCTTTTTATTTCTCATATCTTTTTACATTCTATTTTTAGAACAATGAAAAGAAGAAAGGAGGGAAACCTGTGGCTTACTTTTTCTCAAGAGAAGATATTGAAGAACTGCGCAAAGAAATTCCGGCCCAAGTAGCCCTGAAATATACTTGCCCGGAAATACGAAAGAAATCCATCTTATGTCCAAATCCAGAGCATAACGATACCCATTTTGGAAATTGTATGCTGCTTCCAAATGGACGTGTGCATTGCTTTGCCTGCAACACGGAGTTTTCCGCATTGGAGCTGTTAAAAATGGATGGATATAGCATTTATGACGCGGCCTGCATCCTTGCGGAAGAATCTGGACATCCGCAAGACTATGAAGCAAGTGGCAAAAAGTCAAAAGCGGATTCTGTCACCCGGCTGACGCAGGAAGAAAGAAGCCTTCTGGGATTTGCGAATTTTAGTAATCTGCTCATGATTGAAAATGTATCTGATTCACGCCCGGAAAATGGGCACTACAAAAGAGAATCACGATATTCAGAGCAGAATGGCATCTTAGAGTGCCAAACCGACTATTTGATCCTGGGAAAAACGCCTTCTCCCTGGCGGGATCTGATCAATGAAAATGAAAAGGCTTATCACTGGATGATCCGGGGGAAATGTCGGGAGCTTATGGTTCGTTGCATAAGTGGGGCAGCAGAAACATCTGATCCAGACATTGTAGGGGCCTATAAAGAGACTTACCGGAAAGCGGAACAGATTTTTTTGAAGCATGGCGGCACATTAGGATCTACAAAAGATTTATACAGAAGCGTTGCTTCTCAATATCAAGCCTTATCAGGGTTAAGTTAAAAGGAAAAGCGGGATACCGCTTTTTCTTTTGTCCAGAAATTAGACTTACTGATAAAAACAATCATTATATAAGTATAGAGAGGAGGCAGAAAAAGTGAACGATATTTATGGAATTCTGCATTGTCATACGGATCATTCGGTTAAGGACTGTCCGATAAAAATAGAAGATCTCTGCAAAAAGGCAAAAGATCTTGGGGTAAAAGCCATAGCTATTACAGACCATGGGACCTGCACAGGCTGGATAGCTTTTAAGGAATGCTGTGAGAAGTATGGGATTCGGCCCGTACTCGGAGTAGAAGCATATATTAAAACGGCATACGCACCTTATGCGCACCTGATCCTGATGGCTAAGAATTATCAGGGTTATCAGGAAATTGCTCACGCCATCACAGAAGCGAACAACAACCTTGTTAATATTGGTAATATTATGTCTCCAGTGATGGATTGGTCCATCTTAACAAAATACTTTGGACACGGAAATGTAATCGCTACAACTGCATGCGTGTCTGGAATTATTGCACAGGTCTTTCATCACAATACACGAATTGATCATCAGATTGAGAAGCTGAAGGTGAAATATAAGGAATTGGGCTGCACGGATATCCAAGCAAATTCTGCTGATTTGCAAGCGCTTGAGCGCGAGATTGCCTTTTTGGCAGCAAGAAAAGAAGAGGTAAGCGTATTGGCAAAAAAGGCTTACGGGAAACGGATAAGGGGCTTAGAGTCTTTACGGGTGACCAGCCCGGAAACCTATCAAGGTGCAAAAGAACAGTTAGATAAGGAAATAGAAGAGAGTAAAAAAGCGCAGACTGAGCTGGAGATTATCAAGAAGGATTTGGCTGCCAAGCGTTCCAAACGGACCGTTTTGAACCGGCAAAACAAAGCGATGGAAAAAACGTTGGGAAAAGCACTAATTCTGGAACAGAAAATGAATGCTTTAACTAAGGAACGGATCCCTGATGACCAGGTGGTCGCAGCAGCAGAACAGGAATTGGTAGCACTGTATCATGTTTTTGGAGAAGATCTCTATTGCGAAATGCAGTATCATGGACTGGATGATGAAAAAGCAATCATGCCAATCCTTGCCACTCTTGCGGCGAAACATAATATTCACTTGGTCGCTGCTAATGATGTACATATTTTAGATCAGCAGCAAGCATTCGCAAGGCAATCCCTAAATGCACTGCGCTTTTCTAAGTGGGAGCCAGTGACAGAAAGTGATAAGGAGCTATATCCAAAAACAGACAATCAACTCCGGGAAGCGCTTTCTGTCATTTTAAAACCGGATCAGGTAGAAGAGAGTATCGCGAATATTCAGAAAGTATTTGAAAAGTGTGTCTTGGCGTTTCCGACGGAAGACCATTATCCTCAGTATGTAGATACTGAAAATAGAGTGAAAGCATCAGCAGAATCCCTGCTTAGGGAGAAGACTTATCAGAGAGTGCCTATCCGCTATCCGGGAGGGCTTTCAGAAGAAAACCAAAACCGGTTGGCCTATGAGTTGGATACGATTTGCGAATTGGGGTATGCGGACTATTTCCTGATTGTAGCAGATTTTATTGAATATGCTAA
>UMIY01048663.1_pt1 | contig 10297 bp, 11 predicted proteins | sample 1965921 | NCBI WGS metagenome assembly UMIY01 (sample SAMEA4836134, study PRJEB28245) | human gut metagenome | biome: gut microbiome; material: fecal sample | place: Denmark | collected 2008
ACAACAGACGCGCCGGCCATGATCAGCGCCGATACCTGCGTCGCGTTGGCCTCGGGCTGACCGAGTGCGACCATGAGCAGCGACACAAAAGACGCGATCGACATCCACAGTTTGCGGCTGGACAGCTTGCGCTTGATGGTCTCGATGATAGTTTCCTTTGTCATGATGTATACCTCCTTGTATTTTGTGTGTGATGACTTATGTGACGGTCACAGTCCAGTTTTTGGCGGTTGCGACGGCCAACTCGTCCTCGGTCAGTGTCCCTGCAGCAGGTGATGATGTGATTGACAGTGTCCGTGCCGATGTGATCGTCGGCAGGCTGTCGATCAGAGCCACGATAGCATCATGGCTGAGAGATGCTTGCGGGATCGAGATATTGGCACCAGACCAGCCCTCGATGTCCGGATCCAGTCGGATCGATGCGAGTGCACGGCACGAGGCAAATAGGCTGGACACAGATGATACCTTGGCCATACGCATGCGCTCGATCGCGATGAGGCTGGTGCAGCCGCTAAACATGTACTGCACATCGGTACACAGATCCAGGTGCATGTCCGGCATACGCTGCAACGAGTAACACCCGCGGAACGCGTCTCGCAGCGATGAAAAATGCGAAAAATCGACGTTGTCGACAGATCGCAAAGAGTAGCAGTTGTAGCACAGAGATCTGCCGCTGCATGATACTGTCGGAGCAATGTTAGGCAGTGACTCCAATGCATAGCAGTTCTGAAAAGCGTACTCCAGCTTGGTACAGATGGCCGCGTCCAGCTTGGAAACAGACCGCAGTGAACTACAGCCCGCAAATATGTAGGACATGTTAGTGCATACAGGTGATACGATATCTCCAACCGTCTGCAGCGAACTACAGCCGGAAAACATGTAGTACATGTTGGTGCATGCAGGTAATACGATATCTCCTACTGTTTGCAGCGCTGTGCACTGATCACACATATACGACGCGATGGTGGCTGCAGGCATATTGATGCCGGTGATGGACGTCAACGATACACAATTTTGCAGCATAGACGAGATGTTTGTGCACTGTGCGATGTCGAGTCTCGGCAAACTGCGCAGCGCATAGCATGCCTTAAACGCGTATGACAGCTCGACCACCGCAGACATGTCCATATTAGGGATGCCTGTTAGCGCGTAGCAATCCTGCATCATGTTGTTCGCGCCGACGGTCTGCCGATCTTCATGCACTCCGAGATCCAGGGCAGGGATGGCACGCAGGGAGTGGCACTGGTAGCACATGCGATAGACAGATGTAGCGTGTCTCGTGTCCAGTGCCAGGATGGCTACAAGTGACGTGCAGCCATCGAACATGCTCTCCAGATAGTTGGATGTGGCTGCATTGCTACCGTACCAGGCAAAATACCTCATCTGCGATATATCGGCCACTTTGACTGTCCGACAGCCCGGCAGATTGCAAGCGATCTCGGCGATCGCATAGGCATACGTCGTAGACCCGTACAAATCAGAGTGACTGGTTGGCTGCCAAGTCTGGATGTCTCCGGATACGCGGATCATACACTGTCTGTATCCGTCTGCAGTCGGATCACCCCAGGCTGATGCCTGCAGCTCCGCCTCCCACTTAGTATTGCTATCGATTGCCTCCGGCTCCCCGACCGGGACAAAATCGCCGTCAACCACAGTGCCGAGCTCGACTGTATACTGCCCGCTATTTGTGGCAGGCAGCATGGAGATATAACTGGATCCGCCATTGGGGATCAGCATCAATATGAACATTTCTCCGGCTTCTGGCGTAGGCATGGGCAGCCAGTCTGCCGGCCGTGTGGCTGCATATACGGCCTCCGGATCGTAGTCGCTCGGATCATCACCGCCACCGCCGCTGCCGCCGCCGTCGACCTGTACATGGGCCTGTGCGTACTGTGTGACATCGTAGTTGCCGTTGGCTGTGATATCCAGCGTACCGCTCGGAGTAATGCCGCCCGTCGGCACATTGACAATGGCCCGTGCCTTGCCTGACACGTTGTGCGTGCCGTTCTCCGTGATCTCTACATCACCCTCGCCGTAAGGCGGGACTTGCACATCAGCCTGAGCGTATGCAGTTACATCCTTGACGCCGTTCTCGCCGATTGTGATCTTACCTTCTGGTGTGATACCCTTGGGCACATTGACCACGGCAGTAGCCTTGCCCGAGACATTGATCCGGCCGTTGTCGTTGATCTCGATCTCGCCCTCGCCATACGGCGGGACATTGACATCAGCCTCGGCGTATGCTGTCACGTCGCGCTTGCCGTTGCTGTTAATCTCGATCGTGCCGGTCGGTGTGATACCGCCGGCGTCAACATCCACAATGGCCGTTGCCTTGCCGGACACATTGTGCCTGCCGTTGCTGCTGATTGTGATCTCTCCCTGACCATACGGCGGGACCTGTACATTGGCTGTGGCGTACTCTGTGACGTCATGCTCTCCGTTGGATGTCAGGCGTATCGTGCCCTCCGGGACAATACCGCCACCACCACCGCCTGTATCACCGTTACCGTCTGCATACGGGTCATTTTCGATCAGCGTCAAGCTCAAGCCGATCAGCTCATGGTTGCGGAAAAATGTCTTGATGTCTGTTGAGCGGTCACCGACATAAAAATCAGACGTGACGTACTCGCCGCTCTCCGGGTCATAAAACTGCACAGGGAAGCGATTGAGGCCTTTTACCGCCTGCAGGATCTTCCGTGTATGGTCAGGATACAGACTGTTCCAGGAGCACTTGAGCGTGCGCAGCGTGCCGATGTATCCTTTCCACATGCTGCCGGTCAGCGGGCTGCGGCCGCTGTCGCTGTCAGATGTGTCCTGATACGTGATAGACAGCGTGGAGCACCCCTTGGGCACCTGGATACCATTGACGGATACCAGGCTGCCGAGGTTGGTTGTGTGTAGTCTACTCATTGTCCGTCACCTCCTCACTGGACGGGGATCTTGCTTACCTCCTCAAAGAGGCGCTTGCACGTACCATTCCCGCCGAGGCCTTTGTACCCGTCATACAAGATCTGCAGGTTGCGATACTCATCAGTATCGATGTGGTCTCGGCTCCCTGCGGCCTGCTCGGCCAAGAACTGCCCGCACAGATAATAGAGTCTATCATGTGCAAGGGCCAACAACATCTTGCGCTCTGCACTGTCAGCCTTTTTGGCGTCTTTTTTTGCGTCCTGGCGGCGCTGATACACCGCGAGGACAAGGGCCCATAGGCCCGATGATGCCATCATCGATGTGACAATGGTAATAATCAGTTGTGTCGTGTCCATGTATGTCCCTCCGATCAGATGACAGGCGACCATTTATTGTTGACAATATCCAGCGTCGCCGTCTCTGATGATCGTGACAGATGGAACGGCATGAGATACGCCATTGGGTTGTCCCTGATATCGACAAACCCGATGCTGCCTCCAAACGGCTGGAATCGGATTTCACGATCGCTGAGCCATTTTGCAACGAACGACGCATATCCAAAATACTTATTTGCCACACTGACTCTCAGCGTCACCGTGAACTCACTGCTTGCATATCCGAGTGCCTTATACGTAGGGACGGCTACATACTGCTCAACGACTGTATTAGCCTTTGACGTTTCGGTGACCAGTTCGACGCCGGACTCCTTGACAACAAGTCCGACCGTATTATCGCCGTAGCTTATAGTGCGCAGCGGGACATAGATGATAGCCATAGCGCTGTCGCCGCCAGATCCTCCGCCGCCCTGACTATTTTTGATCGCCTCGTCGACGTAGTCTTTTGTGGCGTAGTTTCCCTTGGCTACATCCTCAACGGTACCTGTCTCCGGCGCTCGCAGGTCATCAGCCTCATCGGCTGTGATAGCATCACAGCTATACGTGGCAGACATACCGCCGTGCACAGATACAGAGGTGATCGGGATCCTGGCCGTCACAGATGATCCGGCCTGCGGATATGTCACGTCCAGCATCACACCGGCCGGTATATTAGGATCCAAGATCATCTTGACGGTTGCCTCACACACAGGCAGGCCTACAAGCGCCTCATAAAGACGCGCCTGGATGGCTGCACAGTTGGCCTCTGTCACGAACTGACCGGACGACAACTTATACAGCCGGCTGTCTGATCCTGTGATCTCCTGCCCGTACACCTGCACGCCGGTGTATGCTTGGCTGTCCGTGACTGTGTAGTCCAGCAGCCAGCTCGTCTCAACGGACACATCTGCCTGATCTGTGTACCATCCACATTGCAGACGGCCGTCGGCTGTCATACGCCCGTAGTTACCGGAGATAAGCAGCGCCGCAGCGATAGCCTGCCGGCACGTCATGGACAGCTCAGGCTGTTGGCCCTCATCGTCACGCAGATCGACAGGGATATCGCCGCCATTGGCGGGCAGAGAGCTGATTGTAATGCCGGCCTCCGCGGCTGCAGACTCGATGATCTGGTTGGCCGTCATCGGGAATGTATATGTCGTCCATTTTGTCTTGTCGGCCTTTCGCAGGCCGTCATAACACTTGACGGCGATACTCGACATGCGGATTGTGGACCCGTATGCGTACACAGTACAGAGTAGATCATATGTGGCCGTAGACGCTGTGCGGCCGTAGCCTACATACACCTGGACCTCTGCGCCATCCGCAAACAGCCCGCTGTATCGGCCGTCTGGATTAAGGACCGTAAAATTGCACGAGGCAATGACGCATCCTCCTGGAGAGAATGCGCCGCTGCCTGTGCCTGATCTGAACGAAAAGGACTTGATATCGCCCTCGTAGATCTCAGCGACGCCGGCTATGATCTTGATGCGCGGATGCTGATACCGCTTGATCATGTCGCGTGTGATTGCCATATATCAGCACCTCCTTAATACGCCAGTTGTGGGTTGTATCTGGTATTGCGCAGCTGCCGCGCCTTGTCGGTCGCGGTCGCGATTTCCTCGCCGTCGATATACAGATTGACGTCGCCGCCGTCTGTATCCTCCAGCGCGGCCCGCATAGCTGCGTACATGTCGTCCTGCGTAGCCTGGCCGGACTGGATGGCATAGTATGCGCTGCCTCTCAGGCTGTCCATAGTCTGCGCCTCTGCTGCCGTCGTATTATCCAACGATTTATAAGGATCGGGCGTGTCAAGGCCGAAGAGTCCGCGGCCCCAGTCGATCAGACGGCCGATACCATCGGCAATCGCTCCGCCAAGGCTGGAAAAGAAATCAACTACAGAGTCGATCAGGCCCCAGATCGTGTCTTTGACGATGCCGATTACGCCGTCGACGATGCCGGCAAAACCTTGCACGACACCCTCAGCGCCGCGCCATGCGCGGTCCCAGTCGCCCGTAAATACGCCGACAACAAAGTTGATCACTCCCTCGATGACGCTGAATACACCAGAAAGAGCGTCTGCGATGTCGCCGAGGATGTTGATCGTAGTCGTCAGCAGATTGTGGAGCTGCGGCAACACCGTGCTCAGCACGGACGACACGAGCCAATCGATGATAGGCTGCAAGAAGTCCCACAGGACTGAAAGAGCATCAAATACGGCGCCGAGCGCATCGCCGAGCGTGTCAAACATAGGCTGCAGGTGCTGCTCCCATAGATCGCTCACAGCACTGGATACATCGTCGAGCATAGGCGCGACCTGACTATCCCAGATCTCCATCACAGTCCCGACGATGTCCGAGATGCCGAGCGAGATATTGTCGAGCAAAGGCTTTACGTGGGCGTCGTACACCTCGTTGGCCTTATTGCCCACAAAGTCGACGGCCGTCTGGAGCGTGCCTGTGATAGACGCACCGAAAGCCAAGACATCGTCAAATGCCTTTCGCAGCGCGTCAGTGTTGAGGATGATCGGCGCGGCAAATACGCCGAGAATGTCTCGCGCTGCCTTCTGGCCGAGCTCTGTCACGGCCATGAACGCGTCAGCAAAAATGCCGATGATGTTGCCGGTCATGGTCTGCCCGTTCTCGCCGCCGAACGGCTCGAAGATACGCGCGACAGACTGGGCAAGATTGCCAAGAACCTCGGCGATATCGCCGCGGATATCCAGCATCGATACGATGTATGCCTTGATGCGCTCCTTGCTTTTGGCCAGGAAAGACTCGATACCGCCGACAATATTGCTGCCGATGGATACGCCAACAGATGCCACAGATCCTGTGATCTGTCCGATTGCGTATGATACACTGGACAGATAGTTCTCGGCGGCTCCAGTCACCTCGGGATCGGTAAAAATGTCCTTGAGGTGCTGCCCGATCAACTTTACATCGTCCAGAATACCCGTCACGCGGCCGCTGAAATTGCTGCCAAGGCCGGCCGAAAATCCGGCCTTAAACTCGCTGGCCATCTGCCGGGCCATATCGATCACAGGCTGCATCTTAGCCTTGAGCGCATCCAGCTTAGCCCGCATTGCCGAGAGCTGGCTATTTGTGCCGGCCGTAGCGTCGTTGAGCGCCTGCATGCCGGATACCGTTGCAGGATCGGACAGAGCGTCAAGCGCGTCCTGGTCTACAAGGTCGGAGTCGTTGCCGCCGAGCTGATGCAGCTCATCGAATCCAAAAAGGAATCGCTTTGCCGCGTCCGCGGCCTCGTCCATGCCGTCGACAAGAGCCGCGCCGGTGTCTTCGGCCGCATCGGCCGAATCCTGCAAGCTGGATGTCACGGCCGACGTATCGGTCGACAGGTCGGTGCCTGTGATCGCGGCCATGGTCACCTTGAATTTTTCGGATAGCTCAGACAGCTTAGCGATAATAGAGTTGATGACCTTGAGCGCCGGCGTGAGCGCCATGATCAGGCCCTGGCCGATCGATGCCTTGATCGAGTCGAACTGCATGGCCAGGATACGCGTCTGGTTGGCCCAGCCGCCGCTTGTCCGGGCAAAGTCGCCCTGAGCGTCTGCTGTCGCGTCAAGCAGATAATTATATCGGAGCATTGCCTGCTCCGCCTGGGTCATGCTGTTATAGCTCTTTGTGATGCCCTGGCTCAGCGCATACGCCTCAAGGTTGGCGACGCTCATGTTAATGCCGAGCTGTTTCAGCGGCTCAGTTTCGCCGCTGATGCCGCTGCGGATCTTTTCAAAGGCCTGCTCCGCGTCGAGATTATAAAAGCTCGCCATGTCGCCGGCAAGGCCGGTCATGGTCGTAGACATGTCATACGCTTGCGACGTCGTCAGGCCCATTGATTTGAGCATGCTGCCCATTGTCGACGTATAGCGCTTTGCGGCCGTCTCAGACAGGCCAAACTGCTTGATGGCCCCCTTGGCGAACTTGTCGACCTGCTTGTTCAGCGAGCCGAACGTAACGTCAACGACGTTCTGGACCTCGGTCAGATCGCTGCCGAGGTCGATACAGGACTTGCCGAAACTGACAATAGCCTTGACCGACAGGGCAGCAGCAGCGATGGCGCCGACGCGCTTGAGTGTGGCGCCAACTTTGTCCATGCTACCCTTGATGCGCGACTCGGTCTGTGACGTGACCTGCTGCGCCTGTGACATTGCCTGCTGTAGTTGACGTGTATTACCGGTCAGCACTACCTGCAGGCGCTTTAGGGTCGTATCCCCTCCGGGTGTATTACTCATGCGGCGTGGCACCTCCTCTCTGCGCTCGCCGTAAGTTCTGGCGGGCCGCAAAATCCTCGAACATGACCGTGTATTTCTCCAGGCTCATCTCGCCGCCGCTTGACTCAGCACCGAATAAGCCGGGATAATACGCAGACAGGGGCGTGAGCTGTCGCCGATTTTTGTCAAACAGGCAAGCGATAGACTCGCCGGTCTGCAGCGACAGATTGCGCAACATGATGATCTGCTGCTTGGCGCCGGCCTCCTGCTTGGCCTTGTCACGATTGATCCGCCGCACAGCAGCCTCCAGCAGCGCCGTGATCTCGGACAGAGTCATGTGCCAGTATCCTTGTATGTCTGTGTATCCTGCATCCAGATACGAGCGCAGGATATCGTACAGGATGTCGGTCATGGTCTGCGGGATTGCTGTTAGGCTTTCATATCCTCCAGCTTCTCGCCGAGTTCGTCCGCCTGTTCCCGCGGAAAAAAACCCGACGCCTGGAAGATCGGCACGTAGACGTTGGCATAGAAATCAACCTGGCTGCCGCCATTGGCGATATAGCGGTCATACATACCGTATACGTCGGGCAGCTTGATGCCGTGGTTGTAGCGATGCATAGCAGCGTGCGTCACCATGATCATGGTGCGCAGCGGGGGCATACCGGTGTCGTTGTTGCCGATCGCGCCCATCAGATTGCGCCCGCCCAGCTTGTCCTCCAATTCGCAGATCTGCGCCGCCTCCAGGACCAGCTTGATATCTTCATCGTCGGCCACATGCCATACGGTATAAGGTTTTGCGTTTGCCATTGCATGGTCTCCTTTCATCTAATAAAAAAGCGGGCTGATAATTATCAGCCCGCCGCGGTGTATTGGTGTGTTAGGCTATCACGTCTCTTCGGACGCATCAGTCGTTGTGAAGTCAGACGACAGGCCGATGGTCAGCTGCCAGTTGACCGGAGTATCGGGGCCGCCGGCAGTCAGCAGCTTGGTCGAGACGGTGCCGCTGAACTCAACTTTCAGGCCGTCGAACAGCGTCAGGCAGAAGAACAGGTCTTCGCCAGCTGCTTCCTTCTCGCGCATTGTCTTGTACTGGGCCTTTTCCGCTTTGCTCCGATAGCGGAACTTAAAGATCAGATCGCCAGCGTCTTTCTGGCCGAGCTCGTACTGTTTGTATTCGTCATCGACAGCGGAATGGTCCACCTTGTTGGCGTCGCCGCCGATGTCCGGCAGCTCAACACAGCCGACAAGGTTAGTATAGCTGCCTTGCTCTGTGCCGTAGCCAAGTTTTGCGCCATTTACCAGCATATTATTACCTCGCTTTCTAATCAGTGAAATACATAGGGTGTTGCCCTGTCGGCGATGCACTCATAGCGCATCTGCCGATGCTTGGCGGGATCTGTGCCGGACGGCACGTCCCGCGACATCGTCCGCAGCATGCCGATCGATGCCATAGCAGCGTCAACTTGCGCCGCGATGGCCGTTGTGCTGCGCTTGTCCCACAAGTCGATACGGTAGACGATACGTGCTGACTGCTCAGCGTTGTCAGTCCACTCTTCGACCGCGTTGTTCTCTTCGGTGTATGTCACCTTGGGCAGTTTTGCCCAGTCTTTCGGCCACGCGTCCGACACGTCGGCGCCGGGGCAGCCGGCGCACAGTGCATCGTATACGTCCTTACGGATATCAACCATTGCCAGCCACCTCCTCGATTTTTGCGCCAATGTCGGCTGCGATGCCGTCCGTAATGCGATTGATATTGTTGTTGAGGGCCGGGTATAGATACGGCTGTGCCTCCTGGCCGATACCAAGTTCCACAGCCGGACCATACACGATATCAGTGTAGGCGGACCCTGTGACCGTATCAGCATCATGTGTGATCTCGCTGTCGATGCTGTCGCGCAAGTCGCCGGACTCAACGGGGGCCAGGTGTTTGGCCTCATCCCTGATAAAATCAGTCCAGTCGGCAATGCTGTCTGATATGTCGATATTACCGATGGCGCCCAGTTGCCGCAGCAGGTCGTCCGCCCCGACAATATAGCTCATAAGATCGCCTCCAGCTCATACACGTGGAAGGCGTCCTCTGTGAGGCCTTTGACCGCCGTCACGCGGTAGTCAGGGTCATGATCGTCGGACACATACACACAGATGCCATCGCCCTCAGCGATAGGCTCTGCGCCGTCGTACTGCATCTTGCAGATGTACTGCAACCGCTCGCCGTACTGCGCGGCGGCAATCTTGCCGGATGCGCGGCGGATGATGGCGTCGATCTCCACAGGATCGCCCCAGGCTATGTATGTGTTGCCCTCATCGTCTTTGGACGGCGTAGCCTTGCGCCAGCTATACGGTCTCTTGAGAGCCTGTCTCAGCCGCCTCATGATAATCACCTCCGACGCGGGCCAGCCGGTAGCGCTGGATCTGCTGCAGGATTGTATCGGGGATGTCGACAAAGTTTGACGATATGCCGATCTCGCTGTCGGAGCGGCTCGACATCCCCTCGGAGCCCATCCTGTTATACATGACCACAGCCAGCTCCCGCACAGCGGGGGCCAGCTCGTCGATCATGTGCGTACGCCCGCAGAGACCGAGGATACGGGCCGCGGCCTCCGCAAGCAATACAGTGATAAGCGCGGAGTCAGAGCAGCCAGTCAAGGTCTCAACGATCTGACGATCTTGCTCTGTCATGCCTCCGCGCCTCCTTTCTTAGCTGCCTTACGCTTCGGCGCCTCTTTCTGAGGCTCTGCCGCAGCTTCTGCCGCAGCTTCCGGAGCGGTATTCTCGGCAGCCGCTT
>UMIY01034462.1_pt1 | contig 10293 bp, 6 predicted proteins | sample 1965921 | NCBI WGS metagenome assembly UMIY01 (sample SAMEA4836134, study PRJEB28245) | human gut metagenome | biome: gut microbiome; material: fecal sample | place: Denmark | collected 2008
CGCGGCGTTTCTCGCTCGCTCGCGCGCCTGGCCGTCCCAGCGCACGCCGTCGATGAGCTCAAGCTCCTCATAGAGCCGCTGCCGCAGCACCCTCCTACGCTCGGCCTCCCCCGGCTCGAGCGCCTCCGGCGGAAGACCGAGCTCCCTGCGAATCCGCGCCACGAGCCCGTCCATGTAGGTCAGGTCCTTGTACTGCCGCCTGGCCACGATGAACTCCGCAAAGCCCATGGCCACGAGCTCGTTGTGGCGCTCGATGTCTCGCGCGTGCTGCTGCTCCTCCTCGTGGTCCCGCCCGTCATACTCCACGGCGACGCCCCTTCCGCGCCGGCCGCGTGCGCGCAGCAGAATGTCGGGCTTGCGCACGCCCATGCTCATGGCGTCGCAGATGCGGCGCACCTCGACGGGGTCGTTCATCGAGAGGACCCTGAGACCCCACCCGCCCATCCTCGGCGGGAGGCCCAGCCGCAGCGAGAGCTTGGTCTCGCGCGGCGATGCCGAGCCCACGCACGCCTTGCCCAGGGCCCGTCGCACCATCCCCGCCCCGCGCACGGGTCCGAGCCGGGCGAGAAGCGCGCGGATCCTGTCTGGCGTCGTCAGCGGCTCACGCCGCTGCCACATCCCCTTCTCGTGCTGCGGGGCAATCGCGTATGTTCCGAGCAGCTCAGACAGCAGGCAAATCAGCTCGAGCTCGGTGAGCGCTGGGGCCATGAGGACGGGCAGCAGCTCGGGCGATGCCGCGCGCACGCCCGCCGCGAGCTCGACCACCGAGCCGGCGGGCAGCTCTGCCGACATGACATGCGTGCGCACGAGGTCGTTGTTGATCCGCGCCGACGCAGCGGAGACGAGCAGCTCGACGGGCCCGGCAAGGCTGGCGAGCAGCCGGCTGCGCGCCAGCAGCGCCTCCATCGCTGAGCACGTGGGGGCGCGGCACGGAACGACGGCCTTGGCGTCTCGCCACTGCACGTCCGGCCGACGGAACACCTCGAGCGCGCTGGTATGTGTCAAGAGCAAATCCATGTGCTAACATTACACTATTTAGTGTCTCACTTAATCCCGCAATCTAATAGTTTCTCGATTCGCATTTTTGCGCGGTCTGTTGTCCGTGCGCCAATCCAAGCTGCCCCATCGCGCTCGTGAATTCACGAGCGGCCGTTTGTTGCCCCAAAGCCGACAAGAACCCCCGCTCGTGAATTCATATGCGGCACTTCGCCGACGCCGACCCGACAGCGCCCGCCGCGGCCGCAACCCCAAAACGACAGTGCCGTTTTCCTGTCGCGACACTGTCGCAAGCCGGAGACGCCGGGACGGCACGAGGCCTGCCTTAACCTCACTTCTCACTTCTTAACCTCACAATGTGAGGTTAAGAAGTGAGGTTAAAAGAACGCAGCCCCATTCCATCGCGCTCGTGAATTCACGAGCAGCTGTTTGTTGCCATAAAGCCGACAAGAACCCCCGCTCGTGAATTCATATGCGGCACTCCGCCACCGCCCCGCCACAGGTGCCGCACGCGCCACAAGCGCCCCGCCGCAGCCACGCACAAGAAAGGGCCGCCGGGCGAGAAGCCCGACGGCCCAGAGCAAAGCTCTTGCTACGCGCTACCCGATGATCTGGGCAAGCGCCGCACGAGAGGTGAACGGGATGGCGCGCCCGGTCTCAACGACCACGACCTCGCCCTCCCAGGTCTCGTCCTTGCGCTCGCCGTCGTCGTTGCGGGCGGGCTCGTACTTGGACGTGCGGACGACGTGCGTCCAGTTGGCGGGGTTCTCCTTGTCGTCGGGGTCGGGCGCGGCCTCGCGGTCAAAGCCGTACGTGAGGCCCGCCAAGACGGCGGCAAGGGAGTCGGCCACGGAGGCGCCGGCGCTCAGCATGCGGACGCCGGTCTCGCTGTTGTAGAGACGCCCCTCACCGAGGTAGACGGTGCGCACGCTCTCCTGGCGCGTCTTCTCCGCCTTGGCGACAAGAACAACGCCCACGACCACGATCGCCCACCAGACGACGCTGAGCACCAGGTCGAGCGGCGAGTCAACGTGGTTGAAGCCGAGGTTGTACCAGAGCCACAGCAGGAAGGCGGACACGACCACGATCACTGCGGTGATGAGAACGTTGGACTTCTTCATCGTTACCCCTCCTTCCTTAGGCGTTGTCGCGGTCGTTGCCGAGGACCTTGTCCTCGTAGCCGAGCAGGCTGGACGTGAACTTGCGGCGGCGCACACCCACGCCGACAAAGTACACGGCGCTGAGGATCATGCCGAGCAGGATGAGCCAGTGGACCCAGCAGTCCTCGTCCTTGGCGCCGGCCGCGAGCGGCGTGTCGTCGTCACCGATGGTGTCGGTGGGAGCAGCGAGGGCGGTGTCGTCGTCGGCGATGACCTCGTCAGTCGTCGTGTCGCCGGCCGGGGTCACGGTCGCGGGCGTTCCGGGGGTCGGAGTGCCGCCACCGCCGCCCCCAGGCGTCGGGGTCGGGGTGTCGCCGCCGCCGGGCGTCACAGGCGCCGCAACGATGGTGAAGGTGCCCTCGTTGACGACAAGGACGTAGTTCTGGGCAAGGAAGTTGCCGTCGGGGTTGTCCGCGAGCTGGAGGCTACCCTTGGAGATGGTGTAGGTGCCCACCGCCTCGCCGGGCTCACGGGTGAGCGCGCCGGTCCAGCCGGCAGTCTCGCCACGGAGATAGCCGCTGTAATCGGAGATGAGCGTCGGGTCGGCCTGGCCCTGGGTCTTGCGGATGTCACGCGGCGCAACCGTGATGGTCAGCGGCAGAATCTGGTACGTACGCGTAACCGATCCAGCGTAGCCAGCATCGACCTTGCCAGTGATGGTGACCGTGATGGTACCGGTGACGTTGGTGCGGTCAGAGGTGGAGTAAGTCACCTCGTAGTCCGTGCCAGCGACAAGAACCTTCTCGCCGTCGGTCACAACAGGCTCCCACGTCTGGTCGGTGCCGCTGTAGTCGACATCCTCCGGCGCATTGACCGTGACGTTAGGACCACTGATATCAACGGTCGTCAGCGTCCAGGTGCCGGTGAAGACAACGTCGTTGGCCGGCATACGGAATTGACCATTAGCAACCGATGCATCGTCAGTCGTCCAGCCGTTGAAGGTCCAGACACCCCTCTCGTCCGTTACCGTATCTCCGGCCTCGTAGGGCTCGGTTGCCACGGTCTGGTTCGTTCCGTACTTGGCCACAAACCCGGACGGAGCGTCTTCGACCTGTGACGGAACGTCACCAGACCAGCCATAAGACACGGTATAGGACTTGACGCTCTCGGCGCTGAGCTCCCAGACGCCCTCGAGCTTCACGTTGTTGGCGGGCATCTCGTAGGAATCGAGGATCTCCTCGGTGCCGGAGACGCGCCAGCCCTTGAACTCCCAGGTGCCGCGGGCGTCCTCGACGCTGGCGGGCTCGGGGGTCGGCAGGGAGACGGCCTCGCCGTACTTGACGGTGGCCTTCTCGGGGGCGGCGGGCATGCCCTCGGCGGGCAGGGCCTCGCCGTCGGTGCCGGTGGCCCACTCGTAGGTGACCTCGTAGGACTTGGCAACGTAGTAGACCTTAAAGACGCTGCCCGACTCAACCGATGTTCCTACGCTCGGAAGCTCCTCCGGGTCTGTCCCATTCAGAGAGTAGCCTTCATACTTGTCACCCGATGCGTCAATTTCCTTTTGAATTGCAATGCTATCGGTGTTGTCGTGAACCCAAACCGGCTGGGTCTTGGTATAGCTATCGCTCTCGACTTTTACGCCATCCTTGTAGTATTCGACCGAATAGGAGACATCCTTCATAACCCGATCAAAATACAGGTTGAATTCAGTTCCTGATTCGTTGCTAGGAGTGAGCGTCGTATTTGACGTATCGCCGTTTAGCGCGTAGCAATTTTCACAGCCATCTGGCACGTATTGCTCTGGATTAAGAACGCTGACCTGCGTGCCAACAAAACCAGATGCTCCAACTGTGCTGCTTAAGTCATAGCCACCGTTGGAATTCTGCAGGCATACATTAATCGTTAGTGGAATCTTCTCGCCTTGAGGAAGGCTGTCCCCCCACTGAGCGATGAACGTAATTGTTCCGTTTTCCGCTCCAGGCGCGGCCTTGCTCAGAGCCACAACGTCGCCCGGCATATATACATCTTCACCCAGCTTCCACCCAAGGAAGATTTTGTCCCCCTTGTAGTTTGTTGGTGCCGAGCCAACCACAATGTTCGTCTGGCCGTTGATGGCATACGTTCCGCCATCTGTCGGAACCTGAGCGTTTTCTTCGGCTGAATCGTACTTAACGCCATACGACACAACTTCGGTTTCGATATCAAGGTGCTGGATAGTAGCAGAGCGGTCGTTCACCCGTAGAGCGGTTACCGCCCCCCGTGAAACACCGTCGAGCTTTACATCAACCAGACGATATCCCGGCTGCACTTGGAAACTGAAATCCACATATCCGAAGCCACGAGTCTGAACTGGACCCTCATTCTTTGCCGTGCCCTGGCCACCAGAACCGTTCACCCAAGTAACGTTCACGGCGTCAGAATCGAAGTGCGGGATAACCTCACTGTGAGCATTACCGCAGAAGTTGATATTGGTAAGGTGGATATCCTCGTATGCGTTGGAGACAGTGACTCTATAGGTATAACGAGGATTCTGATATCCAAGAAAGCCATCGTCAATATCTGTCAGACGGACAGTAACACCTACGCCATTCGACAAGGTTGTAGTCTCACTTGCTCCCGTGTCGTAGCTTCTAGGCAGGGAAATCGTCTCGCCATTAAGCTCCAGAGAGTCAAAGCGCCAGTACTGTGCGCCGTCGTTATTTCTCTGCGTCTCAAGGGTAAAGCTGAAGTCCGAACCGGCTTGAATCCCTCTTATGCCGTTTGGCGTCAGGCTGGTGTCATGCCAGTTTTCTTTATCGGTCGTAAAGTCGACGATGAAGTCTATCGTTTCGTTTTTAGAGAATGCAATGTCAACCTGAGTATTAGACTGGATGTTCTCAACAGCGTATACGCCGCTTTCGTTCGCCTCAAGCGCCTTACCGCCTATGCTGGCCTCAACGGTATACCCATAAGCGCAATCAATCGTAAATGAAAGCGCATCACCAGCGCGAACCTCTGCAGGGCCGGAATAGGTGTTGCCCGCCTGGCCATCATCGCCCGTAACGTTGTATGTAACGGTATATCGGTCGACGTGCGGCTCAAAGTAAAGAAAGATCGATTCCCCCTGTTGCAGGGCAGAAGCTACGATGCTTTCCGAATCCGCAGAATAATATGTTGTGCTGTTTCGTCCTCCGGCAAAGGCGATGACGTTCTCCGCAGTGGTGGCCCCGTTCCCCACCTTCGCGTTTACGTAGTCATAGCCCTCCGTGTTCAAACTCTCGCCGTTCAGGTTACCAATCTGGTCGGCAATTACTCCGCCGCCAATAGTTGCCGCCTTCGAAGCTTCCGGTTGACCATTAGCGCCCAGCAGAACAACGGTCACGGCGTACCGATCCCAAGAAGCCGCACGAACGGGCAACGAGTTGAACATTATCAAGGTGCTAGCAACGGACTCGATCGCATCAATCGCGCCATCAGCGACCTCCTCGACCTTGGCGACGTCCTCGCCCTCGGTGCGAGCCCCCTCCTCGGTGGTCTCCTCGGGCTCGACGGGGGTCGCGTCCTCTGCGGGCTCCTCCGTCGGGACGGCCTCGGTCGTAACGACGATCTTCTCGCCGTCGGTCAGGTCGGCGGCGGCGATGGTGTACTCGCCGCTGTCGTTGGCGGTGAGCTCCGTGCCGGCGTAGGCGACGGAGGAAACCTTCTGACCGTCGTCAGGGGCAACCGTAAACGTGAAGTCGAGGGTGTTGGAAACGTCAACGGACTTGGGATCCGTCTCGGACGTGACACTCTTCTCGGTGCCGTCCTGCGCGCTGTACTTCAGCGTCGCGGCGGAGACCTCAACGTTGAGGGTGACGGTGGTGTCGGTCTCCTCTGCGGGCGCCTGCTCGGACTGGGCCTGGTCGGACTGGTCGTCCGGAGTCGTCGCCTCGGTGTCCTGGGCCGTGGTCTCGACGGGGTTCTCCTCCGTCTCGACCACCGTCTGCTCGGCATCGTCCTGCGAGGACGCCTGCTCGTCGGCGGTGTCGGTCTCCTCCGGGGTCGTCACTCCCCCCTGGGTGCCCGTGTCCTCGGCGACCGGGTCCATGACGACCTCGTCGCGGCCCTCGGACCCGCCGGAGGCCAGGACGTCGGCGAACGCCTGGATGTTGGACGACTGCATCACGAGGACGACGCTGAGGAAGACCGCCAGTATGGTCTTCCACCTCTTCTTCGCCTCTTGACGCCTGAGGTGCTTGCCCTCATGCCTCTCGTTCATACGAACCACTCCCTCAACGTCTTGGGCACCACCTGACGCTGTCCGCTTGCATACAGCTAACTTGCAGACACTTGACAGATGTCTCCCTCTGACTATTCCAACGCAATGTAACACAGATTAGGGGGGGGGTGACATCTTTTCTTACGCAGCTGGTATTAGATTATGCAGCCTAAGGTATATATCTGATTCTAGCTTTAATGTGCTATGCAGTTAACACTTTTGTGATTCATGCGCTTTACCTGCGCTTTATTTGACTTTCAAATCCCTGAAGGTAGGGTTGAGAGTTCACGTATTTTTTGTGTACCTCTTTGTTGGCTATTTCGGCATACGGTGATTTCTGCTCGGCGAGGAAATATTGAGGAGGGGGGTCTATCGTGGTTGGCGGCGCGGAGCGGGCGCGGGCGGCTGCTTCCCACGAGCCCTCGCGGCACAAGGAACACGGCAAGGTGCTGCCCGTAAATTCACGAGCAGCAGGATTGTGGCGAAAACGGCACTTGAGGCGCCGCTCGTGAATTCACGAGCGAAGGGTTCGAGCGGCGCCGACGCGGCGGAAGGGCCACCCCGTTTCATTCCAGGCAGCTATATCAGCCCAAACTTACCGCCCAGCTCAAGCGCCTCGGCTGCGAGGAGCGCGCTATCCACGACCTCTGTCGCCCGCTCCACGGTGTCCACTAGAGCATCTGTACGAGTCAATGCATCCTCGTAGACGGGGACCGCAAGACACATGGCCTTATACAGCCGCTTGCTTGCCGCAACCCATGCGTCCGCAACGGAAACGAGCTCATCCCTCTCCGCCCTACTCATGCTTGCGACCCGGCCGCCCTGCTCCTCGAAAGTGGCTGGCCAGTAGTCTTTGAAGAAGCGCTCGAACCGTTCCTGTTCATTGGCAAACTGATGCCGAGCCTCCTCGAGCCTTCCCAGAGGCCCACTCTGCCCGTCGGCCGAGTCAAGGACGTAGGAACTTATGTCAACAGAGGAGTATCTCTTGTAAAGTGCCGCGAAGCCATCCTTGTAGTGCTCCCCTATGAGGCTGGATGCGTGCAGATAGGCCAGGCACAACATCGCATCCGCCAAATCAAGATATCGGTCGGGCGTGACTTTGTCGGGGTCGCCGGCGTCGGGCCGCTCCCTCATGCGGGCGGCGGCAATGTAGTCAAAGGCTCGAAACGTCGCGTATAGGGGGACCGAGGGGAACCCTCCCCCGAATGACTCCGCGCTCGCAATCCTCGCGTTTACGACAATCGCAAAGCGCGCGAGCCTAGAAAACGTCTCGGAGGAGCTTTCGGACGCAGGCCTCTCCTGTGGGATGCCGCTCATCTGTCCACCCCCTAGAGCCTTCCCAGCACGCCGAGAGAGATGCTGAACGCAGTCTTCCCGACAAGCCTGACCAGTCGTCCTCGACGACGCTTTCGATGCATGTCCTCCGCAAGCGCGAGGCCCGGGGTGTTTCTGCTCATCAGCTCGGCGGCGACGTCAATCCCCTTGAGAGCCTTCCTGTAGAGGGCGGCCGCCATCTCATGGTGCCCCATAGCCTCTGCAAGCTTGGCTCGCTCGTACAGGGTATGGGAGACTCCTCTGACGCGCTCGAAGTCGGCAATGAGCCTCCCGCCTCCGACTTCGTGTATGTCGCACTTTAGGTAGCGGTCAAATGCCAGCTGGACGGCTCTCTCCGTAATCTCGAACTGGGCCTTGCGAACGTCCATCGACGCCCTGAGGAGGTGCTTGCGCGCGCCGCTCAGCTCGCTCTCCCAGATGTCGTCAGGCTCCTCCGAGCCGGCTGGTCTCTCGCCCTCCTCGCAGCACATGTCGAGCAGATTCTCGATCGATGCTCTGCTCTCCTCTGGAACCGCCGCAATGAACTGCTCGAACTTTGCGGTTGGCACAGTCCTGAGGCCGACGGCGGCACGACACACGTGCGTGAAAGCCATCCGTATCTCGGCGTGTATCTCCGGATAGCGATAGAAGGCCTGCGAGCTCACCGTCTCGGCGTTGTCGGCCTCTGGCTCAACACCATCGCCGCCTATCAACCTGTTGATGTTGTCGACCGTCGCGGACGCGGCCTCTTCTATTCGCTGAAACTCGTCACAACGATGCTCAAGGCTCCCGATCTCATGAGACAGAGAGTCGATGTAGTAGTCAAGCAGGTCCGTTATCGGCGCCGGCAAAGACATGTGCGGGCCGTCTACTTGGACGACGCTAAGCCGACCCCATCATCAGATTTCGCGTTTCTGCGGACATCTTCCTGCAGACGCATAAAGGCTGACATGGTATCGCAGAAGCGGTGCTGGGCGATGTTGAGATTGCCCCGGCCGCACACCTGAGAGCTGCGCTCGGCAGCATACCCAACGAACGGGCGGCAGCCTCTCGTCGCCGCGGTTCCGGGAATGAGTTCATAGGTATCGGCCATGTTGTTGTTCCTCTTTTGCCTGTCTTCTCAACTAGGGCAACTCTATAATTTGCGTTATACAGTTCATTAATTTACATCGGCGATGCCCTTTCACATGACGCTGGGGTCCGTGAGACCATAAAAGGAACACATACCCTAACGCACGGAACAGGTCTTGCGCTGGCGTGGCGCGGGGAGAAGGTGCCGCTCGTGAATTCACGAGCAGCAGGATTATGGCGAAAACGGCGCTTGAGGCGGCGCTCGTGAATTCACGAGCGGCAGCGGTCGGGCGGGCGCGGGGTGCCGGGCGCAGAACTCCGCACACGACGCCCGCCCGGGGCAGAATCCGAACAGCCCGACGGGAGATGTGCCCCCTCCCCTCTATACTGAGATGAAAGTCGTTCGAGTCCAGGAGGCCGCCGTGCGTTCCACGTGGGGAAGAGGCGTTGCCGCGGCGGCGCTCGCCTGCGCGCTCGCGCTCGCGGCGTGCGCCGACGGCTCTCCCGCGGCCTCCGCGGAGGGCTTTGACCCCGGCACCACGAGCGGCCCGGCGTGGTCCATGCCCGCCTCCGCGCTTCTCGCGCCCTTCTCGGCAGACGCCGCGTCCGCGGGGAGTCCGGTCATAGATGCCTCCCACGCCTCCGAGGGCTACGTCGCGGCCTCCGCCACCTCCGACGCCCGCCTCAAGCTCCAGGTTGCGTCCGGCGACATGAGCTACAACTACGACCTCCCCTCGGACGGCACGCCCATCGTGGTGCCGCTCAACATGGGCGACGGCGCCTACCGCATCCGCGTGATGCAGAACACGAGCGGCAACAACTACGTCGAGCTCCATGCCGTCGACCTCGACGTGACGCTCGAGAGCGAGTTCGCGCCGTTCCTGCGCCCAAACGTCTTCTGCGACTACGACGACGCGAGCGCCTCCACCGCCAAGGCGCGCGAGCTCGCGGCCGACGCGGCGAACGAGGGCGACGTCATGCGCGACGTGTGCACCTGGGTGGCGAGCAGCATCACCTATGACTACGACAAGGCCGCCGAGCTCTCGGGAACGAGCGGCTACGTGCCCGACCCGGACGAGACCCTCGCCTCGGGGACGGGAATCTGCTTTGACTACGCCTCCCTCTCCGCGGCAATGCTGCGGAGCCTGGGGATCCCGTGCAAGATCATCACCGGCTACGTCTCCCCGGACGGGGTCTACCACGCATGGAACCTCGTCTACGCCGACGGAAGCTGGACGAGCGTGGAGTTCTCCGTGCGGGCGGGCGAGTGGTCCCGCGTGGACCTCACGTTTGCCGCCGCGGGCGCCGGGGAGCTGGTCGGGGACGGCACCTCCTACACCGACAGGTACGTCTACTAGAGGAGCGGGTATGAGCGAGACGCTAAAGGGCGGGCGAGAAGGACGCGGCACGGGCACCCTGCCGTCGAGCGAGGTCGCGGCGTTCTGCCATGGGCTGGCGACGATGCTCGCGGCGGGAATCCAGCTCGACGAGGGGCTGGGGCTGCTCGGGGAGAGCGCGCAGGGCACGCCGCTCGCGGCGGTCTGCCGGGAGCTGTACGGCAGGGTGTCGGCCGGC
>UMIY01019520.1_pt1 | contig 10286 bp, 8 predicted proteins | sample 1965921 | NCBI WGS metagenome assembly UMIY01 (sample SAMEA4836134, study PRJEB28245) | human gut metagenome | biome: gut microbiome; material: fecal sample | place: Denmark | collected 2008
AACCACCGGGAGCGGGGTAAGACCGGTGTCACCCGGTTCCTGCCGCAAGTCACAAAACGGGCGGTGCTGGTTTGGTGCTGCGTGGAAAAACCCAGCTGCCGAGAGCGTTGAGAGGCCTGGAAAAGGCCTTGTGCATATCGTTTCTCACGAAATCTAAGGCGCGCTGGGCGTTACGTCGTAGAACGTCTATATCCTCTGGCTGTAAATGGTGGTCGGGTTTGGGTATCACATGCTAGGCCAAAAATGCATCGGATTATTCCAGGAGCGCCTCTGGAGTGAGGCGAGGGACAAGTTCCTTCAAGTCGGAAAAGGTTTCGCCTCTTTCCCAGGTGTGCTTGCGTTTATTTCCTTTCTACAAACCTCCACACACAACGAACAGCGCGAGACCTTTCATCGGCTAAACACTTTGCGGCTATGGTACAGCCCGGCGTATCCACCGCCTAGGGCCAACAGCTCCTCGTGAGTGCCGGTCTCCAGGATACGCCCCTGCTCCATGTACACGATCTTGTGGGCGTTGCGCACAGTGCTCAGCCGGTGGGCGATGACCAACACCGTCTTGCCCTGGAGCACCGTGTCTATGGTGTGCTGGAGCTGCTTCTCTGTGGCGCTGTCTAAGGAGGAGGTGGCCTCGTCTAGCAGGTAGACCGGGGCGTCCCGGTACAAGGCCCGGGCGATGGACACCCGCTGTGCCTGGCCCCCGGAGAGACCGGAGCCTCCTTCCCCAACGGGAGTGTCGCTTTCCAAGAACAGGGAGGCCTGGTCCAAGCAGTCCTGCACCCGAACGGCATCCAGTTTGGCCTGGGAGAGAGCCACGTTCTGAGCGATGGTCCCGCTGGAGAGTTGGGCGTCCTGGGGGATGTAGGAGAGCTTGCCCCGCAAGTCGTGATTGCTCAACTGGGAGATCGGGGCGCCTCCCACAAAGATCTCCCCGGAGTCGGCGGCGTAAAAGCCCTCCAGAAGCTTGATGAGAGTGGTCTTGCCGCAGCCGCTGCCGCCCACGATGGCCACCATCTGGCCGGGCTCCACCGTCAGGCAGACGTCGTGAAGCACTTGCTTGCCCGGCAGGTAGGAGAAGTCCACGTGGGAAAACTCCACGGCTGGATAAGCGGAAAAATCCGGCTGGGCACTGGTCTGACGGTCGGCCTCCAGAGGCTGCTCCAATAGCTCCTCCACCCGCTGGGCATTGACCACCGTGGTCTGAAGGAACATCACCGCGTTGCCCAGATCCCGGGTGCCGGTGAGCATCAGGCTGAACATGCTGGCAATGTACACCAGGCTGGGGAAGTCCTGGGCAAGCCCCAGTGCCCACACCCCCAGCAAGATGGCAAACCCCTGGGCGCTGTAGCTCAGGAAGTCCAGCACGCCATCGGTGGTGCCCCGCATCACCTTGTAGGACAGGCGGCAGTGGTAGGCCGCCTCCCCGGCATCGCTGTACTTCCGGGAAAGGGTCTCCTCCAGCCCGAAGAGCTTTGCCACCGGCAGGTTCCCCACCAGGTCCATCAGCACCCCGCCCAGGGAGGCATCGGCGGAGAGGGCCTTGTGCTCCAAGGCCCTCAGCCGGATATTCAGCCAGGTGGCCGCCCAAAACATCACCGCCGACAAGGCCACTCCCAACAGGGCGTACCGCCAATCCAGCCACAACAGCACCAGAAATCCCCCGCAAAAGTACACCAGAAACTTGAACACCATAGTCATGGTGTAGCCGGTGAACATGCTGGTGGCGCTGCGGACGTTGGCCGTGGCCCGGATTACCTTGTCCGCCCGGCCGGTCTCCAAAGCGGACACCGGCAGCCGCATGGTGTGGCCAAACACCTTCCGCTGCATGTTGGCCGTGGCAAAGTTGGCGCTGGACTTCTGCCACCAGCTGCCCAAGCACACCAGGGGCATCAGCAGCACCAGTACTCCAAAGGCTGGGCCAATGGCGCCGAGGATCTCCCCGTAGCCTGCGCCGGCCTCCACCAATTCCATCAGCTGTTCGTAGAGATAGGGGATAAGGAAACCCACGGCCAAAGAACCCAGCCCCAAGACACCGCCCACCAGGAAGCGCAGCCGTTTGCCCTTCATGTAGCGGAAGTTCCGGGCCATCACCCGCAAGATGTCCAAGTAATTCATCTTGTTACTCATTCCGTCCACCTCCCTGGGTTTGGGCCATCTGCCGTAGCAGGCTGTCCCGGGAGAGCAGTTCTTTCACGGTGCCCTGCTCCACCACCCGGCCGTTTTCCATGCAATAGACCCGGTCCATGTGGGCCACCGCCGTAAACCGGTGAGCGATGACCAACACCGTCTTGTCCCGGAAAGCCTCGTCCATGGTGCGCTGGATCTCCCCCTCGGTCTTGGTGTCCAGGGCGGAGGAGGCTTCGTCCAGGATAATAAGCCCCGCGTTGCGGATGAGAGCCCGGGCGATGGCGATCCGTTGCCGCTGGCCCCCGCTGAGCCGGGACCCGGCGTCGCCGACCTGGGTGTTCACCCCCTCCTCCAGGCTCTCCACAAAGTCCCACAGCCGGGCGTTCCGAAGGGCCTGCTCCACCTGGGCGTCGGTGGCGTCCAGCCTGCCGTAGCGGACGTTTTCGGCGATGGTCCCCCGGAACAGGTGGGGCTCCTGGGACACCACGGCAATATCTCCCCGAAGCTCCTCCAAAGGCGTGGCGGAAACCGGGCGGCCCAGCACCCGCAAGTCCCCCTCATAGCCCTGGTACAGTCCGCAGATCAACCGGAGAAGGGTGGTCTTGCCGCAGCCGCTGGGGCCGATGACCCCCACGTGCTCCCCGGGCTTCACGTGGAGCTCCACTCCCTGGAGCACCGGTTCCCCCGGGAGGTAGGAGAAGCTCAGGTTCTCCATGGCCACCGCCTCCCCAACGGATTCCTGGACAGGGGAGGCGGGGACGGCTTGAACCTTTTCCTGGGGCAGGTCCAGCACCTCGTAGATCCGCAGGGCATAGGCTTCGGCCTGGCGCAAGGTGCTCATGCTCTTATCCAGCAGGCTGAAAGCCTCCCGGATACTGCCGGACAGGGTGACAAAGGTGACAAAGGCGCCTACGGTGATCTGCCCCACAGCGATGAGCCACCCGCCAAAGAGGAACACCACGGCTATGAGCACCACGTCAGAGAGATAGGCGGTCAAGGTAAGGAGGGTGCCTTTCCGGGCCGCCTGGTCCAACCCCTGGCGCTGGGACTCCACCTCCCCGGCAAAGCGCTGGTCCATGGCTTCTTCGGCGCCGAAAGCCTTGATGGCGGCGTTGTTTTGGAGCATCTCGCTCATAATGCTGTAGGCCCTGCCCCCGCTGCGGGAGGCGTTGGCCTGCAGTTCCTGGATGGGCTTACCGATTTTATTCATGGCCCAAAGCAGCAGGGGGGTGATTACCAGGTACACCGCCGAAAGCTCCCAGGACACGCCAATGCAGAACGCCAGGGCCACAATGCCCCGGCAGAACACGCTGATCAGCCAGGTGAACGTCTCGGAAAAGGACCGGGAAAGCGCAGGCAGGTCGTCGGTGACCCGGGAGAGCACGTCGCCTCCCTGCATCCCATGCTCAAAGGCGGAGAGCTGGCAGCCTGCCACCGACCCAAAGACCTGGCGCTTCACATCCAAGAACATCCGCTCCACGGTGCGGGCCGTCTCCACGTTGAAGACCCCCAACCGCACCGCGTCCGCCAGGACCATCAGCAGCGTCACCCCGATGGACCAGCTCATGGCCTGGAAATCCCCCTCCATTCCCTGGTCCACCGCCTGGCCCAGATAGTCCGCCGACAGGGACTTGAACAGTCCCGACACCAGCATCAGCGCGGTCAGCCAGATCAGCCCCGGCCAATGACGCCGGTTGTCCAACATCAGCCGGACCAGGGCCGGCCGCCTTTTTGTTTTTTTTGCCATAATCCTTGCTCCCTCACGCTGTAAGGCCGGATTCTTCCAGCCACCGGAGGACCTGGTCCTCCATATCCTCCCGCTGGGAGACGAACCCTGCCAAGGCCTTTTCCCCCAAGGCCCTGCAGAACTCCAGATTCCCAGACAGGCCCTTCAGCGTTTCCACAGCAGCCTCCGGAGAGTCGATGAGGTAGCCGTTCTCCCCCTCCCGGATAAAGCGCCTTGCGCACCCGGCGTCGGTGACCACCGGCACTAGGCCGTGACTCAAGGATTCAAACAGGGTCAATGGACCGCCCTCGGTGACAGAGAAGTTGACAAACACATCCTTGTCCTGATAGAAAGCGTCCATCTCCTGGTGGGGGATCCTCCCCAGCAGGTGGACCCGGTCTCCCAGGCCCCGCTCCTGGATGTGTTCCTTCAGGAGCTCATAGCACTCCCCATCCCCGGCGATGGACAGGGCAAAGTCCGCTCCGGCTGCCGCCAGCCCGTCCATCACGTCCAGCAGCCACAGACAGCGCTTGTTCCCAATCTCCAGCCGGGCGGCGTAGGCGATGCCCAGGGTGGAGCCAGACTTTTTTCCCAGGGATTCGGGCTGGGCCTGGGGCAACTGGAGATAGACGGAGATGTCCTGCTCCCGGTGAGGGAGCCGCTGACGCAGTTCTTCCGCAATGGCATCGCTTACCCCAATGAGCCGGTCGATACACCCCTGGCACCGGGTCACCCGGCCGAAGAAAATAGAGGCGTAGCCGTGGACCACAGAGATGATCTCCGTTTTTAGCCCCAGGTATTTCTTGGCCAGGAAAAAGGCGGAGAGCATCTGCATACTGCCGTTGTCGAAATACAGCGCCGGAGCCTGCCGGGTGAGCCGCTCCAGCACCGCCAGGGTGTAGTCCACAAAGCCCTGGTATTTGCCAAACTGCACCACGTCCTTCTCTGGGATGTTGTAGAACTCCCGGCCCACGTATTGATAGGGGCTGTCCTGCCGGGCTTCCCACATGGCGACAGGAATGCCCCGGGGCGATAATTTCTCTTTCAAACCGAAAAACAACTGGGTGGCCCAAGTCTCGGCCCCGCCCAGCACAAAGTCGATGTTCATCCCCACCGCTACGGAACGCTCCGGCTCCGGGCAAAGGGGGGCATCCTCCACCTGGGCATGGGTCAGCAGCTCACTGAAAAACTCGATGTCCCGCCAGATGTGGGGCCGGAGGCTCTCGTTCTGGGCTGCCAGTTCCCCCCGAATCTTCCCGAAAATGTCCTCGGGCCCCAGGGCAATCACCAGCGGGGCGCCCTCTTCCAGAGTTAGACCGGCCACCTCCTGGGGAGAACTGCCAACCTCTATGTAGGCCAACTCCAGCCGCTGCAGATCCCGGCACACCGCGGCCCGGACCTCTGGGTTGCCGTAGACATAAATAGGAGAAGGCCAGCCTGTTACTGCCAGTTTCATGATGAAAGGCTCCTTTCTAAAACCGAACCGCATTTGGCGAAAAGCTCTCGCAAAAAACAGTTGCAGAAAGCACGTTGTTACTTTTGTGGTTTTATTGTATCATAAATCCTTTTCTTTATTATAATAAACTATAAAATCGCAAAATTCAATAACGAGTTGACCACCTCAGGGTAAAAAGGGTGAGGTGACTAGGAGTTAGGACGCAATCACAGGGATCTAGGAACGCCTCAAAGAGTTCCTCAGGTGTGCGGTGGCAAGCCTGCGGTGGTGCCGTCCATTGAGTTGATCGGCGGCGGAAAGAACATCTTCATCACCGTACTTTTCAAGAAACACAAGGACTACACAAAGGCAGTGCTTGTTCCGTCTATACATAATGTATATAAAGGCGCTGGCCCAAATTTTGTTGGGATCCTTTTGATTAAACCGCTCCGCAATTAATTTTGTTTGCCATATACGCTTATACGGAGGATGTATCCTGGACCAACATCTACCACTACGACAAAGATGCCAGAACGCTAAATTATGAAACCAGCCCTCAGATCAAGGACCTGGTGCAAGACTGGTACAATCCCCCTATCGGCTGGGCCGAGCAGACCGGCGTGGTTGCCGGTATCGGCGACGGCCTGTTTGACCCCACCGCCAACGTGACCCGGGAGGAGTTCGCCCAGATGATGTACCACTACGCCGAGTATAAGGGATATGATCTGACAGCACGGGGAGACCTTTCCCGGTACCCCGATAGCGGCACCGTGGCCGGCTGGGCCCAGACCGCTATGGAGTGGGCCTACGGGAACCAGCTCATCAACGGCCACGACGACGGCACCCTGGAGCCTGGCGGCACCACCACCCGTGCCCAGGCTGCCAGCATCCTGATGCGGTTTGACCAGAACGTGGTGGAAAATTGAATTTTTATGCGAGGGCCGGGAGCAATCCCGGCCTTTTGCTTACCCCAAAACAGGGGAGGGGCCGCCTCAGAATTTGTGGTGGAGTAAACAAAGAAAAGGGCTTCGCAAAAGCGGTTTTGAAAAGGGCATGCAAGAATATACCTGTGAACGGAGTGTAAACTTTGTTTTCTCTATGGACATGGGCAGGGACATAGGTGTAGAATCTTGAAAAATCATCAGGGAGGTAACGCCACGGAATTCGAGAACACTTACACTAAGCGCAGCCCATTGGGCCATTATTTTCTTCTGCCCAATGAGATTTTCACTCTGGGCCTTTCCCCCGGTGAGTTGTCCGTCTACGCCTACCTGATTTACTGTGAGGACAGGCAAACACATCAATGTTGGCCCAGCATCGGACGCGTTAGTCAGCACACCGGGATGAGTGCTAACACCATAGCCAAGTACATTCGCCAGTTGGAAGAGAAGCAGCTTATCAACGTGGAACCAACCAAGGTGCGTACGAAATCCGGTGAGGTACGAAATGGCACCCTGCAATTTACCATCCGGCCTATCCAAGAGGCGGTGAATTACCACCTGGAGCGCCAGTTAGAGGGACTACCGCAAAAGAAGCGCACCAGGAAAAGAAAGTGAGAGCCAAACTCGCCACTGTGTGGCCCTTTGTGCAGTTTTGGAGGCCGGGTAGGGGAACGACACCACCCAAGCCTCAGACAGCCCCTGTTGGCCCGGCGTGAGGCCCCTGTGGAGGTTTGAATGGTAGCGGTAAAAAGCCGCCAGAGGAAAGTCCCAATAGGATGAACTCTGAAAAATAAAGTCCCAAACAGCGAAAGACATATACACAAAAAGTTAAAAATAAAAAGCTGGACATATAGGCAGTGGTAGCGGTAGTGTAAAAAGCAGAAAAAACCTGCCTTTAGGCAGGGCAAGCATAGCGTCCGGCTATACGCCGCCCGCACTCGCCGGGCGCAGCCCGGCACCCCCCAGCCCCCTGCAGGGGGAGTTTTGAAGGGCAAGGTCAAGGACGTTCTGCAGAAAAAAGGACAGAAAGGAGAAGTGCCCTTGAAAAAGAAAACTGCTATCCTTACCGCACGGCTGACCCCAGCCGAAAAAGCCGCCATTGAGTGCAAAGCGCAGCGGGCAAACATGACAGTGACGGACTACATCGTGAAGTCCGCCCTGGCCAAGAATGTCCGACAGACGGATGAGTTGGCCCCAATTTTATCTGAGCTGAAAGCCCAGGGGCGAAACCTTAACCAGCTGACAAAACTGGCCAACATGGGGCGCATCACCCTGGTGGATGCCGAGAATTTCACCGAGGCTTACACAAATCTCTACGGACTCATCGAGGAAATTTACTGGGAGGTGGAGTGAGCGTGGCAACATTTATAGCGATCCGTAACATGAAGCAGACCCGTGGAGCGATGGCGGGAGCTATGGGCTATGTCGCCAAAGATGAGAAAACCTTGTGGCGTGGCATCTCACTGGTGGCGGGACATAACTGCGTGCCCCAGTCCTCCTACATCGAATTTTTAACAACCAAGAAGCGCTTTCACAAGACGGAGGGGAGGCAATTCTACCATTTCGTCCAATCTTTTGCCGAGGGAGATCGGCTGTCCCCGCAGATGGCCAACGCCATTGGAGTGGAGATGGCCGAAAAAGAGTTCCCCGATTTTGAAGTATTGGTGGCAACACATATCGACACCGGCCATCTTCACAACCACCTGATTGTCAACTCTGTGAGCTGTGTAGACGGAAGGAAACTCCACCAAAATTCCCAAGACTTGCAGCATCACCGGGATGTAAACGACCAAATCTGTTTGGCCCACGGCCTGAGTGTCCTTCCAAAATCGAGAAAGCATAGTCGGAAGAAATGCATGGTGCCTGGGGAATACCAGGCGGGACTTCGGGGGGACAGCTGGAAATTGGAGCTGGTTTTCATCCTCAACCAAGCCTTGCGTGAGGCAGAAGATAAGGAGAGCTTCATCGAATGGCTGGAGCGGGAAGGCTACCAGGTGAGGTGGTCTGCCAATCGCAAGCACATCACGTTCATCACGCCGGATGGGTACCGCTGCCGGGACAGCGGCCTGCATGACGAAACATTTTTGAAAGATAACCTGGAATACCTGTTCCTTTACCGCCAGCTGACAAACTTTGAACCCGGCAGGGAGGAACCCTCCTATGGCTGGCTTTACGGCGTGACCTACAATGCTGAAGCCCTAACTCGTTACCTTGAGCAAGCCATGGACGTGCCGACCCCGCCGCCCATCCCGGTGTGGACAGAGAGCAAACAGCGCCAGCGGGAGGCCCTCAAGAAGCTGGCCCATGGGCAGCGGCTGGAAAATATTGAGAGCTTTGAAGAAGATGAGGGGTACAGTTTTGGAATGTCTATGTGACTTTTTCCTCTGCCTATCATCAGTACACCCCATATCAAAAATTGCGCTGCATAAACAAAGAATAGGCCCGTGAAAAATTCCCCGCCCCAGGCAGGTGTAAATCCACCAAAAGGCGGGGCAATTTTTCTCCGCCCGGTTTGAAAACTAGGGGTGGACATAGGCAGGCGTTATACGGTAGTGTTGGTGGTTGAAAAAAACACCCGGAAGGAGGAACCGCCAACCATGCCGAAAAAGAGATTAACCACCAACGGCAACGTCTTTCGCCGCACAGACGGAAGATGGCAAAGCGTCATCTGGTACTTTGATGAGCAGGGAGTCAAACGCCGTAAGGTGTTCTCCAGCAAGACGAAAACGGAAGCCCAGCAGAAGATCACCAACTACATCGCCCAGTTCAACGAGGAAATCCGCCAGTCGGACAAATCTCAAAAGACCATTAAAGAGAGCTTGACTAGCTGGCTGCAGGTTTTCAAATTCCCTTCGGTGGAGCGCACCACCTACGACCGGCTGGAATGTACCGCCCAACACCAAATGTTCCCGCTCATCGGGGACAAGATTGTTGGAGACATAACAGCGGCGGATTTGAAATCCGTCCTCAATCATTGGATGGATCAGGGTTACGCCTACACCACAGTGAAGAAAGTACATAATCTGCTGAGTGAATATTTCCGCTACTTAACGGAGGAGGACTTCATCAAGAAGAACCCCATGCAAAGCGTGCCTATGATGAAGAAAGCCAATTTCCTGGCGGCACAGGACAAAGAGTTTGTGCCGGAGCAAGAGGCTGTGACCGTGTTTACCCCCACAGAGATTGCCAAGTTCAAGCGGGAGGCATTTTCCACTTTCTCTAACGGCAAGCGCAAATACCAGCAGGCCGCGGCCTACATCCTTATGCTAAACACCGGCCTGCGGACGGGTGAATTGTTGGGCCTGCTCAACAGCGACATCGACCTGGAGCGGCGAGTCCTCCACCTGGAACGTGGCGTAAAAGAGGTTTGGCGAAGGGACGGACTACAAGCCGAACCAGGCCGGGACGTGAAAGTCGGCAAGCTGAAATCGGCAACCAGCAAGCGAACCATACCTCTCAACGACACCGCCATCGCCATGATTCAAGACTTGCGAAAGGAAGCCTACTTTGGAGAGGACACACCCCTGGTACCTGACGAGTACGGCAACTACACAAGGCCCGTGAATTTCCGCAAACGCTATTACCGCATTTTAGTAGCAGCTGGCATAGAAAAGAAGGGCCTGCACTCACTCCGTCATACGTTCGCATCCAGCTTGGTGAATGGGATAAAGCAGGCGGACGGCTCCATAAAGTCTCTCACGCCTCGCCAGGTAGCGGACTTGCTAGGCCACAGCACTTCACAAATTACTGAGTTGTACTACGTCAAAAAGGACACCTCTCGTCTACATGGTATCACGGATGGATTCAATCTGTGAACGCTATGCGGCAGGATGCACAAAAACAGAGCCGAAAATTTTGCAGGTCAAAAGAGGGCAAAAACAGCGAAACGCACCCGGAAAAGCCAGAAAAAGGCGAAACCGGGTGCGTTCCGGGTGCTGGAGAGGGGTGCAGCCGGTACGGACGGGTGGGGAAACCAGAAATCCGAACCAAAATGCACCAGATAGCAATGCAACACGTGCAAAAAGAAAACCGGCAGAAACCCAGAGTTTCCGCCGGTTTT
>UMIY01030821.1_pt1 | contig 10250 bp, 7 predicted proteins | sample 1965921 | NCBI WGS metagenome assembly UMIY01 (sample SAMEA4836134, study PRJEB28245) | human gut metagenome | biome: gut microbiome; material: fecal sample | place: Denmark | collected 2008
CATGGAGCCGTCCTCGAGGAGCGAGGGCATCACGTTGCCGTAGACGACCAGGTCGATGCCCTCGCAAACCATGACCGCGCAGCATGCGAGCATCGCGCCCCAACTGATGGAGCGCGTCATATCTTCCAGCCTTCGGCCTCTTTCCGGATGGCGACGAACCTCTGGTAGACGCCCGGCTCGGCCGCAAGCTCGGCATGCGTGCCCCTTTGGACTATCCTCCCGTCATCGACGACCAGAATCTGATCCGCGTTCTCAATTGTCGCAAGCCGATGCGCGATAACAACAACCGTTTTATTTCGAGTAAGCTCGTCAAGCGCATGCTGGATTTGGCGTTCATTCTCCGGATCGATAGACGCCGTCGCTTCATCGAGCACCACTATGGGAGCATCCTTGAGCAGGGCGCGCGCAATCGATATTCTTTGACGCTCTCCTCCGGAGAGAGTATTGCCGCCTTTGCCTACAACGGTATCGTAGCCATTGGGAAGTGCGGAAATGAAATCATGGCAACAAGCTCGCTTGGCCGCTTCAACAACTTCCCCCCTCGTTGCGCCTTCGGCTCCAAAAGCAATGTTTGCCGCAATAGTGTCGTTAAATAGGTAAACATCTTGAAACACCATTGAGAAATTACAAAGAAGACTGTCGCAAGTCAATTCGCGGACATCGCGGCCACCGATTCTTACCGCCCCTGAACTGACATCGTAAAAACGGGCCATAAGGCTCGTCAATGTTGTTTTTCCCGAGCCAGAAGGCCCGACTATGGCGCACGTACTTCCTTCGGGCACGCTGAAGCTAACTCCATGGATTACTTGGCGTTCGCAGCCATTGCCATCCCCGTACGAAAACGACACATCATCGAATTCGATGTCATATCGATCGAGACGAATATCTTTTCCATCCCGATCGATAGGGGTGGCACTTGCAAGAGCCTCAACCCTCTCCAAGCAATCATTGAGATCCGCAAACATATGCGCAGAATCAGTCAATCGCCCAATGCCGCTAAAGACGGTGGTCGAAAAGAATGCGATTCCCAGATATACCCACAATTCAAGACTGCCAGAAACAAGCCCCGCCGTTGCCACCAAGACGAGAATCACCGATGCAATTTCCAAAATGAGTTTATGTGATACGTTCAGAGGAGTGTAGCCAAACTCAATATCGATACGAGCACGCCTGAGTTCCTCCACAGCCTTGTCAAATGGCCTCCGAACAGCTTGACTTGTGCCGTAAGATTTCGCAGTTCCCAATCCATTATAAAGAGCCACCGTAGCTCCCGACAGCCGCTCGGTCGCGGTTTTGGCGGCGGGTGAGCGGCGAGCCGACATCCTATTGACGCCAACTAGGGTAAGTATAGCAACCCCTATTGCCACAAGAGCCACAATCCCGCAAAGAGGACTCACGACGAAAAGCCAAGCGGTAATCACGCCCGCCGCTATATAGCTTCCCAAAGCTGCATCCACTTGACGAACGCCCTCGAGTTCCAAAGTGTTGAGATTTGTTGTCACCGTCGAAAGAATGTCCCCTGTTGAAGTATGTTGGTAATAGCCCAAGGGAAGCCTTTTGAGAATATCGCCGACCTCCTGCCGCGTCTCTGCAGCACGCTCGTATCCGATGCTTTCTTGAATACGAGCCTTCGCATAAGAAAGCGCAAAGTGCACAGCAACGCATCCGGCAATTGCCGCAAGACAAACCCATGCGAGATTGCCGTCAATGCGAGTTCCATTTCTTGCGCTGTCGATGAGCTGACCAAGTATCCAGGCAGAAATAAAAGTAGGCAATGCCGTTGCAATGGCGGTGAATATCGAAAGGACGAAACCTCCGTACAAACGACCCTTGAGGCTCCCTATCCAAGTGACAATCTTAATGTATGCGCGCATCATAGGGCATCGACCTCCTGTGCCTTCAAGGCGAATGCCTTGGAACCGCCCCCGTCTCCAACCGCCCATGCGGAAGCTCCGGTATGAGCTTCCCACATTGAAGAGTACAATTTGCACTCTCTGAGAAGATCGTCATGCCCTCCTTGCGCCACAACAGAGCCATCTTCGATAACGTAGATCGTATTCGCCGCGACGATTGTGGACAGCCTATGAGCAATTACTATCAGTGTTTTTCCCTTCGACAGCTGAGCTACCGAGCGTTGGATGCGAGCTTCGTTTTCGGGATCTGCGAATGCGGTGGCCTCGTCGAATACTACTATGGGGGCGTCTTTCAATATGGCGCGCGCAATGCACACCCTTTGACGTTCACCACCCGAAAGCATCCTCCCCGCCTCGCCTGAAGGGGTATCCCAACCTTGCGGCAATCTTTTTATGAATTCTTCGCAACTTGCTGCTTGCGCGGCGACCATGACCTCCTCTTCGGTTGCATCGGGTCGACCCATGCGGATGTTGTCCAAGAGAGTTCCGTCTAACAAATAATCATCTTGCGAGACGTAGCTCACAAGATCGGATAACTGGCTAAGAGGCATGCTCCTCACGTCAACTCCGCCAATAGTTATGGAGCCAGAATCAACGTCCCAATGCCTCGCAATCAAACGGGCGATTGTAGATTTTCCTGAACCCGAAGGACCCACCAATGCGACGAAGCTGCCAGAGGGTGCCTCAATAGACACGCCGCTAAGGGCCTCCTTGCCCTCCCGATAAGAAAAATGCACGTCATCAAACTTTACTTCCGCCCCACTCAGCACAGCTCGCTCCGTAGGCTGAGGCAATTCGGGCAAATCAAGGAACTCCCTCGCATCCGCAATTGCATAAGATATAAGGTTGATCTCATTAAAGCTTGCCCCTAGATAAGTTACCGGTGTAACTACAGCAAGTGCAAGCACGCAAGAAAGACCGAACTCGGGAGCAGTTATATCTCCCATTTCGAACAGCAGTATCCCCACGGGAGCGACCCCCAGTAATGTGGTGGGGATTATCGACATGGCGAGATGCTGCGGAATCCAGGATGACTTCATCCAGTTGAGGGTAAACTTCAAAAAACTGGACACGGTATCGGAAAATTTCTTGTATGAGTTAGTTGCCTGGTTAAATGCTTTTACTACACGGATTCCCTCTATGTATTCGACGACGACAGAGTTAACGCGATCCTGTTCTTTTAGGTAACCGTCATACATCTTGTAATAATTCTGCATTCCCAGCCCCATGACAAGAAGGCCGATGGGGACGGTAAGAAGGCAGGAGAGAGCAATTCTCCAATCTATAATCGCAAGCCATATTGCAATGGCTAGAGTCAGAAGAAGATTGGCCGAAAGTTCTGGAATCATGTGAGCGAGGGGGATCTCGATCTTTTCTATCTTGTCTACTACGAGATTTTTAAGATTCCCAATTGTTTTATCTTGGGCAGTGCCCAATGAGGCATTCATGAGTTTTGTGGCCACCCCCTCTCGCAAGGTGCCCAGAATTGTGTATGCGCTTATGTGCGCATTGATGGTGGAGAGTCCGAAGAATATGCGTTTCAGCACATAGGAGGCGATGGAAACAACGCTCCAAAACAGTATCGCATCCCAGCTTGCATAGATATCGTCCGTGGTCACGGCAACGACTTCGATGATGCGATACACTGCATAAAACGGAACCAGTCCCAAGAACACGCTGGCAACAGACAGAGCTTCGGCCAAGATCATACGACCTCGGCATTTGCTCGCATACCCTAAAAGAATCCCGAGCCACCCGCGTGTATCCCTATGAGCTTCGTCCTCGGCTGGCTCCTTCGCAGATTCTCTCTTCATCTTTGCCCTCCCAACTAAAATACAACGACTTCCCAAGTCCCACCCTGGAGAAAGTTACTCTTATCTAATATTTTGAGAGTATGAAGCGAAGGGACGAGTTGCCCAAACCCATATGGACGCAATCAATCCATTTGGACGAAAATATTTGGAATGAATACTTCTGCTTCGGCGGGATGATGTCAATCAGAATGACTGCCCGTTTCAGCATGATGCTTTTTTCGGTAAGCGCTCGGAAGGCAGCCCATGATGCTCTTGAACGCTTCAGAAAACTTGCTCGGATTAGAGTATCCCACTCGGACGGCAATATCAGCTATGCTTAAAGAAGGGCATCTTATGAGCAATGCCGCAGCTTTGTTTGCTCGATATGTGCGCATGTATGAAAATATAGGATCGCCGTAAACGGCACGAAAGCAAGTTTTTAAAGTGGTAGACGGAATATCGAAGCGCTTTGACAAATCGTTGATCGTGTGGTGCCTTTCCACATCCTTGACAAGATAGTCCCTGATTGCAACTATCTTATTGATGTTGTCTCGATCAATAAAAGGCTTGAGGTAAGCGTGTTTAATAGGCTCAAGCGATTCAAGATACAGCAAGAGCTCGCACACCAAATGATAGTAATAGTCGTCTCTTATACCGGCGGGAACATCATAGAATCCCGAGAACAGATGTTCCGCGAATTTATCTCCACGCACGATAGAGCGCTCGTTATGGCTCAAGAGTTTTTGGTGAAGCTCCTGGATATCAACGGGGTATGCGCTCAGAGCTTCGCGATTGTTTCTTAAGAAACGGAGGTCAAAACTTACAGTCACTCCGACATAGTGCCCGAAGGGAAAATAGTACGTCCCGGAATGATCGCTCCTGCTGTTGATACACATATCCCCCGCGTCGTAGCGACCAGTGCCCAGTTTGCTCACATAGTTCATACGCCCTTTTCGGCAGAAATCCAAAACGAGCAGATCGTCTTGAGCGTCGAACCCACTCTTGCACCACGAGAGGCAGTATTCGTTGTACATGATCGTAACACCAGGAGATGCCTCTCTTACCCGCAGGAAGCCACGGCCGTTTTCTCCGTAGAACGTATAGTAATAGTCATTACCTTCTTTTCTGTCAAAACTGATACCAAATTTTTCTACACCCTCAATGGCTGCATAGGGTGATATTCCGTAGGTTTCCATTCTCCCTCCCATCAAAGAAAGAACCTCCTGTTTTAGCCAATTGGGGGATTGCCGTCCGTTTGGAGTTGCGGAGCAATCCGATAATTAATTAATGTTAGCTCAGTCTAACATCATCGAGAACCGATTCGAAGGAGAAAGAAGTGGGAACGAGTAAACCCGGCGGGAAACGGCTGCAGGCAAAAGAGTTGATCAAGATCGGCGTTTTCGCCGCAATATACATTGTCGTCATAGGCATCGCCGACTCCCTCGCCGCGATCCCCGTGTTTGTGCCCTTGGCGGCCATGCTTGTGCCGATCTTGGGCGGAATCCCCATGATGTATTTCCTCACCAAAGTGAAGAAGTTCGGGATGGTCGTCGTTCTCAGCCTACTGGTCGGCTTGATTATGTTCATGGGTGGAATGGGATATTTCTCGATCTTTACAACGCTTGTATTCGGCTTAGCCGCTGAATGCATTCTCAAAGCGGGAAACTATCAGAACGCACGCAACGTCGTTCTGGCATACGCCGTGCAAAGCATGTGGATTGTAGGCAACTTCCTTCCGTTTGTGTTCACGAGAGACGCCTTCTTGGCTCAGCAAGAACAGAATCTTGGAGCCGAATATGCCTCCCAGCTATCAACCTTGATGCCCGAATGGATCGTTCCCATACTCCTCGTAGTGGCATTTCTCTCCGGCCTTGTAGGAGCGTTCATCGGAAAGCGTTTGTACCGCAAGCATTTTGAGAGATCAGGAATTCGTTAGGCCATGTCAGCGCAAGGCACTCCCACCGCCCAGAGGTGCACCATCCTCGATCCACGAACAAAGCTGTTGGTTCTTGCGAGTATTTCGACCGTGCTTCTCACTGGAGGGTACGACGGGGCACTGCTCGTTGTTCGCCCTATCCTCTCACTGCTTCCATTCGTCTTGTTGCTAATGGAACGCAAATTTGTTTTAGCAATCGGATACGCAAGCCTCGTTGCTTTTGCCACGGCTCTCCAATATGTCATTACAGCATACATGCCTTCGTTTGGGTTGGTGACAATATTGTTGCTTTTGATGTGCGGGTTTGCCCTTCGATTGGCTCCGGGAATTGCCACGGGGTACTACATGGTCAAGACTACGACGGTCAATGAACTTGTCGCCGGCCTCGAACGGATGCATATCCCGCAGACTGTCGTTATACCCCTTGCCGTCATGTTTCGATTTGTCCCCACGCTTTTAGAAGAGGCCTCCGCTATTGGCCGCGCAGTGAGAATGCGCGGCACCGGCAATAATAGGGGCCTGTCGTTTTTAGAGTATCGCCTCGTTCCCCTTATGATGTGCTCGATACGCATCGGGGAAGAGCTATCAGCATCCGCACTTACGCGGGGATTGGGCGCGCCCTGCAAACGCACCTCTATTAGCACAATAGGGTTTCACTTGGCAGATGGCGTCGTAGGCGCCATCTGCATCGGATGCTTAGCGATCTTCGCTTTGCAGGGATTCGGAGGCGCACTATGACGAAAACCCCGACGTTTCAGCTGGAAGACGTATCTTTTTCATACGACTCCACCGATGCCCGAGAAGGGGTTCGCGGAATATCCATTGCCGGAGCCGCAGGAAAAGTAATTCTCCTTATGGGAGAGTCGGGCAGCGGTAAAACCACGATTACGAAAATGCTCAATGGCCTTATCCCCCATTACGACGAAGGCGAATTATCGGGCAGAGCAATCGTCTGCGGACTTGATGTCTCCACTACCCCACTTTATGAAATATCTCAAAAAGTCGGATCGGTGTTCCAAAATCCGCGAAGCCAGTTTTTTACAACCGACACGACAAGCGAACTAGCGTTCTCTTGCGAAAATCAAGGAATAGAACCCGACGAGATTCGCCGGAGAATTAGCCATGTCGCCGACCAGCTCGGCATCAACTCCCTTCTGGGCAGAAACATCTTCAGCCTATCTGGAGGAGAAAAACAGCGCATCGCCTGCGCATCCGCTTCCACCATCAATCCGCAACTTTACGTATTGGACGAACCTTCTTCGAACCTTGATATGGAGGGAATCTGCCACCTGAAAAATGCAATTTCCCTCTGGAAAGCCGAGGGCAAAACGGTAGTAGTGGCCGAACACCGAATCTTCTACATACGGGATCTGGTCGATCATGCGGTTTTGATGCGCGAAGGTCGCATCGTTCAAGAAATCAACGGAGATCATCTGCGGGAGATGAGCAACGAAGATTTGCATAGCATGGGCCTACGATGCGGAACGCTCAAGGCAAAGGCAAGGCATCCGCGGCTTCAGCCGAAAGCACTTCACTCCGATGAAACTTTCACGGTCGAAATTGCCCGACGCTCCAAAAACGACACCGACCCTCGCGCGCTAACCATTAAGAATGTAAAACTCCCCCGGCATGGAATTACCGCACTCGTAGGGCGTAACGGGGCGGGAAAGTCGACGTTCTCCCTTAGCCTCTCTGGCCTATCGCGCCACAATAGGGCACGAGTCGCCATTGATGGTGAAATCATAACGGGGAAAGGCCTCTCTTCCCTCTCGTATTTAGTGATGCAGGATGTTAACCATCAGCTTTTCGCCGAGGATGCGCTCGAAGAAGTCCTTCTAGGAATGAAAAACCCCGAAAAAGAATACGCATACAATCTGCTGGGAGAGCTCGGTTTGAAGGGGTTTGAAGATAGGCACCCCATGTCTCTTTCCGGCGGCCAAAAGCAACGCATCGCCATCGCGGCAGCTCTTGCCGCCAAAAGAAGGGTTCTCATATACGATGAGCCCACAAGCGGCTTGGACTTGCGCCATATGGAGGAAGTCGCCAGCGTCATGAAGCGTATGCAGCGAGAGGGACTAGCACAAATCATCGTAACGCACGATCTCGAACTAATAGAGTCATGCTGCACTCACGTCGTCGAAATGGACAAAGGACGCTTGGGTGCGCCATATCCCCTCGACGATAAAGGGATAAAAAGAGTCTTTGATTTTTTCAATAGCCAGAACGCCATTGCATAAGAACAGAGAAAGTGAGCACCTTATGGAAAGCCTGCTGTCTGAGATAATGAAGCAAGCGAGCAATGAAGGAGTAGAATTGTGGGTAGAAGAAGGAGCCCTGCATTTTCGCACTACCCAAGGCCCACTTTCCGACTCCTTAAGATCGAGTCTCAAGGCCCATCGGCAGCAAATTATCGACACGTTGAAAAGCAAGGAAGGGGACTCTTTCATTGAGCCAAGCCCCGAAGAAGCCCACATGCCATTTCCCCTAACCGATGTACAGTCGGCTTACCTACTGGGAAGGCGAGAATCCGTCCAAGGAGGAGGGGTAGCCTGTCATGCATACTTTGAGGTGGAAATGCCGAGAATAACCCTCGAGAGCCTACAACGAGCCTTCGAAGCGATTATCCGTCGCTACGATTCCCTGCGGACGATGTACGACGAATCGGGTTTTCAGCAAGTACTTCCTTTCGATGAAATCGATGTTCCGAAAATCGCCAACCTATCGAGCGACGACGAATCGTCTTGCGTCAAGCTAAGAGACACGATGTCGCATGCCATCCACGAGATTCACAAGCCTCCTCTCATGGGCGTTGGATTGAGCCACGCTAAGGGCGTTGACACCGTACACGTCTCCATCGATTTCCTTGTCGCAGACTGGACAAGCATGATGGTCATTCTTGACACATTTTTCGAAGCAGCCAAGGGAAAGACACTTCCCGAAAACGATACGAGGATTACTTTTCGCGACTACGTAATAGCGGCTCAGAAGATCAACTCCGATAAAGACAGAAAATACTGGGAGGATCGATACCAAGACATTGCGATAGGGGTCGATGTCCCCATGTTAGGCAGCGCATGGAAGAATCAATTCAAGCGACTTGACGTGAAGCTATCGAAGGAATTGAAAGATGGGTTTCTCAACTTTGCGAAACGAGTTGGCGTAAGCCCCAGCGCTTTGTTGCTTGCGCTGTACGGTGCATCTATCGCAAATTGGTCTGCCCAGAAACGCAATGCCATTATTGTAACGTTATTCGATCGAAAGCCTTTACATCCCGATGTCAAAAAACTTACCGGTGATTTCACCTCCACTGGTTATGCCGTCTTGGAGCAACGAGGACAATCGTTGGGCGATCTTGCCAAAGAATCCTTCATGGAATTAATGGGAATAGTCGAGCACAATTCGTATTCGGGCGTTGCGATCATGCGAGACATAACCCGCAAAAATGGAGGCAACAAAGGCGCTTCCTATCCTTTCGTTTTCACATCTGCCCTCTCTTCCGACCGGAAAGAGGAGTTTAGCCACAATTGGAGTATCTCATATGCCATAACGCAAACTCCTCAAGTTGGGGTAGATTTTCAAGCGGCAATCATAGGCACCGATCTCTGCATAAACTGGGATGTTCGGCAGGGGGTATTCCCCGACGGAATGATCGAGACGATGTTTGAATCGTTCTGCTCGACCCTAACTCGCATATCTCTCGGAAAAATTCGCCCGGAAGATCCGATAATCTTCGAGGTTCCGAAAGACCAAGCGTTAACCAGATCGCACGTGCAGCAAGATTTAGACCAACAAGCGGCCGGTCGTAGCTATGTGGAAGAGACGCTATTCGACGGACTTCTTCGTCAGGCAAAAGAACATCCCGACCGGATTGCAGTCGTCGATTCGCAAAACTGTCTTACTTTTCTGCAGCTTCGAAAGAGAGCTGACGCGATAGCCTTTCAGCTATCAGAAGCTGGCATCGGCCCCAAAGACCACGTGGGCATCTGCATGACAAAGGGAGCGGAGCAAATTGCATGCGTCTATGGAACCCTCTTGGCCGGATGCACGTACGTCCCAATAAACCCTTCACATCCAGATGCCCGAAAGGAAGCCGTCGCTGCACGCGCGGGATTAAAGGCTTTGCTGTCGAATTCGGATACCCGATGGTTCCGAGGAGCAGTATTGTCCCCGGAGACTTCACTTTGTCAAACTTCAAGATTTGATCTCCCGAGCCCGCCAAACAACCCTAGCAACAATGCGTACGCCATCTTCACTTCCGGATCCACTGGAGAGCCTAAGGGCGTGTTAGTAAGCCACAAAGCAGCCTTGAACACCATCCAGGATATCTGTGCGCGATTTGATGTAGGAAGCGACACGGTGGCATTGGGGGTGTCGAACCTCGATTTCGACCTCTCCGTATTCGACATCTTTGGTGTTATTGGTTCGGGAGGCACATTGGTGCTCGTAGAGCAGGGAGCCTTTGCTAATCCCACCCTGTGGGCGCAAACGGCATGTTCGAACAAAATTACCTTCTGGAATTCGGCACCGGCCCAAATGTCAATGATGCTAGACGCTACAAGCGGGGAAAGAATGCTCATGTGCGGTAAAGTAACACAATAATTTGATAGG
>UMIY01055353.1_pt1 | contig 10250 bp, 8 predicted proteins | sample 1965921 | NCBI WGS metagenome assembly UMIY01 (sample SAMEA4836134, study PRJEB28245) | human gut metagenome | biome: gut microbiome; material: fecal sample | place: Denmark | collected 2008
TTTCGCCGCGGGCTTTGATTCGTCAGCGAAGCCGCATTTCCGAGAGCATCTCCCAATACTCCGTCCGCTGCTTTCGATCCAGCTCCGGGAGCTTGGATGCTTCAACACCCCTCGTCCGCTTTTCCCGGGCCGCTGACAGGTCCTTCTTTCCTTCCCGAAGCTCCATTCCGCATGCACGCTCCCTCTTCGTACTGCATGATATTGTACATCTTTCCGGGAGAAAATGCAAGGTCTTGTGTTACGCCATTTTTGTTCTCAGCGCAGCCGGTCCACCAGATAGGGGATGGCGGTCTCGAAATCCACGCCGTACCAGTTGGTCTTGCCGGCGTCCAGGGTGGCCCGGATGCTCTCGACAGTATAGTCTGCCGCCAGGGCCAGGGCGTCTCCCACGGACTTGCCCCGCATCAGGGCGCCCACGCAGGTGGAGGCGAAAACGTCTCCGGTGCCGTGGAAGCTGGCGGGCAGGTGCTCGGTGAAATAGCTGCCGTAGGTGTCCGTCTTTTGGTCATAGTACATGACACCCAGCTTGCCCGGCTGGAAGCTGACACCGGTGAGGGCCACGTACCGGGGACCCAGCTTGGAAAGGGCCTGGAGCATCTCCTTGATATAGGCTTCGTCGTACTCCGTCCGGTAGGGAAGTCCCGTCAGCAGGCTGGCCTCCGTCAGGTTGGGGACGATGAGATCCGCCTTGGCGCACACCTTGGCCATCTCCGCCGGGAAGTCCTCCCCGAAGGCGGGATAGAGCTTGCCGTTGTCCGCCATCACCGGATCCACCACGATGAGGTTGTCCGGCGTCTTGAACGCGTCGAAGAAGGCGCAGATGTCGCCGATCTGCTCCTTGGAGGCAAGGTACCCGGTGTAGATGGCGTCGAAGCCGAAGCCCTCGCTGCGCCAGTGGGCAGCGATGGGGGCGATCTGATCCGTCAGGTCCTTGAAGGTAAAATTCTGGAACATAGTGTGGGTGGAGAGCACCGCCGTGGGGACGATGGAGCACTCCACACCCATGGCGGAAATAATGGGCAGAGCCACCGTCAGGGAGCACTTACCCAAACAGGAGATATCCTGAATGCTGACAATGCGTTTCATAAAGCCGCACTTCCTTTTCTGTGTCGTTGCCCGTATTATAGCAACCTTACTGGCCTATTGAAATATCCACATTTCTTATTTTTAATAAGATCAGTTTTCCAGTTCCGGAGTGGCTGTAAAAAAGGAGCCCGGATCAGAGTTCTGATCCGGGCTCCGCTGGCATCCGTCCCGGCAGTGCCGGAGCGGAAAAGGAGACGCTTATTTACCCATATAACGGTACAGGAAGGTCACGATCTGACCGCGGGTGCAGGGGTTGCCGGGAGCGAAGGTGGTGTCCGTCACACCGGTGGTGACGCCGTTCTCCACGGCCCAGGCCACGGCACCGTAGTAGTAGTCGCTCTCAGCCACATCCGTGAACATGGGCAGGATGGAGGCATCCTCCTTGCTGTAGCGCCACAGGAAGGTCACAACCTGAGCGCGGGTGCAGGTAGCATTGGGAGAGAAGGTGGTAGCGGTGGTACCGCCGGTGATGCCGTTCTCCACAGCCCACAGAACCGCCTCATAGTAGTAGTCGTTGACGCTGACATCGGTGAAGGGATTCACCCGGTTGGCAGCCTGAGGCATACCGGCCGCACGCCACAGGAAGGTGACGGTCTGGGCACGGGTGCAGGGGTTGCCGGGGGCGAAGATGGTGTCCGTCACGCCGGTGGTGACGCCGTTGTCCACAGCCCACTTCACAGCGTCATAGTAGTAATCGCTCTTGGCCACGTCCACGAAGGACAGCTCATCGCCCTCCTCCACAAAGGTGACTTCCACGGTGACCTTGCTGTCGGGCATGGTGAAGGTGTACTCGCCGTCGCCGCGGTCGCGGACGCGGATGCTGTCGCCGTTCTTGTCGGTGACGATGACCTCGTCCACCTCATAGCCCTTGTCGGGATCCACGGTAATGGTGACGGTGTCGCCCTCATCAGCCCGCTTGGGGGAAACGGAGACGTCGCCGTGCTTACCGGCATCCACCGTGATGGCGTAATCGCCGGAAGAGGAAGAGGAGGAACCGCCGGAGGAAGAACCACCGGAGGATTCATTGTGCCACTGGGCGGTGAAGGTCATGTCCTCATTCACCGTGATGGTTTCGCCGGCGTCATAGGTCTTGGTGTCAGACCACCAGCCCACAAAGCTGTAGTTGCCGTCTCTGGTGCAGGTGGGCAGCTTAATCTGGCCGCCCTTCTTCGCAACGATGCTGGGAACGGGATCGCCGCCGGCACTGTAGAAGGAGATCACACAAGCTTCTTTGGGTACGTACTTGCTGACATCCGCATTGGGGAAGGTGCCGCCGGTAACGGTGATGGTACCATTACTATCGTTGGTCACCTGGCCGGTAACCGTACCACTGGTGATCGTGATAGTGCCATGGTCGGCGGGGTTGATGACATTGCCGTTCACGGTGCCGCCGTTCATAGCGATATTGCCATAGATACCGCTGACAGCCGCATCCCCGGTGTTGTAATAGGACAAATTACCATTCACCACTGCATCCCCACTAATGGTAACGGAGGGCACAATGTCTTTCTCAATGTTAGAATCAGTCAGGGGATAACTTCCATCCGCACCAATGCAGACGTCGCCATTAACAGTGCCGCCGGTAATGTTGGTGGTTCCAGCATAGGCAGTACCTTGGTACTCATAAACCCAGGTACCCACTTGACCCTGAATGACCGCCTCATCGCTGATGGTAGCGGTAGACCAGTTCTGGACTGCATCAGCCGTCTTGGAGATAACCGTACCACCAGTGATGTTCATCGTTCCTCTCTTGGCCGCGCCGGCCTCATCGTTTTTGAGGGCGATAAATGTATTTTCAAAGGTGCCGCCACTGACATTCATGGTACCCGTATTGCGGAGCAGGGAACTGTATCCGGAGGTGTTTTTCACCGTTCCACCAGTGACCGTAAGATTGCCCGGGTTGTCAATCACATACCAACTGTTTCCACCGTTTCCGCTACTGGTACCCTTTTCTTGACTGCGCGTGAACATACCGCCGTTGATGGTGCAGGTGCCGTTATTGACCAATGCCCCCTTGGCGTGAACTGTATTGTCCACGGTGCCGGTCTGATCTTTGCTAGAATCCTGAATGGTCAGGGTCCCGTTGTTGATGATGGTGTGGTTTGCAGTCTCATTAGTGAGGGTCTTGCCGTTGAGCTCCAGCCGAATGGTCTTGCCGGCGGGAATGGTGATGTTCTCCCTCACATTGTCCAGCAGGGTAATGGTACCGGTGGTATCCTGCATGGCACTGATGGCCTCGCTGACGGTATCGTAGAAGGAAACACTGCTGCCTTCCACCAGGCCCACCTTGCCGCTGCCTTCGCCGTAGCCGGAGAAGTGGGTGACCTCCCAGGTGAGTTTCCCTGTGACTGTGTCATACTGGGCGTTCATATTCTGCAGGCTGCCGTCTTCCCGGATGTAATAGATCTGGTTGGCGGCATTTGCGGGCTTCACGGAGATGGTAATGGTGCCGCCGGCGTTTTCAGAGGAGAAGACCTCTTCCCCGCCCGCCTCAGCAGTGAGGACATACACGGGGTTGGCAGCCGTGCCCTCTTTGGCAACGGCGATGGTAACATCCTGGCCCTGGGCATTTTCGGTGATCTGATCCCAGGCGGCATCGCTCACCGTCACAGTGGCGACATCGGTATCGATGGCCACGTCATAACCCTGGCCGGACACACTCTCCATGGCATCGCTGCTGATGGCCACTTCCGTAGAGGAGGTGGATTCCGTGGTGGTAGCGGTGATGGTGATGGTGTTGCCCTCATCATCCACATTATTACCATTGTCTTGGGGAACAAAGGTGCCGCCCACGGTGACATTGGCAGTATCTCCGTTGGTGGTGGTCTCCGCCTCCATGCCGGCCTTGGAGCCTACGGTCCAGTAGCCCTCCTGGGCATCCTGAACAAAAGCACCGCCGGTGACCTTCAGGTAGTCGGCATTGGGCTTTTCAGAGAATCTGCCGCCGGTGATGACCACCTTGGCATTGTCATCACCGCCATTGGAATTCGTCCGCTCAATCGCACCAACAATGAGGCTGTCGCCTTCCACCGTGACCGTCACTCCGGTATATGTGGCATAGTCACAGGAATCAAAAGCGACACCGCCGGGCTGGGTAGTGGGTGCATAAATCGTAGTATCGCGAATGATCACATTGCCGCAATTATTGGACACGGTATAATCGTAGGGCCAGCTGGACTTATTGTCCCGGCCATCTACAACCATATTGTCCAATGTAAGGTTGCAATAATTCTGAATGGTCATCACAACCCCAGACTGGTCAGAAGGCAGCGCAGTGATCGTACCGTTTTTCAATGTAACATTGACATTGGGCTGATCCGCACCATTCCACTCCAGATGGAAAGCCTGAGACTCCGTTCCTGTAGATCCAACAGCAGGTCCCGTGCAGGTATACATGTGCGTGTTGAAATCAATGGTGAAGTCCTTGACCCCATACTTGGGATCATCTTCAAATGTGCCGATGCCCGCGCCGGAAGCATCCTGCAGCATGTTAACCGTTCCGCCGTCTTCCACAGCTGCAACTGCCTCGGCCAAAGTGGCATAGTACTTTCCGTCAGCCTCCGCCACAGCGGGAATGACGGTATAATAAGTCTTGTCGTTTTTGTCTTCACTGATAGTTGTATATCCTTCAGCACAGAAATTTTCTTCAGGGTTTTCTGTTTTGCTATTGTAAGGATCATAGTACTCAAAGGTACCACCAGAAACGAAAAACCGCGAATTCGTGCCGTCCTGGCGATTTAACAGCCACTTGTTATATGAATACACTTCATACGCAGAGTATTCTCCACCTTTAATATACGCTTTTGCATTGTTATCTACCAATACGCAGACAAGCCCAGCATGGAAAGTTCCATTTTCAATAGTCAGAACAGCATCGCTGTCCACTTCAAACATACGGCCAGTACTGGCAGCATCCTCACCAAGGTAACTGTCATCAAAGTCAACTACGCCGTTTCCGGTAATGGTCACATCAGAATTTCCGGAAAAAATAATGGCTCCTCCGCTAGTGTTCGTTGCCCCAAGCCAAATGGTGTGTTCATTCATATCCAATGTGAACGTTCCACCAGTAACTGTAATTTTGTCGCTAAGCACAAAATCCGTTAGCAATTTGATCGTACCATTGTTTGGAACATTTTCAATAGCCTCTTCCAAAGTAGCATACGAAACGCCACCGACTTCTGCCACTTCATCAGCAGCCAACGCCGTCGCAGGCAGTAAGGTCAGTATCAAGCATACTGCCATAAAGCCTGCCAAAAGTTTTCGCTTCATAATTTCTCCTCCTTACAGATTCTGACAATTCCTGCCAGTTGTCCGTACATTCGTACTCGACCATAGTGTACCCCTCGCTTCCATAAATTGCAAGGTTTTTCCAATGAAAATTTTGTTAAGTTCTCTTGATAGTCTGCACAATAAAAAGAAAGCGCCGCATCTTTCGACATGGCGCTCTCTTAATTTCCTTTTATTCCCAGGCAAGTGCCCTTCGGCATATCTTTCCTTTGGCTGCGGATGCAGGCGAAGGACACTGCGCTCTTTTATCGTCTCACCCTCTGGCTTTCCGGATCAGCTCCGCGGCCTCCGCCGGGCTCAGCACCCGGCCGGCGGAGAGGACTTTCCCGTCCACCACCAGGGCAGGCGTTGACATCACCCCATAGGCGGCGATCCGGGTGAAGTCCGTCACATGCCCCACGTCGTCGTGGAGGCCCAGCTCCGCCAGGGCCTGCCGGACGGCTCCCTCCAGCTCGTTGCACTTGGCGCAGCCGCCTCCCAGGATCAGCACCGGAGCGTCGGCGTCACCGTGTACGTCCTGTTTCTTTTTTCCAAAAAGTCCCATATTTATCTTCTCCTTTATATGATTGTTGATGGGAGCCGTTCCCCGGCCCCGGGATTCACACCAGCAGGGGCTGCAGCACATTGAAGAGATACCCCACCAGAATGATGCCCACGGTGCAGATGGCAATAAACAGCGCCAGAAGCCGGGGTTTCACCGCCTTGCGCAGCATGATCATGGAGGGCAGGGACAGCGTGGTCACCGCCATCATGAAGGAGAGCACCGTCCCCAGCTGGGCCCCCTTGCTCAGCAGTGCCTCCGCCACCGGGATGGTGCCGAAGATGTCCGCGTACATGGGGACGCCCACCAGGGTGGCCAGCACCACCCCAAAGGGATTTCCGCCCCCCAGCACCGCCTCCACATAGTCCTGGGGGATCCAGTTATGGATGACGGCGCCGATGCCCACGCCCACCAGAATGTAGGGGAAGACCTTCCGGAAAGTCCCGGTCATCTGCTCCCGGGCATACATCAGCCGGTCCCGGCGGGTGAGGGAGGGGGCCTCCAGATCCACGCCCCCGGCGGAGAGGATGAAATCCTCCACATACCGCTCCATGTGGAGCTTTTCGATGATGGTACCGCCTATCACCGCCAGCACCAGCCCCACCAGCACATACACCGCCGCCACCCGGAAACCGAAGATCCCCGTCAGCAGCACCAGGCTCCCCAGATCCACCATGGGGGAGGAGATCAAAAAGGAGAACGTCACCCCCACCGGCAGCCCCGCACTGGTAAAGCCCATGAACAACGGGATGGAGGAACAGGAGCAAAAGGGCGTCACCGTGCCCAGCAGGGCGGAGACGGCGTTAGCCCAGAGGCCCCGGAACCGCCCCAGGATCCGGCGGCTGCGCTCCGGCGGAAAGTAGCTTTGGATGTACGAAATCACAAAGATCAGCGCACAGAGCAAAATGGTGATCTTCACCACGTCATAGAGGAAAAACTGCACGCTGCCTCCCACACGGCCCGTCACATCCAGGCCCAGGGCCTCCAGCAGAGCCCCGATCACGGCGTTGAGCCACTGCATCCCCAGAATCTGATTTTGAAAAAAAGTCCAAATACCCATGGTTCCTCCCCCCGCCGACTCCGGCGGTCAAATCAAGATTTTTTGATGTGTTCTTCGGCAAAAAACGCCATCCGTTCTGATGGCGTTTCAGGTATCCCCGCCGCAGCCGCAGGGGATATCCGCGTCGGCGTCCGGGGTGGTGAGCTGCACCAGTAGCGCCGCCGCGTAGTCCCGCCCCTGGGGATCCAGCCGGTAGTGGGTCCACTTGCCCTCCTGGCGGCTTTTGACCAGGCCGGACTCACACAAAATCTTCATGTGGTAAGAAAGGCCCGACTGGCTCAGCTCCTGGGTCTCCAGCAGCTTGCAGGCGCACTTCTCCCCGGAGCGCAGCTGCTCCAGAATGGCCAGCCGCTTGGGATCGCACAGCGCCTTGAACACCGCCGCGTGCTGCTGATGGGTCTGTTCCATGCCGCACCTCACATCAAGATTTTTTGATGTGACTATCCTACACCCTGCCGCCGCCTCTGTCAAGGGGAAAAAAGGGGCCGGCGCTCCCGGTGTGGGAGCGCCGGCCGCCTGCGGGGATAAAACAGGAAAATGGAATCACTGCTTGGCTTTGGACACCAGCCAGTCCTTGCCCTCCACCAGCCGGGTGACGATCATGGAGGCGATGGTGTCGCCGGAGGCATTGAGGCAGGTGGCGGCGGGGTCAAAGAGGAAGCCCAGGGTAGCAATGATGGGGAAGGCCTCGGCGGGGAAGCCGAACATGTTGACGATGAGCATCTCGCCCACCAGGCCGCCGCCGGGGGCGCCGGAGAGGACGAAGGCGGAGAGGATGGCCACCACGATGGCCATGGCGTAGGTGCTCACGCCGGTGAAGTCCATCCCGAAGATGCCGTAGAGGAAGGCGATCTTCACGATGGAGCTGAGGACGGAGCCGTCCATGTGCATGGTGCAGCCCATGGGCAGCACCAGATCACTGACGTCCTTGGGCACGCCGATGTTGTCACAGGCCTCCTTGTTGACGGGGATGGTGGCCGCGGAGCTCTGGGTGGCAAAGGCGGTGACGGCAGGGGGGAAGATGTACTTGAGCATGGTGCGCACGCCCAGCTTGCCGCCGGCCAGGAAGGCGTAGAGGGGGAAGAAGATCACCACGTACAAAAGGCACAGGGGGTAATACACCACCATGGACCGGCCATAGCTGCCGATGATCTCGGGGCCGTAGGTGGCCACCAGGTTGGCAAAGTACGCGCCCAGGCCGATGGGGGCCACCTTCATAATGACGTCCACGAATTTCATGATGATGGCGCTGAGGTTTGCCAGGAGCTTGCCCATGGGGCTCTCCTCGCCGCCGCAGGCGGAGACGCAGAAGCCGAAGATGATGGCAAAGATGATGAGGGGCAGCATGTTGGACTTATCCCACAGGTCGGAGAAGTCGGACACGGTGAGAGAGCTCACCAGCAGCTCCCCGGCGGTCTTGGCCTCCCCTACCTCGGCGGCGGCCATATCGATGGAACTGCCGGCGGAGGGGCTGAACAGGTTTACCCAGATCAGCACGCAGGCAGAGGCGATGATGCCGGTGAAGACGAAGGTGCCGATGGTGCCGCCCAGGATCTTGCCCAGGCGCTTCATGTTGGCCATGCCGCCCACGGCGGAGGCAATGGAGACGAACACCAGGGGTACCACGATGGTAAAGAGCAGGTTCAAAAAGATATCGCCCAGAGGCTTGATGGTGGTGCCGAAGCCAGGGGCCACCACGCCGATGATGGCGCCGATGGCGATGCCGCCCAGCATCAGGATGGGGGTTTTGTACTGTTCCCAGAAAGACTTCTTTTGGATGGTAGCCATTTTTTACTTCTCCTTTTTCTCTTTTTATTTTGGCTATCGTTTCGATCGGGTGGTCGTCAGGGGTCTTTGGGGGAATCGCTGTTTGGGGATTTACAGGCTGTCCACGGCGGCCTTCAGCTGGTCCAGGGCCGTCTTGAGGACGGAGCGGGGGCAGGCGGCGTTGAGCCGCATGAAGCCCTGGAGCTGGCGGCCGAAGGAGCAACCATCGTTGAGGCCCAGCTTGGCCTTCTCAATCATGAAGTCGTGGAGCTGCTCATTGGTAAGGCCCAGGGCCCGGCAGTCCAGCCACATGAGATAGGTGGCGTCCGGGGCATAGGTCTTGATCTTGGGGATGTATTTGTCGCAGTAGTCCACCACGAAGTCGAAGTTGTCGGAGAGGTAGGGCAGCAGCTGCTCCAGCCACTCCTCGCCTTCGTTGAAGGCCGTCTCCATGGCGGTGAGGGAGAAGGCGTTGTTGCGGTGGATGTCCATGCACTGCCAGTAGTGGTCATAGACCTGCTTCATGTGGGCGTTGGGGAACACCACGGCGCTGGCCTGGAGGCCCGCCAGATTGAAGGTCTTGGTGCCGGAGATGCCCGTCACCACGTTGGCGGCGATCTCCGGGGAGAGGGTGGCGGTGGGGATGTGTTTTTTGCCGTGGAAGATGAGGTCGGAGTGGATCTCGTCGGAGACCACCAGCACGTGATACTTCAGGCACAGCTCCATCATCCGGCGCAGGTCCGCCTCCTCCCAGACGATGCCCAGAGGGTTGTGGGGAGAGCAGAGCATGAAGAGATCCACCTGCTGGAGCTTTGCCTCAAAGTCCGCCCAGTCCACGGTCCACTTGCCGTCCACCTCCACAAAGGGGTTCTCCACCACCTTGCGGTTCCAGGCCTCCGTCATATCGTAGAACTCCGAGTACACGGGGGTCTGGATCAGAACGCTGCCTCCCTCCGGGGTGAAGAGCTTCACGCACGCAGAGAGGGTCTGGACCACGCCCAGGCTCCAGCTCATAAGGCGGGTGTCGATGTCCCAGCCGTTGCGGCGCTTCTGCCAGTTCCGGATGGCCTCAAAATAGCTGGCGGGCCGGGCGGTGTAGCCCCAGATGCCCTCCTGGGCCCGAGCGGTCAGGGCGTCGATGATGGGCTGGGCGGTCTTGAAGTCCATGTCCGCGATCCACAGGGGGATCACATCGTCGGTGCCGAATTTCTTCTTGCGCTCGTCGTACTTGGCGGCGTGGTTGTTGGAACGGTCGATGACCTGGTCAAAATCGTATGTCATAGTGCCTCTTCCTTTCTGCCAGTGGTTTTCGGAATGTTTTGACGCCAAATTATAAAGCAATAATGATGCCAACACGCGAATTCTCCGTGATTTTCACGATCAGATTTCTAAAAATTCTTGATCTTTTATGCAGCATTAACAACGCTCCCCCGGAATCCTTCGGCGTTCTGCCGGGAGGTTCCGGGGGAGCGTTGGATGGGACAGCCGGCGGGATGGGGAGGTTCTCTC
>UMIY01025886.1_pt1 | contig 10223 bp, 8 predicted proteins | sample 1965921 | NCBI WGS metagenome assembly UMIY01 (sample SAMEA4836134, study PRJEB28245) | human gut metagenome | biome: gut microbiome; material: fecal sample | place: Denmark | collected 2008
GATTTTCAGGGTACTGCGGCGGTTTTGAGTACATCAAGGCCACCGTTCCTTATCTGGTACATGATACGGGAATTACTCCATTGTTAAACAAAGAGGGAAATGTCGTCATTACCGAGGATAACAAGTAACTCATATAACTGTTACCAAAGCACCAGCCGCGCAGCCGATAACTCACAAGATATTAAAAATGGAAAGAAGGAAGATAATATAGGACGTATATTAGTTGCAGAATTCAAGGATAATGAAACACATCCGTTTGATGAAATTATGGAAGTGTTTCGGAAATATCCAGATTTCCCCAAATATGAGGTGGACTACACACCGACAATCTCTTTTCCCGATCTTAAAATACTGCCAGATCAAAGAAAGGTATATTGCGGGAAACGGGAAGTATCTTTGACTAAAAAAGAATTTAACCTATTGTGTTATTTTGTTGCCAACGAAGGGAGGGTTCTTACATACGAACAGATTTATCAAAAGATATGGGGGGATTATGTGCAGGATATAGAAAACAATACGATTGGCTCCCATGTATGCAAATTAAGAGAAAAATTATACAGAGCCTGCCCGGATCGGCAATTTGAGATCCGGTGTGTGCGTGAAGTAGGATACTGCTTCGAGGCAAAGTAGTGCTGAAAACAGCCTAATCATGTCGGTTCGCTGTGATTTTTATAAGGATTTCAGCGGCTTTTCGACAAGGGTGCCTGTTCTTACTATCTATTTTTACAAATGATTATATGGATCTGCGAAAGGGTGTATCAGAAAACAGGTATGCCCTTTTTCTAGTAATCAAGAGTATTGTAGGGCGGTATTTCAATGTCTATTATATAGTCCACCCTCATATTAAAATAATTCTATTTCTAAAGAAGCAATCCAATCTTCAATCGCTTTGACTAATACAAACTGCTGCTGTAAAACGGCCATACCTGTTGTGGGAATCTCCGGTTTGTTTTTCTTCTCGGAGATATTCTCTTTTAGATAGGCCTTTAGTGTCTTGATATTACTAGATATTTCGGCAACACATTTTTTCTGCTTTTCCGGTGGTAAAGAATCTATATTTACGATCACAGCGTTAAAATCCAAAAAGATACTAATAGGTTTAGAAGCAATCTCGAACATAAGTCGTTCAAATTCAGTGTGTCCAGCTTCCGTTAAGGAATAAATGGCTTTTTCCGGCATCTTGCCTTCTTTTACAATTTCCGCCTGGATTAACCCTTTTTCTTCTAACTGTATAGCTTTTTTATAAATAGACGGGGTGCTTATCTTAACCCATTTTGAAATGTTCCTATATTCTACTAGTTTCTGAATATCATAAGCACTCATTGGCGCTTTCTTTAATATCCCTAATACAATTAAATCAATCGTTGCCATGTAGTATCATCCTTCCCATATTTTTATGTTTTCAAACTAGATTACGAAATGCTATAAAATATAGTATTCGATTTTATAGTAATTGTCAAGAAGTAACGGTAAATGCTCTTGACAATTACTGTAAATTATAGTAGTGTAATTAACACGGGTTTATAGTATAAATTATACTACTATAAAATACACCCTAAAGAAAGGAGTATTTACAATGAAAGGAAACAACAAACTTGAGCTTTTAGGGAATGCCCCTATTCCTAAAGCTTTGATGTCACTCGGTATCCCTATTATGATTGGTATGTTGATTAATGCTCTCTATAACCTGGTGGATGCTTATTTTGTAGGAGCATTGGGAGACAGCCAAATGGGGGCAATTTCAATTATCTTCCCTTTAGGGCAAGTTGTGGTTGGACTGGGATTGATGTTCGGCAATGGTGCCGCCTCTTATCTTTCGAGGTTGCTTGGAAGCAATGACAAAGATACTGCAAATAAAGTGGCCAGCACTGCTTTGTACAGCAGTGTATTTATTGGCATTATCATTATCCTTGTCGCCACGATCTTTCTTAAACCGCTACTTGTTATGTTGGGTGCAACGGAAACAATTATGCCTTATGCTTTGACGTATGGAAGAATTTACGTGGTGTCTTGTATTTTCAATGTATTCAATGTGACTATGAATAATATTGTGAGTAGTGAAGGCGCTGCCAAAACAACTATGTGCGCCTTACTTTTGGGTGCGATATTGAATATTGCTTTGGATCCTTTATTTATCTACATTTTTAAAATGGGAGTAGTTGGTGCTGCCATTGCAACAGCTATTTCACAAATGATTTCTACGCTGGTTTATTTGGTATATGTTTTTCAGAAAAGAAGTGCATTCTCTTTTAGCATCAAACAATATGCTCCTTCTTTTCAAATGATGGCGGAGATTTTGAAAATCGGTATCCCTACATTAGCATTTCAGTTGCTCACCAGTCTTTCAATCGCATTGATAAACCGTTCTGCCAACAGTTATGGAGATGCGGTTATTGCCGGTATGGGGGCTGTAACAAGGATTACCTCTATGGGAACCCTTGTAGTGTTCGGCTTTCTAAAAGGTTTTCAGCCTATTGCTGGTTTTAGTTATGGAGCAAAAAAGTTTGATCGCCTGCGTGAAGCTATCAGAACGTCAATTGTGTGGTCTACTGCTTTCTGCTTGGTTGTGGGGCTGCTGATGGCAATCTTCTCCACTCAGATAATCTCCCTATTCACAGACGGTAATGCTGAAATGATCTCGGTAGGTCAAAAGTCTTTGAAAGCTAGCGGCTTTTCTTTTATTCTTTTTGGCTTTCATACTGTTTATTCTTCCCTGTTCCTTGCTTTAGGGAAGGGGGCAGCCGGATTTTTCTTGGGAGTATGCAGACAAGGTATTTGTTTTATCCCAGTAATTTTGCTACTGCCCGTTGTATGGGGAATTAACGGTATTTTATATGCTCAGCCAATCGCTGATGTTCTGACCGCTGTAATTACCATGTGTATGGCTATACATCTTCACAAAGAATTATTTATGGAAGAAAAAACTCTCATTTCCTAGGGACAAATAAAAAGTCAGTTTAAAAAATAGTTTACTATCTGCTTGGCAGTAAAAAAGAAAAATATTGCAGCAGGTTGTTGTGTGCCTGAATTACAAATTATCTTTAGCGATGGCTTAATACGTTAGGGGTGGTGCTTTTATTTCTTTATGGGAATAATACCTTGTTAATGGCGTGAAGATAATCCCAGAAGAGAGCAATATTCTTGCAATGGAGGTTGTAACTTAATTTTGAGATTAAGAGACAGTTAATAATAAATAAAGGAGGGGGTATGGGGCGTTTAATTGTTGCAGAATTCAAGGATAATGAAACACATCCTTTTGATGAAATCATGGAAGTGTTTCGTAAATATCCAGATTTTCAGAAGTATAAAGCGGATTATGTACCCGTAATATCTTTTCCAAATCTTAAAATACTTCCGGATCAAAGAAAGGTATATTGCGGGAAACAGGAAGTATTTTTAACTACAAAGGAGTTCAACCTATTGTGCTATCTTGCTGTCAACGAAGGGAGGGTTCTTACATACGAACAGATTTATCAAAAAATATGGGGGGATTATGTGCAGGATATAGAAAACAACACGATTGGCTCCCATGTATGCAAATTAAGAGAAAAATTATACAAAGCCTGCCCGGAGCGACAATTTGAGATTCGGTGTGTGCGTGAAGTAGGATACTGCTTCGAGGCTAAGTAGAATAAGAAACAGTCTGATCTTGTCGGTTAGGCTGTTTTTTGTTGTCATAATTTGCGATTCTTTTAACAGAAATGTAGGCATATCATAGTTAAACCATCGTTTTTCTACAGTATACTTCTCCTATTGTCAAAATAAGAGGAGAATAATGTATAGATATGTCGTATTCCTTCCTCTTTTGGAAAGGGGAAGGGCTGCATAAGAGTAGGGCAGAATACATACCAATCAAAAAATAAATTATTTTCTTGTCAGTTCGTCGTAATTCCTATAAGAGTTGCGGCGTTTTTTTATTCGACAAAGTTCTGCTTAATCTTACCATTTTTTACAAATGATTACATAAATCTGCGAGAGGGTGTATCTGAAAGAAAACAGGTACGCCTTTTTTGTAATGATTTAAAGAGTTTTTTCCTTTCTTACAGGGAGCGGGGGCCGCCGCTTCGATCTGAACTTTCAAAAAATTTCAGATCGGAGGAAAAGCAAATGAAGGGAAACCACCCTAAAAGAAGAAAGGACAAATATAATCCTTATAGTATATTTGAGTCAGATGGAAAATATTACATAGAGTTTGCAGATGGACAAAGAAAAGCGCATTGCATGGAAATCAGCAGAGAACTGTATGAAGCGTTTGACAGGTTTGAACTGGATGATCTAAAACATCTCAATATCGTTGACCGGCATATTGAACAGTCAGAAATCTATGATATCACTTTACACAGGCGCTCCGGACAGGCGGGAGAATCCGCAGAGAATGAGGCAATCCGGAAGATTGCTCTGGAAGAGCTTTATTCTGCCATATCCATGCTGCCTGCAATTCAGAAACGCCGGTTAGTCCTTTACTACTTTGTCGGACTGACCTATGAGCAGATTGCAGAGATGGAAAACTGTTCTTTCCAGGCCATAGCAAAGTCTGTGACAACAGCAGAGAAGAAACTGAAAAAACTTTTAGAATAGCGGGTAGAAAAATCGCTTGAGACTGAGGAAACAGGTGGAAGAGCTAATCTTTCGCCTGTTTTTTCGTAAGGGAAGAGCGGGCAGGAACCTTGAAAAGTTCATACCTATTCATCAAGTACATTCCTGTTGCTATCGTGATGAGCGTAAGCCACGTTAGCGGGTACGCCATGATCCGGACGGGTAAAGGCAGCGAAATCCCACATATATAGAAGAATCGGTTTGCGGCTGTTTTATCTGCCCGGGGAGCGGAAAATACTCGGCTATAACTGTCAGATTGCTACTGATAAGGCGATAACAGGCAACAGGTATCATGATACTCCTGTCCGGTCATAAAGTCGAGCATATAAGATGTCGCAACAAGTGAGGGCAGCTTTGGGAGAACCTCAGAGGGGCACAGGCCCGTGGAGCTGATCAGCAGTCAGCCGCTTGATGACTTCCCTGCATGAAATGAAGTACATGCGATAACAGCCGGGGTGTCGAGGACAAATAGGCTGAAACAGGCATTTATGGTAGCCGGATACAGAGAAATGTTTTGTGTCCGGCTGATACATACCCGTTCTAAGTGATTGTTTTCAATGAACGGGAGAACGCCTTACGGACAAAGAAAGTTCTAAGGTGTATATCGGAAGGAGATGTGATTGTGGAAGAACAAGTAATGCGGCGTGGAGAGATTTATCATGCAGATCTGAATCCTGTTTTCGGGAGTGAGCAGGGCGGATACCGCCCCGTGCTGATCATCCAGAACAACCGGGGAAATCAGCACAGTCCAACGGTTATTGTTGCGGCTATTACGAGCCAGCCAAAGACAAAGCTGCCGACACATGTGCCGATAAACGGAATCAGTGGTCTGGAGAAAGAGTCCTTTGTGCTGTTGGAGCAGATCCGGACAGTGGATAAAAGGCGGTTGGATGATTATGTTGGCAGATTAAACCGGGATCAGATGAACAGAGTAGAGAAAGCGCTGCGTACCAGCATGGAGATCAAAAAACTGGACAAGCCGGTTCTGATGTGCTTATGCCCGGTGTGTGCAAAGCCATTTTACAATTCAAAGGAACATTTTATCATCCGGGCAGATCAGAACCAAACAATAAAGGGAACGTGTATGTTCTGTAATGTGCGGCAGGGATACGATTATTTAATAAGGAAGAAATATTATTGAGAACAGGAAAAATCAGTTTGTCAAGTATGCGATTGAAGAAAATCGCACATTGGACGGTAAGAGGACTATGCGTTATTTTATAGGCGTACAGTCCTTTTATTGCCTGATCAGCGAAGGGAGGTGCAGTCATGACAGATTCTACTGATATATCAAAGAAAGTATATGAGGCGGAGGACATCCAGAAACTGCTTGGACTGGGGAGATCAAAAACCTACGAATTTCTGGATGAGGTTTTTCAAAAGCAGGAACCGTTCCGTGTCATCAAGATTGGGAAATTATATAGAATTCCATGTGCCCTGTTTGACAGATGGCTATACGGGGAATAGGAAAAGCAAGGTGTGAAATCAATGAATCAAAACAATCAGTTGACAAAAGCGGAAAAGAAAGAAGTACAGGAAGAAAAAAGGGTTGTCTTTTTTGAAGGAAATTCCTGGTATCACAGGACGAAAGAACTGATGGATGATCTGACCACCAAATACAGCAAAAAGGGTGGTTTTAAGACTCCGGAAGAGGCAGAAAAAAGTTACTGGGAATACGAGGAGCGTTACCGGGAAAAACAGAGAGAATTTCAAGTTGCCTTTTTAAAGAGCAAAGAAGTTATGTTTGGAGAATATCTTCAGTATTGGTTTGAACATATTTATTCTCTGCGGATTGAGACAACGACAAGGATGTTGGGATCGTATACACTGTATGAATTGATCCTGCCCAGTATGGAGACAGACATAAAGTTGAAATTTGTCACGGTGGAATATCTGGATCAGCTACTGGAGCAGGTGTCAAAAATTTGTTCTTCGGCAGGTAATAAAGGAAGAGAACTGCTGAGCCTGGCATTCAAAGACGCTCTGTTTGACGGATTTATCAATTATAATCCGGTTCCGGAGACAAAGCCTTATCCGAGGACAAAGCCTAAGATCAGAATATTCAGTAAAGCGAAGCTGAAAGTGTTCCTGCAGGCGGCCAGTAAGAATCCGTGGTATCTGGAAATTTTACTGGGATTGTTCTGCGGCCTGCGAAAAGGAGAAATCCTTGGATTGAAATTCAGTGATTTTGACTTTGAAAAACAGACCGTCAGGATCAGCCGCCAGTTAGTGGCAAACCCTAAAGTAAAAGAAGGATTTGAAATTGAAGAATATACGGTTGTCGAGCGTGATCCTAAAACAGAGAACAGTTTCCGGATATTGAAAGTTCCAAAGGCGATCATGAAAGAGGTGGAGCGCAGGCTCCATTATGTAGAGATGAAGAAAGAATGGTACGCCGGAAATTATGAAGATCATGGGTATGTCAGCAGCCGGGAGGACGGAAAGCCGAGAGGGTTAAGTTCCATGAACCAGGCGCTGACAAAACTTTGCGAGAGAAACGGACTTCCCGTTATCACTGTCCACGGGCTGCGCCATATGTTTGCGACTATTTTGATCGAGAGGGGCGTCCCGTTGGTAAAGATCTCCGGATTGTTAGGTCATAATTCCATTCATACCACTTACGAATACTACTGTGAGGTTATGGATGAGAAAGATAAGATCATTGCATTTATGAACGATACGTTTGTTCCGGAACGGACAGGGACGGAGGGATAACAGGATGAAGAAATTCGACTTTAAAAAATATATGGAATTTAAAGTGTATTCTGTTACGACCATAAAGAAAGGGTATGGGTTCCGTGTTCTGCTGAAATTTGCAGACGGTTCCGATACTACCCAGCAGCACGCCGGGTTCTGCAGCAAGCGGGAGGCAAATGCACAGAGAGATGAAATCATCGGGCAGCTTCATGCAGGAACTTACATTGTATATGGAAAGATTAAAGTAGCGGACTTCATGGAGTTCTGGCTGGAAGAGATTATGCGTCCCCGGATAGCAGATAACAGCTACAATGGCTACAAAAATGTGGTTTACAACTACGTGAATCCGCAACTGGGAAAAATGTATATGGCAACGCTGAACCAGGGATATATCAGAAAGCTGTATAATTCGATTGCGGAGAAATACGAGTCTATTGCACGGCTGGCGAAAACCGTTATGAATACTGCACTGGATTATGCGAAGTCGAAGAATGTAATAGCGGTAAATCCTGCGGAGGGTGTTCCGCTGCCAAAGAAGATAAAGAAAAAACCATACCGTGAATTAAAGATAGATGTAAGCAAGACGCTGACGCTCCCGCAGGTATTTCAGTTGGTAGAGGCGAGCAAAGCGACGCCGATCCATATGCAGATTTTATTTGCAGTGCTGATGGGCCTGCGGCGTGGAGAGATCAACGGACTGAAATACAGTGATGTGGATTATATCAACCGCACGTTGAAAATACAGCGGCAGTTAGGGAAAAAGCCAAATTCCAAAGCGGAAGATGTACCGCCTAAAATGCTGACAAAACAGGAGATCAAGCCTAAAACTCCGTCCAGTATCAGAGAGATACCGATCCCGGATTATGTGTTTGAGGCGATTCTGGAACAGCGCCGGATTTACGAGAAGAACCGCAGACGGCGGAGCAAAGAGTTCCGTGACTGGGATTACATCTGTTGTTCCACTTATGGAAATCCGAGAAGTAAAAGTTATCACCACAAATATTTTAAAGAGCTGCTTGCTTCACTGGGGCTTCCGGATATCCATTTCCATCAGCTAAGAAATACATATACGACTATTCTTTTGAAACATGACTTTAATATCAAAGGAATTTCGCATATGTTAGGACATTCAAAAGAGATTATATCAGCAGATGTTTATGGGGATACTGCAGAGATCATTGAAGATTGCTTATATGCGATTGAACCATTTATGGAAGAAGTCCTTCCGGAAAGCCGGGAAGAGAAATACTACGATTACTCCGATCTGAGGGAAATAGACGAGGCAGCCGAGGAATATTTAATAGCGGCATGACAACAATATAAGGAAGGAATGATAAAAAGTACAGATGTACACTCGAACATTTGTACTTTTTTTAATCTTCATCCTATATACTTTTATCGTTATCTTTGCTATAATGTGCGAAAAGGGCAGAAAAAGGCCGGAGGTTTTTCGAGGTGCTCTGCCCGTGCATGTTATCTTGTGCTATTTAGTCCTCAAAAAAGCGTTTTGTGACTTTTGCCTTTCTGGATTCGTAATGGTGTCCTATAAGGCTATTATTTTGACATTTTCGTTACGAATGATTTTTTTTGAGGGTGGCTGATATTGAACGTATCAAAAGTCACAAAGGAGAGATTTCGCTATGGATAAATTCGTTTTAAAGGCCCCGTATCAGCCTACGGGCGACCAGCCGCAGGCGATCGAGGCGCTTGTAAAAGGGTTCCGGGAAGGCAATCAATGCCAGACTTTACTGGGGGTTACGGGTTCCGGGAAGACTTTCACCATGGCCAACGTAATCCAGGCATTGAACAAGCCGACGCTGGTCATCGCCCACAATAAAACACTGGCCGCTCAGTTGTACGGAGAATTCAAGGAGATGTTCCCTGATAACGCAGTGGAGTATTTTGTCTCCTACTACGATTACTACCAGCCGGAGGCCTACGTTCCCTCCTCAGACACCTACATCGCCAAGGACTCCTCCATCAACGAGGAGATCGACAAGCTGCGGCTTTCCGCCACAGCCTCTCTTGTGGAGCGCAAAGACGTGATCGTGGTGTCCAGTGTGTCCTGTATCTACGGACTGGGCGAACCGATGAACTTTGAGAAGATGATGGTTTCTCTGCGTCCGGGGATGGAAAAAGACCGGGACGAGGTGCTGCGCCAGCTGATCGATATCCAGTACGATCGCAATGAGATGGACTTCAAGCGGGGAACCTTCCGGGTGCGGGGGGATGTGGTGGAGATCATCCCGGCCAATGAGGCGGATACCGCAGTGCGGGTAGAGTTTTTCGGGGACGAGATCGACCGGATCACCCAGATTGACGTGCTTACCGGCGAGATCAAGGGAGAGCTGGAGCATGTGGCCATCTTCCCGGCCTCCCACTATGTGGTCCCGGCGGAGCAGATCCGGCGGGCGGCGGACGCCATTGAAGAGGAGCTGGAGGAGCGGGTCCGGTATTTCAAGTCTGAGGACAAGCTTCTGGAAGCCCAGCGGATTGCGGAGCGCACCAATTTTGATATCGAGATGTTAAAAGAGACGGGATTCTGTTCCGGCATTGAGAATTACTCCCGGCATCTGTCCGGGCTTAAGCCGGGACAGCCGCCCTATACGTTGATGGATTTCTTCAAGGATGATTTCCTGATCATCATTGACGAGTCTCACAAGACCATTCCTCAGATCGGCGGGATGTACCACGGGGACCGGTCCCGGAAGACCACCCTGGTGGACTATGGTTTCCGGCTGCCGTCGGCTTTGGATAACCGGCCGCTGAATTTCCAGGAGTTTGAGGAGCGTATCGATCAGATCCTGTTTGTGTCAGCTACTCCGGGCCCCTATGAGGAGGAGCATGAGCTTCTGCGGGCAGAGCAGGTGATCCGTCCCACCGGTCTTCTGGATCCCCGGGTGGAAGTGCGCCCGGTGGAGGGCCAGATC
>UMIY01021061.1_pt1 | contig 10199 bp, 15 predicted proteins | sample 1965921 | NCBI WGS metagenome assembly UMIY01 (sample SAMEA4836134, study PRJEB28245) | human gut metagenome | biome: gut microbiome; material: fecal sample | place: Denmark | collected 2008
GTTTATAAAAAGTTGCAGGTGTTAGACGGATTAGAAAAAGACATCATGCAGCTTAGATATATCGGTGGGCTAAGTTGGGATGAGATTGCAGATAAAATAAACGTATCTAGTAGGCATGTTTACCGCATTCATGATAAAGCACTAGAAAAACTAAAACATGTCATTTAATGTCAGTTGGAACCTATGATATAGTGTAGGTGTGAAAAGAGAGAACAAGATCATTTTTCTTATAGAATCTCCTTCTTAACATTATGAGCCTCCACTAAGGGGGCTCTCTCTATTTTAGAGAAAGGAAAATAATATGCCCACCCCCTATAAAAGACCGGACAGAGATGGAGCACACCGCCGGCAGTTTGATATAAACAAAAAAAGAATTTATGCCACCCGGTCAGTCTGTGGGATATGTGGTAAGCCTGTAGATTTTAGTATCAAGTATCCTGATCCGTTATCTGCATGTATAGATCACATAGTACCCATAAATAAAGGTGGACATCCAAGCGATATAAGTAACTTACAGTTAGCACACAGAACGTGCAATAGACTTAAGAGCGACAAGACATACAAGGAACCTGAGAAACAAAGAAAAGTAAATATAATTGGGAATAGGAATTTACCTTTATCAAAAAAATGGACGAAATAAAAACATATAATTCAAGAAAAAGAAATGTAAATTTATGGGGGCATAACCCCCTCCCCGGGTACGGCTCCGGAGTTCACGCCGTCACTGCGAATAATTTCTCACGAAAGAAAGGGGCATCAGAGAAGCGATGTATGACCTCAAAGGCAAAGATTATTTATCAAAAAAATTAGAAGCACATAGACCCAGAGTGCTTGAAAGATACAGATATTACGAGATGAAAAAGGATGATTTATCACCTGGAATGGTAATACCTGCGGAAATAAGAAATTTATTTAAAAGTACGCTAGGTTGGTGTGGAAAAGCTGTCGATTCTATGGCAGATAGATTAGTTTTCAGAGAATTTAGCGATGATATTTTTGGATTTAATGAGATTTTTAACATGAATAATCCGGATACATTCTTTGATTCAGCAATCCTATCAGCGCTAATCTCATCTTGCTGTTTTATATACATTTCGACAGGTGAAGAAGACTTCCCTAGACTTCAAGTCATCGAGGGCAGTAATGCTACTGGGGTTATAGATCCAATTACTGGACTTTTAAGAGAGGGGTACGCAGTACTAAAGCGTGATGAATATGGGAGAACAGAAACCGAGGCTTATTTTGTGCCTAACAAAACCCTGATATATGAAAACAGTAAACTCATAGAGCAGTATACACACGCAGTGCCATATCCTCTACTGGTGCCAATTATACATAGACCTGATGCAGTGAGACCTTTTGGCAGAAGTAGAATAACAAGAGCTGGAATCTATTTCCAAAAGTATGCTCAAAGAACGCTAGAGAGAGCAGATATATCGGCTGAATTTTATTCATTCCCTCAAAAGTATGTGGTTGGTACAAGCCAGGATGCAGAGCCTATGGATAAGTGGAAGGCGACAATATCAACTCTCCTAGAGTTTACAAAAGACGAGGAAGGAGATTCTCCTAAGCTTGGGCAGTTTACACAGCAAAACATGAGCCCTTTTACAGAGCAGTTAAGAACTGCAGCGGCAGGGTTTGCTGGAGAAACAGGGCTTACACTAGATGATTTAGGTTTTGTAACAGACAATCCATCAAGTGCAGAAGCAATCAAATCAAGCCATGAACAAATAAGGATATCATCAAAGAAAGCACAGCGCTGTTTTGGAAGCGGATTCTTAAACGTTGGTTACTTAGCGGCTTGCCTTAGGGATAATTATCCATACTTTAGGAGCCAGATTTACAATGTAAGGCCAAAATGGGAGCCAGTATTTGAAGCGGATGCTTCAACTCTATCACTTATTGGCGATGGAGCAATCAAAATCAACCAGGCTATACCTGAATACATAACAGGTGAGACCATAAGAGATTTAACTGGTGTTGAGGGAAATAACCAATGAAAGATATAGCACCTGATTTACTAAAGGCTATACAAGATGATTTTAATGAAAGAGTCAAAACTAATGCGAAGGTAAGAAATGCATTAAAAGCCATGAAAAGCAAAAATGCGACATTTAAAGATGCTAACAGCTTTGCAGAGGCTATCGGAGACGCACTTGCTGAATCTTTTAAAAATAATATTAAGCCGGAACTGTTACCTGATGAAAGAATGTATTATAATATAGCTGAAAGAGTTGTAGGCGAATCACTAAAAAACAACTACAATCTAGTATCTGAGTATTCAGCTGATGTGCAGACTCTCCTCAACAGAAAAGCAAATTTAGGTTTAAAAGGAATAAAGCCGCAGTATAATACTGACAAGGCAAAAGGTATTATCAACAGGATTTCATCAGAGGAGAAGTACGAGGATATATCGTGGATATTAGAAGAACCAGTTACTAACTTTACCCAAAGCATAGTTGATGATACCATCAAAAGAAATGCTGAGTTTCAGTATAAGGCAGGGCTAAAGGCTAAGATAATTAGGAAAAGTACTGGTCATTGTTGCGACTGGTGCGAAGAAGTAGCCGGTGAATATGAATATCCTGATGTGCCTAAAGATGTTTACAGAAGGCATAGATTTTGTAGGTGTACGGTTGAGTATGATCCGGGCAATGGCAGAAGGCAAAACGTACATTCAAGGAAATGGCGCGATATTGGTAAAGAGGATAAGTTCGAAAAAAGAAAAATAACAAATGATTCGCCTGATTTTTATGTCGCGCCGAATAGCACAGTTTTTATAAAAGAACATAGAAAATACATTGGTAAAAGTAATTATGACACATTAATGGAACAGTACACGAATGAAGAGTCTCGCAAATTCATTAGAACAGCGTATCGTAAATCTGCAAGTGTTGGTGATGGCAGTACATATGCTATAAGAAAAATGGAAATAGAAACAGGATTAAACTTGGGTAGAGATGGAAGAAACCATGCAAAAAAAGTGGAGGATTTAATTAGACAAATAAACAAATCCCTTTCTAAGGATATTCCTGAAAAAGATAAGATGTTTTTAGAAAAGGAATTAGAAAGATTAATGACGGTGAGATAAATGATAAAATATGATTCTTTAATTGATGATGTATGTAAAGAGTTTTCTGAAGTAAGTGAATTATACGATTTAGAACTCCAAAGTGATTCTATAGATTTGAACTCAGGTGCACACACTGTGTTTAGCTTTTGCTTTGTGCCGGTATTAAAAGACGCTATTTTAAATAATAATTACCTGGCAAAGAGGATGTTTGATTATATAGAAAAAATGGAAAAGAGTGAAGATAATCTTGTCGGTGAAGTAGCAGAGTTTACTGTCCTAGAAGAAATACTTGATAGTTTTGATTTAAATGCCATAAAAAGATATATGGGCAAAGTCACTTTAGAGGCGGCTAGATTAATCAATAGATATATTAAAAGAGGTTAACAGTTGCGAAATACTTATTATATAAGCACGCTTTAAGCGTGTTTTTTTATGCAAAGGGATAATATGGCTAAAAGAAAGGGAAATCAGAAGCCAACACTATACCATATATCAAGAACTTTAAAAAGCAGATATAAAGAAGCGATAGATCTTTACAATTCAACAGGGCGTACGGCGCAAAAGTGGCAAATATACCTCATGAAGGCTATTTTGTCGAGGAATCGTAAAGGGCTATGGGAGTATACAAAGTTTGGCTACTCGCTTCCTAGAAGAAACGGCAAGAATGAGATCGTAGCAATTAGGGAACTCTTTGCACTTGTTGACGGTGAAAAAGTGCTGCACACGGCACATAGAACAACGACATCACATTCAGCATGGGAAAGGCTTATAGACCTACTAGAGAAAGCAAAGATTGAATACACATCACTTAGAGCTACAGGAAGAGAGTCCATAAAGGTTGGAGAGGGAAGCGTTGAGTTTAGGACAAGAAGTAGTAAGGGCGGCTTAGGTGAAGGCTTTGACCTTTTAATAATTGATGAAGCACAGGAGTACACAGAAGACCAGGAATCAGCACTAAAATACGTCGTAACAGATAGCGAGAATCCACAAACAATATTTTGTGGAACGCCACCAACACCAATTTCAAGCGGCACGGTTTTCACTAACTTAAGGAACAAAATAATCGTCGGCGGTGTAAAGAATGCCGGATGGGCTGAATGGTCGGTTGAAGATGAACATGATCCATACGATAAAGAAGCATGGTATCTTACCAATCCATCACTTGGAACTATATTTACAGAGAGATCAATAGAAGATGAAATTGGAACAGACGATATAGACTTTAACATTCAGCGTTTAGGGCTTTGGATCAAGTACAATCAAAAATCAGCAATAAGCGAAAATGATTGGGATATACTCACAGTTAAAGACTTTGAAGAACTAGATGGTAGTTTATATGCTGGAATAAAATATGGCAGGAACGGGGCAAATGTAGCCCTTAGCATAGCACTCAAAACAAAAGACGATAAGATATTTATAGAGTGCATAGACTGCCAGTCAGTGCGAAATGGGAACGAATGGGTTATTGACTTCCTTAGGAAAGCACCAGTTAAAAAAATCGTGGTTGATGGTGCAGGAAATCAAAACATTCTTGCAGCGGATATGCGGGAGTATGGACTTAAAAAGCCTATACTACCTACAGTGAAAGAAATAATAATTGCTAACTCAAAATGGGAAAAGGCAATTTTCGATAAAACCGTTTGCCACGCAGGGCAACCGTCTCTCAGAGAGGTTGCGATAAATTGCAAGAAAAGATACATAGGTTCTCAAGGGGGCTTTGGGTATGAGGCAATTTATGAAGAACATGAAATCGCACTAATGGATAGTGCAATGCTTGCGCACTGGATATGCAGCACAAGCAAACAGTCAAAACAAATAATAAGATATTAAGACAGCCAACAGGCTGTTTTTTTATACAATCACGCAACTCCAGCGGTAATGGAAGAAAGGAAAATATTATGTCATTTGAAGCAATTACAACACAAGAGGATTTTGAAGCAAGGCTTAAGGAAAGGCTAGAGCAAAAGGAAAGAAGCGTAAGATCACAACTTGAAGAAGAAAGCAAAGCCGAGGTTGAAAAACTAAAAAAAATAAATGAAGAGTACAAAGAGAAGCTTAATGTTGCCAATGCTCAGATTAACGAATTAACAGGAAAAGTTAAAGAACAAAACGACTACGAGCAGACAATTAACAACTTCAAGTTAAGAGAGCTAAAAACTAAGGCGGCTTTAGCTCGGGGACTGCCTTATAGCCTAGTTGATAGGATCCAGGGCGAAGATGAAGAGAGCATAGAAAATGACGTAAAAACATTAGCGGAATATTTTACAGCAAATCAAGCTAGTAAAATTCCACCACTAAAAGATAATGAGCCTGAAAAAACAGGCGAGGATAGTGCGTATATGGCACTTGTAAAAGATTTATAACGGAGGATAAAAAATGAACGAAGTAACAAAATTATTTGAGCCTGTACTAGTTACAGATTTGATCAGCAAAGTAAAGGGGGGCTAGCTCACTAGCAAAACTTTCAAACATGACACCAATTCCATTTAATGGCATGAAAGAGTTTGTGTTCTCAATGGACTCAGACATCGATATTGTCGCTGAAAATGGCAAAAAGACACACGGCGGTATAACACTTGATCCCGTTAAGATTGTACCAATCAAAGTCGAATATGGTGCTAGGGTATCTGATGAGTTTATCTATGCTACAGATGAAAACAAAGTAAATGTTATTAAGGCTTTCAACGATGGCTTTGCTAAAAAGGTTGCAAGAGGACTTGACATCATGGCTTTTCATGGCTTAAATCCTAGAACGGGCCAGGCATCAACAATAATCGGGGATAATCATTTTGATAAAAAGGTTACTCAGACTGTAACATTTACACAGGCAGATCCTGAAGCAAACGTTGAAGCGGCTGTTTTAGCAGTACAGGGAGCAGATGGCGATGTATCAGGTATGGCAATGTCACCAATCTTTTCTTCTGCACTTGCAGGTCTGAAGGTAAACGGAGTTAAGCAGTATCCTGAACTAGGCTGGGGAGCTAATCCAGGATCTGTAAGAGGGCTAACTGTTGATGTAAATAAGACAGTATCTGACGGTACAGGCACAAAAGACCGCGCAATAATCGGAGACTTCGCAAACATGTTTAAATGGGGATATGCAAAAGAAGTGCCATTTGAAGTTATCAAATACGGCGATCCTGACAACACTCAGAAAGACCTAAGAGGATACAACCAGGTATATCTAAGAGCAGAACTTTATATTGGCTGGGGAATCCTAAATGGCAACAGTTTTGCAAGAATTGTAACTGAATAGAGGTTAGCGATGATATATAAGAATAGTAAGACAGGGGCTGTAATTAACAGCCCTTGTGCTATTTCAGGTGGAGACTGGGAACTTCAAGAAGCTGAAACTAAAGAAAAGCCAGTTGAAGAACCTAAGAAGACAAGAAGAACAAAGAAAGAGGACAAATAATGGAACCTTTTGCAAGCGTAGATGATGTTATAAATTTATGGCGAAAACTTACGCAAGACGAAATAAAAAGAGCAGATGCTTTATTACCAGTTATAAGTGATAGCCTGAGGGAAGAAGCGAAAAAAGTTGGGAAAGATCTTGATGAAATGAAATTAGAATCTGCAACTTTTGAAAGCGTTCTAAAGTCTGTAACAGTTGATGTGCTTGCAAGAACGCTTCTAACCTCAACGGATAAAGAGCCAATGATCCAGGAATCACAATCAGCACTTGGTTATAGTTACTCTGGCACATATTTAATACCTGGAGGAGGGCTTTTTATCAAGAAAACGGAACTTTCCAGGCTTGGACTTAGAAAACAAAAATACGGGGGAATAGAACTTTATGATAAAGGGGATAACAGTTAATTTAATCGAAACTAGAAAAAAAGGACTTGATCCATTTAATGTTCCAATTTTTGAAGAGGTTCGAGTGCCTATAGACGATGTACTTGTTGCAGAGCCGTCAAGTGAAGATGTAATTAACAATTTAAACCTTTACGGCAAAAGAGCGCAGTACACTCTCGGGATACCAAAATCTGATACCCATAATTGGGAAGATAGGCTTGTTGAATTTTATGGCAAGCGCTGGAGGACATTCACAGTGCCTACAAAGGGCATTGATGAAAATGTACCACTTAGATGGAATCAAAAGGTAATGGTGGAGTATTATGGCTAAGTCTAGATTTGTTTTAAATAGAGCCGGTGTTAGAAGCCTACTAAAATCAGAGGAGATGGCTAGTATATGTAGCAAGTATGCTAAAGATATTGCTACTAGAGCAGGGGAAGGTTATACCTCGGATGTATATGTAGGTAAAAACAGAGTAAATGCTGGAGTTAGCACTGAAAGCATTAAAGCAATGAGAAGTAATGCAAAGCATAATACTTTACTAAAGGCAATGAAATGATGGAAAAAACAATACTTGACTACTTGTCAGAAAAACTTGATGTCCCGGTTGGTCTTGTTAATCAAGGCAGAATACCGGAGAAATGTGTTTTATTTGAAAAAGTTGGCAGCGGCAAAAGAAATTACATTAAAAACTCAACTTTTGCTTTCCAGTCATATGCCAAAACTCTTTACGAAGCATGTGAACTTAACGAGCATGTGAAAGAAGCTGTCGAGGGCATGATTGAACTTAGCGAAATAGGAAGAGTGAAATTAAATAGTGACTACAACTTTACAGATACACAAACAAAAAAGTATAGATATCAAGCAGTTTATGACATAGTGCATTATTAGGAGGAAAAACATGAGCGATGTAAACAATGTATCGGTCGGTAAACCAGCAATAGGTGGAGCTATATATAAAGCATCAATTGGTACAAAATTACCAACAGATGCCAAGACAGCATTAGATGAAGCATTTAAAGGGCTTGGCTATATAAGTGAAGACGGTTTGACAAATGAAAACTCGCCTGACACAGAAACAAAGAAAGCGTGGGGCGGTGATACTGTACTCACTTTGCAAAAAGAAAAGCCTGATAATTTTGGCTTTACTTTAATTGAGGCTTTAAATCTCGAAGTTTTGAAAACAGTTTACGGAGATGAAAATGTAACAGGTACACTTGAAACAGGAATTGTAATCAAAGCAAATAATAAAGAACAGCCTGCAGTGGCTTGGGTAATTGATATGATCCTAAGCGGTAACACGCTAAAACGAATTGTAATACCAAATGGTAAGATTACAGAAGTTGGCGAGATTTCATATCAAGATGAAGATTCAATCGGATACGAAACTACTCTTGCTGCACTTCCTGATCAGCAGGGTAACACTCACTATGAATATATCGTGAAAGGATAGAATAAATGAGTAAGAAAATCAAAACTTCATCAGGATTTACTTGCACAATTCAACCTGAGTGCCTTGAAGACATGGAACTTATCGAACTACTTGCAAGAATTGATAGCGAGCCACTTATCATCACGAAGGTAATTGATAAGATACTTGGCGAAAAGATGAAGAAGAAACTTTATGATCACGTAAGAGAAAAAGATGGTAGGGTGCCAGTGCAGGCTGTAAGCCAGGAGCTTTCAGAAATATTTACTCTAGCAGGTGAAGATCTAAAAAACTAATTGCCCTGTCCGGGATAATCGCAAAGTATAAAAAAGAGTTAATCTGTGATTTAGCAGAGGTTTATGGGATTTTTGATTATAAATCTGTTCCTGTACCTCTGCTTATTACTTTAGTTACCGGACTTAGGGCAGATACAAGAGTAATGATGGCAATTTCGGGTCAAACCTTAAACCTTAATGAATTTCTAATGGCAACAATCATTGATAGGTTAAATCTGATTTTGTGGACAAAAACAAAGGATGCTGAAAAAGGTAAGAACAGACCTAAATCAATAATTGATAATTTTGCAAGAACTAATGATGTAAGTAGTTTCAGAAATAAAGAAGACTTTGAAAGAACCAAGAAAAAGATACTAGGAGGTACTTGATGGCAACAGAACTTGGGAAAGCATATATACAGATAGTACCATCAGCGCAGGGCATAAAAGGCAGCCTAATGAAAAGCATCGGGGCTGAACAAATCGGACAAGAAGCGGGTTTCAAATTAGGAAGTGCACTTAAAACAGCGTTTTTGAAGTTAGGAGTTGGAACTGCAATCGCTGCAACTTTTAAATCTGCTATAAGCCAGGGCGCAGAACTTGAACAATCCATCGGTGGTATAGAAACACTTTTTAAGGGCTCAGCCGATAAGGTGAAAGCCTATGCTAATGAGGCATATAAAACCGCTGGGCTTTCTGCAAATGAATACATGAAGAATGTTACAAGTTTTTCTGCTTCTCTTTTGCAGTCTCTTGGTGGAGATACAAGCAAAGCAGCAGACATATCAAATATGGCTATGATGGATATGGCTGATAACATGAATAAGATGGGCACGCCACTTCAAGACATTCAGAATGCCTACCAGGGATTTGCAAAGCAAAATTATACAATGCTTGATAACCTAAAACTTGGTTACGGTGGCACAAAGCAGGAAATGGAACGTCTGCTTGCTGATGCTGAAAAACTTACAGGTAAGAAGTATGACATCAACAATTTAAGCGATGTATATGAAGCAATACATGCGGTTCAAAAGGAACTTGATATAACTGGAACAACAGCAAAGGAAGCAGAGAGCACTTTATCAGGGTCTTTTGGCATGATGAAGGCAGCATGGCAGGATCTACTGGGTAAAGCTGCGATTGGTGAGAATTTAAGTGAGCCAATTAAACACTTAGTAGAATCAGTTATGGCTACGCTTAAGAACGCTATACCAATGATTATAAACATTGTGACAACTCTTCCAGTTGCAATATTTGAGACTTTTGCAGGTTTAGCACCAACGCTTATACCAATGATAGTTCAAAACGTAATAGATCTAATTAATGGCGTTGTAGCTGCACTTCCTCTTTTGCTCCAGGCTTGCTTGCAGATTATAACTGGCCTTATGGATGGTTTGATTGCAGCAATTCCGTTACTACTTTCAGCGCTGCCTCAAATAATAGAGGGGGTAAGAACATTTTTTGTTGGTGCAATACCGCAGATAGTTGAAACAGGTATTAAACTTTTAACAGCACTTACACAGGCTATGCCTACAATAATTAATCAAATAGTCACTGTAATACCACAGATAATAAATTCAATTGTAAATGCAATTATTCCTTTAATACCGCTTATAGTCCAGGC
>UMIY01027152.1_pt1 | contig 10198 bp, 9 predicted proteins | sample 1965921 | NCBI WGS metagenome assembly UMIY01 (sample SAMEA4836134, study PRJEB28245) | human gut metagenome | biome: gut microbiome; material: fecal sample | place: Denmark | collected 2008
ACATGACGAAGCGCTTGCTTCATCTCAAGGCCGTGCCCCGGCCGGACGACGCGGCGGACGCCCTGGCCCTGGCCATCTGCCACGCCCGGAGCGCCACCTCCCGGCTGCCTCAGACCGGGGACGCCCCCCAGACCATTTAATGAAGGATACACCGGAGAACGCCCGTTCCCGGCAGAGCTGTTAGGAGGTTCCCATGTTCTATTATCTGGACGGCACCGTGGCGGAGATCCTGCCCGGTCTGGCCGTCATCGACTGCGGCGGCGTGGGCTATGCCTGCAAGACCACCAACTACACCCTCTCCCGGCTGAAAAAGGGCCAGAAGGCCAAGCTCTACACCCACCTGAACGTGGGGGAGGACATCTTCGAGCTCTACGGGTTCTCTGCGCTCAATGAATTGAACAGCTTCCGGCTGCTGATCGGCGTCTCCGGCGTGGGGCCCAAGGCGGCGCTTTCCATCCTCTCCGTGGGCTCCCCCGAGGCGCTGGCTATGGCCATCGTCACCGGGGACGAAAAGGCACTGACGGCGGCGCCGGGCATCGGCAAGAAGATCGCCCAGCGCATCATCCTGGAGCTCAAGGACAAGATGGCCAAGGAGTCCGCCGCCACGGGCCTGGACTTCTCCGGCGGAGCAGGAAGTGTCAATATCCCTGCCTTTACAAGCAAGGCAACCGAGGCTGCCCAGGCCCTGGCGGTTCTGGGCTACTCCAGCGCCGAGGTGAGCCAGGCCCTCAAGGGCGTGGACGTGGAGAACCTGCCTCTGGAGGAGATCATCCGCCAGAGCCTCAAGAAGATGGTGAAGTAAGGCAGGCGCATGGGGCTCCCCTGGGGAGCAGGAAAAGGGAAGTGAGCATTTGAGCATCGACTTTGGAAATGACATTTATGAGGATCCCATTGTGGCCAAGACCTTCCTGGAGGAGGACGCCGGGGAGGTGACCCTGCGCCCCAAAACCCTCAAGGAGTACATCGGCCAGGAGAAGGCCAAGGAGAACCTCTCTGTGTTTATTGCCGCCGCCCGGAAGCGGCAGGAGGCCCTGGATCACGTGCTGCTCCACGGCCCTCCGGGCCTGGGCAAGACCACTCTGGCGGGCATCATCGCCCAGGAGATGGGAGCGGGCATCCGCATCACCTCCGGCCCCGCCATTGAAAAGCCGGGGGATCTGGCGGCCCTTCTCACCAACCTCAACGAGGGGGACATCCTCTTCGTGGACGAGATCCACCGGCTCAACCGCTCCGTGGAGGAGATCCTCTATCCCGCCATGGAGGACTATGCCCTGGACATCATCGTGGGCAAGGGCCCCAGTGCCAACTCCATCCGGCTGGACCTGCCTAAATTCACCCTCATCGGCGCCACCACCCGGGCCGGGCAGCTGTCGGCGCCGCTGCGGGACCGCTTTGGCGTGACGCTGCGGCTGGAGCTCTATACCCCGGAGGAGCTTGCCAAGATCGTCTCCCGCTCTGCCTCCATTCTGGATGTGGACATCGTGCCGGAGGGCGCCTATGAGATCGCCCGGCGCTCCCGAGGCACGCCCCGTATCGCCAACCGGATGCTCCGGCGGGTGCGTGACTTCGCCCAGGTGAAGGCCGACGGCGTCATCACCCGGGAGGTGGCGGACCAGGCCCTGTGCGCCCTGGAGATCGACCACCTGGGTTTGGACCCCGTGGACCGGCGGATGCTTGCGGCCATCATCGAAAACTACGGCGGCGGCCCCGTGGGTCTGGAGACCCTGGCGGCCACCATCGGCGAGGAGGCGGTGACGCTGGAGGACGTGTATGAGCCCTATCTCATGCAGCTGGGCTTTTTGACCCGGACGCCCCGGGGCCGCTGCGTCACCCACAAGGCCTACGCGCATCTGGGCCTCTCGGTGCCCGGCGGGGCGGACGCGGATCCCGTCATGGACCAGCTGAGCCTGTAACGATTGCATTTCAATTACTTTCAAGGATATATCCTTTATATTTATTCAGAAAGGGAACATCATCTATGGGTAAGTTATTTGGTACGGACGGCATCCGCGGCGTGGTGGGGGAGAACCTCACCGCCGACATGGCCTTTCGGGTGGGACAGTCCATCGCCTGCGTGCTGCGGGAGGAGACGGGCCGCCGTCCGGTGCTGATGATCGGCAAGGATACCCGCATTTCCTCCGACATGCTGGAATCCGCCCTGATGGCGGGCATCTGCGATCAGGGAGGCGACGTGATGCCTGTCGGCACCATTCCCACTCCCGCCGTGGCCTACCTCACCATCCGGGAGCAGGCGGACGCGGGCATCGTCATCTCCGCCTCCCACAACCCCTATGAGCACAACGGCATCAAGGTCTTCAACAGCCAGGGCTACAAGCTCCCCGACGAGACGGAGGAGCGCATCGAGGCCAAGATCCTCTCCGATGAGCCCATGGCCCCCTGCACCCGTGGGGACATCGGCCGCCGCCGCCACGGCATGCGCCAGATGAAGCAGGAATATATTGATTTCGTGGCCTCCACCATCGATTCCGACCTTGCGGGACTGAAGATCCTGGTGGACTGCGCCAACGGTGCCTCCAGCACCACCGCGCCGGAGCTGTTTGCCAAGTTCCGGGCCCAGGTGGACTTCCTGAACACCGACCCTGACGGCATCAACATCAACAACGGCTGCGGCTCCACCCACATGGAGGGCCTCTCCGCCGCCGTGGTGAAGGGCGGGTACGACATCGGCGTGGCCTTTGACGGCGACGCCGACCGGTGCCTGCTGGTGGACGAGACCGGCGGCGCCATCGACGGCGACAAGGTCATGGCCGTGTGCGCCATGGACATGCGGGAGAAGGGGAAGCTGGACGGCAACACCATCGTGGCCACCGTCATGAGCAACCTGGGCCTCCATGAGTTCTGCCGCAACCACGGTATCAACCTGGTGTGCACCGCCGTGGGTGACCGCAACGTCCTGGAGGAGATGCAGCGCCACGGCTACCGCATCGGCGGCGAGCAGTCCGGCCACACCATCTTCACCGCTCTGGAGACCACCGGCGACGGCGAGGTGACGGCCCTGCAGTTTTTGCAGGTGCTGGCGGACAGCGGCAAGAAGGCCTCGGAGCTGGTGAGCGGCTGCGCCACCTATCCCCAGGTGCTCATCAACGTGGAGGTGCCCCACAGCGGCGGCGTCAAGGAGAAGATCATGGCCTCGGAGGCCCTGGCGCAGGCCGTGGCCGCAGAGGAAGCCGCCCTGGGCGGGGAAGGCCGGGTGCTGGTGCGCCCCTCCGGCACGGAGGCGCTGATCCGTGTCATGGTGGAGGCCAAGACCACGGAGCAGGCCCAGGACGTGGCCGAGAAACTGGCGGATTTCATAAAAACGCAGAAAGTTTGAGAAAATTCGTCTGGCAGATTTCATAATTTGCTTGACAGAATTAGGAACGAGCAGGTATAATAAGCTATGTGCAAAAGCAATGAGCACCCCCTGATTCCCCTGGATCAGCTGGGTGACGAGGATCTCTGTGCCCTGGCAGCATCTGGAAGCCGGGAGGCGGAGGAGGTCCTGGTGACCCGCTATAACCGGATGGTCCGCACCTGTGCCCGCCCCTTCTTTTTGATCGGCGGTGACAGCGAGGATCTCACCCAGGAGGGGATGGTGGGCCTCATCAAAGCGGTTCGGGAATACGATCCCAGGAAGGACGCCTCTTTCCGGACCTTCGCGGAAATCTGCATACGAAACCGGCTGTACTCCGTTCTCCGCGCTGCGGCGCGGGATAAGCATTTACCGCTCAATCAGTCGGTCCCGTTGGATACACCCTTTCTTGACAGCACTCCCTACACCACTGGCAGCAACCCGTTGGCCCAGTGCAGCCCGGAGGAATTCCTCATTGACCGGGAGCACACCGCCAATATCCTCTCCGGTGTCCGGAAACAGTTGTCCGACTTCGAAGCGAAGATTTTGGGGTATTATTTAGACGGTCTTTCATGCAGGGAAATTGCCGAGACGGTAGGCAAGCCCCCAAAGTCCGTGGACAATGCCGTGCAGCGCATCCGGCGCAAAGTGGCGCGGCAGCTTCTTTCCGGCGATCTCAGCGGAAGCTGAACGCAATATATTTTTCTTTTCAAAGAGAGGGTAACATCATGTACGAAGACAAGACCTTAGTGTGCAAGGAGTGCGGCCAGGAGTTCGTGTTCACCGCCGGTGAGCAGGAGTTCTATGCAGAGCGCGGCTTCCAGAACGAGCCCCAGCGCTGCAAGGCCTGCCGTGATGCTCGCAAGAACGCCGCCCGCGGCCCCCGCGAGTATTTCACCGCTGTGTGCGCTGCCTGCGGCGGCGAGGCTCGCGTTCCCTTCGAGCCCAAGTCCGACCGTCCGGTCTACTGCAGCGAGTGCTTTGCCAAGATGCGCGATCAGCAGAGATAACAAGCCGTCTTCGGTTTTTATAAATGCGATCCAGAAGGACGTCCGCAAATGCGGGCGTCCTTTTCGTTGCTCCGGCAGGGAAAATTTGACGCCCGCGTTGTAATTTTTCCCGCCTTGCGGTATAATTCCCATGTATGCAAACACGCCGCCTGTGCGGCAGGAATAAGGAGCGATCCCATGAAGTTTGAGGAATATCTGGAGGGCCTGCGGGGCAAGTCCGTGGCCGTCATCGGCCTGGGGGTGTCCAACCGCCCCCTCATGGAGCTGCTGCTGTCCCACGGCGCCCATGTCATCGCCTGCGACAAGAAGACGGAGCTGGGGGAGTACGGGGAATCCCTGAAGCAAAGAGGCTGCACGCTGAAGCTGGGGGAGGACTATCTCACCGGTATCCATGCCGACGTGATCTTCCGCACCCCGGGCCTGCGGCCCGACGCCCCGGGCATCGCCCAGGCGGTGGCGGAGGGGGCCGTCCTCACCAGCGAGATGGAGGCCTTTTTCGACGTGTGCCCCTGTGAGGAGATCGCCGTCACCGGCAGTGACGGCAAAACCACCACCACCACCATCATCGCCCGGCTGCTGGAAGCGGCGGGCCGCACCGTCCATCTGGGAGGCAACATCGGCCACCCGCTGCTCTCCGAGACGCCCACCATCGCCCCGGAGGATCTGGCAGTGCTGGAGCTGAGCTCCTTCCAGCTGATGACCATGACCAAAAGCCCCCACATCGCGGTCATCACCAATCTCTCGCCCAACCACCTGGACGTCCACAAGGACTATGCGGAGTATATTGCTGCAAAGGAAAATATCTTTACACATCAGACCGCCCGGGATATTGCCATCTTCAATGCCGACAACGCCGATACCATGGCCTGCGCCGCCAAGGCCAAGGGCCGGGTGCGCCTGTTCTCCCGGCAGCGGGAGGTGGCGGACGGTGTGTTCCTCCGGGGGGAGGACATCGTGGCCCGGAATGAAGACGGCGAGCGGGTGGTGATGTCCGTTTCCGACATCCGGCTGCCCGGCGTCCACAACGTGGAGAACTACCTGGCGGCCATCGCCGCCGTGGACGGCCTGGTACCCGACGGCATGATCCGGGACTTTGCCCGCTCTTTCGGCGGCGTGGAGCACCGCATCGAGCTCTTCCGCACCCGCCGGGGCGTGAAGTGGTACAACGACTCCATCGCCTCCAGTCCCAGCCGCACCATCGCCGGGCTTAAGTGCTTCCCGGAGAAGGTGATCCTCATTGCCGGCGGCAAGGACAAGGGCATCTCCTACGCCCCCCTGGGAAGCGTGGTCAATGAGCACGTGAAGCTGCTGATCCTCTGCGGCGCCACGGCGGGGGTCATCCGCCAGGCGGTGGAGGGCGCGGAGAACTACGATGGACTGGAGATCGTGGACGTTGCCGACTATCCCGCAGCCGTAAACCTGGCGGCGAGCCGGGCCAAAGCGGGGGACGTGGTGATATTGTCCCCGGCCAGTACCTCCTTTGACCGCTTTGCCAACTTCATGGAGCGGGGCGAGACCTTCAAGACCCTGGTGAACGCCCTGCCGGAATAAGGCGAAATACGGCCAACCCCCGCCCGCATAGGATAGCGGGAGGGAGGTGCAGCCCATGAAAGGCCGATTTTGGTTCCGTTTTCGCCGCCGGGGCTACGCCGTGGGCCGGCTGATCGCGTTGTTTTTATCGGTGACGCTGCTGGTGGTGGGCCTGACGGCGGCTGCCCGTCTGCGTCCGCTGCTGGAACAGCTGGCGGTGGCCCGGGTGTCCAACTCCGTCACCGGCGTGGTGTCCCAGGCGGTGTACGAGGCGGTGGAGTCCGGGGAGATCCGCTATGACGAGCTGGTGTCCTTTGAAAAGGACAACGAAGGCAAGATCACGGCGGTGCGCAGCAACATGGCCGCCTGCAACCATCTGCAGGCGGATATTCTGGAGACGATTCTGGAGCGTATCAGCCAGGTGTCCGCCCGGGAGCTGTCGGTGCCGGTGGGAAGCCTTACGGGCTCGGCGCTGCTGGCGGGCCGCGGCCCCCGGATCAGCGTGCGGATGGAGTCCGTGGGCTCCTCCAAGGCAACCTTCCGCAACGAGTTTGTGGACGCGGGCATCAACCAGACCAAGCACCAGATCATTCTGGAGATCGACGTGGCCGTCAGCATATTGCTGCCGGGCTTTACCACCGCCACCGTGGTCTCCAACGAGTTCATCGTGGCGGAGACGGTGATCGTGGGCAGCGTGCCGGATACCTACACCTACTTTGCCACGGCACCGGAGACCTATGAGGAGGATATGAAGGACTACATCCTCAACAACGCAAACTGACAAAAGAAAGGCGGATACCCATGGACTACCGCGAGGAAATGAAACAGCTGCGGGATTTTCTCAACCAGCAGAGCTACCTGTACTACGTACTGGACGCTCCGGTGATCCCGGACTATGAATACGACCGGCTCAACCGCCGTCTGGAGGAGCTGGAGGCAGCCCACCCCGAGGAGGTGACGGCGGATTCCCCCACCCAGCGGGTGGGCGACAAGATCCTGGAGGGCTTTGAGACCTACAACCACCCGGTGCCCCTGGAGAGCCTCCAGGACGTCTTCGATGCCCAGGAGGTCTCGGAGTTCTGCGCCCGGATGGATGAGACCCTGGGGGAGGCGGTGGCCTACTCCGTGGAGCCCAAGGTGGACGGCTTGTCCGTGGCCCTGGAATACCGGGACGGCGTCTTCGTCCGGGGCGCCACCCGGGGCGACGGCCGGGTGGGGGAGGACGTGACGGAGAATCTCAAGACCGTCCGCTCCATCCCCATGACGCTGCCGGAAAAGCTCCCCCGGCTCATCGTCCGGGGAGAGGTCTACATGTCCCGGGCCGTGTTCCAGGAGATCAACGACGCCCGGGAGCTCCAGGGCAAGCCCCTGATGGCCAATCCCCGCAACGCCGCCGCCGGTTCCCTGCGGCAGCTGGACCCCAAGGTCTGCGCGGAGCGGAAGCTGGATATCCAGATCTTCAACCTCCAGCTGGCGGAGGGCCGCAGCTTCGAGACCCACGCCGAGACCCTGGAGTACCTGGCCACCCAGCGCTTTAAAGTGATCCCCCACAAGACCCTCACCGGGACCGAAGTGGTGCAGCGGGAGATCGACCGCATCAACGATGAGCGCATGGACTATCCCTTCGACATCGACGGCGCCGTCATCAAGGTGAACCGCCTGGCGGACCGGGAGAAGCTGGGCTCCACCGCCAAGTTCCCCAAGTGGGCGGTGGCCTTCAAGTATCCGCCGGAGCAGAAGCCCTCCAAGGTGCTGGACATTGTGGTGCAGGTGGGCCGAACCGGCGTGCTGACCCCCAAGGCGGTGCTCTCGCCTGTGCGCCTGGCGGGCACCACCGTCACCAATGCCACGCTGCACAACCAGGACTATATCACGGAAAAAGATATCCGGGTGGGGGACACCGTCATCGTTCAGAAGGCGGGGGAGATCATCCCGGAGATCGTGGAAGTGGTAAAGGACCAACGGCCGGAGGGCACCGTGCCCTATCTCCTGCCGGACAAGTGTCCGGTGTGCGGGGCGCCGGTGGTGCGGGACGAGGACGGCGCGGCATTGCGCTGCACCGGTGCTGAGTGCCCGGCCCAGCTGCTGCGCAACCTCACCCACTTTGCAAGCCGGGACGCCATGGACATCGAGGGCCTGGGCCCCAGCCTGGTGCGCCAGCTGGTGGAGTCCAAACTCATCACCACCGCCGCGGATCTCTACAGCCTCCGAGCGGAGGATGTGGCCAAGCTGGAGCGGATGGGAGAGAAGTCCGCGGACAATCTGATCCGCTCCATTGAGAAGTCCAAATCCAACGATTTGTCCAAGCTCCTCTATGGCCTGGGCATCCGGCAGGTGGGGGAGAAGGCCGCCAAGGTTCTCGCCGCCCGGCTGGGATCCATGGACGCCCTGATGGCCGCCTCGGCGGAGGAGCTCACCGCCATCGACGACGTGGGGGCCATCACCGCCCGGTGCATCCGGGAGTATCTGGACCAGCCCCAGGGCCACGACCTGATCTTGCGGCTCAAAGCCGCCGGGGTGAACATGGTCTCCACCCAGGCCCCGGTGGGGGACCTGTTTTCCGGCCGCACCTTCGTCCTCACCGGCGAGCTTTCCGCCTACTCCCGCAAGGAGGCGGGGGAGAAGCTGGAGGCCCTGGGCGCCAAGGTGTCCGGCTCTGTCTCCAAAAAGACCAGCTGCGTGGTGGCGGGAGAGGCCGCCGGGTCCAAGCTGAAGAAGGCCCAGGAGCTCCACGTCCCTGTGCTGGATGAAGCCCAGCTCCTGATCCTCCTGGGTGAGGCGGAGGGAGACCGGGACGCCATCCTGGCCCTGCTGGACGCACCCCGGGAGGCATAACAGCCCCGATACAACCGAAAACAAGAAGAGCCCCCGGAACGGAAACAAACCGTTTCGGGGGCTCTTTTTATGGATAAAGGATATTGGCTTTACACATCTTCATTCAAGGGAAATCCCGCCTGCCGCAGGGCGGTCTCGATCTGGCGGACGTGCTCCGGATTCCGGGTCTCCAGCACCATGGTGACGATGCAGGCGGCCACCTCGGAGTGGCTGTCCTCCCGGGCGTGGTTGACGGTGAGGATGTTGGCGCCGCTGTCGGCCACCACCCGCAGCATCTGCAAAAGTCCGCCGGGCTTATCCGGCACCTTGGTGGTCAGTTCCACGATGCGGCCCGCCTTGGAAAGACCCTTGGTGATGACCCGGGAGAGGGTGGTGACATCCACGTTGCCGCCGGAGACCAAACACACGGTGGTCTTGGAGCAGTCCACCTTGCCGAACATGCAGGCGGCCACGGTGGTGGCGCCGGCGCCCTCGGCCACGGTCTTCTGTTCCTCCATCAGCGCCAGGATGGCAGAGGCAATTTCGTCCTCGGTGACGGTGACCACCTCGTCCACGTACTTGGCGCACAGCTCGTATGTGAGGTCCCCGGGCCGCTTGACGGCGATTCCGTCGGCGATGGTGGCCACGCTGGAAAGCTCCACCGGATGCCCCGCTTCCAGGGAGGCCACCATGGAGGCGGCTCCCGCCGCCTGGACGCCGATGACCCGGCAGGAGGGTTTCAGGTGCTTCACCGCAAAGGCCACGCCGCCGATGAGGCCGCCGCCGCCGATAGGCACCACGATCTGCTCCGCCTGGGGCAGCTGCTCCAGGATCTCCAATCCGATGGTGCCCTGTCCAGCCATGACATAGGGGTCGTTGAAGGGGTGGGCAAAGGTGTAGCCATGCTCCGCCGTCAGCCGCTCGGCCTCCCGGGCGGCGTCGTCATACACGCCGGGCACCAGCACCACCTCTGCACCGTAGGAGCGGGTGGCCTCCACCTTGCTGATGGGGGCGCCGGCAGGCATGCAGATGATGGACCGGATGCCCAGCTTGGCCGCGGAGAGGGCAATGCCCTGGGCGTGGTTTCCGGCGGAGCAGGCGATGACGCCCCGCCGGGCCTCCTCCGGCGTCAGGGATCGGATCTTGTTATAGGCACCCCGCAGCTTGAAAGCTCCCGTCAGCTGCAGATTCTCCGCCTTGATGTACAGTCCCAGCTTGGGGGCCCGCTCCAGCGGGGTCCTCCGGGCAACGCCCTGCAGGGCCGCCTGGGCGTCCCGAATCATCTCCATGGTCAGCATGGTCATTCCTCCCGTTCTATTCCTCGCACCCATGTGTCCTTCAATAGAGGACATATTATAACTAATATGTCTTTATACGGGAATTATATGGCGGAGAGCCCCAAAAGACAAGGAGTAAAATCAACAATTATGGGTTTGAAAACCGGGCAATTTTACAGCTTTCAGCGGCCGCAGCACCGTCTCGCCCAGCCGCC
>UMIY01024261.1_pt1 | contig 10186 bp, 5 predicted proteins | sample 1965921 | NCBI WGS metagenome assembly UMIY01 (sample SAMEA4836134, study PRJEB28245) | human gut metagenome | biome: gut microbiome; material: fecal sample | place: Denmark | collected 2008
AAGAGGCTGTTTTTTTAGAGAAAAAATTACAGCTTGATAACGATTTTATGTCTACTCTTGGCCAAAATCCACAATGTGCGCACATTTGTCCGCAAACCGGACACACATTTCAGTTGTGTTACAAAGACCCGCCTCCAATTGACTTCCAAGCGGCGTGCGTGCTAATATATACGCACGGCGGTATCCCCGTCGGATGGGGTGAATTTTACCCATCCGTATAACTTTGGTATCCCCGTTCATGGGCTGGCTCAGGATATCCGAACCCATGACCGTGGTTACATATCTCGGCCCCTTCTGTCTTAGGGGTACTACTAAAGGAGGAGTTTCCATCATGAGAACTCTCAAGAAGTCTCTGGCTCTCGTGCTCGCTCTCGTCATGGTCCTCGGCCTCGGTGTCGTCGGCGCTTCCGCTGATAACGCGCTCGACAACTACACCGACACCGGCGACATCGGCGACGCGTACCTCGAGGCCGTAGGCGTCCTCACCGGTCTCGGTATCGTCGATGGCATGACCGATACCACCATCGAGCCCGACGGCACCTACACCCGCGCCCAGGCTGCCAAAATCGTCGCCACCATGCTCCTTGGCGTCGACGCCGCCGACAGCCTCAAGGCTACCACCGCCCCCTTCGAGGATGTCCCCACTTATCACTGGGCTTCCGGCTACATCGCTTACTGCGTTGAGGCTGGCATCATCGACGGTATGACCGCTACCACCTTCGAGCCCGAAGGCACCCTCACTGGCTTCCAGTGGGCCAAAATGCTCCTCTCCGCTGTCGGCTTCGGCGTCAACGGTGAGTTCGAAGGCGACTCCTGGTCCCTCAACACCGCTACCGTCGGCCACCAGTCCGGCCTCTTTACAGGCGACCTCGACGGCGCTGACCACGTCGCACTCCGCCGCGAGCAGGCTATGCTCTACGCCTTCAATGCCCTCACTAAGCTCCCCCAGGTCACCTACAGCAAGGAAAACACCAATTACCTCTATGGCATCCTCGGCTACTTCTTCGCTGATGGCACCGGCCACACCCTCGGTGACGATACCTTCGACCTCACCTTCGTCGAAGGCCAGATCATCGATAATGAGGGTATGGGCGGCGACAATACTGTCGTAGCGAATGCTGCTTACACTGGCAAGTGGGGCACCCCGGCCAAGGAGATCAGCATTAAGGCTGACACTGGCCTCGATCTCATGTACCACGCTGTCCGCGCCTGGTACGTCGAGGGCAAGACCAACACTGGTGTTTACACCTACGATCTTGCTAAGACCACTACTTACACCTGCCTCAACAAGGCTACTGGCGATAAGGATGTTGCCAAGCTGAAGAACGTTGAGAATCAGAACATCGGCGACCTCGTTGACGAGATCTACGAAGTTTACCTCATCGACAACACCGCTATTGATCTGCAGAACGGCAAGGACTATGCCTACGTTACCCTGACTGCTGACTTCGGCAAGCTGGGCTATGCTGGCAAGAATAACACCACTGTCAATGGCTACACGGTCGACAACGATGTCATTAAGACCGACATCTCCGAGATTGCGTACGGCGATTCTATCGTCTATGTCAAGACTCACAGCGAGAAGAACTCCAACAATGTTGCTTGGTACGTCTATCCTGTGACCACCACTGAAGGCGCCATTGCCAAGATCAGCAAGACTGATGGCAAGATCGTCTCCCTCACTCTGGAGGATGGCACTGTTCTCCCCGTTTCCGTGTTCTTCTACGATGAGCAGGGCTACGAGGATTCCTATGTGCTGCATCAGAACTACACCTTCGTGCTCGACACTCATGGTGACGTAATCTACGCTACCAAGGACTACAGCCGCGATCTGTATTACTACACTGGTGAGAGCAGGAACGCTGGCGACTACGGAGATTGGAGCAGCGACTATGTACGCGCTTACCGTTTCTTCAACGTCACCACTGGTGAGGAGTATATTGTCCCCATCGATATCGCTCACTCTAACAGCCTCGTTGAGGGTGGTTACTATGATATCCGCGTGACCGCCAACGACAATGGCCTGTACACTGCTACTCGTGTTACTTCCGGCCAGAATGCGTACGCTGAGCAGTATGTTATTGACACCTTCTGGGCCTACGAGGGCGAGACTTCTGCCGTCGCTAATGGCACCAATCTGAAGGACAATACCGTCTACTTCGATCTCGACACCATCACTTTCCATGTTGTTTCCGGCTCTGGTAAGAACATGGTTCGCAACACCTACACTGGTATCGATGAACTCGCTGCGAAGTACTCTCTCGCTACTAACGGTTATTACTGGCTCGAGAACGCTTGCTTCACTGTCTCTGGCACTATGACCGGTCACAAGTATGCCAATGTTGTGTTCCTCGCTGAGAAGAACCTGACCAGCTACAGCCAGTATGCTTTTGTTCCCACTGATGTTGACGCCAATGATTGGTCCGACATTACCGGTGACGGTGTGACCTACCTCGTCAGCTATGACGGTGCTTACATCGATGGTGTGAAGACTACGGTCAACTTTGACATTCGTTATCTGAACACCGATGGTAATGCTCTTGAGCGTGGCTTCTACACTGTGGTTACCAGGAACGGTGAGACTTGGCTGAGCGGTCGCGTTGAGGACGGCAAGTACTGCGGCTACAACAACGTCAGCTTCATTCAGACTGGTAGCGGCGCCGGTGCGAACTGGACTCTCGATGGCCACAAGGCCGTTGACGGAGAGGTCAAGATTGTTGACTGCACCAACGAGAACAACGAGTTCTCTCTCGCCACCCTGTACCAGTACTGCAAGAACGAGGGCGGCAACGTTAAGCTCGCTTACACTCTGAACCGTGTGACCGGCGATGTTGCTTACATCTACGTTGTCAATGCTGGCTGGCGTAACAGCGTGACCCTGACCTCTGATCTTAAGGACTGGACTATCGTTGACGGCACCGTAAATGATGTTGATCCTTCCGGACAGGTTAAGGTTCAGTTCACCGTTAAGTACAACGGCGATCATGTTTACAACGAGGGCGACCAGCTCTACTTCATGATTGACGGCACTTACCGTGCAGGTGCTGTTGCTGGCAAGAACAATGTCTTCACTATCTACGTCGAGAACATCAACGATCTTGACTGGACCAAGGCTGATCTTAAGCTGACTGCGGCTCAGGTCGAGGTTAAGTTTGCTGTCGATGGAAAAGACGCCAACGAAGCTTTTGCAGGCTACAAGTGGAATGCTGAAAACAGCTACACCGTTGATAGCACTCCTAAGTACGTAGCTGTTGGCTCGTCCGTTGCTGCTACTTTCGGCTACAACCAGGAAGCTACCACTACCGGTAATACTGAGGTTGGCATGCTCGTGAACAGCACCGTTTGGACTGGCACGCTCGCTTGCTCCAACGGAGATCTGACTGGCACCTTCGGTCCCGTCTACGCTAATACTACTTATACTTTCTGCGCGCTCAACGATAACGGCGCTGCCTAAGTAACACTCCAATAAACTAACCTAAGTTTTCCGCCCCCGGTTCGCCGGGGGCGGTTTTTATATCCCAGCGCCGCCTGTATCGCACCCACGCCGCGCGCCGCGTACACCCCGTAAGGGACGGCGTCCCCGACGTCCCGCCCGCAGGGAACCCCTTGCCCCGCCGCCGTGTATCAGCGTGACTCGTTCCGCGGGCGGATTTACCTGTGGACACTGACGAAATTTGCGCTGCGGGCTGTGAATGATTTGGCGAAGCTGCCGGCTTGACTTTGTGCTCATGGGGTAGTATTCTATGCTCACGACAACTTCACACCTCAAAGACCGTGAAGGAAAGAGTAGCCCGAAAGGATCGGCACAGTGAGCTCCGGAGAGTGGGAACGGGGCGCGGGGGGTTCGGGTGAACATGGTTCCGGAGTTGCGCACCGAGCGCTTGGCGTAAGGCTGCGACGGGTCCGCCCGTTAAAGCGGCAGGGGTTTGATGGAACTCCGTGAGGCACGTATGCGTGAGCTGCGTGCGAATCAGGGTGGTAACACGGTTTATTAATCGTCCCTGGCGTACTTTGTGCGCCAGGGATTTTTTGTTGCCGTCCCGGCGCGAAAAAAGAGGGGTAATCCAATGGCAATGATAGAACTGAGGAACCTGACCAAGACCTACGGCTCGGGCGAGAGCGCGGTCAAGGCCCTCGACAACGTCTCGCTGGAGATAGAACAGGGCGAGATATTCGGCATAATCGGCCTGTCCGGCGCGGGCAAGAGCACGCTGGTGCGCTGCATCAACCTGCTGGAGACGCCGACGAGCGGTCAGGTCATCGTGGACGGCAAGGAGATGACCTCGCTCAAGGGCAAGGCCCTGCGCGAGGCGCGGCGGAACATCGGCATGATATTCCAGGGCTTTGACCTGCTCATGCAGCGCACGGCGCTGGAGAACGTGCGCTTCCCGCTGGAGCTGGCCCACACACCCAAGGCCGAGGCCAACGAGCGGGCAAAGGCTCTGCTGAAGACCGTGGGCCTGGAGGGGCGCGAGGGCGCGTATCCGGCCCAGCTCTCGGGCGGCATGAAGCAGCGCGTGGCCATAGCCCGCGCGCTGGCGAGCAATCCGCGCGTGCTCCTCTGCGACGAGGCCACCAGCGCGCTCGACCCGACCACGACGGAGAGCATACTGGAGCTCCTCCGCGAGATAAACCGCACCCTGGGCGTCACGGTGGTAGTGATAACGCACGAGATGCGCGTGGTGGAGCGTATCTGCTCCCGCGTGGCGATAATTGCGGAGAGCCATATCGCCGAGATGGGCGAGGTGCAGGAGGTGTTTCTCCACCCGCAGACCGAGGCGGCCAAGAAGCTGGTGCTGCCCAGCCGCAGCGGCAAGCTGGAGGGCTTCACCGAGGACGAGGCGGCCACGGCGGTGGACGAGTGCCGCGGCGAGCTGATCCGCCTGGCCTTTGACGGCACGACCACCGACAGGCCGGTCATCGCCGACATGATCCTCTCCTGCGGCGCGCCGGTGAGCATAGTCTACGCCGACACGCGCAGCATAGAGGGCAAGCTCTACGGCCACACGGTGCTGCAGCTGCCCAGCGACGCGGCCATTGCGGATAAGATGAAGCGGTGGCTGAATGACCAGGGCGTCAGCTACACGAAGGAGGTGCAGTGAAATGAGCATATCGCAGATACTGCCGCTTATCCCCCAGGCCCTGTGGGAGAGCGTTTACATGACCGTGCTCTCAACACTGTTTGCGTATATAATCGGAATGCCGCTCGGACTCATTCTGGTTGTGACGGGCAAGGACGGCATACGGCCCATGCCGGGGCTGAATTTGACGCTGGGAGCCGTGGTCAATTTCCTCAGGAGCGTACCGTTCATACTGCTGCTCTTCTTCCTCAACCCGTTCACGCGCTGGGTCGTGGGAACCACGGTCGGTTCCCCGGCCACGATAGTCCCCCTGGTCATATCCGCGTTCCCGTTTGTGGCGCGTATGGTTGAGTCCTCGGCAAAGGAGGTGGACCGGGGCGTGATAGAAGCGTCCCAGTCTATGGGCGCGAGCAACTGGCAGATTATCACCAAAGTGATACTTCCGGAGGCCAGGCCCAGCCTGATAAACGGTGCGGCCCTCTCGGCCACCACCATCCTCGGCTACAGCGCCATGGCCAGTATAAACGGCGGCGGCGGACTGGGCGCAATAGCCATCAACTACGGCCACTACCGCCAGAACTACGCAGTTATGTTCGCCATGATAGTCGTCCTGGTGCTGCTTGTGCAGGTGCTTCAGGAGTTCGGCACCCGCGGCGCCAGGCTCAGCGACCGCAGAATAAGATAAAAATTAAATCAATATAATCATAAAACCAAAAGGAAAAGGAGACAAAAACATGAAAAAGATTCTTGCACTGACGCTCAGCGCCATTCTCTGCCTCGGCCTGCTGGCCGGCTGCGGCACCGACTCCGGCACCGCGGCTACCGATCCCGCCGAATCCTCCGCCGAGCCCTCCGCCGACAGCACCGGCAGCGGCGAGCTCGAGACCATAACCGTCGGCGCTTCCATCACCCCGCACGCCGAGATCCTCGACGCCGTACGCGGCGAGCTCGAGGCCCTGGGCTACGACCTGGAGATTGTCGAGTACACCGACTACATCCTGCCCAACGTGTCCCTCTCCGACGGCAGCCTGGACGCGAACTACTTCCAGCACGGCCCCTACCTCGAGACCTATAACGCCGAGAACGGCACCGACCTCGTCAACGCCGCCTCCATCCACTACGAGCCCATGGGCATCTACCCGGGCAGCAAGACCAGCCTTGACGAGCTGGCCGAGGGCGACACCATCGCCATCCCCAACGACGGCTCCAACGAGACCCGCGCCCTGCTTCTGCTCCAGGACAACGGCTACATAACCCTCGCCGACGGCATCGACGCCAGCTCCAACGCCACCGTCCTCGACATCGTGGACAATCCGCTGAACCTCAACATCCTCGAGATGGCCGCCGAGAACATCTCCAACTCCCTGCCTGACGTGGCCTTCGGCATCATCAACGGCAACTACGCCCTGCAGGCCGGCCTCACCGGCGACGACGCCCTCGCCAGCGAGGACCCCGATTCCGACGCCGCGCAGACCTACGCTAATATAGTCGCCTGCCGCAACGGCGAAGAGAGCAGCGAGAAGATCCAGGCCCTCATCACCGCCCTCACCAGCGACACCTGCCGCGAGTACATCGAGAGCACCTACAGCGGCGCGGTGGTGCCCATATTCTAAGAATAAGCGCAGCCCAAAAAAGACCAGTCCTGTGACTGGTCTTTTTTTCGTCTGCGAACGGGAAATGCAGCTGCTGGGCCTATACCCGGTTGACAACCGGGTCTATTCATGATAGACTAAACAAAACAGAGGTCTATCGGCAATAGACCCAAGGAGGGAACAACTGTGGAGGATCTTAAGCTGGGGGCCATCGAGAGCCGGTTTGCGGATCTGATCTGGGCCAATGAGCCGCTGGGTTCCGGTGAGCTTGTGAAGCTGGCGGCGCAGGAGCTGGGCTGGAAGAAGTCCACGACCTATACGGTGCTGAAAAAGCTGTGCGGCCGCGGCCTCTTCCGCAACGAGAACGGCGTGGTCAGCGCGGCCATATCCCGTGAGGAGTTTTGCGCGATGCAGAGTGAGCGCTTCGTGGATGAGACCTTCTCCGGTTCGCTGCCCGCGTTCATTGCGGCATTCTCGACGCGCAAGAAGCTGAGCGAGGAGGAGCTGCGCGAGCTGGAAGAGCTCATCCGCCGGAGCAGGGGGTGAGAGCATGCTGAGCTGGCTAGAGGGCGCGTTCCAGACCGTACTGAACATGAGCATAGCCGCCACCGTTATCATCGCGGCCGTGCTGCTCGCGCGGCTGCTGCTCCGGCGCGCGCCGAAGTCGTTTTCGTATGCGCTCTGGGCGGTGGTGCTCTTCCGTTTGCTGTGCCCTGTGTCGGTGTCCTCGGCGGTGTCGCTGCTGGGGCTGCTGGACGCCCCGGCGCAGGAGAACACGCAGTATACCACGGTGATAGAGTACTATGCGCCGCCAGCAGCGCCGCAGCTGAGCGCGCCGCCGGTGAGCGTCTCCGCGCCGCCAGCCGTGAGCGAGCCTGTGACCGGCGGCGGGACCGCAGGCGGCCAGGCAGTTTCCGCCGGTGTGGGGACCGGGGAGACAGCCGCCATAGTGTGGGCGCTCGGCGTCTGCGCCATGCTGATCTACGGCACGGCGTCATATATACGCCTGCGGCGGAGATTGGTGGGCAATATAGCGCTTGAGGGCAACATACACCTCGCCGACGGCATCAACTCGCCCTTCGTGCTGGGCATCTTCCGGCCGAAGATCTACCTGCCCTCGGATATCTGCGAGGGCGAGCGCGATTACATCGTGCTCCACGAGAGGCAGCACATCCGGCGCGGAGACCATGTGTTCAAGGCCCTGGCCTTCATTGCGCTGAGCCTGCACTGGTTCAACCCTCTGGCGTGGCTGGCCTTCGTGCTGGCGGGGCGCGACATGGAGATGAGCTGCGACGAGGCGGTACTGAAAAAGCTGGGCGAGGGCGTGCGCGCCGACTACTCGGCCTCGCTGCTGCGCTTCGCCTCTGGCAGGCGCGGCGCGCTCTCCGTGCCGCTGGCCTTTGGCGAGAGCGGCATCACGGGGCGCATAAAGAACCTCCTGCGCTGGAAGCGTCCCCGCGCATGGATAAGCGGAGCCGCCGCGCTGCTGTGCGTTTTCGTGCTCGCCGCCTGCGCCGTCAACCCCGCCGCAGACGACAGCCCGGCCCGCGGCGAATACGGCACAGCGGAGGACATCGGCTACTGCCTTGAGCTCGCGGCGTCCGCAGACGGCGTGGAGTTCGGGGACATGGACGCGGAGATATTGCAGCAGGTACTTGACGCCAACCGAGGCCGTACAGAGGGCGAAGCCATACTCGCGCGAATGAGTACGGACGGGCGATCCGCTTATGTGTTCAGACTGAATACGGGCGCGGAGGACGACTTTACCGGGTATGAGAACGCGGCGCTCAGTGCCGGCGTCACCCTTCTGGAACCGGGCGGGAGTGTCGAGACCGACCCGGAGAGCACGATATCGCTTGCGAGGCTCAATATGACAAACGGCACCGTGCTGCTCTTCGGCCAGGACAGGCCCGGAGTGCTCGGAAGATTTGCACTCTACAACATATTCTGGGAGTATCTCAACGGCGAAGACCGCCCGGACTACTTTGAGGACGCCGTCTCGCGCGGCATAAGCTTTGACGTCTCGGCTGTTGACAACGCCCTCGCGGTGAACTATATCCACCCCGAGTTCGGCGGCGTCAGCGAGATGATACCGCTCACGCAAGAGCAGGCGGACGAGATACGCGCCTCAGACCGCGTATCGATCGCGCTTGATGAGACGGAGTTCTCTGCCGCGCTCTTTGCGGACGGCGAAACCGCCGACATCTACATGGCCGACACGGGCATAACCTCCGCCGCTTTGGAGATAATCCGCGCCCGCTGCCCCGTTGACCCCACCGCCGCGCCTGCTCAGACGGCGAGCCCGCTCGCCGTAGCGCGCGGCGAGTACGGCACGGCGGGGGATCTCGCGTACTACATAGAGTACTCCGCCGGCGGCGAGTTCCACGACATGGACGCCGCACGGTGCGACGAGATACTTGCCGAGTACGGAGACCTGCTGAACGGCTACAGCTTCATCGCCCGAGAAAACGCGGACGGCGAGGGGTACATCGTCGGCCAATACAACGGCGACCCCTCGTCGAGCCCGCTGAACGATATGAGCAGCATGGAGATAGACGGGATAACCTTCGTGCTTTACCCGACCGAGGAACAGGAGGCTTTCATGGACGCGCGTCAGGCCGGCGAGGTGCCGGAGAACGTGATAGTCCCGCATAGAAGTACGCTCGAATGGGCGATAAACGCCTACACCGTCATTATCAGGCCGCGGGAGGACGCCATATATATCGACACCTACAACTACACGAGCGACGGCATCAACTATCTGGAGGACGCCCGTGCGCGCGGCGTGTCGACGATGCGCAACTTGCCAGAGCCTTATCTCGAAGTTTACTACATAAACGAGACCTACGGCGAGACATACGAGTATATCCAGCTCACGGACGCCGAGGCGGAGGCCATGCTCGCCGAGGAGCGCGAGAGCGTCGAGGGCTTTGGAGCCATGCTCTTTTATGACGGCGAGAGTGCGGTGTTCTCCGACGGATATGGTGCGCCGCGCTCCGCCATAGACCTGGCCGTCGAGCGCTGCGGCTATGAATTTGTCTCCCCGGCGGACATAACCGGAGATATCGTCGAGGCCAGGCTTGACTGGCTCGGCGAGCCCATATATGCGGACGAGGCGGATTTGCCGCGCCTGCGCTCCCTGCTGGTGAATGCCGAGAAGGGCTACATGGGCAAGTGCGGCTACGGCGCGAAGCTGACGCTCACGCTCTCAAGCGGCCAGCAGGTCACGGCCTACAAGGGTACGGACAGCTGCGACTCCATCTGCTTCGGCTCATGCAACGGCTACTTCCTCGGCGGAGACGCGGCGAACGACGAGTTCTGGTCGATCTTCGGCATGGGTCGGATGCCTGACTCAAATGAGGTGATGCTCGACGGCGGCGGCACGGCCTATGCCGCCCTGTACGCCCCGGCAAGTGTGCACATAGAGTGGGCAAGCGGCGGATACACTTCCGGCTTCCTCGCCGGGCTCGACGAGAGCTATAACCTCGCCTATGACGGCGGCTACACCGGCAC
>UMIY01011290.1_pt1 | contig 10179 bp, 16 predicted proteins | sample 1965921 | NCBI WGS metagenome assembly UMIY01 (sample SAMEA4836134, study PRJEB28245) | human gut metagenome | biome: gut microbiome; material: fecal sample | place: Denmark | collected 2008
TGGTCCGAGTGGCGAGACTTGAACTCACGACCCCTTGACCCCCAGTCAAGTGCGCTACCAACTGCGCTACACCCGGATTTCTTTTGTGCTGTACTCGTTGAAGTCAGCTTGTACATATTAGCATGACCGGAAAGAAAATGCAAGCCCTTTTTCGAAAAAAATTAAAAAAAATTTGAGGCATGGAATCTGAGATTTGTGGTTGACAAATAGCAGGCGGTTTGGTATCATACTAAAAGTGTTCGGACAGCGGGCAATATTTTATGGAGAGATGTCCGAGCGGTTGAAGGAACCGGTCTTGAAAACCGGCGATGCGAAAGCGTCCGTGGGTTCGAATCCCACTCTCTCCGCCATTTTAATATGTATCTGCAGAAGTACCCAAGAGGCCGAAGGGGCTCCCCTGCTAAGGGAGTAGGGTGTCTAATAAACGCCGCGAGGGTTCAAATCCCTCCTTCTGCGCCAAGTAACCGGAAATGCTTGAAAAGAGTATTTCCGGTTACTTTTTTGTTTTCGGAAGTTTTTCAATGCTGGATTTTTGATTTGCTGAAAAAGTCCTGTTTTGTCCTGAGGCGAACAGGGAGGACCCGGTCGGTAGTGCGCATGGTAGTGTACACTTATTTTTCGCCCCTTTGAGCCAGCAGCGTATCCACTGCGGCGTGGGCCGCTGCCATGTCCGGATGTATGTAGCGCTGCGTGGTAGAGAATTTAGTGTGCCGCATGACCTCCTGGATCACAGAGGGGGCGATATTGCCCAATGCAAGCGCTGTGGCGGTCGTATGGCGGCAGGAGTACGGTTTCAGGTCCCGGGCCCCACAACGGGCCAGAGCGGCGTGGAAAGCCCCGTAGAAGCGGTCTCTGGACATGCACAGCACATTTCCTATCCGGCTGTCGGAATGCTGGCAGAGATCCAGGAGCACCGGCGCGATCAGCTGCGGGAAAACGATGGGGGTCTCTTTCCGCTTTTTCGTTTTCAGTCCGCACCCACGGATCTCGTTTGTGTCCCAGTCGATCATATCTTTTTTGAACGCGAACAATTCACCGGGCATCATGCCGGTATAGATCATCAGCAGGATATATCCCACAAAGGTATCGCCCTTCCCGTAGGCGTCCCAGAATTTCCGCAGTTCCAGCTCACTGAACGGCTGCAGCTCTTCTTCCTCCAGGGAGGGGAGAACGATGAACTCAGCCAGGTTGGTGGGTACCCATCCCTCTGCAACGGCCCGTTTGTACAAATGGGAGAGCAGGACCTTGATATCTTTTGCGGGGTAGTAGGTGGGGGCTTTGGCGTCCACGGTCTCCTGCAGCAAGTTGATGGAGAGCTTGTCTACAGGGAGCAGCATGATCCGCTCCACCTTGCGCTTGGCGATTTTATAGGCCGTCTGCTTGGATTTGGACATCTTGGAGAGGGACGTCTTTGACCAGACCTCCCAGTAATCCATCAGGCAGGGCGTTTTTTCCTGTACGGCGACCTGGGGCGGATTGGCCGCATAGGCTAGGGCCTCCGTTTTGGTGCGGAAGCCGCCCTTTGTCTGCCGGATCTGCCGGAGCCGACCGTCCTCCACCACCGTGCCCAGGGTCCAGATTGCCGTCCAGGTGCGTCCGCGCTTCCGGGCGCTGCCCTGGCCGTTACCTCGTTTACTCATGGGAACCTCCTAAAATAAAACGTTTGTTCGATTCGACGGTTAAGGAAAAGCCGCCCGCCAGGGGCGGCTTTTTTTTGTTTATTCAACACCATGTTATTTAATCTGAGATTCCTGCTTGTGCGTCGTCAACAGCATCCCAAAAGTCTGTTTCATTCACTATAACCACATGGGCTCCGTCCTTTCGCAGAGCGATTGCATCTTCAATTTTTCTCCCGTAACATGAATATACCCAACAGGGATTTCCGGCATTTCCCACAACAAGATAGTCTGTTTTCCTAGTGACTCCGGAACGAAGCTTTCCGCCAAGCTGTTCCACAACGGCAGCCAGTTCCGCCCTGGTTCCACGATAAGACTCTCCAGTGAAGCAGAATAGCTTATTTTCAAACGAAATTTCCGGGCATACAGCACAGATTCCACCAATGCAGTATTTTTCTTGCAACGTCTTGAAATCGCCTTCATTCAAATTACAAGAATCCTTAAACTCAATTAGATTCCCAAAGAATGCCATGAGCTGCTCCCGTTCATCGGGAGTGATAACTTTATCCTCAAGCACGGTATACAGCAGGCTGTTGATCTCATCGAATGGATATGTCCCGGCCAAAAAAGAGTTGTTTTCCAGCCAGGATTTCAGAGAGGCAATTTCCGGATCACTTAATTCACCGTCTGCCATGATGCCATGTACCAGGCCTGCAAGGAACTGGATGGAAGAAGTAATGGAGTCGTAATAGGAATTGTCATCTGCAAAATTATTACATAGCCAGAGAATATCTTTAGATTCATCATCCGTGATGATTCCATCTTCACAGGCTTTTTCAACAACAGGGATAATCTCTGAAAACGGATGGCGGTCACACAAGTGCGCGTGAAGTTGGCACCAGTGAGTCAGCTCTTGAATTTCTTTACTTCCGACATTTGTGTCAGAGTTGATCCCAGCTACGATACCACGCAATGTATTGACAGCTTTATGGAGCTCAGCCGGCTTTGTAAAAGTGCGGTATTCCTCCATTTCTTTCATTGATATTCCCTCCCCGTGTCCGAATCGGACACGCTTTTATTTTTTTATCCGCGCGCTGGCGGGGTATCACAATGTAAATTCCACCTTGACCACCTTGCCGATGACCCGGATCTTGGCCTTGGAGGCGTCGTAGATCTGCGGCTGGTGCTCCGGGTTGGTGGATTGGGGCATCAGTGTCACGGTATCCCCGGTGGCGTAGAACCGCTTGACGGTGGCGTCTTCATCTCCCACCATCACCACGGCCACCTCGCCGTTTTCCACGGCATCCTGACGGCGGACGATGATCCGGTAGCCGTTATTGATCCCCAGGGCGTTCATGCTGTCCCCGTGGACAATGAGGGCAAAGTACTCCGCCTGTCCGTTGAGATCGGTGACAGTGTAGCCTTCGATGTGCTGCTCGGCATAGAGGGGGAGGCCTGCGGAGATGCGGCCCAGGATGGGGATGCGGTGGAAGGTCCCCAGGTCAATCTGTTCCGCACCCCTTGGCAGAGCTGTGTCCGAATCGGACACGGCTCTTTTTCGCTTGGGGCCGTTTCCGGTGAGTAAGTATTCCGTGGTGGTGTTCAGGGCCTCGGCGATCTGGGGGATGCGTTTTGTGTAAGATTTCGCTTTCCCTGATTTCCACTCGCTTACTTTTTGGGGCGATACGCCAACAAGGCTGGCAAATTTCTTTTGCTCCATGCCCATTGCATCAAGAAGCTCGAATATACGCCCAGCAGTGTCCAAGGAAATCACCTCCAAAATGCACAAATCATTGATTCGGTGATTTATAAAATGTACAAAATCACTGAAATTCTAAAAAGATTATTGACAATCATTGAAACAATGATTATAGTTATAGGCACAAACTAAACAGAATCAAACTAAACCACTGGTTGCTCAAGTTCAATCTAAGAAAAATATTTGATTACATCAAAAGCGTGGTATATCAGCAGACCAGAAGATTTTAATTTCATGAAAACATCGTAATCAATCATGTCAAATTCAATAATTGCGTCCGTTTTCTTGGCCATGGTAGAAAAGACTTTCCCGCCAGCATTTGAAATTAAACTCCTGAGATGTGCCATCTCGTGTTGTGTCGCTTCGGTGTTGCCACTGAATTTTGCCCTGAAAGTTACATTGAGTTTTTGGGGGTCTACAGGATCATAGGGTGGAGGCGACACGTTAAAATAGCGTTTTCTGTATTCACTCACGAGTATTTCGGGCTCAAATTGGCGGGATATACAGAGAGACTTCTTTTGGTCTAGAGACTCAAAATAAGCATTAACCTGTGGGTTATTTGCGGACTGAAGAAGGACCTCGCCGGCATCTGTTCGCTGAAGAATTAAACACAATTCGTATAACTCTGCTTCAAAAGATGTGAGCCCCTCTACGACGAAACGATAATCTATTCCAAAAACATCTTGAAGTTCTTTGTATTCGGCTCCACGGTCTCGTCCCATGTCTGTTAAAATATGGCGAAATCTGCGGCCAGTCCCTTTTCCAACATAAAAGACCTTTCCAGAGGACAGCGTAAACCACTCATAGACATAGTAGTCTGCGTTACCCCCGGGAGGAGAGAGCGTCATCAAGGTGCCCCTTGAAATACGGTCCTTGTATTTTTTGAAGAGGGAGTTTACATCATCCCGAATTATAACGGGGGGCCCGATCCAATGTGCTGTCATAAATCATCACACTTTCGAAATGTAAAGCAAATAACAACTATAACCACAAGCTAAACAATTTCAAACTAAGCCGCAAGGCAGAAGGGAGGTGCCCATGGCGCTCAGAGCTCTATATCTTTGCGACCCTGAGAAAAACCATGAATGTCCAAAGATAAACTGCATGATGAATCCAAATGCGGCGCCGCCTTGCTGCTATGCCACTTCCAATCCTGCGGCCGCTGCACTGGGTCAGGACGGGAAGCCAATAGAGCTGCCTTTAATGGAACAGATTCATTATGAAATCGAGCACACCTGTCAAGTGATCCAGAATCATTCCAGCTACCGCACCAATCAGAACCAAAAGAATTTGAAATATGCGGTCTTTGCGCTTGTTAGCATTCTCTTGCTGTTCTTTTTTGCGGAGTACTTTCTGATCTGAAAAATAGGTAATCCCCTCGGGTTTCAGAGTCACGTAAAAAAGACCATCCCCAGCCGGGTGCATAGAAATTAGACCTTTTGCTGATAGGAACCGTATGTCTGCTTCTGTCATATTCGTCTGTGACTGATGCACGGGATCGCAGCCATTATTGGAAAGTTTAATGATTTCTTTTAAGTCGTGTTCGAATTTTTCCATACATTACACCAGAAACAATTTCAAACTAAGCCGCAAGGCAGAGAGGGGTGCGTCATGATCCAATTTACCGGTGTTTTTGGAGAAGCCGCTGCATTCACCATGAAACCAACAGAAACCGGTTACGATTGCTTTCTGAATGGTCAGAAGATCCCGGCTGTTCTATCAGAAAAGTTGGTTATTGGTGAAGGAGTCCCGAAAGTGGTTTTGGAGATCGCGGTTAAAGAGTACGCGGGCAAAACGATCTCCACCGCACCGATGGCGCAGTCCCCGGACTCAGACGAAGACGGGTCAGAAGTCAAGATTGAGTTCGGAATTCGGGATGGAAGATCTTTTTTCAAAGATTCTCTTGCATCCATTCGTGATTTTTTCTGGGGGCAAAAATCTTAGTTTGTAGCTATATTATCACACTCAAACAGACGTTTCAAGTATTCGGGAAAGGAGGAAGGATATGGAAATTAAAAAAATTCGGGAATCCAGGGGAATGCTACAGTATGAGCTGGCAAACCGCATGGGCGTCAAGCAGGCGTCGGTCTCTGCCTGGGAGTCCGGGAAAGCAATGCCCAGCGCGGAGAATCTGCTGAAACTGGCGGACATTCTGGAGTGCACCGTAGACGCCCTTCTGGGCCGGGCCCCTGCCAGCGCATAAAGCAAGAAAGGAGAATTTTATGTTGACCATTTGTGATTTGGAAGCCATGACCCAGGAGACGATCAGCCCCTATGTGGTGTCAGAGATCATCGGCTGCAATCCGCAGTTTCTGCGTATTCAAGCCCGGCAGGCCCCGCAGGAACTGGGCTTTCCGGTGATCGTGATGGGGACCCGGGTGCGGATCCCGCGGCGTGCGTTCCTCGCGTTCATGCGGGGGGAACTGCAAAATAAACGTAACACGGAGGAGGCTGATTGACCATGCCGGGAAATGGCTCGCAGATCTATCGGACCTGCCGGGAGCAGGCCGGGTTGACCCAGGAGCAGGCGGCGGAGGGCCTTAACTGCTCTGTGCGGCAGCTGGCCCGATACGAGGCCGGGGAGGCCCCGGTACCGGACGACATCGCCTATCAGATGGTGGTGCTTTACGACAGCCAGTTGCTGGAAGTGCAGCACTTACGGTTGGTGAGCCAGGTGGCTGCCGATTTGCTGCCGCCGATCGTGGAGGTAAATTTGTCGATGGCCTCACTGGCGCTTATCAATCGAGCTACTGAGCTGGCGGATAATTACCGGCGCATGATGCAAATTGCGGAAGATGATCGAATTGATGATCAGGAGCGTCCGGATTATCAGATCATCCAAAAAAACGTTCGAGCAGTCATTGCAGCCAGTTTTTGCTATCTGTACGCAAACATAAAAAAAGAACGCCCCGAGGGTGCCACCTCAAGGCGTTCGGTTCAGGGACTTGCGTCCGAGAACAACAGCAAAGCAATGATAACATGTTTTGCTCGGAAATGCAAGTCCCGCACTGTCAGGGAGGGGGTGACTTCCCGATGACAGGCTGGACATTGTTCTTTGTGGTGCTGGGCGTCTGCACAGCCACCAAGGGCGTTTTCCGATTGATTGACTTGATTGAGGGGAAGTGAGGACATGGTATCTGAGGATCGCAGGATGCTGCTGGATTACCTCTGGGACCGAGAGGATCCCTTTGACCCGGAATCCATGGAGTGGCGGGAGAACCTGGACGCCGAGGAGCTGGCACTGGTGGAGTCCTGGGACCGGGCCTATGCCCGGGGTGTCGGGATGCTCGTAGAGGACATTTTGGCGATAGAAAAGGGACGGTGAGGCAGCATGCGGCGGAATCCGAAAAAGGGCGGTCAATTCGCCATCATCTGGGTGGATCTTCTGTATGAGGATTCCGTGCCGGCCACGGCCAAGATCCTGTTTGGGGAGATCTACCGGCTCTCCGGCCCGGACGGTTGGTGCGACGCCAGCAATCAGGACTTCATGGATCTCCTGGGGTGCAGTGAGACAACGGTCCGGAATCTGCTCAAAGCTCTGGAGGATGTGGGCCAGATCCGGGTGGAGACCAGGCCCCGGCGGGGAGGCTCCGGCGGTACGGAAAGGTACATATTCTGTGGCCGAAAACTGGCTCCTCCGGATGCCCAGGAGGTACCCGCAAAAAATTGCGGGTACCCCGGGGAGGGTACCCGCAGAAAATTGAGGGGGGTACCCGCAGAAAGTTGCGGGTCCACATTATCTAGTAATAATAATACCCCCCTATATCCCCCCAAGGGGGATGACCCGTTTTTGACCTTTTGGAAAGCATACCCCAAAAAGGTCAAAAAGCAGAAGGCATGGGAGCTCTGGTGCAAGCTGAGGCCGGATGCCGCGCTGGTGTCCGTGATTATGGATGCCTTGGACAAGCAGAAGCGCAGCGACCGCTGGAGTCGGGAGAATGGCCGGTATATTCCAGATCCCACGACCTGGCTCAATGGTCGGAGATGGGAGGACGAGCTGCCGGCTGTGGCGCCTGAGCGGAAGCCGGTGCGAGAGGAGTACGGATGGCAATGAGCAAGGATACTCTCCGGGACCACGCCCTGGATGCGGAGTGGGCGGTACTGGGATCGCTTTTGATTGATTCTGGGATCCAGCAGCCGTTGTTTGCTAAGGTGCGACCAGAGGACTTTATGAGTTCGGACAACCGCACGATTTTCTTGGCGGCCAGGGACCTATTCCGCGCCGGCGAGCCGGTGGACGCTGTGACTGTCAGGTCCAAAGTTGGCCAGGCGTACACGAACTATCTCCGGCAGCTGCTGGACATGCTCCCCACCAGTGCCAACTGGGAGGTTTACGCGGAGATCATGCACCAGCAGGCGGCCCATGCCAGACTCCGGGATTTGGCGTCCAGACTGCTGGATCAACCGACCCTGGACGATTGCCGGGCCCTGGTGGCGGACATGGGGCAGACCCTGTCCGCCGGGCCGGAGGTGGATGCATGGACTATGCACCAGATGGTGAGCGACTTCTTCACGTCCCAGGACCCGGACGCCCCGGCACCGGAGTATATCAGCTACGGCCTTGACGTGCTGGATCAGCGCAACTACACGGAGCCGGGAGACGTGGTCATCATCGGCGGGTATCCCTCCGACGGTAAGACGGCTCTGGCGCTGTCTATGGCATACCACATGTCGGCGCACCACAAGGTTGGATTTTTCAGCCTGGAGACGGACAAGCGCAAGATTCGGGACCGGTTGATGTCTGCTGTGGGGCAGATCTCCCTGGGCGATATCAAGCGCCGCCGGCTGACGGACCCAGACTGGGTCTCTCTGGCGGCCAAGAGTCCGGAGATGTCCAAGCGGGATCTGACGGTGATCCAGGCTGCCGGCATGACGGCCTCCGCCATCCAGGGTGTCGCACAGGCATACGGCTTTGAGGTGATCGTCATCGACTACATACAGCTGGTGACACCGGAGACGGACCGCCGGACACCGCGCAGCGAGCAGATCGCGGATGTGTCCCGGAGCTTCCATACTTTTGCCCAGCGTACGTCCACTCTGGTGGTGGAGCTGGCCCAGCTCTCCCGGCCGGACAAGAAGGTTTGGCAGCCGCCCACCATGCAGGACCTCAAGGAGTCCGGTCAGCTGGAACAGGATGCAGATATCATCCTGCTGCTTTACCGGCCGGATCCCAACGACGAGAACTTGGACCAGGATGAACACCGGATCCTGAAGATCGGCAAGTACAAGGAGGGACGCCGGGGCACCTGGCCCCTGGCCTTCGACGGTGACCGGCAGACGTTTTCTGTGGTGGGTCCAGATGGACAGCCTCTCCGCCGTCCCAGCGACCGAAAGCCTGCCCGCAAGGACAATGTCCCGGCCGGGCAGATGACGCTGTTGGAGGACCGGGGAGACATTGACGAGATCTTTCCTCCGGAGGGAGGTGCGCAATGCAAGTAGGAGACATTCTGACGCTGCGGCCCACCGTGTGGGGCAGCGGTTCCGACATCGTTAATAGCGATCCGCAGCTCTGCCGGGTGGTGTGGATTTATCCCCTTGGACGTTATTTCGTGGTGGAGTTCCGGTCCAAGGTGACCGGTGAGCGGTTCCGGGAGACGATGTATTTTCAAGATCGCGGCGGCAAGATCCGTCGGAAGGAGCAACTATGAGAACGACAGCAATTTTTAATCATAAAGGCGGTGTCGGGAAGACCACCACCGCTTCCACCATGGCAGATATTTTAGCCATTGATTATGGCAAACGGGTTTTGCTCATCGACGCCGATCCCCAAGGGAATCTGAGCGTGTTTTACCGTGTTGAACCCGACGAGGGGTACAGTACCCTGGATTTGTTCATGGGTACGCATGAGCCTGTGTATTCGGACTGGATCAGCGCGGCCAGGCCGGATGCGTCGGTGGATATTATCCCATCCGATACCAGCTTGATCCAGGCGGAAGTGGCTGCCCTGAAGGAGGATGCCCGTTTCAACAGACGCGCCATGGCGGATCTGTTCCGGGCAATTCGGGAGGACGCAGACGCTCCGGATACGGAGAATCGCCAGCCTGCCTATGACTATGTCCTGATCGACTGTTCTCCGGCATTCACCCAGGTTTCTTTGGCAGCGCTGCGGGATGCGGATGATATTATCATCCCGGTTACGACAGATCTTTTCTCCACAACTGGTATGGCAACGGTGCTGAAGCAGATCATGGGAGCTCGGGAAGACAGCCTTGAAAACTGCGTGTCCGGCGTGCTGGTCAACAGGTACCAGCGTGGAGAGGACCAGAAAGGACTTCTAGCGTATTTGCGGAATCAGAAAGCTGTCCCGACGTTTGACACCGTGATTCGCAAATCGGATCAGGTCGTTCCGGCCGGGGAAGACGGTATCCCTCTCATCAAGTTCAGTCCGAGGTGCGCGGCTGCCAGAGACTACCGGGCATTCGTCGCCGAATACATCGCGCAGGAGGGAGGCGGCAGCAATGGCAAGACGTGATGTGGATGTGTTTGCGCTCCTGGATGGTCAGCTGTCCAAGGTGTCCGAATCGGACACAAATGGCAGGGAGCAGATCCAGTATATCGACCTGGAGCTGTTGGATGCGGACGAGGCTAATTTTTACAGCATCAAGGGAATCCATGCACTGGCAGCAAATATCGAGCTATGCGGGTTGCAGCAGCCGCTCCGGGTCCGTCCGGCAGAGAATGGCCGCTACAAGGTGGTGTCCGGGCACCGGAGACGGGCTGCTCTCCAGTCGTTGGCGTCAGAGAATCCGGGAAAGTGGCGCCAGGCAGCCTGCATCGTGGAGCGCGGAGATGAGTCCCCGGCCA
>UMIY01022608.1_pt1 | contig 10176 bp, 6 predicted proteins | sample 1965921 | NCBI WGS metagenome assembly UMIY01 (sample SAMEA4836134, study PRJEB28245) | human gut metagenome | biome: gut microbiome; material: fecal sample | place: Denmark | collected 2008
GTTTTTATTCATGAATTAAAATATAAAGAGGATATTTCTGCATTAACAGATGAAGAGATTCGTATTCTTACGATGTTGATGGATGACAAGAAGATTCTTCGTATGTCTTATGGTGTATTACTCAATAATAAGATTCATGTGACAAGAGGTCCACTTGTAAATATGGATGATTATATTATTAAGTATGATAAGCATAATCGTTTGGCTACATTGAATCTTAATTTCTTGAATCAGATCTGGAAAGTGGGAGTCACCTTAATTGAATAGTGTGATAAAATGGATGTGTTGTGGACATGTCCATTTTTTATTGTAGAGATATGTTTAATGTAAGGATGGGATGAAGTTGAAAGTACATGTAACAAATATTACGAATCAGGTATATTGGAGTGTTGCGAAAATGGCTCAAAATGAAGTGGTAAAAATATTAAGTCCATTAGATGCAGTAGAACTTCCAATATATTTATATGATAGTTCAAAGGAGCCTTGGAATGAAATGAGTGCTCGTTTTGATGGATTGATTTCTGGAATCACAGAAGGGGATATTGTCATTTTTCAGTTTCCAACATGGAATGCGATGGAATGGGATGATTCCTTGATTGATCGAATGAAATTATATCGAGCTAAAATTATTTTATTTATTCATGATATTGTGCCACTTCAGTTTGAATCTAATTATTATTTGATGGATAAATTTGTGAATATATGTAATAAGTGTGATGTTTTAGTTGTTCCTTCAGAAAAAATGTATAGGTGTTTAGTGGAACATGGTGTTAAGAATGAGAAATATGTAGTTCAAAAGATGTGGGATTTTAAAAATGATATTCGTCTACATGATCCTAAATTTGAAAGAAAACTATATTTTACTGGAGAAGCGTCTAGATTTCCTTTTGTGAAAGATTGGCATCAAGAAACACCTTTATATGTGTTTGGGAAAGAAGATATTACGGATTCTACAAATGTTAATTTTGGTGGTTGGTTAAATAAATATGAATTATTATTACAATTATCCAAAGGTGGCTTTGGCCTTGTTTGGGGAAATTCAGAAAATCCTGATGATGAAAGGGATTATTACAAGATGAATTGTTCATATAAATTAGCTTCTTATTTGTCTGCAGGTATACCGGTTATAATTCCAGATTATTTATCCAATGCAGATTTCATTAAAGAAAAAGGTATAGGATTTGTGGTATCGAGTTTAGAAGAAGCTAGTCAAGTTGTTCAGAGTTGTTCTGAAGAAGAGTATAATCGAATGGTTTCTAATTTAAAACAAGTACAATATTTAATCAACAATGGCTATTTCACTAAGAAATTATTCGTTGATGCGATCATGAAATTAGAATAATTAGTTACTAAGATTATAACTATAGTTATAAAAGTGGTTATATAATTTAAGAGCATGTTTACAAAGGTGATTTTGCATATTAACATTTGTGTATTTAATGTTAAAAAATGGTTAGAAATCAATTATTTTACTTGAATAAATCAAGCATTCCGTTTACTATTAAACCTAGTAAGGGAAGAGTGCATTCTTTTTGTGTACTCTGCTTGATTTTTTTGTTTTTTAATTTGAAGGGCTTCGTATAAATTAAAAAGTTTAAGGGAAGGAATGAGTGTATATGTCGAAAAAGAAAAATGTTAGAAGAAAAAAATCGAACAATCTTTTAAAGGGTGTAGCTGCTGCTGGTGCTGTTGTAGGTGGAGGAACCATCTTTGCGGGTAACAATGCGGTTTATGCTGCTGAATTAGATAATGAGTCACAAGTTAGTGACCTTAGTGAATCTCAAGCTTCTACATCTTCATATATGTCTGAATCATTATCTCAAAGTGATTCAACTGTTGAAGATTACACAAGTATTGAAAATAGTACAAATGATTCTGTATCAACAAGTGCATATGATTCTACGGTTGAATCAGAAAAGAATTCAATTGTTGAAAGCAATTCAATTTCTGATTCTGTAAGTCTTAGTGAATCTCAATTAGCTAGTACTTCAGAGAGTGAATCTACTTCTGTATCTGTAAGTGATAGTGAATCGCTAGTAAATTCTGAATCAGTAAAAAATGATGAGGACTCATCTAATAAATTTGGAAATTTAATTAATGGTTTATTCAAAGATAAAAACGTATCGGCTGCAAATTATACAACGAATACTGTTGGAAATTCTACTATGCCTATTGCAGGAAGTGAACGTGATGATCCTGAAACAAGTATGAGTAAGTATTTCAGTGAATCAACAGCTCGTTCTGAATCTTTAACTACAACATATGGAAGTGATTTAGCGGGTGCAGTACTAAGTGATAAGGCTTATGTTATTACAAGTGATGATGATTTAATCAAAGAAGGTGTTTTGGTTCAGAAGGGTGATAAATACGTATATACGTATATTACTAGTAAGGGCGAAACAAAGACAATTGAACTTACAAAAAATAATGTGAAAATAGATAAAACAACAAAAATTGTAACTTCTATCAACTGGGATGGATATTATATTCAGCCTGATGGGACTATCGAACCCACACATTCATTTACAGATTATAATGAAACATCAGGAAATAAAGTTTTTATGAATGTACAGGGCAAAGAGGTTTATGTAGTTAGACAAGAAATAGATGGTAAAGAATATTGGGTTCCAGTAAAAGTCAATGGTAATTATGTTGAAGTACAAAATAATGGAGATAAAGTATATCATGAGAAATATACAAGATTTCCTTTATATCCTAAATATGTTCAAATAAAAATTGATGGAAAAAAATATTATTTGGATGGTGCAGAAATTGAAAACAATAAGTTTTATGCATTAAGATGGGATATTGAAAAAAGTGATTATAATAAAAAATATAATCGTAATGAATTTGCTGATGTTATATTGGATGAATCATTTAAAAAACGTGCAATTGATAATATGAATGCTAATAAAACTTCATATTCCAAAACAAATTCAGAAGTTTTAAGTGTATCTAATTCATATTCAAAATCTAAATCAACATCATTGAGTGCTTCTGCATCATCAAGTTTAAGTGCTGTAGCAAGTACATCAGCTTCAGTATCTGCAAGCCAAAGTGCTTCCGTAAGTGCTATTCAATCAGCAAGTACATCAGCTTCAATATCTGCAAGCCAAAGTGCTTCAGCATCAGTCAGTGCAAGCCAATCAGTAAGTGCTAGTCAATCAACTTCGGCTTCTATATCAGCATCTGAAAGTGCTTCTACTTCATTAGTTGCTTCAGTATCAGCAAGTCAGAGTGCTTCATTATCAACTGTGGCTAGTGAGTCTGCTTCATTATCAGCTAGTGAAAGTGCATCAATAAGTGCAAGCCAGTCAGTAAGCGCATCAGTGAGTGCTAGTCAATCAGCAAGTACTTCAGCATCTGAATCAGCAAGTGCTTCTGCTTCAACTTCAGCTAGTAAATCAGCTTCAGAAAGTGCAAGTCAAAGTACAAGCGCTTCGGTATCAGCAAGCCAGAGTGCAAGCGAAAGTGCTTCGGCATCAGAAAGCGCATCAGCTTCTGAGTCAGCATCTGCAACTGAATCAGCATCAGCAAGTGAATCAACAAGCCAGAGTGCAAGCGAAAGTGCATCAGCATCAGTAAGTGCTAGTGCAAGTGCTTCTGCATCTGAGTCAGCATCAGCTAATGATAGTGGATCAAAATCTGAATCTGTTAATACTTCAGAATCAATTTCAGGTTCAGTCAGTGAAAGTTTAAGTATTTCAGAATCTGAATCTATTTCTGGAAGTATGAGTGATTCTGTATCAACTTCTACTGCTGTTTCTGAATCATTGTCTAATAGCTTAAGTTCAAGTGAATCTAACTCATTAAGCAGTTCAGAATCTGCTTCTGCTTCAGACAGTTTCGCAACTAGTGTAACTACAACGACTACTGGTGGAGATACATCATTACGTCGAGTAGTTGTGGATACACGTGCTCCATTACAAGTTGCTCCTCGTGTAACTGAAGAAGAGGTTGTTGAGGATGAAACTCCAAAGGCAAATCCTGAGGAACAAACAGAAACAATCGAAAAAGAAAAGATGCCTAAATCAACATTGGATGTAACTCATAGAGTATGGTGGTCTTGGGTACCAATCGTTGGCGCATTAGTTTCTTTAGTAAATGCACATGCTTCTAAAAAGGGAAGAAATGATGCTTCTAAAGAAAGAAACGATGCTTCTAAAGAAAAAGAAGATAAATAAATAAAATAATGATAAAATAACAGTAGCTAACTTTTAGTTGCTGTTATTTTTATTTGGGAGTGATGTTTATGAAGGAAAAGACACATTTGGTTAGAAATCGATGTCTATTTTCTATTGTTGTGATTTTGGTTTATTTTTTATGTCACCGTATTCCCTTGAATGGAATTGATATGAGTGAATATAATAATGCAGGACTTGATTTAGGTGCTATTTTGACGATGGCTGTAAGTGGTGCTGGTCAAAAGTGTTATGTGATGAGTTTAGGTATTTCACCATATATTACGGCAAGTTTATTGATCAGTATTTTATTCGCAATGCGATCAAAAGAAGCTAGAGCTCGTACTTCACCTAAGGCAATGAATTATTGGATTACCGGAGTTTGTTTTGTGGTAACTCTTGCGCAATCTATTTTTTATGCGTTGTCATTGAAATATGTTGAAAAAGATTTAATGAGTATTTTGGTTGTGATATTTGAATTAATGGCTGGTGCAAGTATTGCACAATATTTATTGATCAATAATAAGAAGTACGGAGTTGGTGGTTTTGCACCTATCATTATTGTGAATATGACAGAATCTTTAATTGCGATACTCATGAAATCATCTTTTGATTCGCTTATGATTCCTCTTTTGATTTCTTTTGTGATGGTCATTATAATGATATTTATGGAGCTTCATGAAAAGAAAATTCCTTTACAGAGAGTGTCTGTTCATAATGTGCACGCCAAAAAGAATTATTTGGCCATTAAATATAATCCAGTTGGATTTATGGCTTTAATGTTTGGCTCAGCTATCTTTATGATTCCACAATTGATTGTGGCTTTGGTTCATCATTATCATAAATCAGAAATCATTAATTTCTTATATAAGAATTTAAATATGTCGACCGTATTTGGTATGCGTGTTTATATTGTAATGTTGTTTGTGTTTACTGTGTTATTAAGTTTATTGTTTGTGAATCCAAAAGATTTATCGGAAGACTTATTACAGAGTGGGGATAGTATTGTGAATGTTCCTGCAGGTAAACCTACACGTCGATATATTCGTAAATGGGTTTTATTCTTTAGCTGCTTAAGTGGGCTAATTATGTGTGGTTGTTTAAGCTTATGTATGTATTTACAATATAAAGGTATTGTAGATGCATCTGTAGCTATGCTTCCAACGACATTTATGATGCTTTCGGGATTATTGTGTAGTATTTATCTAGAAATTCGTGCTTATCATGATTTTGATTCGTATAAGCCATTTATTTAGGGGGTAGTCATTATGATGTATTTTGTGCCTTCCTGGTATCATGAAAATGAATATAAAGAAAATGAACAATATTGGTATAGAAGAAGAACGGTAACAGAGTTTGATGATAGTGTAAAACAGGTTCAGATGTTTAATCGTAATAATATCATGGATTATAAAATTTTGAATCTAAGCTATTGCCCTAACTTTAGACACTTTCTTCATAGACAAAGCGTATTTCATGCGCCTTATTGGTCTTGTTTTGATGCGATTCAAGAAATTAGACGTACAAAGGTCGATATTCTTTCGTATCGTGATTTAATGTGGCCAGACTATACTGAATTTGTGTATACACCATTTTGTATTGTTGCCTATGTGAATAATGAAAAGTATGCAGAAATTCATTTTGGTGAAGATGGAAATATGATTGAAGTGTTTTTATTTCAATCTGAAGTTATGGTTCGTAAAAATATTTATGATGATCGTGGTTTTCTATCTACAACGATTGTTTATGAAAAGAATCAGCCAGTTTATGAACAATATTTGGATGAAAAAGGAAATTGGAAATTACTCCATTTCTTTGAGGATGATCACATAGAAATTAATTCTGAAAATCCATATTACTTAATTGGAAATAAAAGATTTACATTTCAATCTTTGAATTATGATTCAATGGAATCTTTGATTGAAGAAGTATTTTCTACTTATTTAGATGAAATGACAGAAAAGTCGGATATATTCTGTTTGGCTATGCATACACTTCATCATGATTTATTAGAAAGTTTATTTACGCAAAGAAAAACGATTCTATCTTTCTATCAAAATCGTATGGAATTATTTGAAGATGCAGAATTGAAATCTTTGATTCGAAGTACAAACTATTGTATTGTCGATTCGAAACATAAGATACATCCTTTAGAAAAGTATGCTGGTAAAACTTTACCGATTGTAGATATTACGCCTTTTGATACGCGTGCCGATTTTGGGATTAGTCAACAATTGACGGTTCAAAATATCTTAGTTCCAATTGATTCAATTGAACAATCTAAATTTGAAGAATTGATTGTTTTATTCGCTAAGTATTTTGAAACGAATGAAACAGCACGAGTTCATTTCTTTACGCGAAATGCGAACTGGGATCGTGTGGATTCTGTTTTAAGTTTTGTTCGAGATGTATTAAAAGCGAATGGATTGGATGAAAGATTGGCTCGAAAAGAGACGAATGATAAAGCGGAGTTTGATTTAGACGAAGAAAAGAAAGTTCCAATTAAATTCTTCGTGGATCAATGTGTGGATGAATTAAGTATTTCTAAATGTATTCGTGAACAGCGTATTATGGTGGATGTGACAACACAGCCAGATCTATACTTACAGATTTCATGTATTAGTAGTGCAATACCTCAAATTGTTTCTTTTAGAACGCAATATGTACACAATGGAAAGAATGGATTTATTGTTGAGAATATATCTGAAATTACTCGTTGTTTAACCTATTATTTGGATAATATCACAAACTGGAATAAGTGTGTAATTTATTCTTATGAATTAGGTAAGGAATATAATACGGCGAGTTTAATTCGTAAATGGAAGGGAGTTATGAAGCAAGTTGAACAAGATTAGTGTTTTACAAGTGGGAAATGAAGACTTAAGCTTACAGCTTCATATTCCTGACTATGTTGAGTGGAATTATATAAATGATTTAAAAGAAGCTACTGAAAGAAGCTATGATGTCTGTATTTTAAATCGTTGCGTAAATGAAAAAGAAGCGCGTATTTTATTAAAAAAGATTCGTGCATATACATTGTTTTTATTGGATGATGTGCAGGTTGATCAATGGACAACATGGATTTGTACGTCTAGAAGAGCTAGGGTTTTAGATATTCAAACATTACAAGAATTTGTAAATGATGATATTCAACTATTCTTTTCTTATACATATGGAGAAAAGTATGATCCGCATTCATTATCAATCTCACAAAACTTTAAGGGTAGTGTATTTTGGAATGGATTCAATGGAGTTGAATTAGAAGGTGATTATGGAGATGATTACTACCAGGTTGCCTATTGGAGAGGTAATATTCCCGTTTTCCAAGGTCAGACAATTAATTTTTGGTTGGAGTATGAAAAGGATGATTCGGTTTCGATTCAATTGAAGATTGAACAATTCCAGTCTGGATCCTTATCTAGTTTACAGAATCGTTGGATTTTTACTGAAGAAGATTTAAGTTCAACTGTGTATGTTACCAACAATAATATGGATGGTCCAGTGTTTGTTTCTTTACTCGCAAAGGGAAAAGGTAAATTGAAAATAGTAGGTTTACATGATCGTCATTCACGTAAATCTTATGGTGAATTCTTGCCGGGTGGTGTACGCATGGTTTCTTCTAAGCGAGAAGAAGTTTTTCTATATTTTGATCCAGGCGATATGAAACCACCATTAAATGTATATTTTAGTGGATATAAGACACAGGAAGGCTTTGAAGGATTTAATATGATGCGTAAAATGGGAGCACCATTCTTATTAGTCGCAGAATCAAGACTGGAAGGTGGAGCATTCTATTTAGGGGATGATGAATATGAGAAATTCATTACTACTGGTATTCAAGATTGTTTAAATCAATTAGGTTTTGATAGGTCACAATTGATATTATCTGGATTATCCATGGGGACTTTTGGAGCTTTATATAATGGTTGTAAGTTACAGCCACACGCAATTATAATTGGTAAGCCTTTGGCAAGTTTAGGCGATATCGCAGTCAATGAAAGAATTAGTCGTCCAGGTGGCTTTCCAACTTCTTTAGATGTTTTAGTAAAAAATTGTGGGGATATGAGTCAGAAATCTATAGATTCACTAAATCATCGTTTCTGGGATTTGTTTGATAAAACGGATTGGTCTCAAACTAAATTTATTGTTTCTTATATGTTAGAAGATGATTATGATATGACGGCTTATAATCGCTTGATTTCTCATATTGATGATGTGGGTGTAGAAATCATTGGTAAAGGAATACATGGTCGTCATAATGATGATACATATAGTATTGTTGCGTGGTTTAAGACGCAATTTGATGAGACATTAAAACTAGATTTTAAACGAGGTGATTTGAATGAAGAATAAGGCTTGGAAAGTAGTATGGAATGAAGATACTTTTGGAACTTATCTTTATGGATCTAAAATCTGGTTTCATTCTCGTGAAGATATTGAATTTGAAAATGAATTGATGCCTCCTGGAACAGTTATAAAGGAATGGTATTCCAAGGTTAACTATCAAATGATGAGAACAGAACCATCACTTCCAATTATTGATGGAGAGAGTTCTTATCATATTCAAGTGAATATGAGTGATTTTGAATCGTATTTAATACGCATGGTGTTTTATGACCGCTATGAAAATGAAGCGGGTACATTAATTGTTCGTGAACCGGGAATGGATTTTAAGTGTCCTTTAAAGACATATAGCTATCGTGTACAGTTGATTAATGCGGGTGGCACGAAGATGCATTTTCATTCTTTTGTGATTACAGAAAAGGAAGGGTAAGATGAATAAAATTGATAAAAAATTACACTTTCTTTTGGGTAAGGTAAAAGAAGAGTGTAAGAAAATAAAGAACTTAAGTGATTATGAATTAAAAAATAAGACAAATGAATTTAAAAGAAGATTAGCTGATGGTGAAACAACGGAAGATATTCTTCCAGAAGCGTTTGCGGTATGCTGCGAGGCAGATTATCGTGTATTAGGTATGTTTCCTTATGATGTACAAATTTTGGGAGGAATTGCACTTCATTTGTGCTATTTATGTGAAATGAATACAGGTGAAGGGAAGACCTTAACGGCTACTATGCCTTTATACTTAAATGGATTGACTGGGAAAAGTACGATCTTGGTTACAGCTAATGAATACCTTGCGATTCGTGATGCTGAGGAAATGGGACAGGTTTATGAGTTTTTGGGCTTAAGTGTTAAGGCTGGTGTTACGCGTGATACAAATGAGCATTTAAATAATGATCAAAAGAAAGAAATTTATGCAGCGGATATTGTATATACAACACATGGTTCATTGGGATTTGATTATTTATTGAATAACTTAGTACATTCTAAAGAAGATCGTTTTATGCGTGAATTGTATTATGTCATTATTGATGAGGCAGATTCTGTTTTATTAGATAGTGCGAGTATGCCTTTAGTTATTTCAGGATCTCCTCGTGTTCAATCTAATTTGTATGGTATTACCGATTTTTTTGTCACAACTCTAGTAGAGGATGAACATTATATTGTGGAAGATAACAAGGTTTGGCTAACCGATAAGGGAATTGAATATGCACAGCGTTATTTCCGTATTGAAAACTTATATAGTAAAGAAAACTTTGATGTTTTAAGACATGTCGTATTGGCATTAAGAGCACACTATTTAATGGATAAAGATGTGGATTATGTAGTAACGGACTCTGGTGAGATTGTATTGCTTGATAAGAGTACGGGTCGTAAAATGAATGGTATGAAGCTTCGTGGTGGCTCTCATCAGGCAATCGAGGAAAAGGAACGTTTAAAATTAAGTCAGGAACAGCGTTCAGTGGCTTCCATCACATATCAAAACTTATTTAATTTATTCCCTAAAATGTCGGGTATGAGTGGTACGATTGCGGATGGAAAAGATGAACTTCTAGAAGTTTATCATAAACAAGTTGTGGTTATTCCGCCGAATAAACCAATGGCTCGAAAAGATTTGCCGGACAAGTATTTTAAAACGAGTGAAGAACA
>UMIY01040700.1_pt1 | contig 10163 bp, 6 predicted proteins | sample 1965921 | NCBI WGS metagenome assembly UMIY01 (sample SAMEA4836134, study PRJEB28245) | human gut metagenome | biome: gut microbiome; material: fecal sample | place: Denmark | collected 2008
GGCGCACGCGGCGGCGGCGCGCGCAGGTCGGGCGCCGACGGCTCTCCTCAGGGACCCAAACAGACCGCGCAGACTTGCTTCTCCCATATCGCTCCCGTCTTCCCGCTCGCGCGCCGCGCGAGGCAGCGTTAACCACGAGCAGGATAGGGAGGGGGCGTCAGGGTCGCTTCAGCAAAGGATAAGCCCTCTTAATGGTTTGGTAAGTCGCCTGGTCGGAGGGGCGAGAAGAACGTCCTTCTCGCCCCGCGGCGCGCTACTTCTTGACCTTGCCGGTGCGCACCGCCCACTTGCGCCGCTCGGTCTCGTTGAGGATGCGCTTGCGCATGCGGACGCTCTTGGGCGTGACCTCCACCAGCTCGTCGTCCATGATGTACTCGAGCGCCTCCTCCAACGTGAAGGTGCGCGGCGGCGTGAGCTGCACGGCGATGTCGGCGGTGGAGCTGCGCTGGTTGCCGAGGCTCTTGGTGCGGGCGATGTTGACGACCATGTCGCCGGGCTTGGAGCGCTCGCCCACGAGCATGCCCTCGTAGCACTCGTCTCCGGGGCCCACGAACAGCGCGCCGCGCTCCTGGAGGGTGCCGAGCGCGTAGGCCACGGCCTTCTCGGTGCTCATGGAGATCATCGCGCCGTTCTGACGCACGCCGATCTCGCCGGCGTAGGGGCCGTACTCGAGGAACGTGTGGTAGAAGACCGCCTCGCCGTGCGTGACGTTCAGGATGCGGTTCTTGAGGCCCATGATGCCGCGCGTGGGGATCTTGAACTCGAGGTGCGTCTGCGTGGTGCCGGCATCCATGCTGGTCATGGTGCCGCCCGCGTTGCCAAAGACCTCGATGACCTTGCCCGAGTACTCGCCGGGGCACTCCACCACGGCCTGCTCGACGGGCTCGGTCATGGCGCCGTTGGCGTCCTTCTTGAAGAGCACGCGCGGGCGGCCGACCTGGAACTCAAAGCCCTCGCGGCGCATGGTCTCCATGAGGACCGAGAGGTGCAGGATGCCGCGGCCCGCCACCTCGACGCCGGTCTTGTCGGGCAGCTCCTCGATGCGCATGGTCACGTTGTTCTCGCGCTCCTGCATGAGGCGCTCCTTGAGCTGGCGACCGCCCACGATGTCGCCCTCGCGACCCACGAGCGGGCTGGTCGACGGCTCGAAGACGACGGAGAGCGTGGGCGGGTCGATCTCGATCGGCTCCAGCTCGACGGGGTTGTCCGGATCGGTGTAGACGTCGCCGATGTCGGTGGAGTCGATGCCCACCACCGCCGCGATGTCGCCTGCCTGGGCCTCGGTGCACTCCCTGCGACCGAGGTAGTCGAAGGTGAAGAGCTGCTTGACCTGGCTCATCGCACGGCTGCCGTCGTTCTTCACCACGAGGATCTTGTCGCCGTCGTGGATGGTGCCGGAGTAGATGCGGCCGATGCCGATGCGGCCCACGTACTCGGAGTGGTCGATCGTCACGCACTGCATGGCGAGCGGGCCGTCCACGTCAACGTCGGGCGCGGGCAGGTCGGAGACGATCATGTCGAGCATGGGGAACATGTCGGCGTTGCCGTCCTCGGGGTCCAGACGGGCGAAGCCGTTCACGGCGGAGGCGTAGATGACGTGCTCCATGGCAAACTCGAGCTGCTCGTCGGTGGCACCGAGGTCGGCCATGAGGTCGAGGGAGTCGTTGACCACGGCCTCGGGGCGCGCGCCCTCGCGGTCGATCTTGTTGACCACGATCATGATGGCCAGGCCCGCGTCGATGGCGTGGCGCAGGACGAAGCGCGTCTGGGGCATGGGGCCCTCGGCGGCGTCCACCAGCAGCAGCGCGCCGTCGGCCATGCGCAGCACGCGCTCGACCTCGCCGCCAAAGTCGGCGTGGCCCGGGGTGTCGATGACGTTGATCTTCACGCCCTGGTACTCGATCGAGATGTTCTTGGCCAGGATGGTGATGCCGCGTTCGCGCTCCTGGTCGTTGGAGTCGAGCACGCGCTCCTGTACCTGCTGGTTCTCACGGAAGGCGTCCGTCGCCTTGAGCATCTGGTCGACGAGCGTGGTCTTGCCGTGGTCGACGTGCGCGATGATCGCGATGTTCCTGATCTTGTCCTGCTGCATGGGTCCCTCTCGCCTCCGCCGCGACGGCTCTTCTCGGCCGGCGGCTCGTATTTCTCGACATACGGTACTTTACAGCAGCGAGGACACCTCTCCGGCCGGCGCGGGGTCGGTCCACGTGAAACCATCACCGGTTCCCACGCCGCTGACGAGCGAGTAGGCGGAGTAGGAGCGCCACCCGCGCTCGCCGAACTCCAACAGCAGCGCGTCGGCAAAGCCGCCGCCGTCCGCCTCCACGGCGCCCTGGTAGACGATCGCGTAGCGTCGCGCTCCCGCGACCTGGCCCACCTGCGCGCGGGCAGCCTCCAGGCACGCCTCGGCACCGTCGTCCGAGAACTCGTAGCTGGAGACCTCGCCCGAGGCGTCCTGAACGGCAAGGAGGACCGCAAAGGGCTCGCCGGCGGCGAGCAGGTCCAGCGCGTCGCCCATGAGGGTGCTCGCCAGGTCGTCCGTCTGGGGGGAGACCCCCTCGAGCAGATCGTTCCTCTCGGCCATGCGCCCTCCTCACCCCGCGTTTGCTGCTGCGATGATACCGCAGGGCGCAGGCGGCGGGCCGGCGGGCGCGCGGTTCCTCCCGCCGCCAACTACATCCCGACGCAACAACATCCCGCTGCCAACAACATCCCGCTGCCAACAACATGCAGAATCCGGTTTCACTTTGCATAATACGGGACTTGGGTTTGTGGAGACCCGGATTTTGCGTGTTATCGGGGCACGCGAGAAGGACGGCGGAACGCGAGAAGGACGAGCGGCGGCCGAGAAGAGCACGGCGAGGGAGAAGGACGAGCGGCGGGCGAGGAGGGCCCGTCGTCGCCGCGCGCAAAAAACCGGGGCCCGAGGGCCCCGGCTGCGGTTCTGGTGGAGACGATGGGGATCGAACCCACGACCTCAGGCTTGCAAAGCCCGCGCTCTCCCAGCTGAGCTACGTCCCCGAAAAGAATAATCGCCCCAGCGGCGACTCGGCTAACGCTGGGGCGACTATTGTCAGGAAGTGGTGGGCCTGACAAGGTTCGAACTTGTGACCTCCCGGTTATCAGCCGGACGCTCTGACCAACTGAGCTACAGGCCCAACGCAAGGAGATATATTACACAGCACCCGGGCGTCGGTCAACGCCTTTTTTGCAATTTTCCGACAAGTCGTTGCCGGAGGTTGCCAAACACGGCGTGATGGGTAGGATATCCGAGCAAGGCGCGTCGAGAGGAGCTTCGTGTCGCTGAGAGTCGTCGACATAGAGAGTGTCATCGTGGGCGAGGGCCCGATCGCCTCGCTCGTCGTGCTGCGCACGCGCGACGAGGCGGGGGAGCCGGCCTCCCGGCAGCTGCCCATCCGCATCGGCTCGTTCGAGGCGACCGCCATCACGATGGGGGTCCACGGCCGTCCCGGCGGCCGCCCCATGACGCACGACCTGCTCGGGTCCGTGATCGCGGGACTGGGGGCGCGGTGCGCTGAGGTGCGCATCACGGCGGTCCAGGGAACCACGTTCTTTGCCCAGGTCGTGCTCGAGCGGCAGGACGGCGAGCGCGTCTTCCTGGACGCCCGGCCCTCCGACGCGCTCGCGGTCGCGGTGCGCGAGGGGGTCACGATCTACGCCGACGACTCGGTGCTCGACGCAGCCGCGCTGCCGGACTTCCGCGGCGTCGAGCGCGACGAGGAGGCCCACGAGCTCGAGGAGTTCCACGCCTTCGTGGAGGGCCTCTCCCCGGAGGACTTCAACGTGACCCACGGCGAGAAGGACGGCGAGTAGAGCCGCAGCGCCACGCGGCGCGGGGCCGAGAAGATACAGCAGCGAGAAAGAGGGCGCCCGGCATCTTGCAGCCGGGCGCCCTTGCGTTGCTACTCGTCGTCGAGCAGCGTGTCGTCCAGCTCCTCGTCGCCGCCGATGTCGATGCTGTCGACGTCCTCCGGCGCGCTCGCGCCGGCGGCCTCGATGTCGAGCACGCCCTGGTTCTCGTCGCGCTTGGGGGCCTTCTTCTTGCGGGCCACCATGCGGGCGACCGCGCTCACGTGGTCTCCGGCCACCATGTTCATGACCTTGACGCCCTGCGTGGAGCGACCCAGGCGGCTCACGTCGCCCGACTTCACGCGGATGACCACGCCCTCCTCGGACACGATCATGAGCTCGTGCTGCGGGCCCACGACGCGACACGCCACGAGGTTGCCCTTCTTGGCCGTCATCGCGATCGTGTAGACGCCCTGGCCGCCGCGCTTGTGCTCGGGGTACTCGGAGACGGGCGTGCGCTTTCCGTAGCCGTTCTCGGTGATGACGAACAGGTCGCCGTTGCCGTTGGTGATCTCCATGCCGAGCATGCGGGCGTCGCCCTTGAGCGTGATGCCTCGCACGCCGGAGGTGTTGCGGCCCATCGAGCGGACCTCGGACTCGTCGAAGAGTATCGCCTTGCCGTCGGTGGAGACGAGGATGACCTTGTCGTGCGGGCGCACGCGCCGCACGTTCACCAGCTCGTCGCCCTCGCGGAGGTTGATGGCGATGATGCCGTCGCGACGGCTCTTGTCGTACTCGCTCATCGCCGTCTTCTTGACCATGCCGTCCTTGGTCGCGAACATCAGGTACTCGTCCGCGGGGAACTCGCGGCAGGTGATCACGGCCTTGGTGTGCTCGCCCTCGGCGAGGCTGAGCACGTTCACGATGGCCGACCCGCGCGCGTGGCGGCTGCCGATGGGCAGCTCGTGGACCTTGAGGCGGTAGACCTTGCCGAGGTTGGTGAAGAAGAGCACGTAGTCATGGGTGCTCGCGACGAAGAGGTCCTCGACGAAGTCGTTGTCCTTGAGGGAGAGGCCCTGGACGCCCTTGCCGCCGCGCTTCTGGGAGCGGTAGGTGGCCACCGGGATGCGCTTGATGTAGCCGGTGTGGGTGATGGTGACGACCATGTCCTCGTCGGCGATGAGGTCCTCGACGTCCAGGCTCCTGACGGCGCCGCCGATCTCCGTGCGGCGCTTGTCGCCGAACTTGCCGGCGATCTCGCGCATCTCGTCCTTGATCACGCCCAGGATCTTGTCCTCGTGGGCGAGAAGGTCCTCGTAGTAGGCGATCGCGCGGCGCAGGCCCGTGAGCTCCTCCTCGATCTTGTCGCGCTCGAGGCCGGTGAGGCGGCGCAGACGCATCTCGAGGATGGCCTGCGTCTGCTCGGGGGAGAAGCCGAAGCGCTCGATCAGGCGCTGGGAGGCCTCGGTGTCGGTCTGCGAGGAGCGGATGATGTGGATGACCTCGTCGATGTGGTCGAGAGCCATGAGGTAGCCCTCGAGGATGTGGGCGCGCGCCTGGGCCTTCCTGAGGTCGTGGCGCGTGCGGCGAGTCACGACGTCCACCTGGTGGTCGACGTAGTGGCGCAGTATCTCGCGCAGCGAGAGGCACTTGGGCACGCCGTCCACGAGCGCGAGGTTGTTCACGCCGAAGGTGGTCTGCAGGGACGTGAACTTGTAGAGGTTGTTGAGCACGACCTCGGGGACGACGCCCTTCTTGAGCTCGATGACGAGGCGGATTCCCTTGCTCGTGGACTCGTCGCGCATGTCGGAGATGCCCTCGATGCGCTTCTCGTTTACCAGCTGGGCGATCTTCTCCTGCAGGGTGCCCTTGCTCACCTGGTAGGGGATCTCGGTGAAGACGAGGCGGCTGCGGCCGGTCTTGGTGGACTCGACGTGCGCCTTGGCGCGGATGGTGATCGAGCCGCGACCGGTCTCGTATGCCTGCCGGATGCCGTCGGAGCCCATGATGACCGCGCCCGTCGGGAAGTCGGGACCCGGCATGACCTGCATGAGCTCGTCAACCGTGATGTCGGGGTTGTCTATGAAGGCGCAGGTCGCCTCGACGGTCTCGGCGAGGTTGTGGGGCGGGATGTTGGTCGCCATGCCCACGGCGATGCCCGAGGAGCCGTTGACCAGCAGGTTGGGGAAGCGCGCGGGCAGCACCACGGGCTCGGCGAGCGACTCGTCGTAGTTGGGCTGCCAGTCGACGGTCTCCTTCTGCAGGTCTCGCAGGAGCTCCATCGCGGGCTTCGCCAGGCGGCTCTCGGTGTAGCGCATCGCCGCCGCGCCGTCGCCGTCGATGTTGCCAAAGTTGCCGTGGCCGTCGATCAGCGGGGTCCTCATCGAGAACCACTGCGCGAGACGGACCATCGTGTCGTAGACGGCGAGGTCGCCGTGCGGGTGGTACTTGCCGATGACCTCGCCGACCGTCCACGCGCTCTTCTTGTGCGGGCGGTTGGGGAAGATGCCGGACTCGTTCATCGCGTAGAGGATGCGGCGGTGGACCGGCTTCAGGCCGTCGCGGACGTCCGGGAGGGCGCGCGCGGTGATGACGGACATGGAGTACTCGATGAAGCTCTGCTTCATCTCGGACCCAAACTCGCTGACCTGGAGCTGGCCGCCGTTGATGTCGGTCTCGCCGGCGTCGGAGCCGCGCGTGTTGGCGCCGAAGCTCTCCTCGAGCTCCTCGTCGTCCGCGTCGTCCTCGCCCTCGGCGTCGTCCTCGACGTAGACGTCCTCCCCGTCCTCGCCCTCGGCGCGGGCGAGCAGGCGGCGGAGGTCGTCGGGCATGCCCTCGTTGTTCTTCTCGTCTGCCACGTGTGGCCTTTCTCTTCGGGTGGGTCAATCGGTCAAAAGGGGACTGTCCCCTTTTGACCGTTAGGCGTCGAGGAAGCGGGCGTCGTGCGCGTGCTTCTCTATGTAGCTGCGGCGGTACTCGACCTGGTTGCCCATGAGCTCGCGGACGGCGCGGTCGGCCATGGCGGCGTCCTCGATGGTCACCCGCTGCAGGATGCGCGTCTTGGGGTCCATCGTGGTGCTCGCCAGCTGCTTGGGGTCCATCTCGCCCAGGCCCTTGTAGCGCTGGACCGAGTAGCCCTTGCGACGGCGGCCCGACCCCTTGATGGCGGCCTGGGACTTCGCGTCGCCCTCGTCCTCCTCGTTGGGGTTGAGACCGAGCTCCCGGATCGAGCGGTTCAGGATCTCGTCCTCGGGGGTCTTGCCGTCGGGGTAGACGTAGTGGATCTTGTTGCGCACCTTGATGCCGAAGATCGGCGGCGTGGCGATGTAGACGTAGCCGGCGTCGATGAGCGGGCGCATGTACTTGTAGAAGAAGGTCATCAGCAGGATGCGGATGTGCGCGCCGTCGACGTCGGCGTCGGTCATGATGATGATCTTGTGGTAGCGGGCCTTGGAGAGGTCGAAGTCGCCGCCGTCGCCCGACCCGGTGGTCACGCCGGTGCCGATCGCGGTGATGAGCGCCTGGATCGTGTCGGACGAGAAGGCGCGATGGTCGCCGACGCGCTCCACGTTGAGGATCTTGCCGCGCAGCGGCAGGATGGCCTGGATGTCGCGGCGCCGGCCGTCCTTGGCCGAGCCGCCGGCGGAGTCGCCCTCCACGATGAAGAGCTCGGTCATCTCGGGGTCGCGCACCGAGCAGTCGGCGAGCTTGCCGGGCAGGGCGGCGGACTCCAGCAGGCTCTTGCGGCGCGTGGCCTGGCGCGCCTTCTGCGCGGCGAGGCGGCCCTTGGCGGCCTGGGACGCCTTCTTCAGGATCTCCTTGGCCTGGTTGGGGTGCTCCTCCAGGTACTCCGCAAGGCCCTGCGACACGATGCGGTTGGTGAGCGTGCGCATGTACGAGCTGCCGAGCTTGGCCTTGGTCTGACCCTCGAACTGCGGGTCGGGGAGCTTGACCGAGATGACCGCCGTCAGGCCCTCGCGGATGTCCCCGCCCTCGAGGTTGGGGTCCTTCTCCTTGATGATGTTCTGGCGGCGCCCGTAGTCGTTGACCACCTTGGTGAGGGCCGTGCGGAAGCCCTCGAGGTGCATGCCACCCTCCTCGGTGTAGATGTCGTTGGCGAAGGAGAGCGTGCGCTCCGAGTAGCCGGTGTTCCACTGCAGGGCCACCTCGACCTCGCCCATCTGGGTCTCGGGGGCGTCCGCGGCGGAGCGGCCCTCGATGTAGATCGGGCGGGAGAGCCCGGGCAGGATGTCCTTCTCGGCGTTGAGGAACTTCACGAAGTCGATGATGCCGCCGGCGTAGCAGAACTCCTCGGTGCGCGGGACCAGCTCGCGCTCGTCGACCAGCACGATCTTGAGGTTCTTGTTGAGGAACGCCGTCTCCTGGAGGTGGTCGTGAAGCGTGTCGAAGTCGTAGGTCGTGGTCTCGAAGATCTCCTCGTCGGGCCAGAAGGTGATCGAGGTGCCCGTTGCCTTGGAGGTGCCGACCTCCTTCATCTTCTGCACGGTCTTGCCGCGCTCGAAGACCATCTCGTAGACCTTGCCGTCGCGGCGCACGCGGGCGACGAGCCTCTTGGACAGCGCGTTCACGACGGACACGCCCACGCCGTGGAGGCCGCCGGACACCTTGTAGGCGTTGTTGTCGAACTTGCCTCCCGCGTGGAGGATGGTAAGGACCACCTCGAGCGTGGGGATCCGCTTGACGGGGTGGCGCTCCACGGGGATGCCGCGGCCGTTGTCGTCGACGGTGATGGAGTTGTCCGGGTGGACGGTCACCTTGATCTTGGTGCAGAACCCGGCCATCGCCTCGTCAACGGAGTTGTCCACGATCTCCCACACCAGGTGGTGCAGGCCCGCCGCCGACGTCGTGCCGATGTACATGCCCGGGCGCTTGCGAACCGCCTCGAGGCCCTCAAGGATCTTGATCTCACCGGCACCGTACTCGTTCTTCTTTGCCACGCTCACATCCTCCCCTGCAAGGGTGTATTTTCGCTCGGCCGGAGCCAAAACTAGCATAGACCGAACGATAATAGCGCTTGTGAGGCTGTGAGAGGCTCTCTGAGGGCGGCTTCAACAAATTAGCTATGTTGTTCGCTCTGTGCGCGATACGACGCGCTCATCGCCCGAGAGACGCTGTCCCGCAGGGACTCGGGGAGCTGGGAGCAGAGGGCGGACACCTCCCGGCGCTCGGCCTCAGTGAGCTCGCGGGACGCGGGACGCGGGGCCTGCCCCGTGCGCGGGCGCGGGGGTGCCGCCTTCTGCTGTCTTGACCTGCGGAAGGAGATGCGCGAGAAGCGCAGCCCGGCCGTCTCGAGGCGGGCGAGGTACACCTCGCGGTTGGCCGAGAAGTCCGTGAGGTACGCGGCGGAGTCGACGTAGACCGTGAGCTCAGGGTCACTGGCGCCGCGGCGGGGCACGCCGACGTAGACGCCTGTCGTGTGGGCGCGCTCGACGTCGCCGTTGACCTCGCTCCAGGCGATCCACGCCGCGTTGGCCGCCGCACGCTCGGGAGAGCTCCCCAGCCTCCTGACCTCGTCCCCGACGAGGCCCGAGAGGCTCCTGCCCCCCTCCTCGCGTCGGCGCACCTCCCCCGTCAGCTCGTCAGCCACCAAAGTCCACCACCTTTGCCGCGTCCAGGAGCGCGGGCGAGAAGTACCCGAGGTTCGTCGTGGTCACGACCGTCTGTATCCCCTCGTCCACGAAGCGGACCACCGCCTCGCGGCGGCTCTCGTCAAGCTCGCTCATCACGTCGTCGAGCAGGAGGACGGGGCGGCCGCCGAGGATCTCCCCGGCGAGCTCGACCTCGGCCATCTTGAGCGCCAGCACGACGGAGCGCTGCTGTCCCTGGGAGGCGAAGGCGCGGGCGTCGCGGCCGCCGACGACAAACGAGACGTCGTCTCGGTGCGGGCCCGCACAGGTCTGCTGGCGTCGCAGGTCCTCCGCGCGGCCGCGCTCGAGGCGATCGAGGAACACGTCCCGCAGCTCGTCCCTCCCCATCTCGCAGAGCCCGTCGCCGAGGGTGCAGACATAGGAGCACGACAGCTCCTCGCCGCCCGAGATGACCCCGTATGCCTCCGCGACCTTCTCGGCGAGACGACCGAACAGCCTGAGGCGCGCAGCGAGCAGCGTCGCCCCGCCGAGCGCCACCGACGCGTCCCAGGCGTCCAGCAGCGCGGGGTCGGGGCGGTCCTCGCGCAGCAGGCGGTTTCGCTGGTCAACGGAGCGCTGATACTCGGCCAGGACGTGCGCGTAGCCGCGGCTCACCTGCCTCCCGAGCAGGTCGAGCTCCTCGCGCCGCTGGCTCGCCCCCCGCTTGACCAGCGCGAGGTCGTCGGGCGAGAAGAGCACGGAGGG
>UMIY01031882.1_pt1 | contig 10126 bp, 7 predicted proteins | sample 1965921 | NCBI WGS metagenome assembly UMIY01 (sample SAMEA4836134, study PRJEB28245) | human gut metagenome | biome: gut microbiome; material: fecal sample | place: Denmark | collected 2008
AAAATGGCTATTTATCAACTGTTTGTTGTGACATAGCCTTACATTTTTAACCACACGATAAAGGCGAATCCGTCTCCTAATGGAAACGGGTTCGCCTTTAACTTGTTTGGTGACCCCATCGGGACTCGAACCCGAGTTACCGCCGTGAAAGGGCGATGTCTTAGACCGCTTGACCATGGGGCCTTGTCGCTTTGCGCTTTCTGCGCTCGGCTATATGTAAAACCGCTTATCTTCGCGGCTTTATCCTTTTTGGTAGCGACGGGTGGATTCGAACCGCCGACCTGCCGGGTATGAACCGGCCGCTATAGACCAACTAAGCTACGTCGCCATTAAAAGCGTGCGTTTAATGGCGGCACTCTTTACCGCGCGTTAAGCGCACGTTTGTTTTTGATTTTCGGTTAGGACTTTGCCTTCTTTTGCTATATCGGAGAGATTTCTCCGCTCCGCTGCACTTCGGTCGAAATGACAAACTCCTGACCTCATTATAACTCCTCACCAAAAGTATCGAAGAACTTTTGGTGAAAAGCGAGGAGCCGATTTCTTGAAAATCTTTACCTTACTTTAATACTCCTCGCGAAAAGTATCGAAGAACTTTTCGCGAAAAGCGAGGAGCCGGTGCGAAAGCAAATAGTTCGGGCTTGCCCGAATTATTGCAAGGGCAACCGCGCTCCGAGCTGGTTGCGGGGGCGGGATTCGAACCTCGCGACCTCCGGGTTATGAGCCCGACGAGCTACCTGGCTGCTCTACCCCGCGATAAATTTACATACGGCGCAATGTGTGCGCTCTTTTGTAAAGCCTTATTATATTATTAAATAAATGTGCTTTTGTCAACCTTTTTTCGGTCAGCTTTTCAAAATTTTTAAAAACAAGTTTTTTTATTCGCCGTCCTCCCCGCAAATGCGATGCAAAACACGCGCCCTAAAATGCGCATTACTATTGCAAACGGCCGAAAAAAGTGATACAATTATACTATGAACGTCAACCTTGCCAGGTATGCAAACTTAAAAATATGTGCGGCCGTATCGGGCGGGCGCGATTCGATGGCGCTTTTGCACTACATTCACGCGCACGCGGCAGAATATAACATTACCCTCACCGCCCTCAACTGCGACCACGGGATACGCGGCGAGGCTTCCGCGCGCGACAGCGCGTTTGTGGCAGATTACTGCGAAAAGAACGGAATTCCACTCTCCCTTTACGTTGCAGACAGGAAGCTGGAAAGCGAGGGCGAAGCGCGCGCGTGGCGCATTTTTGAATGTTACGTTGCCGAAGCCGCGCACTGCGACTGCGTTGCCACGGCACACCACCTTGGCGACAACGCCGAAACGGTGCTTTTTAACCTTGCGAGGGGCACGGCGCTGAGCGGAATGAAGGGCATAACCGACGAGGACCTGAGCAAGGCTGCGGGCAGGCCGTTTAAGCTGATACGCCCGCTGATTGCCTGCACGCGCGAAGAGATTGACGAATACGTTGCCGCAAACGGTATACCCTATGTAGACGACGAAACAAACTTTGAAACGGACTACACCCGCAACAAGATAAGGCAGAAAGTTATGCCCGAACTTGAAATAGCCGTGCCCGGCGCGGCGCGGGCGATATACCGCTTTTCGCGCCTGGCCGCAGAGGACGAAGAGTATTTGGGCCGCAGGGCAGACAAGCTGATTTTAAGGCGGGAGCCTTACGGCTGCTACATTTTATTCTGCGACGAAAAGGTACTTTTCCGCCGTGCGGCGGCAAAGATAGTTGCGGCATATTACGGCAGGAAAGACTATACAAGCGAACATTTGGAGCGGCTGTACCGCCTGCAATTTGCCGAAAGCGGAAAGAAGTTTGAGTTTTTGGGACTTACGGCCTTCCGCGAGGACGGGCGCGTGTGCATAGCCGACGAGGGCGCGTTTTCCGCCGCGGACGAGGGCAGGCCTTATGCCGACTTTTTGAACCTTGTAACCAACAAATATTGCGGACAGATTGCGCATATATGCGGCCGAACGGACTCTGACGACCACCTTGAAGCATTGCAGAAGGGTATGCCGCACGTCCCTTTCAGGGCGCTGCGCTACGACGGCGGAAAAATACCAGCAGACGCAATTGTACGCTTTGCGCGGGCGGGCGACAAGTTCACAAAGTTCGGCGGGGGAACGAAGAAGCTGGGCGATTATTTTACCGATAAAAAAATACCCCTGCACCTCAGAAGGCGCATCCCCCTCCTCGCCTCCGGCGACGATATTCTGCTGATATTCGGCGTGGAAATTTCTGACAAGATAAAGACTGACGACGGCACAAAGCAGGTTTTGTGCGCCATTGCCGCCGACTACGGCAAAATCTGACAGCGGTTTAAGCGCGCACTTCATTGCTTTAATCTTATAAATTGCTTGACAGCAACCAGCCGTAACTATTATTATAGATATAATAAGCTATTATTATAATTTTCATTGCAACTAAGAGCAAATTACAATATTATTTGAGGAGTCTGATGAGATTATGAAAATGAAAGGAGCGGATATCCTTATAAACTGCCTTTTGGAGCAGGGGGTAGACACCATATTCGGCTACCCCGGGGGAACGGTGCTCGACATTTACGACGCACTTTACAGAAACGGCAAAATAAACCACATTCTCACCGCGCACGAGCAGGGCGCCGCGCACGCGGCCGACGGGTATGCGCGCGTTACGGGTAAGACGGGCGTATGCTTTGCCACCAGCGGCCCCGGCGCCACCAACCTGGTTACGGGCATTGCGACGGCTTATATGGACTCAATACCCCTCGTCGCAATCACGGGCAACGTAGGCATCAGCCTTTTGGGCAGAGATTCATTCCAGGAGATAGACATCTGCGGTATCACTATGCCCATAACAAAACACAACTTCATCGTAAAAGACGTAAAAGAACTTGCGGACGTTGTGCGCAAGGCGTTTTACCTTGCAGGCAGCGGCAGAAAGGGCCCCGTGCTTATAGACATACTCAAAAACGTGCAGACGGACGAGTGCGAATATACACCCGCAAAGCCCGAACACTACTCTCCCCTCCCCGTGCCCGAAAGCAAACTTGCGGGCGCGATTGAGGCGATTAACGAGAGCAAGCGCCCCATCATTATTGCGGGCGGCGGCATAATTTCGGCAAACGCTTCGGGCCTTCTTAAAAAACTTGCAGAAAACCAGGACTGCCCCGTGGCATACACGCTTATGGGCAAGGGCTGCATACCCGACGCCGACAGGCACTGCCTGGGAATGATTGGTATGCACGGCACGGTTGCCGCCGCAAAAACGCTTATGCAGGCGGATACGGTAATCGCCCTGGGCACACGCTTTTCCGACAGGGTGGCTTTGAACCGCGATATGTTCGCAAAGAACAAGACGGTAATTCACATAGACATCGACAACGCCGAGATAGACAAGAACGTGCATTCAGACATACACGTGATGGGCGATTTGGGCGAGGCTCTTAAAACACTCGTCCCCGCTCTGGGAAAGCGCGAGCGTGGCGAATGGCTGGAACAGGCGGCGGGCTATATGAGCGAGGAAAAGCTGAAAAAGGATACCAACTTCCTTGCTTACAAGATAATAAGCGCAGCTTCGAAGCTGGCGCCCAAAGATATACCCGTTGTGACCGACGTAGGCCAGCACCAGATGTGGACGGCGCAGTATTACCACGTGAACAAGCCCCGCCTGTTCTGCTCTTCGGGCGGACTTGGCACGATGGGCTACGGAATGGGCGCGGCGATAGGCGCGTGCTTCGGCACGGGCAAGCCCGCCGTGCTTGTTACGGGCGACGGCTGCTTCAATATGAACCTGAACGAACTCTCTACCGCGGTGACGCAGGGCACCCCCGTAGTGATACTGCTTATGAACAACGGCGTTCTGGGAATGGTGCGCCAGTGGCAGAAGATTTTTTACGGCAGGCGCTTTTCGCAGACGACTTTGCACAAAAAGACAAACTACGTCAAATTTGCCGAGAGCTTCGGCGCCAAGGGAATGTTCATAGAAAAGGAAGCCGATGTGGAACCCGTTCTGAAAGAGGCGTTCGCGTACGCTGAAAAGGGCGAAGGCCCCGTGCTTGTGGACTGCCGAATCTCTGCGGACGAAAACGTGCTTCCGATGATAAAGCCCGGAATGACGTACGACACGCAACTTCTGAAAATGGAGGAAAACTGATATGGCGGATTACAAGAAAGACCCCAGAAGATACACCATAGGCGCACTTGTTGCCAACAGAAGCGGCGTGCTTACGCGCATAAGCGGTCTGTTTGCAAGGCGCGGATATAACATAGAGAGCCTTACCGTATGCGCCACCGAAGACCCTGAACTTTCGCGAATGACCATAGTTCTTATCGGCGACGAATATATGCTCTATCAGATGATAAAGCAGATGGACAAGCTGGACGACGTTAAAAAGATTGGCTGTGCCGACGAACTTGACTGCGTTTACAGAGAGCTGCTTTTGGTAAAGGTTCCCGCCACGGCCGAAATGCGCAGCCAGATTGTTGAGATAAAGGAAATTTACAAGGCAAAGGTAGTTGACCTTTCACCCGACACGATGATTCTGGAACTGACGGGCATACCAACAAAACTTGACGCATTTTTGAAAGTGATAGAGCCTTACGGCATACTTGAAATGCAGCGCACGGGCGTAACCGTGCTTGCTCGCGGCAGGCACACCCTTAAAGACAGGGACTGCTATGGGGACAATATATAAAGTGACTCACAGATTTTACGGCTGGTGACGCCGTAAAATCTTCGTGATTTCGGGGGAGCCAGCTCCCCCCCTTGCCCCGATTTATAAGGGCCCTCGATAATATAATCGGGGCAATTCCCCCTTTGGTGAGCCTGCTTTCGCGGCAAATTGAGTCGCGCTTAACGGCGAACTAAATTCGCCTTGCGCACATTATTATTTTAGAATAGTTGTCATTGACGCGATTGACCTTACGGTAGCAATCGCTATTCTGTCGCTTCGCTCCTTACGACCGAGCGTTGGCGAGTGAAGAAACCTCAACCGCAATTAAGCCTCTCCTTGCTTAGCGGGCTGAATAAATTACAATAAAACTTGTCGCGATATAGCGACATTCAGGCGGAGTTATTATGAACAATATATTTTCTGAAAGCACCGATATGAGCTCGCAGCGTTCGCTGCTGCGCGCCTTGGGCTGGACAGATTCCGAGATGAAAAAACCGCTCGTGGGCATAATCTGCGCGCAGAGCGAGATTATACCCGGGCATATGCACTTAAACGAGGTTGCAAGGGCGGCCGCGGAGGGCGTAATAGCCGCGGGCGGCAAACCCGTGATTGTGCCCTCGATTGGCGTATGCGACGGCATTGCAATGGGCCACGCGGGAATGAGGTACTCCCTCCCCTCCCGCGAGATTATTGCAGACAGCGCCGAAATTCTTATCCGTGCGCACGCATTCCAGGCGGCAATCTTTATAGGCAACTGCGACAAGATTATCCCCGGTATGCTTATGGCCGCGGCGAGGGTGAACATACCCTCTGTATTCGTTTCGGGCGGGCCTATGCTCGCAGGGCACGTGCGCGGCAAAAAGACCTCGCTTTCCACTATGTTCGAGGAAGTGGGCGCTTACAACGCAGGCAGAATAGACGGCGACACGCTTAAAGCCTTTGAATGCGGCGCCTGCCCCACCTGCGGGTCGTGCTCGGGTATGTTTACGGCAAATTCGATGAACTGCCTGTGCGAGGCACTGGGAATGGCGCTTCCCGGCAACGGCACCATACCCGCCGTATATTCGCAGAGGCTGGCGCTCGCCAAAGAGACCGGCGAGGCCGTTATGAAACTACTTGAAAGGAACATACGCCCCCTCGACATAATGACGGCGCAGGCATTTAAGAATGCCGAAACCGTGGATATGGCGATAGGCGCCTCCACCAACTCCGTTCTGCACCTTCTGGCGATAGCAAACGAGGCGGGGCTGAAAGGCAAAGTTTCAATCGACATAATGAACGAAATTTCTTCAAGAACGCCCAACCTTTGCAGGCTGGCGCCCGCGGGCGAGCACTACATCGAAGAGCTGAACGAAGCGGGCGGAATTTCTGCCGTGATGAAGGAACTGCTCGATTGCGGCCTTCTGGACGGCAGCGTGATGACTGCGGGCGGAATTACGCTTGCAGAGACAGTAAAGAACGCAAAGATACTCGACACAGAGATTATCCGCCCCGTTTCAGACCCCTATTCAAAGACGGGCGGACTGGTGATATTGAAGGGCAACCTCGCCGCCGAGGGCTCGGTTGTGAAGAAGTCTGCGGTAGACCCTAAAATGTACAAGCACAGCGGCCCCGCAAAGTGCTTTAACAGCGAGGAAGAGGCTATGCGCGCCATCTCTTCGGGCAAAATCGTAAAGGGCGACGTGGTTGTAATACGCTACGAAGGCCCCGTAGGCGGCCCCGGAATGCGCGAGATGCTCACCCCCACCTCCGCCATCGTTGGCGCGGGACTGGGCGCAGACTGTGCTCTGATTACCGACGGCAGATTTTCGGGCGCGACGCGCGGCGCGGCGATAGGGCACGTATGCCCCGAAGCCGCCGCAGGCGGGCTTATAGGGCTGGTGCAGGACGGCGACATAATCGACATCGACATCGAAAACTGCGCCATCAACCTGCGCGTGAGCGACGAAGAGATAGAAAAGAGGCGCAAAAACTTCAAGCCGCTCGTAAAGCCCGCAGACGGCTACCTTGCGCGCTACCGCGCGAGCGTTACCTCCGCCTCCGAAGGCGCCGTATTCCGCAAACTGTAACGGATAGTTTGTAAGGCCGCGCACCGCGGCGCATATAATATTATGCGCGGGAATACGGCCGAAGATATAAAAATACACCCCTGCCGACGGCACAAAAGTCCGTCGGCAGGCAAAAAATTACAAAAATACCACAAAAATCGGGCAGATATTCTGCCTATGTGCCCAAAAGCATTTGACCGCGGCGGCACAACGTTATAAAATAAATATAATAACGCGCTGTACGGCGCGGCAAATTTGCGCGCAACAGGCGCGCACAGAATTAAGCTGACAAAAAGAACTCAGCAAAGATTGAAATAAAATAACCTGATTGTAATTCAGATTTAAGGGCCATTCACACAGGGCGCGCGCAGACCTGCAACAAAAACTGCCTGCGCGGCGCGGAAATTTTAACCGCAAATAAAAAATTTTTCTGCGGAGGAAGTTCAGGGCCCGCCTCACACACACCACAGCAAGGGAGCTGACAGACCGAAAGCGGCCGGAAGAGGCCGCGCATCTGCGGATAAATTTCCGCATTGAGGGGCAGAAGCCCCGCCTTTAAAGGAGATATAAAAATGAATATGAAGAAACTTGCGAATTACTTCGCGCACGGCGAAGTCAACGCTGTACATATAGACGCCTGCGGCGCACAGGTAAACGTTAAGAGCACTGCAAAGGCAGAACTTTGCATACAGTACTCCAAGAGCTTCCGCCCCACGCTTGCAGAGAGCGAAGGAAGGCTTGAAATAAGGCAGAACAAAGTTCTGTTTTCAAGAACAAGGCGCCCCGAAATTACGGTATTCGTGCCCGAAAGTATGGTTCCCGACGTGAACATCAGCCTTGCAAAGGGCGGCGTTGCGATAGACGGCGGCTTTTTCGGCGACGTGACGGTTGCAGGCAAAATGCTTAAAGTTTCTGTAAAGCACGCAACTTTTGAAAACCTTTACGTAAAGGCAGACGAGCTGGACATCTCTGCCGAGGGCATAACGGTTAAAAACCTTGCCAACGCGCTTGCAAAGGGCGGCAGGGTTGAAATAGACAAAACCTTCTGCAAGAAGGCGGAATGCCGCATAAAGAAGGGCAATATAGGGTTGTGCAACTCTGCGTGCGATTTTGCCGTGCTCAACTCGGAAGACGGCAACATAGCCGCGAGTATGCTCGGCTGCGAAAACGACTATACGATAGAGCTGGAAGGCGCCGCAGTCAGCGGGAAAGACAATCTTTCCGCAAGCGGCAAATCGATAAGAGCGCGCGCGGCGCGCGGCAGCGTAGTGCTTGACTTTGCAGAAGCGCCCCTCTACGACGAGGCGTTTGAAAACAGCTTCGGCGAAGAGGAAGTCAGCGCATAAGCTCAAAACCTACACTGTTTTCAGATTGAAATTTACGTATACCCTTCGGCTGTCGCCGAAGGCGTATTTTACCAATATAACTTTGCAAAAAACTGCCACACCGAGGGAGGAACTCATATGGCAATGACAATGTCGCAAAAAATTCTTGCGGCGCACGCGGGGCTTAAAGAAGTAAAGGCAGGGCAGCTCATTCAGGCCAAGCTCGATATGGTGCTCGCCAACGACATAACCGGCCCCGTTGCCATAAAGGAATTTAAAAAGGCGGGCGCAAAGGCGGTTGCCGAAAAGGGCAAAATTGCGCTTGTTATGGACCACTTTGCGCCCAACAAGGATATAAAGAGCGCGCAGCAGTGCAAGCTGTGCCGCGAATTTGCCGCCGAACAGGACATAGATAATTTTTTTGACGTGGGCACGATGGGCATAGAGCACGCCCTTTTGCCCGAACAGGGACTTGTGGGCGCGGGCGACCTGGTTATAGGCGCAGACAGCCACACCTGCACTTACGGCGCTTTGGGCGCCTTCTCCACGGGCGTCGGCTCCACCGATATGGCGGCGGGAATGATGACAGGCGAGTGCTGGTTCAAGGTACCCTCCGCCATCAAGTTCATTCTCCGCGGCAAGCCCGCAAAGAACGTGTGCGGCAAAGATTTGATTTTGCACATTATCGGAATGATAGGCGTAGACGGCGCGCTGTATAAATCGATGGAGTTTTTCGGTGACGGCGTAAAGCACCTTACTATGGACGACAGGTTCACGGTGTGCAATATGGCAATCGAGGCGGGCGCGAAGAACGGCATTTTCCCCGTAGACGCGCTCACGCTGGAATATATGAACGGCAGGTTCAAACGCAGTCCTAAAATTTATATGGCCGACGACGAGGCCGAATACGAGGCCGAGTACGAAATAGACCTCTCTTCGCTGAAACCCACCGTATCCTTCCCCCACCTTCCCGAAAACACAAAGACTCCCGACGAGTGGGGCGACGTAAAGATTGACCAGGTGGTTATAGGCAGCTGCACGAACGGCAGGATTTCCGATTTGCGCATCGCGGCAAAAGTTCTGAAAGGCAAACACGTTGCAAAGAACGTGCGCACGATAATCATACCCGCCACCAACGAAGTATATTTGCAGGCGGTGAAAGAGGGGCTTGTAGAAACTTTCATACGCGCCGGCGCGGTAGTTTCCACCCCCACCTGCGGCCCCTGCCTGGGCGGGCATATGGGCATACTTGCCGAGGGCGAGAGGTGCGTTTCCACCACAAACCGCAACTTTGTGGGCAGAATGGGGCACATAACCAGCGAGGTTTACCTCGCCTCTCCCTATGTGGCGGCGGCCAGTGCCGTTGCAGGCAAACTTGCCACCCCTGACGAAATATCTGCGTCGTAATACTTTGTCGCGCTGCGGAGCCATTCGGTCATTTGCCCAAAAGTAAACTCCCTTTGGCCTTCCTCGCGCTTCGCGTCTTACTCGCATCTCTTTCATCAGAAAATATTTTAAGGAAAAACGCAATGAAAGTAAAAGGCAGAGTTTTTAAATACGGGAACGACGTCGATACCGACGTAATTATCCCCGCAAGGTATCTGAACACCACCTCCGAAAAGGAGCTTGCAAGCCACTGTATGGAGGACATCGACCCCGACTTTATAAAGAACGTGAAGGCTGGCGACATTATAGTTGCCGAAGATAACTTCGGTTGCGGCTCCTCGCGCGAGCACGCGCCCATCGCGATAAAGGCGAGCGGCGTGAGCCTGGTTATTGCCAACAGCTTTGCGCGAATCTTTTACCGCAATTCCATAAATATAGGCCTGCCCATACTCGAATGCCCCGAGGCGGTAAAAGGCATTTCTGCGGGCGACATTGTATCGTGCGATTTGGGCGAGGGCGTGATTTTTAACGAAACCACGGGCAAGAGCTACAAGGCCGAACCCTTCCCCCCGTTCATTCAGGAGATAATATCCGACGGCGGGCTGATGAAACACCTTACAAAAATTTAACTTTGGCAGAGAACTTTTAACTTAAAAAAACAATATAATACAGCAATTCAGCGGGCGCGGCGGCAT